>Ga0181533_1000370_pt1 | contig 60518 bp, 60 predicted proteins | sample PEATcosm2014_Bin_45_FD_119772 | JGI IMG/M metagenome (GOLD analysis project Ga0181533, IMG submission 119772) | Peatland microbial communities from MTU Mesocosm Facility, Houghton, MI, USA - PEATcosm2014_Bin11_60_metaG | ecosystem: Environmental > Terrestrial > Soil > Wetlands > Peat | place... | reverse complement strand
GGGGGCTGCCAGGGCGAAGTGGGCGTGGCCTGCACGATGGCAGCCGGCGGACTTACCGCCGCTCTCGGTAGAACCAACGAACAAGTCGAGCATGCCGCCGACATCGCCATGGAGCACAACCTGGGCATGACCTGCGACCCCATCGGCGGCCTGGTGCAGATTCCCTGCATCGAGCGCAACGCCATGGGCGCGGCCAAAGCGGTGCATGCCTCGCGCCTCGCGCTCAACGAGTCAGGGGACCACAAGGTCTCGCTCGACCAGGTCATCCGCACCATGTATCTCACCGGCCTCGATATGCAATCGCGCTACAAGGAGACCAGCCTGGCCGGTCTTGCCTTGAACATCATCGAGTGTTAACTTCGCTGCGAGGATTCCAGCCGTGTTCTTGTGCACCATCTCTGTCGCTTTGCTGAACTGCACGCTCCTGCTCGTCCCCATCGCCGCGGCCGCCGCCGATCGCGGACCGTCAAATCCCGAAGAACGGAAGCAGGCGCTCGAATACATTCACGACTGGCAGGCCGATCCCCTCGGCCCGCACGCAAAGGACCAATTCGCTTGGGTCCTGAAGTGGTTCGTCGATGTGCCCGACCTAACAGTTCATGCCTGCACGATCCTCGACAAGCTGCCCAAGGGCGACAAGAAGGACGGTGCGACGATCTTTGGCGGCGAGTTCATGGCGCAGGCCGCCTTTGTGATTGAGAACCCCGACAAGAGGGATGACCGGCTGGCCGAATATCAGGCAGGCGTGGAGGGCGCGTTGCGCGTGTATGCGCTGCTGCTTAAAGCGAATCCAAAAGATCGCGAGTCTTACCTCGACGATCTGATTCAACGGCGCGAGGCCGGAACGCTGGCGCAATTTGTGAAGAAGCGCGCCGCCGCCGCGTGCAAAAACTGACGCTCCTCACTGCTTCCGCTCATCGCGAATTGCACCTCCGCAAATCGACGCTTGATGCGGCGCGGGAAAATTGTTGACTATTTTTCCACTCTTCGTTCGTTTTTTTCTTGACACTCGCGAGCCATGAATCTATACATGCATCAACTGCAATATAAAGATTGCAGAACTCGATGCAAACCATCGAAAGGGAGAATAGGCAAAATGGCAACCAAGAAGGCAGCCAAGAAGGCACCCGCGAAGAAGGCAGCCGCCAAGAAAGCACCCGCGAAGAAGGCCGCAAAGAAGAAGTAGCAGCGGTCAACCAACAACAAGGCAACACGCGAGGGGGGCGCTCAAAAGCGTCCCCCTCAGTGTTTGTGCGGAAGGATTAGACTTGTAGCGAAGGGAACACGGGGAAGGGAACCGCTTCCCGAACCGCCATGACACGACGCCGCTGGATTGCCGAACATTGGGACGAGGCCACCGCCACCATCGTTGGCGCGCAGGCCGAACACATGGCCCGCGTGCTGCGCGCCCAGCCGGGCATGGAGGCCGACGTGGTCGCGGGCGGCCACGTGTTTCACGCCGAGGTCGCCGCCGTTTGCCCGCGTGAGATTCGCTTCAACCTGGTCGCCGAGGTGCAGGCCGATCCCGCGCTGCCGCTAACGCTGGTGCTCGCCGTGTATAAATTCGATCGCATGGAGTGGGCTCTGGAAAAGGCGACGGAGCTGGGCGTTGCCGCGGTGGCCCCGGTGATCGCGCGCCGCACTGAGAAGCACCTGGCCGAGGCCGCGGAGAACCGCGCGGAGCGCTGGCGGCGCATCGTGCACGAAGCGGCCCAGCAGTCGCGCCGTTTCGATGTGCCGTTGATCTACGATCCGGCTCCATTGGCTGTGCGCGTGCGCGCCGCTTCTGAGTCCACGCGCATCGTGCTCGCCGAGCAGGAGCGCACCACCACGCTGCGTAACGCCCTCGATGAAGCCGTGGCCGCCGCGGAGGAAGAGATGCCCACGCTGGAAATCGCCATCGGCCCCGAAGGCGGATGGGCTCCCGAGGAAGAAGCGCTCTTCGACGCCAATGGCTGGCGCGCCGCATCCCTGGGCCCGCGCATTCTGCGCGCGGAGACAGCCGCCATCGCCGCGCTGGCCGTGGTCGCCTCCTGCCTGGAGTAGTCCGATGGCGCGTTTGCCCGCCGGCGCAACATGCGGACGACAAACAGAACTGGGACTCGCACTGCACGCCTCTGCGGTGGTATACCTTGACCGCGCATGGAATTCCGTTCGAGCCATCATTCCAATACAGGGCCGCCCATGCGCAAGGAGTTGTTATGCAGTTTTTTCCGGGACTGAAACTAGAGCAGCGCGGTTTCATCCGCCTGCCGATGCTGGCCGTCGTCGGCCTGGCGAGCGTTGCCGCAATCTGCGCGCAGCAGCAGCCGGCCCTCACTATTCACTGGGACAAGACCACCGTGGTCTCCGTGTCCACTCCCACGCTGCAGGTGGTCGTCAATCCTCCACTGCGGCCGGGCCAGCCGCTCAGCGCGGCTTCTTACAAAGCCGTGAAGGATCTGGGCGCCGACTATGTGCGCTACGTGCCCTGGCTGCCCTACCCAAGGCTCGCCGCCGCCGAGCTGGAGCCGCCCACCACGGAGAAGACCAGTTGGGACTTCAGCCTCATCGATCCCATGACCAAAGATTTTCTCGCCGCCACCGAAGGCCATCCCACGGTGATGAACTTCAGCACCATTCCCACGTGGCTCTTCAAAACGGACAAGCCCGTCACTTATCCCGCCGACCCCAACCAGGTGTTCTGGGACTATACGCAGGGCACGGAGCTGCGCGATCCCACCGGCAAGGAACTGGGCGACTACTACGGCCGGCTCGTCAGTTGGTATGTCAACGGCGGCTTCACCGATGAGATGGGCGTCCGCCACGAGTCCGGCTATCATTACAAGCTGCCCGTGTGGGAGGTGCTCAACGAAGTGGAATCCGAGCATTCGATGACCGCCGAGCAGTACACCGCGCGCTACGACGCCATCGTCGAGGGCATTCGCCGCGTGAGCCCCGACACCAAATTCATGGGTCTGGCGCTGGCCCAGCCGCGCGACGATCCGCACTACTTCGAGTACTTCCTCAATCCGGCCAATCACAAGCCGGGGATTCCGCTCGACTACATCTCCTATCACTTCTATGCGACTCCCACAGCCTCGCAGACCGTTGCCGACTGGCAGTACACCTGGTTCGACCAGGCCGATGGGTTTATAACCGCCGTCAAGTACATCGAGAACATTCGCAAGCGGCTCTCGCCCCAAACGAAGACGGACACCGACGAACTCGGAGTCATTCTGCCAACCGACAACACCGCCGCGGATAAAGTGCCTCCCCCGGCAGCTTATTGGAACCTGGCCGGCTCGCTCTACGCTTATCTCTACATCGAGCTCTCGCGATTGCAGATCGACATCATCGGCGAGTCGCAGTTGGTCGGCTATCCCACGCAGTTTCCCAGCGTGAGCATGATGGACTGGATCGCGAACAAACCCAACGCGCGCTTTTGGGTGCTCAAGCTGATCAAGGATTCCTTCCATTCCGGCGACAAGCTGGTGGAAACTTCCATCAGCTCCGGCGACCTGGCCGCACAGGCGTTCCTCACGCCCGTCGGCCGCAAGCTGCTGCTCGCAAACAAGCGCGACCATGCCTTCGATGTGCCGCTTGAAGATGCGGACAAGGCCAGCGCGCTGACCGTGGATGCGGAGACCGGCGACGGCCCAGCGCGCACCGTCAAGCCCATCGCGGGCAAGCTGACGCTGGAGCCCTTTGCCGTGACTGTGGTGAGCTGGTGAGCGCGGCAGCCGCACTCAGTCATAGGTGCGCGTGGTGCAGCAGCAAGCCCGCCAGCGCCGCACCCGCAAGGTCGCCGACGATCGGAATCGGCGCATAGCGCCAGTTGGAGCCGCCCTTGCCGGGAATGGGCAACAGCCAATGAACGATGCGCGGGCCCAGATCGCGCGCGGGATTGATGGCATAGCCCGTGGTTCCACCCAGTGACAGCCCGATGCCCCACACCAGGCTGCCCACCAGCCACGGCCCCATCCCTGCGGCAGGGCCGTTGGCTGAAACTCCGTGCGAAAAGATCGCGTTGGCCACCAGCACCAGCACCGCCGTGCCCACTGCCTCGCTCAGAATATTGAGCACCGGGCTGCGCACCGCGGCGTTGGTGCAGAACACGCCCAGCTTGTCGGCGGGACCCGGCGTGAGCCTCCAGTGCGGCGCGTAGTGCAGCGCCATGAGCGCGGCGCCGCCCATGGCGCCCAACAACTGCGCCGACCACATACTCGCCATCTGCGAATAGTTCCCGGTGTTCACCGCCGCGGCCAGCGTAATGGCCGGGTTCAGGTTGGCCCCCGGGCTGCCAAAGGCCTGCGCCACCAGCACGCCGCACAGTACGGCCAGCGCCCATCCGGTGGTGATCGCCATCCATCCGGTGTCCGCCGCATAGGACCTGCGCAACGTGACGCCGGCATTGACGCCGTTGCCCAACAGCACCAGAACCAGCGTGCCCAGAAACTCGCCGAACCATACAGAATGCATTGAAGATTCCTCAAAGAACGTTATGGGTGACTTGAATGGACGCCCGATCCATCCCTTGACTCCAAAACCGGATCAGAACCACGTCTGCCGTTTGTAATCCAGATAGGCTGCACCGAATTTTTGCGCCAGCACCCGCTCTTCTTTCCGGATTCGAACAAACTGCAAAGGAATCAGAATGACGAAGAAAAGAAACAGCCAGGGGTTATTTGTCCAGAGAAAGAATCCCGCTACCGTCAGGCCGCCAAAGACGTAGATCGGATTGCGAATGCGGGAATAGAGGCCGGTGGTCACCAGAGTGCTTGCCTTGGCCTGCACACTGAAGGCCCCTCCCAGTTGAATGCGGGCCAGGGCGAGCAGCAGCAGAGACGGGATTGCAATGGCAAGTCCGGCGATGCGCGGAACTGTCCATGGAGGCCCCCAGAAGAGTATTACCATGATCGGCACAAAGACAGCGATGACTGCCAGCGTTGCGTAGTTCAGCTTCAAGAGAGACCTCCATTTCACCTGCATTCTGTACGGTAGTGTTCCGTTATCGCTCGCGGAGGCCCGTCCTGGCAGCCGCACAGTGCAAACGATAACAGGATCTGCTGAACTCAAGCATTTTGCACCCGCCGGCCTTCATTCGCCAAGGGCGCCGATGTCCTGCGCGGAAAGCAAATGCCCGAGAGAGTGTTGCTAAGGCTTGGGCATTGTGGTTTGATCCACCACTATCACCGTTCGCTCATACTGTGCCCAATGCGTGAGCAGCTCATTCACCACCACGTGTCCCACCGTGTACGCGTTCTCAAGTGAGGGCAGGAACGCGCCGAACTTGCTTACGCGTTGATTGGCCAGGCTCTCGGCGGCGCTCATCCCGCGCGGCTGGCGGTCGTAGTTGCTCACCGTACGCAAAACCAGAATCCGCTGTCCATCCACGCGCCCCGCATTGGCCAGGAACTGCAACGATTGCAGCGTTCCGGTGTCCTCCATCGCCGTGATCGCAAACTCTCCCTGTCCCGCGGTGAAGTACCGCACCCACTCCGCGGCCCAGGCGTCGAAGAGCTTGCCGTGCCAGTAAGTCGAGGAGGAAAGCTCGTCGCCCATAGTTACGAACGGCGGGCGCTGGGCGGCGGCTCCGTCGAAGTGGCCGCGAATCTCCTGCAATTGCTCCGAGTCCGCGAGCGGCGTCGCGCGCGTCAGGTTGAAGGCCCATTCCGCGAGGCCACGATTGAGCGCATACACCTGCCCGTCCAGCGGCGCCGCCGGCGCTTCAAATGGTTTTGCCTTGCGCAGCGGCACATAGCCCGTGGTCCAGTCCGGCGGAATCTCGCGCGCATCGATCTCGTAGCCCATATCCCCATCCACAACCCAGCGCGCCCACACCGCCGACCCCAGCGAAGCCTGCTCCGGACTGGCTCCCGCAATGCCGGCAACGATCCAGTACGCGCGGCTCAGATCGAAGCGCGGGTCCAGGCCCAGCGCCATGATGGTGGCCGCGGCGTGCGCCGTGCCCTGCCCGGTCAGCACCGCCATCTCGCCCTCGCCGTTCATGCGCACCGCATGGTAGCCGGCGCTGAGCGGATAAACGCGGTCCAGGTGGTCGCGCTCCACCCAATACTGCAACTCGCCCGGCGCATCGCCCGTATCGGCGCCCACCTCAAACATCGCCACCACTACCACCTTCACCGCAATGGGGCGCGGCCTGGCGGCGGAAACGGCGGCGAGAGAGACAAGAAGCAGGAGCACAAGGGGGCACCGCGCGTGGGTTTTCATGCAACCGGCCTCCTCTCGCTCCTCAGATGAGACTGGGATCTCGGCGCCTGAGTAATTCGAGCAACGGGCCCACTTCGATCTCTTTTCTTTTGGAGGGATCGAACTCGATCTCGCTGACTGGAATGCTGCCCAGGTAGATGGCCTCCGGTGAGGGCAAGTCCGCGCAGGAAGTCAACGAAGCCGGGACCAACTCTGGAGGCAACGCATAAACCTTGTAGTGGGCTGCATACTCCTCAAGCGATTCATCGAACTCGGAATCGAGCAGAATCTCCGTTCCTTCCACGGTGCAAACGATGAGTCGTGGAACATCCCAGAAGTCGCGATATTCGAATGCAACCCTTGGCATACGATCCTCCGCTGAATGCGATCCTGTTCCAGGTCTTTGATTGCGATGGTACGCCAGACCCGTCCTGCAGCAAAGCGATTCGCGGCCCACAAGCGATACCATGGGAGAAAACGGGGAGGTCACAAGAGTGCAAAAGACAATAAAAGCTCTGATCTGGGCGGCCATAGTGACCGCGTTCGCAATCACGGCGGCCGTGGCGCAACAGCCGGCGAAGGTCATCGGCTTCATGACCGACTTCGACGTGAAGGACGATGCCGTGGGCATCTGCAAGGCGGTCATGGACGGGGTCGCCCCCGGCGTGCGCATCATCGACATCACCCATGAGTCCGAGCCCTACAACATCGCCATGGGCGCGCGCTTTTTGGCCGGGTCGGCGCCTTACTTTCCCAAAGACGCGGTCTTCGTCGTGGTCATCGATCCAGGCGTCGGCTCCACGCGTAAGGCCATCATCGCCAAATCGCGGGCAGGCCAGTACTTCGTTCTCCCCGACAACGGCCTGCTCACCCTCATCCAGGATCGCGACGGCATCGTGGAAGCCCACGAGATTACCAACCCCGCGTGGATGATCGGCTCCGGCATTTCCTCCACTTTTCACGGCAGAGACATTTTCTCCCCCGCTGGCGCCCACGCAGCCCGCGGCGACGACTGGACCACTGCCGGCCCCGCGCTCGACGTGAGCAGACTGGTCCGCCTCGACCTGAAAAACGCAACCGTCGACGCGGCGGGCCTGCACGGCCAGGTCCTCGGCACCGACGGTCCTTTCGGGAACCTGGTGCTCAACGTCCCCGCCGAGACCTTCGCGCAACTCGGTTACAAACTCGGCGACCCGGTGCCTGTAACATTGGCCGGCAAGCTCTACGTCTTCCCGTTGGTGAAGACTTTTTCCGATGTGCCGGTGGGCAAGGAGCTTTTCTTCATCGACTCCCGCGGACGCCTCTCGCTGGGCATCAACCAGCGCAATTTCTCTGAGACCTACAAAGTGGGCGAGGGCGCGGAGTTGACGATTCCGAAGAAGTGACCCGGCGGCGTAGTGCGCCGGTTCGCGAAGTTCGCGGAGCTAGCGGAGTTAGCTGCGCACCGCGCGTGTTCGCAATCGGCAGGGCAACGGGTTGACAGGTTGGCGAAGTGGCGGATGATTGGACAGGAGGGATCGAGGCGATGAGAAACGCATTGCGAGTTTGCGTGTTGGCCGGGATGGCGGCCGGAGCGGCAGTTTCCATGGCGGCCCAGGAGTCGGTCGTGCAGCCGGCCAGTCAAGCGGCCCCGCACTGGACCATCGTGGTGCACGGCGGCGCAGGCGTGATCGAGCGCTCCGCCCTGACCCCCGCGGGCGACGCGGCCTATCGCGCCTCGCTGGCCACGGCCACTGAAGCGGGCGCCAAGGTGCTCGACCGGGGCGGCTCGGCGCTGGATGCGGTTGAGGCCGCCATCCAGATCCTCGAAGACGATCCGCTCTTCAACGCCGGTCGCGGAGCGGTCTTCACCTCCGAAGGAAAGAACGAACTGGACGCGTCGATCATGGACGGCTCGAATCTGAAGGCCGGCGCGGTGGCCGGGGTCACGCGCACCCGCCATCCCATCAGCCTGGCGCGCGCGGTGATGGAGAAATCGCCGTACGTGATGATGATCGGCCCGGGCGTCGACGCCTTTGGGGCTCGCGTTGGCCTGGAGCAGGTGGACCCCAGCTTCTTTTTCACCGAGGCCCGCTGGCAGTCGCTGGTCAGGCAGTTGACTAAAGAAGGCCGCCCCATCCCGCCGCGTCCCGCCGGCGCGCCGCCTTCGGGCGCGGCCGTGCCGGTAGCCCAAATTGAGGAGTCGCCCGACGCGCACCGGTACGGCACCACGGGCGTGGTGGCGCTCGACCGCCAGGGCAACATCGCCGCCGGCACCTCCACCGGCGGATTGCAGGCCAAGATGCCGGGCCGCGTGGGCGACTCGCCCATCATCGGCGCGGGCACCTACGCCTCCAATCAGTCCTGCGCCGTATCCGCCACCGGCACCGGCGAGTACTTCATCCGCCTGGGCGTGGCCCGCGAAATCTGCAACCTGATCGCGTTCAAAGGCATGGGGCTGCAGCAGGCCGCCGACCAGGTCATCCACAAGGAGTTGGAGGCGCTGCACGGCGACGGCGGCGTCATCGCCATCACCCCCGACGGCCAGACCGCCTTCAGCTTCAACACCCCCGGCATGTTTCGCGCCCGTCTAAGCGAAGGCGGCAAACTCGAAGTCCACATCTACAAGGATGAGCCGTAAAGAGCAATGATGGTTGGATCGAGAGTGCCACGCATTCAAACGGGTTTCTCCGTTTCGGAGGGCCGGTCTTAGCGGATAATCTCGAACTTTTCCCAGGGGCAGTTGCAGACCGGGCAGCGTTCGTGCTCCTCTTCCGTCTCCGAGGTGTAGCCGCACACCGGGCACACGTAGAAATCGCGCGCCTCGCCGATCCAGGAATCCTTCTGCCCGCCGACCAACAGCGCGATGGCCTCGCCGTAGAGCCGGGCGTGCGCCTTCTCGGCTTCCAGAGCGCCGGTAAAGGTGCGGATGGCGATGGTGTTGTTCCGTTCCTCTGCCTCTTCAAGAAAGCCGGGGTACATGGTATCGATCTCGTGCTGCTCGCCGCCCAGCGCGGCCTTCAGGTTCTCCAGCGTGGTCCTGACCTCGACCGCGTGGATGGTGCAGGTTGCCTCGCCGCCCAACTGCTTGATGACGCGCGCGTGATTGGCGGCGTGGATCTGCTCGGAGCGCGCGGCGGCGCGAAACAGGCTGGCCGCTCCGTGCAATCCGTCCGCGCCGGCCTTCACGGCAAAGGCCGTGTATCTGGCGTGCGCGTTCGATTCGCCCTCAAAGGCGGCCAAGAGGTTCTGAACTGTGGTTTCGTTTCCCGCGGCGATTCCCGGCATGAAACTGCCCTCCCAAACTCCGCTCAAAAGCCTACGAGCACGGGCTGGGCGGCGCTGTGACGCAGGCTACAAGCGGTTGAGCCGCGGCAGGGAAGAGCCGGCCGCTAATATTCACTCCTGACCAATACAGTTACGGGAGATGCCTCGTTCTCGTTGACCAGTTCACCCCTGTTCGCGCCCATCAGCTTGAAGCGAAAGCTGACCGGGGGATCGTTCAACGTACGAGGTGGATGCGCACGGCGATGACTGACCTGGAAGGTGAGAGTCTTGCCGTCGAACTTTGGGTTGAAGAGCGGCTCCGGCAGTCCTGGCGTCGAAGTCCACGGCTGCCCAACGGCATCGCGATGGTGAAAATAGAAAAGCACCGCGCCCGATAAACCTCCGTTTTCGTTGGTGATGAGAAGCGCAATAAAGGGCAATCCATCCATATCCGCCCGCCAGACGCCTGCGATGGGTGCAGCGTCTGGCGTCGAGGTTCCCTCTCCCACATGGGCTGCCTGCGAATAAGCGACGGATGCGATCAAGACAAAAAGGATTCCGGCGACTATGCACTTGATTCTCATGGTTCACTCCTTTGTTTGCAGCTAGCTTTGTTGTTTGGCGATTGCCGCCGTAGCCAGCGATCCGCCCAGCCCCATGGTCTCGACCGCGGAGGATGGAACGATCACCATCGAGCCTTTTTCCTTGATCGCCTCGTATAGCATGTTCATGGCGCGCAGATGCAGCGCCACGGGATTCTCCGCGTAAGCGGTCGCGGCTTTCACGAAGCTGTCGGAGATCTCGGTTTCCGCCTGGCCCAGGATGATGCGCGCCTGGCGTTCGCGCTCCGCCTGCGCCTGGCGCGACATGGCGTCTTCAAGCGATTGCGGAATTCGTACGTCGCGTATCTCGACGGATTGAACGGTGATGCCCCAGGGATTGGTCTTTTCATCCAGGATGCGCTGCAGTTCGTGTCCCATGACTTCGCGCTCGGTGATCATCTGCGCCAATTCGTGCCGGCCGATGGACTCCCTGAGAGCTGTCTGCGCGCTCAGGTTGATCGCCTCGATGAAGTTTTCCACTTCAAGAATCGACTTCTCGGCGTTCCACACCAGCCAGAAGACGATGGCGTCCACGTTCACCGGAACGGTATCGCGCGTCAAGGTGGATTCCGCCGTCACGCTGTGCACCCGGACACGCTGGCCGATGGTGGGGCTGATGGTCTCAAAGACCGGCACCACATGAAACCATCCGGGGCCGCGCAAGCCGACGTAGCGGCCCAGGCGCATCAGCGCCACACGTTCCCATTGTTGAACCACCTTGATGGCAAACAATAGATAGACGCCAACCAGCCCGCCCGCAATGAGCGGCGCCGGATGGTTGATGATTGCGCCGGCAACGGCTCCCGCGCCGACGCAGAGCACAAACGCTGTAACTGCCACTCTGTTCATGGGAACGCTCTCCATTCTCGTCAACATCTTTCACCTCCTGCGGACCGGCTCGGACACCAATCCGCGCAACTCTTCAATCAAATCGTCCACTGTGAATCCCGCCGCCCCGGCACGCGAAACGCAATCTCCTACAATCTGCGCCAATTGCCGCTCGCGTTGAGCATCGGCCCGCTTCATCTTCTGGGCGCCGATAAACGTGCCTGTTCCCTGGTGCGTCTCGAGCAAACCGCCGAGTTCGAGTTCGCGGTAGGCGCGAACCACGGTATTCGGATTGATGGCCAGGTCCACCGCAAGCTGGCGCACCGTGGGCAGTTGATCGCCCGCGGCCAGCAAGCCCGATGCAATGCCGCCGCGCACCTGGTCGATGACCTGGCGATAGACCGGCACCCCGCTGTGGAGGTCCAGTTGAAAACGAAATCGGGCGGGCGACGGTCGTTGGCTCATGACGAGATCAATGTACTATAAGACTAGTACATTATGTCAAGAGGAAAATTCAAGGAATTTTATCGCGGACCCCTTCGGACGAATTCCCGCCACGGTCGTGAGCCGAGGCACAGTATGCGAAAAATGGCCATCCCCGCGGGGATGGCCCTTCCGCTGTCCTGATCGCGCCTCTTCCAGGCAGCATCCCATCAATATATATCTATGCGCACAACTGCCACTTCGTCCGCGTGTAGGCAATCTGGAATCCCTTGCGCTCGGCGTTGCGCTGCGAATCGCTGCCCGGCAGCGCCACCATCATCGCCAGGTCGCATCGATGGTCGAATGCGTAGCGCATGCGCGCTTCGAGCAACGCCGTCTGCAGCCCGCGCCTGCGCAACTCGGGAACCGTTGCCGACCCGCCAAACAGCGCGATTCCTTCATGCATCGACAGCACGCCCGCGGCGCCCGCCAGGCCGTCCACCTCGGCCAGAAAGCACGCAGTCTTGTCACGCGCCGCGGTAACGGCGCCAAGCTGCAACAAGAACTCCATCAGCTCCGGATGTTCGTGCGCCCAGCCCCTGGCGCTGATATTGCTCCAGAGATCGGCTTCTTCGGGGCCGGTGACGCGCACGGTCACATTGGCCTGGACGGCCGCCGCGGGGTGCAGCACCGGCCGGTAAAGAACGCTGCTCAGCTCGACCGGCCGGTAGCCGCGCCTGCACAGCATCTCCAGCGCGGCAACCCCCGCGAACGGGCTCACTTCGTGCAGCACCGGCGCGCCGCGATCGAGAAAGAAGCCCTCAATCGTATCCAATGTCGCCGGACTCAACTCTTCAAAGAGGCCGAGCCCGAAAGTCTGCGTGCAGGGAGAGCTGACGCCATCGAAGACCACAAACGCCCCGCCGCACTCCATCCATTCCGCTCCGCTCGCGGGGAATTGGCGGCGGCGCGCCTCCGCGTACTGCGCGCCCGCGAATCCCTCCGCGCGCTCCAGCCGTTTTGACAATGCAAGGTCCGAGAAGGTCATGGCGTTCAGTCTACGGCCCCAGCCCGTGTTGCGGTAATGGAATGCGCGCGCTTCCGGCGGATTGGCATGCCGCACCGCTCATTTCAAGCAGCCTACGCAAAAAGGCCATCCTCGCGGGGATGGCCTTTTGTTTCGACAAGCCAGTGCTTTGCAGCGAGCGCCTACGGCTGCACCGGCACGCCCTGTGCCCCTTCATTCCGCGCCTGCGCCTTCTGCGTCAGCACCTTGTGGGCGTTGTCTTCCAGAGCCTGCGCCTCGGGCAGAAACGTCAGCGCCTTCTGGATCATCGGGTCCCAGTCGGCCATGGTGCGAAGGCCTTGTAACTGCCCAAACTGGATGGTGACGATCTTGTCCTTGATGCTGGTCTTGAGCCAGTCGCTTACCCCGTCCAGGTCGGCCTGGGTCCATGGAATGTTCTGGCTGGCCAGGTACTGCTTGAACTCGGCCAGAACCGCGTCGTCCACCTGGAAGTTCTTGTCCACCGTGCGATTGGCCAGGTAAACCGGAGCAAAGCGGAAGAAAACATCCTTGTTCAGCAGCGTGTCCTGGAAGTGGTTGGCCTTGGGGCTCTCGATCTTCTCGTCCGGCGTAATGCCGCCGCCGCCGTAGACGGTGCGCCCGGAGTCGGTCAGCTTGACCTCCTGATTGGTCGAGTTGGAGGGCAGCGCCCCGGCGCGGTTCCAGTAGTAGTCGTACAGCGAAACGCCCGTGTAGTTGCGCTGGATCAGCCGCCCCGAGGGTGTGTAGTAGTGGTACGTGGTCAGCGCCAGCCCGGTGTTCTCGCTCAGGTTGTACACTGTCTGCACCAGCCCCTTGCCAAATGTGGTCTCGCCCACAATCAGCGCGCGGTCGTGGTCCTGCAAGGCCCCGCTGACGATCTCCGCCGCCGAAGCCGTTTCGCGGTTCACCAGCACCACGATGGGGAAGGTCTTGCCTTCGTTGCCGTGGGTGGCCGTGTAGTTTTGGTCCGGATAGGCGCGCCCGCGCTGCGAAACGATGGTCTGCCCCTTGGTGAGCAGGTGATCGCAGACCTCAACCGCCTGGCTGAGCAGGCCGCCGGGGTTTTTGCGCAGGTCGAAGACCAGCCCTTTCAGATCGCCGAAGCCGTTGATGGCCTCGATCACTTCCTGCGCCGTGGTCTCCTGGAACTGCTTGAGGTGAATGTAGCCGATGCCGGGGCGAATCTCGTATTTAAGGTCCACGGATGGGTTGGGAATCTCATCGCGCACCAGGTCGAAGATCAGCGGCTTGGCCTGGCCCTCGCGGATCATGCTCACCTGCACGTGCGTGCCTTTGGGGCCTTTCAGCGCCTTGGCTACCAGATCGGACGACATGCCGTCCGTCGACTTGCCGTCCACAGCGGAGATGACGTCGCCGGGATGGATGCCGGCCCGGAACGCCGGCGCGCCCTCCATCGGATACAGGACATACGTCTTGCCGCCGCCGTACGCCTGCTGGATGGTCATGCCCACGCCGTAGTAACGGCCGTGCTGCTCCTCGCGCATCTTGGCGTAGGCCTTGGGGTCGTAAAAGTTCGAGTGCGGGTCCAGCACCCGCAACATCCCCGGAATGGCGCCGTCGTAGATGGCCAGGTCGGCCTTGTCGCCGTCGATGGGCTCGGCGTAGTTCTGCTCCACCACCGCGTAGACGTTGGTGAAGGACTTCAGGCTGTCGCGGAGTTGGCTCTCGTCGGCCGACGACTGAGCCCCCACCCGGTGCTGCAGGACGCTGCCCGCTAGGGCGCAGACGGCAAAAAAGAGAACCACGGCGAAAAGTGCGCGGCGTGCGCGGGGAGTCATAGGCTGGGAGAACCTCCGGACGGCAATTGCGGCAGGCGTCCCACTGCGGCTTTCCAATTGCGGGAGCGAAAATCCACCGCGACCGGCTGGATTGTCTCTCGACGAGAATTTGCCTTGCCCGGTGAACCATGTCCGGCTCCGGCAAGGCCACAGGGAATTGGAAAACCGCTCAAAAGGCCCTGGCAGAGCGGTCGTGGATTAAAGTATACCACTGCACTGTTTGACGCCGCACAGGGCCATTCCGGTAGCCGCGCCTCGCTGGTCAGGACGGCTGCCGGAATCCTGCAAGAGCCGGCGCGGTCGCCCTGGACCCCTTGAAATGCACGAAACTCAATCCCCCACTTCGCCGCCAACTCCGCCCGATCCATGAATGCAGGCCAAATTCGCTCCGTTTGGTCCGGGATTCACCCAGGAATCGGCTCAGAAATCGCGCTCCTGCTCTCCTGGCATTTACAATAGCGTCTATGCCTCAGGTGGAGATTGTTTGCTCCCCTGCCGTGTCCTAACCTATGACTCTGAGACCATTTCGCAATCCCGCGGCGTTCGTGTTCGGAACGATGCTGCTCGCAAGTTACCCTCTGGCGCAAACGCATCCCGCCGCGTCGGAGAGCCCCTACGGCGGCACCACGGTCGAGGGCATCGTTGCCCGCGTGAACGACCAGATCATCACGCGGTCCGATTACGATCGCGCGCTCAAGGATCTGGACCAGGAGGCCAAACAGCACGGCGCCACCATGCAGGAGGCCTCCGAGGCCCACAAAGACCTGCTGCGCGGCCTCATCGACCAGCAGCTCTGGCTCTCCAAGGGCAAGGCACTGGACATCAACGGCGAAACCGAGTTGATCAAGAAGTTGGACGAGATCCGCAAGCAATACAACCTGGAAACCCTGGAAGACCTGGAAAAGGCGGCCAAGGAACAGGGCGTCTCGTTTGAGGACTTCAAGGCCAACATCCGCAACGGCATCATCACGCAGGAGGTGATGCGCCAGGAGGTCGGCCAGAAGATTCAAATCACCCAGGGCGAAGTCGAGCGCTACTTTGAGCAGCACAAGGAGGAGTACGCGCAGCCGGAGAGCGTCCACCTGAGCGAGATTCTGATTTCCTCCGGCGCGCCTGCGGCCCCTGCCGGGATTCCGCAGCCCGACGATCCGGCAAAACTGGCCGCGGCCCAGGCCAAGGCCGACGACATCGAGGCCAAACTCCACGCCGGCGGCGACTTCAGCCAGTTGGCTAAAACCTTCAGCGACGGCCCCACGGCCGCCGAAGGCGGCGATCTGGGCCAGTTCCGCCGCGGCGCCCTCGCCAAGGTGCTCGAGGATCAGACCTTCGCGCTCAAGTCCGGCCAGTTCACCGATCCCATCCGCACCAAGCAGGGCTACGTCATCCTCAAGGTGGTCCAACACGTCCCCGGCGGCGTTCCCGCGTTCAAGGACGTCGAGCAGGATGTGGAGCAGAATTACTATATGAGCCGCATGGAGCCGGCCATGCGCGCCTATCTCACCCAGATGCGCGAGGAAGCCTACATCGACATCGCGCCGGGCTATGTGGATACGGGCGCCAGTCCCAAACAGATCAAGCCTTCCTACAGCGCCTATACTCCGCCTTCGGTCAAGAAAAAGAAGAAGGTTGAGCGCACCCGCTTCCGCGAGACCACGCGCACCTTCCGGCAGAAGTCCGCGCAAGCCCCGGCCCCTGTCGATACCACCGCGCCGGCCAAGAAGAATGCCAGCGCGAAAGCGCAGAAGCCGGGCAAGAAAGAAAAGATTCGCTACGGCAAGGCGCCCACCAAGACGCTTCCCAGTGCTACGGCAACCACGACCGAGGACGCCGGCGCAGTGCAGCCGGCCGCCAACGCCGCGCCGGAGCCCGCGAATCCGCTCGAAGCCAGCAACAAGCCAACGCAGAAGACCCGCTACAGTGCGCGCGCCAAGCAGGTCAAGCTGGCCAAGACGAAGGGTGCGAAGACCGACGGCTCCGCCCCGCCGGCGCCGGACGCCGCCGAGGTTGCCGACCGCCAGGCGCAATCCGCTCCACTGGGCCTGTCCGGCGACACTGCCAGCAAGAAGAAGAAAAAGCAGACCACGACCGGCGAGAAAACTCGCCTGACCGACAAAAACAAGAAGCCCGAAGCGCCGGCGCCGGCTTCGAGCGCTCCGCCGGCGGCGCCCGCGCCGCAAACGCCGCCGCCTGCTCCTGCTGCTCAGCCGCCTGCTTCGGCTCCCCAGCAGTAGCGCTTGCTTTGAACTGGCGCGGTTTTCGCCGCGCCGGACTCTGAAGTGACCTCCGCGCAGGGACGCGACGGCTGGGATGGGTTATTTTGCGCCCACAGCGGCCTGCATCTCCAACTGGCGGATGCCACGCCTGGCGGCCGGCAGACTCTTTTTCATAAGCGTGCTCCCTTTATGGTGTATTTGGTCGTACCTCACGAAGTGATCATTCAAGTCAGGAACGGCCCCTGATTCCTTACTGCGAGAGAGGAGGGTCGGAGGTTCGAACCCTCTCTTTCCGAATGTGACCGTACTCAAATCAATTCCTTGCCCCCGCGATGGGATAGTCCTGCCACACATATTCCAGCGCCTCGGGCAGGGTTTGTTGTTTCACGGCGCGGTCTGTGTGCCCGGCGTTACGGGCAAAAACAAACTGGTAATGATAGCCCCTGGCAGCCAGAACTTTGGCCATTTCCTCATTGGCGACGACCCAATCGTGCATATGGTCGTTCATGACATTCGGATTGAGAAGGTCTCTGTCGCCCACTTCCATCCAGATGCGCAGCGGCCTGGGCGGACTGTTCGGGATCAGGTGCTCATGAAACTCCCACGCGCCGTGCGGAGTCTCAGAGTTATAGGGCCACTGTTGATTCACGTAAGTTCCCGAATAGGTAAGAACGCGGTGGTATAACTCCGGGTGATACCATGCCATGATCAACGCGCACGAGCCGCCGGAACTGCCGCCCATGGTTGCCCGGCCCTCGGGATGGCGAGTCAATTTCACATGGGATTGCGCCTCCACCAGAGGCAGCACTTCTTTCTCGACGAACTCCGCATACCGGCCCGAAAGGGTGTCATATTCCAGGCCGCGTTCGCTGCCCTGCGCGTCGCCCCCGCCATTGCCTATGGAGATGGCGATCATCACCGGCAGCCGGTGCTCGGCGATCAGATTGTCAAGGGCCGTGAACAATCCCCGGTCGGGTCCGTCCGCCCCTACAATGAATGGCGCGACTGTGCCGGGGACGTATTGCCGGGGGACGTAAACCGCCACGCGGCGCGTGTAGGGAGCGGGGTGGCTGGTAGTGACCACCAGTTTTCCGGGATCGGTTGGATCGGTCGTGCCAAACGTATTGGCCTCCCGTGCGATGCCGGGATAGCTCTTGCTGTCAACCGAATTCATGGTGAACTCAAGCACCGTTCCTTGCGGCACGCCTTCCTGCGCGGACATTTCCGGCGCAGGAGAGTGAGTGGGGCCAATGATAAAGTCTCCGTCGCTATTCGCCGGAGCATTGGCGCCGTCGGGCAACTCCCTGGCCGTGACATAACCGGGCGTGTTGGGATCGCGGGTGGGCGGCGCGGGGCGCTCCGGGCGCGAGGCCGCGGCGGGCGCCGGCGGGGCTGCCGGTTTTTGGGCCATTGCCGGGCCTGCGCCAACCATCAGGCCGATCAAACACGCGATGCTCAGAAGACGAAGCATGGAGGACTCCTTTTTCTCTCCGTGATGTTAGGAGCTGTTCCGGGGTGATGTCACGCAGGTACTGAATCCCCCGCCTCTTTGCCCAGGCGTCCACCATCCTTGCGAATGTCTTATTCGCCTCTCGCGTGGACTCTCCGATGTCCTCGCGGGTCGCCTTCCATCCCAAGAGCGCGTTGCCAACCGTGATATTCTTGACCCGCATGGCGCCGGCCCTGGCAGCCTCTTCGGCCGCTTTCGCCGCTCCATTGGCAGCGATTATGAAAGACATCTATATCGCCGATCTGGCCGCTTTCGACGAAGGCAAGCTCTTCGACGGCTACTTCCTAGTCCTCAACAAACAGCAGCGCACCACCAAGACCAACAAGCCCTACCTCAACCTGATCCTGGGCGACAGGACCGGCCAGCTCGAAGGCCGCGTGTGGGAGCCCGGAGACCCGCGCATCGCCAGGGACTTCGACAAGGGCGACATTGTGAAGGCCCGCGGCAGCGCCTCCCGCTTCGACGACCGCCTGCAGATGAAGATCGACCAGCTTCGCCTGGCGCAGCCGAACGAGGTGGACAAGACCGACCTGCTGCCCACGACCACCTATGACGTTGCCGCGCTCTGGCGCCAGTTGCTCGGCTTCGTCGACAGCTTCACCAACCCCGACCTCAAGCTGCTTCTGGCCACTCTCCTTGCCGACCCAACCCTCGCCCAGGCCTACCGCGAAGCCCCCGCCGCCAGGCTGCTGCACCACGCCTGGCTGGGCGGCCTGCTGGAGCACGTGGTCAGCCTGCTCACCCTGGCCGACCGCGTCGCGCCCCACTACCCCATCCTTGACCGCGACCTGCTGCTTACCGGCGTCATCCTCCACGACATCGGCAAGGTCCGCGAGCTGAGCTGGGAGATCGGCTTCGACTACACCGTCGAAGGCGTTTTGCTGGGCCACATCCAGATCGGCGCGGCCCTCGCCGAGCGCGCCATGGACACTCTCCCCAACTTCCCGCCTAAACTCAAGCTACTAGTCCTGCACATGATCCTCAGTCATCACGGCAAGCTGGAATTCGGCTCGCCCAAGCTCCCCATGATTCCCGAAGCCCTGGTGCTCAGCTTTCTCGACGATCTGGACGCCAAGATGCAAGCCGTGGCGAACGAATTCGAGAAATCGATCCGCGAAGGCAAAGGGCCCGATGAGTTGACTGGCAAAGTCTGGGCCCTCGACCAGCGCCAGTTGCTCAACACCAAGCGCTGGCTGGGAGAAGACAGGGAATAGTCCCTCAAGCCACAAACCACTCCCACTGCTCCTTGGTCAGCGGCACCACCGAGAGCCGCCCGATCATCACCAACGGCGAGGCCGCAAACAGCGGCTCGGCCTTGATGGCGGCCAGGGTCTTCGGCCTCTTGAGCCGCTTGCCCACCTTCACTCGCACGATGGGGACCTTGGGGTCGCTCGGGTCCACGCTGACCACGATTCCAGTGCCCACTGCCGTGCGCTCGTCGCCGGTGTGGTAGAAAACCCATTTCGTTCCCGCCTTCATCTCGCGCAGGTACTTCACGGCAGTGGGGTTGGTCACGCCATCCCAGATCGTTTCCTTGTCCCGCAGGAAATCTTCGAAGGAGTAGACATCGGGCTCGGTCTTGAAGAGGAAGAAGCTCATGCGCTCCATCGTAAGCGAGGAAACAGGGAATAGGGAACAGGGAACAGTGGCGGTTGGGACATCTGAAGCTCTCCATTAGAGGGAAGCTGCAAAGAAAGAGCACGGGGCAGCAGCGGACGGCGAACGGTCTGGCAGGGATTGACTGCGTATCGCTTTTGCTGTTCCCTATTCCCTGTTCCCTGTCCCCTTTTTCAACTTCCTTTACAATCAAGAGGCTATGATTCGTTTCTCAACCGCCGGCGAATCCCACGGGGAGGCCCTCATGGCGCTCATCTCCGGGCTGCCGGCCGGCGTGCCCGTCGATCTGGACTTCGTCAACCGCGAGCTGTGGCGGCGGCAGCAGGGCTACGGCCGCGGCGGCCGCATGAAGATTGAAGCCGACAAAGCCCACGTGCTCAGTGGCGTGCGGCATGGCAAGACCATCGGCTCGCCGATTGCGATCGAGATCGTCAACCGCGACTGGAAGAACTGGGAGGAAAAGCTGCCCGTCGAGGCCGGCGACCCCGGCAAACACCAGGCCGTCGCCTCGCCGCGTCCCGGCCACGCCGACCTGGCCGGCGCCCTCAAATACAACTTTCCCGACGCCCGCTACGTGCTGGAGCGGGCCTCGGCCCGCGAATCCGCCGCCCGCGTGGCCGCCGGCGCCTTCGCCAAGCTCATGTTGCGCACACTCGGCATTGAGGTTGCCAGCCACGTCATCCGCGTAGGCCGCGTCGAACTTGACTGTGCGGCCACCTGGGACGAGATCGCCGCCGTGGCCGCCAAAGATGAGATCGTCCTCAGTTGTGTCGATCCCGCCACCGAGGCCCGCATGAAAGAAGAGGTCGAGGAAGTCTCCCGCAGCGGCGACACCGTGGGCGGCGTCTTTGAGGTGGTGGTCCACGGCGTGCCCGCCGGCCTGGGCACCTACGCCAACTGGGACGAGCGTCTCGACGGCCTGCTGGCCTGGGCCGTCATGAGCCTGCAGGCCGTCAAAGCCGTCGAAATCGGCCGCGGCGTCACCGCCGCGGAGTCCTTCGGCTCCCAGGTCCACGACCCCATCCATTACGCCGCCGCACAGACCGCAAGCCCCACCCGCTTTGTGCGCCCCCGGAACAACGCCGGCGGCATTGAGGGCGGCGTCTCCAACGGCGAAGATATCGTTGTCCGCGGTTACCTGAAGCCCATCTCCACGCTCCGCCGGCCACTGGAATCGGTCCGCTTCGACACCCGCGAAGCCACCAGCGCCAGCTACGAGCGCTCGGACATTTGTGTTGTGCCGGCCGCGGGCGTGGCAGCCGAGGCGATGGCCGCCCTCACCATCGCCGGCCTCGCCCAGCAGAAGTTCGGGGGCGACTCGCTCCTCGAATTGCAACGAAACTTTCTCGGCTACATCGAACAGATACGGAGCTATTGAAACACAGAGATGATTCTCAAGATTGTCAAATATCCTGAGCCGGTGCTCTCCCAGCCCGGCGAGCCGGTTACCGAATTCAACGCTGAGCTGCGCCAACTGGCTGACGACCTGTTCGACACCACTTACGCCTCGCAGGGCATCGGGTTGGCAGCGCCGCAGGTGGGCGTGTCCAAGCGTGTTACTGTCATCGACCTCAGCATGGGCAAGGACCCCAAGGAAAAGCTGGTGCTCGTCAATCCCGAGATCATCTTCAGCGAGGGCAAGCAATACGAGGAGGAAGGCTGCCTGAGCTTCCCCGAAATTCGCGAGAAGGTGGTGCGCCACGCCAAAGTCCGCATTCGCGCCCAGGACTTGCAAGGCAAGTGGTTCGAGATGGACGGCGAAGAACTGATGTCGCGCTGCATGCAACATGAGATCGACCACCTCGACGGCATGTTGTTCATCTACCGCATGAGCGGCCTCAAGCGCGACCTGAACCTGCGCAAGATCCGCAAGATGCAGAGCGAAGGTAAATGGTAGGCGCGCAAGGAGCAAAGTGAAACTCGTCTTTTGCGGGACTCCGAGCTTCGCCGTGCCCACCCTTGAAGCGCTACTCAAGGCGGGCCATGAAATCGCGCTGGTGGTCTCGCAGCCCGACCGCCCCGTGGGCCGCGCCCAGCGGCTCACCGCGCCGCCCGTGAAGCAGGCCGCGCTGGCCGCCGGCCTTCCCGTTACGCAGCCAGAAAAAATCCGCTCCAACGCCGAGTTTCGCGCCCAGCTTGAGGCCATCGCACCTGACGCCATCGTTGTCGTCGCTTACGGGCGCATGATTCCGCCCTGGATGCTGGCGCTGCCGCGGCTGGGCTGCATCAACCTGCACGCATCCCTGCTGCCCAAATACCGCGGCGCCGCGCCCATCCAGTGGGCCATCGCCATGGGCGACGCCTTCACCGGCAACACCACCATGCTGCTGGAAGAAGGCCTCGACACCGGGCCTATTCTTCTGCAGCAAACCCTCCCCATCGGCCCGGACCAGACGGCGGTGGACCTGTTCGACCTGCTCGCCAAGGCCGGCGCCCCTCTGGTGGTAGAAACGCTCGACGGCCTCGGGGACGGCACCATCCGCCCCCAGCCGCAAAATCACGCTTTCGCCACGTTTGCGCCGCTTCTCGACCGCGAAGATGGCCGCATGCGCTTTGCAGACCGCACCGCCCGCGAGCTTTATAACCGCTGGCGCGGCTTTCAACCCTGGCCCGGCGCCTTCACCACACTCGACGGCAAGAAGCTCATCGTCCATCGCCTTGAAGTTGCGCCCGCGCCCAGCCCAACTGAATCGAAGCCGGCCGTCCCCGGCCAGATGCGCGTCGAAAACCATCGCCTGTTCGTAGCCTGCGCCGGCGACACCTGGCTTGAACTCCTCGAGATTCAACTCGAAGGCAAAAAGCGCCTTGGCGCAGCCGAATTTCTGCGCGGCGCTGGAATTGTCAATACACTCGCCGCCAACACGCGGTTGGGATGAGGCCGATGGCTGCCGTCTCCCCCGCTCGCAACGCCGCTTTCAAGGTCCTGATGGCCGTCGGGCGCGGCCACGCTCACTGCGACGACCTGCTTCGCGGCAAGGCCGTCAACGCACTTGCGCCGGCCGACCGCAACCTGGCCACAGCCCTGGTCCTGGGCGTGCTCCGTTGGCAAATCCGTCTCGACCATCAACTGCGCGCGCTGCTCTCGCGCCCCAACGCCAGGCTCGATGCCGAAATCCTCATCGCCCAGCGTCTCGGCGCCTTTCAAATCCTGCATCTGGACCGCATTCCCGCCCGCGCCGCCATCGACGAGAGCGTGGAGTTGGCCAAGCAGGCCGGCCACCGCTTCGCCTCCGGCATGGTCAACGCCGTACTCCGCAAACTGGCCGGCGCTCCGCCCTTTGACCTTTTGGAAGAGAACGCGGCGGAACTGGCGCTGGCCCAGGCGCATCCCGCCTGGATGGTCGAGCGGTGGGCCAACTTCTACGGCCTGGAAGCAGCCCGCGCAATCTGCCGCCACGGGCAGACCCAGCCTGTTCTGACGGTGCGCATCGAGAGTCCGGCCGCTGAAGTCGAACTCGTTGAAGCCGGAATTGTTCTTGAGCCTGGCGAACTGCTCAGCGCGGCGCGCACGGCGGTCTCCGGCGACTTCGCCGCCAGCGCAACCTTTCATGAGGGCCGCATCCGCCTGCAGGACGAAGGCTCGCAACTGGTGGCCGAAATCGCTGCGCAGGCCGGCGCGATCCCCGCAAGCTTAATTCTCGACTGCTGTGCTGCACCCGGCGGCAAAACGCTGATTCTGGCCGAGCGCAACCCGCAGGCTCGCATCGTCGCCTGCGAGTCCAGCCCCCAGCGCCTCGACCAGTTGCGCCGGCGCCTGACCCCTCACGCAGCCCGCATCGAATGCCGCCTCGCCGACGCCACCAGGCTCAGCGAAGAACCCGCCTTCGACATTGCTCTTGCCGACGTGCCGTGCAGCGGCACCGGCACGCTGGGCCGCAACCCCGAAATCCGCCACCGCCTCCGCCCCGAAGATCTCGCCCGCCAGGCCGAACGCCAGCGCGACCTCCTCGTTGCCGCGCTGCGCGCCGTCCGCCCCGGCGGCCGCGTTGTCTATTCCACCTGCTCCCTGGAGCCCGAAGAAAACGAACAGGTCGTCGCCGCCGTGCTCGGCGCGTCGCCCAACGCCCGCATGATTCCGCTCGAAGGCTGCGTTGCAGGCCTGCTGCGCGCAGGCATTCTGACCGCCTCCGGAGCAGAGCGGCTGCAAGCCTCGCTCACGCCCGAAGGCGCGCTTCGCCTGCTCCCCGGCGCCTTCCACACCGACGGCTTTTTCATCGCCCTGATCGAGAGAACTGCGTGAAAGGCAGCGGCCCTCAAACTGCTGACTTGCTGACGCGCTGAGTTGCCCTACTCCGCCTCCAGCCGCAACTCCGCGTAATCGCGCCCCAGCAAGCCGCACAGCGCCTCCACCACCAACTCGTGATCGGCGCGCTGCGGCAGCCCGGAGACGGTCACACTGCCCACCACACCCGCGCCCTCCACGGCAAGCGGAAACGATCCGCCATGCGTGGCATAGTCGGCCAGCGGCAGGCCCTGTTGTTCGGTGAGCGTTTCGTTCTTCGCCTTCAGCTTCAACCCCACCGCATACGAGCTGCGATGGAACCGCGCCACCACGTTGCTCTTGCGCCGCACCCACTCCACATTGTCCGGCGTCGTACCCTCGAGCGCCGCATAAAACAACGGCTGCCCGAATCGCCGCACATCGATCACCACCGCCAGCCCGCGTTCTTCTGCCAGCGCCCTCAGGCGGACGCCCAGCTCCCACGCCATCCGCGCGTCCAGGCCCGGCAGCCGCAGTTCATGTTCCTGCAACGCCACCCGCTCCAAATCTTCGCTCAGTCCCATTCGCCGCTCCCCGCAACGCTCACTCGCTGTCTCGCTAACTCGCCACTCCGGTTCCCTATTCCCTATTCCCTATTCCCTGTTCCCTGTTCCCTGTTCTTCTCACTGCGCCACCGTCAACTGCACCACCGTGCTCTGATACACGCGCGATCCGGCCGCCGGCGCCTGCGCCGTCACAGCCCCCGGGATGACCGGCGGCCTGATTGGCGCGTCTCCACTTCCCACCGGCCCCACCGGCACCGCCACATAGGTAGGCTCCGCCGCCTGGATGCCCACCTTGGCCAATGCTGCCTGTGCGCTCACCACCGGCAAGCCGACCAGGTCGGGCATAACAAACCCGTCGGCCGCATCGTCGCCCGGCGCCGCCAGCAGAAGGTTGATGCTGGGCCGCGCAATCCCCTGCGCGTGGGCCGGCGGGTCCTGCGCCAGCACTGTTCCTTCCGCTGTCTTGCCCCAGGGCAGCCGCGCGGTCGCGCCCACCTCCAGCCCCACGCGCCGCAACGTGAGCGCCGCCACCCGTTCGTCCTTGCCCACCATGTCGGGCACGTCCACCTTCTGCGGCCCAAGGCTCTCCGCCACGCGCAGCAGCCACTCCCGCCGCACCACCGTTCCCGCGGCCGGCGACTGCGACAGAATGTGTCCCGCCGCCACGTCCGCCGAGTAATAGCGGTTATCCACGTCCAGGTTCAGCCCCAGCCCGGCGGTCTGGCTGCGCGCATCCGCCACGGTCATTCCCGTCAGCGCCGGCACCTGCACCTCCGCGCCATGAATGGCAAAGTGCATGGTCGTGATCGCCGCCAGCAGCGCCACCGCCACCAGCAGCAGCACCAGCGACGCGATTTGAAAGAAATTGACTACCGGACGCGTCTTCATGGCTCCGGCTCTCCGTCCACAAACACGATCTCGTACTCGATCGCCGCCGCTTTCTCCAGCATCTTCGACACCGAACAATAGGTGTTCTTCGACAGCGCCACCGCGTCCTCCACGGCCTTGCGGCTCAACCGCCCGCTCACCGCATAGGTCAGTTTGATCCTGGTAAACACCCGCGGCGCATCTGAAGCCTGTTCAGCCACAGCCGAAACCCGTAGCCCCGTCAGCGGCTGCCGCTTTTTCTTCAGAATCGAAACCACGTCCACGCTGGTGCATCCGCACAGGGCCATCAGCACCGCTTCCATGGGGCTGGGGCCGTGCGCGTGCGCCGGGTCTGCGTCAAACAGAACCGTGTTCCCGTTCTCCGCAACTCCCTCGAAGATACTGTCGTGCTTCCATTCACTGTGCGCAATCATCGGACTTCCTTCCGGAGGTATTTCCGGTCCTTGATGAGTGTACACTAAATGTGTATTCTTGAGGTGAAGGGGTACGCCGCGATGAACAGCCGGGAGGTCATTCGCAAGCTCAAAGACGACGGCTGGTTTGAAGTGGCGCAGGCCGGCAGCCACAAGCAATTCAAGCATCCGGTCAAGCCAGGCCGGGTCACGGTTGTCTACCCCCAAAGAGATGTTCCTGAAGGAACTCTCAGGAGCATCGAAAAACAATCTGGCCTCAGGCTCAGGTAAAGGAGCAACCATGGAGTATATCGCCTACCTTCACAAAGACGAGAAATCGGACTACGGCGTCAGCTTTCCCGATTTTCCCGGCTGCATCACCGCCGGTTCCACCCTGGAAGAAGCGCGCGGTATGGCGGTCGAAGCTCTTGCGTTTCATGTTGCCGGTATGCGCGAAGACAGAGAGCCGATTCCCAAGCCTTCCACCCTCGACGATCTGCGCGGCGATCCGGCCATGAAGGGTGCGGTAGCCTTTCTAACGGAACTCCGCGAGCCAGAAAGAACAGTCCGCATCAATATTACCGCCCGCCAAAGCCAGATTGCGGAGATTGACCGCCGCGCCCGCGCAAAGGGCCTCACCCGCTCCTCCTACATCGTGCAAAGCGCCCTGAAAGAAAAAGCCGCGTCCCGCTAGCAAAAGCCCAATTCAGTTGCCTATCGCAAATTATCCGTCGCCGGCTCGGGATGAATCGTCACCCGGTACACCTCCGGGCACTCCAGTTTGAAGCGGTCCTCTAGGCCGGTAATCACCTCGTGCACCCGCAGCATCGGCAGGTCGTCCGGCAGTGTGCAGTGGCAGGAGAGCGAAATGTGCTCGGCGGCCCGGCCCACGATGATCTCATGCACATCCACAATCTCCGGGAACATCTTGGCCGCGGCCCGCAGCGCGACTTCGATCTTGCGGTCCACCTCCACCATCTCCTCCGGCTGTTCGATGGTGGCCGGCTCGCTTTCAATGTGCGTCAGCACGGAGTCGATCTCCGGTGTCTCGCGCAAGATCTCGGCCTCCAGCGCGCAAACAAACTCATGCGCCGTCCTGAGCGGCATGTTTTCGTCCAGCTCCAGATGCTGCTCCACGCGCAGCCGTCCATGGTGCGACTGCACGCTCAGCTCGTGCACGCTCACGTTGTTGCGCGCCGCCACCGCCCGCACCCGGTCGAAGATGCTCTCCGCCCTCGCCTCGCGCGGGACCGTATGGATGACGACGTCCGCCTTGGGCAACGCGCGGTGCGCGGCCTCGGTGGCTGCCCGCACCAGCTCTTCGGTGTGCTCAAAGGTGTAGCGCCGCGGCAGCGCCAGCGTCAGGTCGGCAAAGTAGCTCGCCCCCGCGCGCCGCACCCGCGCCTGCTCCACGGCCAGCACGCCCGGCACCTGGCCTACCTCCGCCACCAGCCGCTGCCGTGTCTCCGCCGGAACTTCATCCATCAGCACGGCCACCGTCTCCCGGCCCAGATGCAGCGTCATGCGCAGAATCATCAGCGAAACCACCACCGCCGCAAACGGGTCCGCGTAGCGCAGCCAGGCGATCCCGAACCGCGTTCCCACCCAGCTCGCGCCCAGCCCGACGAGCACCGCCAGCGTCGACCAGATATCGGAAGCAAAATGAAACGCATCGGTGGCCAGCGCCGTCGAACCCGTCCGCTCCGCCACCGCACGCAGCCGCTGCGATCGCCAGTAGTCCACCCCAATCGACGTCACCAGCACCAGCGCCGGCCACACCGAGTGCCGCAACTCCATCTTGTGGTTGAAGATCCGTTGCATCGCCTCCCAGATAATCCACGCGCAGGAGACGGCCATCAGTCCCACTTCGCCAAACGCCGACAGGTTCTCGATCTTGCCGTGCCCGTAGGTGTGGTCCTCGTCGGCCGGCTTGTCGCTCACCCGGACGGAAAAGAACGTCAGCGTCACGCCCACCAGGTCCAGCGCCGAGTGCGCCGCGTCCGACAGCACGCCCAGCGACCCCGACAGCAGCCCCGCCGCCAGCTTCAGCAGCGTCATCGCCCCGGCCGCCACCATCGAGTACAGCGCCACGCGCCGCTTCTCGGCGGAAAACCCCGCCAGCCCCAACGTGGAACCCCTCACCGCCGGACTGGCAGCAGCTCTACTCATCGCGCTCCTCAACCACAACCGGCCGCGCCCCCGTGTACAACCCCGCAATGCCAAACGTATAGGGCTGCCACGCGCACTGCGTGTACCCCGTCGACCGCATCAGAGCCAGCATCTCGCCAGGCGGAGGAAAATTCCCAACCGAAGCAGGCAGATAGTTATACGGCCCATCCTTTCCGCACACCAGCCGCCCAATCGCCGGCAGCACCCGCCGGAAATACACCGCATAGACCTTGCCCACCAGGCCGCCCGGTTCGGCGAAGTCCAGAATCCCCAACTGTCCGCCCGGCTTCAGCACGCGGTGAAACTCCTTCAGCCCAGCCTCGTAATTGGCCAGATTCCTGAAGCCGAACGCCGTCACAATCAAATCCAGCGACGCGGAGCGCAGCGGCAGATGCAGCGCGTCCGCCTCGAGCGCCACGGCGCACGGCGCGCCGGGTTTTCGCGCGCCGAATTTCCGTGCTCCACGGCTCAGCATCCCGCGCGCAAAATCCGCCGCCAGAATGGGCCTTGCCCCGCGCGGCCTGCGTTTCAGCAGGGCCATGGTCAAGTCGCCCGTCCCGCAGCAGATGTCCAGCACCGCCGCATCCGGCCGCGCCAGCACAGCCCTGAACCGCCGCGCCGTCCGCCACCACCACAGCCGGTCCACATTGGCCGAGAGCACGTGGTTCAGCAGGTCGTACCGGGGCGCAATCGCGTCGAACATCTGGCGCACCGCCCGCGCCGCGTCCGCCTCATCCACCACCCCCGCCGGCCTGGCCCCCGTCCCGCTCATCTGCACCCCAATCTCCGCTTCCAACTCCGCTAACCCCGCTAACCACGCCGCCCTTGCGCTTCTTCCCCAGCCCGCGCCAGCATATACCCCACCGCCGCCTCCAGCTCCGCCTCCGTCACGTCCTCCACCACCCCCGCGTCGCCAATTCCCACCGGCAGCACAAACCGTCTCACCCCGCCCACGTTCTTCTTGTCCCCGCCCGTAGCCGCTACGACTTTGCTCGCCCGCAGCTTCAGCGCCGGCAGCGCCCCATACGAATGAATCAAACTCTCCAGCCGCTCAAACTGGTGGCCCGTAATCGTCCCCCGCTTCCGCGCCAGATACAACGCAGCCACCATCCCCCAACCCACCGCCTCTCCATGCAGCAGAGTCTGGTAGCCGGTGACCTGCTCCAGCGCGTGGCCCACCGTATGCCCCAGGTTCAAAATCATCCGCAACCCGTTCTCGCGCTCGTCCCTGGCCACCACCCCGGCTTTCATCCTTATCGACGCCGCAATCACCTTTTCGAGGGCCTTCGCCTGGCGCCCCAGCACCGCGTCCACGTGCTCTTCCATAAACCGCACCAGCGTCCGGTCGCGGATAATCCCCGCCTTCACGCTCTCCATCAGCCCGGCCCGCAGCTCCCGGTCCGGCAGCGTCCCCAGCACTCCAATATCTGCAAAAACCGCCAGCGGATGGTGGAAGCTGCCCACCAGATTCTTGCCCTCCGGCAGGTTCACGCCCGTCTTGCCGCCCACGCTCGAGTCCACCTGCGCCAGGAAAGTCGTGGGAACCTGCACATAGCCAATCCCCCGCATATAAATCGCCGCCAGGAACCCGCCCACATCGCCCACAATCCCGCCGCCAAAGGCAATCAGCAAGCTCCCGCGATCTCCGCCCGCCCGCGCCATCTGCCGCAGCAGCTTCTCCACGCTGGCCAGCGTCTTGTGCTTCTCTCCCGGCTCAAGGAACAGCACCACCGGCGCCTCGGCAAAGGAAGCCTGCAAGGCCTCGCCCCACAGCGCCCAGATCGGCGGCGAAGTCAGCACAAAAACCCGTCGCGGCAACCTGCCCACAACCCGCTCGATACGCGGCGCCAGCGTCTCAATGAGCCCGCTCCCCGCAATCACGTCGCACTTGGCCGTTGGTGTCTCTACTCGTATCGTTTGCACGCTGCTTTAATCCTAAAGCAAGCCCGCCGCGCCATCGCTCATCCTGTTGTTCGGACGGCTATATCCTGACCATCGCGTCCCACACCGGAACTGCGAGGCCCCAGGATGCTTTGAGCGGCGCAATCAGGTCAGGCGGGCAAAGCGGCGCGATGATTCAGGAAAGTCGACTCCGGTGACAAACCAGGCCACGGCGCTGCATCCGATCGCGACCAGAATCAAGCTGATGCGCAAGGGGAATATCCGCGGCATGGCCGGGCCATGGACGCAGGTCACCACGGCTCCGGCTACGACTGCAAGGATGGCGATCCACTGGTAGAGGCGCAGTCCGTAGAAGACCAGGGTCTGAGGTTCGCCGCGATAGGCCTCCTCGACGAAGCGCCCGGCCCCCGACAGCAAGAGGTATACGCCGCAAATCAGCGTGGCGGGAGAATGCAATTGGAGGAGGCGCAGAAGGGCGGCGCCGACCACGGCGTTCCACAGGATGGAATAGACAGGCGTCGCGTGCACGGGAACTCCGGAAAGCTGCGCGAGACGGCAAACACGAGAGCGAGGGTGTGTGTAACGAATCCCATCCGCCGTTTCCGTTGCCCGTCCGTGACAGCACCCCTGAACCAGACAGCGCAGCCTGCCTATGCCCTGTATCCATGGCGCCGCGATGCAAATCGCCCCAAACACCATCCACAAATCGACATGGATCAAAAGCGCGGGAGCGCCTCCAATGGCAGCCCCGATCATGCCTCCGTAAAAACCCATGGGGCGCAGCAGCGCCGGCGATCCCTCCACCCACTGAGCCCAGAGCGCCGCTCCCACTGTGGAGCAGACAAAGATGCTGACCACCAAACACTCGCGTCCAGGGACGAGCAGCGCGCCGATGAGCCACACACCGAGCAGTATCGCGGCTGCGGCGAATCCGCCGTGGTTGATGATTCTTATCGGCCCAATCCGCCACTCCTTCCACGAATTTGCAATCCATTCCGCAACGCGCAGGATGGCCATCCAGATAGCGTGCATGCGGACAACGATGGCGAAGGCGACAACCCCGGCCAGCACATCGGGGATCGAATGCATCCCCGTCGTGACGCAACTGACGCCGACCAGCGCCGCCCAGGTCCACCAGGCGTACTTCTTTGCGCGCCCGCCCTCACCCAATGCGGAGGCGGCTATCAGCGCCCAGACCATATGAAACGATGGAAAGGCGGCAATCCCCGAGAAGGGAGTTCTCTCCATTAACAACAACTGGCCGATCGGCGTGGTGGGATGGAACGGACGTGGCGGAACGAAGAACGGTAACAGCAGATAGAGCGGAAAGATGAGCGCCATGGCAACCAGGCCGCGCAGCGCAAAGCGCCGCAACGCGTGGCCAGTGCCAATGAGCAGCGGCGCCAGCAGCACAACCAGGTAGGTGCTGGCGTAGACGGCCTCTGTCTGCTCAATCACCGGCAGCCGGCGCTCGAAAGGCAAGTACGTGGCGACGGCGCCAACTGAAGCACCAAGGCGCCACAGCAGCTCAAAGACCGCCAGCCACGGCAGCAAGACCACCAGATAGACTCGTATGCGCTCCAGCAGGGACGGCGCTCCCGGCCCGTCGCGTGGCAGCCAAACGGAGAAGGCCGGCGCTCCAAATCGGCTCCGCAGATCGGGCAGCTCATAGCCCAGAACCAGCGCGGCGCAGGCCAGCGCCACCGTGGGAGTTACAAGCCACAAGCCGCTGGCTGAACCGGAGAAGATGGCGACACCGGCGCAGGCAATCACGAATCCGCCATAGATCGGATGCGGAACCAGGCTATAAATGCCGTTGGCGACGAAACGCACCGGGGGAAAGGCGTTCATGGGCAAGCCGCCGCCATACCGCCAGAGCGACATCATGCCCGTCAAAGCGATGACCAGGCCAAACGCAGCCAGCGCAGATCCCCAAAGCACCGAATACTGCGCCGCTAGATGCACCGCGTCTCTTGTGGCATGCGCCCACAGCACAAGCGCCAACGGAAGCACGGCGACAAAGAATGTCCCGTATAACACTTTGAACAGTTGAGAACGGGTTACAGTTCCCAATGAACCACCTCGTGAATGACCCAGCCGTTGCTGCTGCGTCCGTGCGCGTTCAAGATTCCGCGGCTCCTCCACTTCTGTTCTTCAATGTTGAAGAGGGAGCGTGGCAGGAGTTTGGCCAGCGCGGGTGCTCCGGGAAGAATTGTGGAGCCCAAGCGCCCGGCGCGAAGAGGGAGACTCTCTTCCATGCGCAGCGAGACATCGCGCAGTACGACCTCGGAGTCGGTGACCGACAGTGTCTCACATGGGAGGCTGTTCGAGACCGCGAAGCTGGTGGAATATGGCCCCTGCCAGTCGACCCAGGCAAGCGAGTCCTGCTGCGAAACAAAGCGGCCCCAGCGCAGTTGACGCATCGGCAACTGCCATGGGGGCAGCGTCAGGGTGAGGCACTCGGCGTAACCCAGGCCGGTCCACTCACGCTCCCCGACGCAAAGATAGACCGACGATCGGGGCTGCAGGCAGTTCCACATCACGTTTCCCGAGGCGCTCTCGTAAACAACTCGCTGATAAGGCGCGGCAGCAGCCTCCCACTTTCCGGAGACTCCCAGCCGGGGAAACTCGACCAGGATCTGGTCGCCCTTCGAGGAGAGCCGGTAGCGGGTCATCGAAGAATGGGATTCGGCCGAAAGCTCATTGACGGTAAGAACGCTGCTATAGGCTGCACGAATCCCGCGCCAGCGGAAGTCGGCGCAATAGAGGATTGCGGCGTCGCCGCGATCGGTGACGCAATCCATATACCACTTGACCAATGAGAACGGACCTGGTTCCACCCGCAGTCAGGTTCCTTTCCGAGGAGGGCCTCGAGGTTGGACATGCACGGAGAATGCTCGATTATATTCCCTGGCAGGCAAGTGGCCTACATCCGAAATCCGGGCGCCCCAGGTCCCGATCTTGAGACCCGGGATTCGGCTCTGCCAGCTCGCCGCCCAAGCCTTTCTCAGGGCTAAGAGGCGTAACGGAAGACACCTGCCGGCCTCCAAACGCCGGGCGAGACCGGCGGGGAATCTGAATTCATCCCCTTTTCACATTGAATGCCTATATTGACCAACTGAGCAGACGCATCGACGATTCGGGTGAATCGCATGCGCGTTGTCCTGCTTTCCGGGGGATCGATGAATCTGAAAATGAGAGTAATGGTTACGGCGCCCGCGGCAATGGCAACGCTCGCTGTTCTCATGGCAACGGGTTGCAACCTCTCCGAAGACGGCAGGCCGGCAGAGACGAAAATTGTCAATGCGCAGATCCGTTCGATCTCCGCTTCCGGCAGCACGGCCATCGTGCCGCTGATCGACCGCTGGGGCAAGGACTACGAGAAATCGCACCCGCTGCAGGTCAATTACCGGCCCATCGGCAGCGGCGCCGGCATCGACAACCTTCGCCGCGGTTACGGGGCTTTTGCCGCCAGCGATGCGCCGCTCGGCGACAATCAACTGCAGGGACTTCCGCCCATCGTCCAGATTCCGGTCAGCGCCGGCCCGGTTTGCGTGGTCTATAACCTGCCGGGCTTGAAGACCCCGCTGAAGCTGAGCGGCAAGACCCTGGCGGGCATCTTTGCCAGTGAGATCATCAGTTGGCAAGACCCCGCGATCGCCGGTGAAAATCCCGGCGCCGCGCTCCCCCATGCCGCCATCATCGTGGTCCATCGCGCCGACGGCAGCGGTTCCACCAGCATCCTTACCAACTTCCTCGGCAAGGCGAGCCCCGCCTGGTCGGCTAAATTCGGCGTGGGTCTCTCCGTCAAGTGGCCGGCAGGCATCGGCGTCAACGGAAGCAATGCGGTTCTCAAAACGGTAATGGACACGCCGGGAACCATCGGCTATCTCGAACTGACCTTTGCCAGAACGTCCGGAGTGCCGGTGGCCTCGATTCAGAATCGAGCCGGCGAGTACGTGGCGCCCACTCCGGCCAGCGCCTACGCGGCGGTGAATGCCTCTGTCGACGCGCTTGCCAAGGATCTCCGCACCTCGATCGTCGATCCTCCGGCAACCGCCAGGGGCGCATATCCCATCACGGGCATCACCTTCATCCTGATTCCCAAGGACAACAAGAGCACCGACGGAGAGCAGGAAGCGCTCAAGGACTACCTCGCCTATGCGCTCACCACGGGGCAGGACGCGGCTGAAGAACTCTCCTATGCCAAGTTGCCGACTCCGGTTCAGCAGCAAGGCCAGGCCCTCCTGTCGCAGTTGACCGACAACGGAAAGCCGATCATCTGAGGCTCGAAGGACCGCGCACCTGAAGCCGGCACGAGTACGCCCCTGCCGGACGATCAGACCCAAATGTCCCGCACATGCAAAAGCGGCGGAGCAGGTTGGCTCCGCCGCTGGTTGCACAAACTGCTGCCTGATGCAGCAGCTAGAGGTTACCGGTGTCCACCGCCGCCGCCGGAATGTCCGCCACCGCCGCCGCCGGCATGTCCACCACCGCCGCCGCCGGCATGTCCACCGCCGCCGCCGCCGCTGGCATGTCCGCCGCCGCCGCCGCTGCTATGCGCCGCTGAGGCGTGGCCTGCGCTGGGTCTTGCGCCACCGCTCACGCGGGCTCCGCCGCCTGCATACGCAGCGCGACCGCCCGCATTTCCCCCGCGACCGCCCGCATATCCAGCACGACCGCCCCCATATCCGCCGCGACCGCCCGCATATCCGCCGCCGCCGCGATAGCGTCCGCCACCCTCGCCTCCGAAGCGATGGCTGCCCCAACCGTTGCTATAGCCCCAGTTGGCCCATGGGCCCATGCCCAGGAAGATGCCGTTGTAAAAGTACCCCGGCCCGTAAAAACCATAGGGCGCGCAGGCGTAGGGCGAATAGTCGTAATAGCCGTACGAACATACGGGTTGAATGCCGACATCGACGACGACTTGCGCTTTAGCCACCGGCGCCGCCAGGGCCAAGCCCGCGAGCAATGCTGTAGTTCCGATCAAAACTTTGAGTCCGCGCATATATGACCCCCCCTTAAGGTGGCTGCGTTTCCGTTTGTCGCGTGGGAGGCTGTGCCGCTGTCAAGAATAACCCGGTTGCAGCAGCCACCATAAGGGGGGTTCTTTCCGTTCATGAATTCCCGTTACTTTATCGGGGCCGTCATCTATCTACCCTTACATTCTTAACTCTAGGCGCTGGCGCCGGCCGAGTCTGAGCAATAAGAAGCACGTCTTCGGCCGGCGGCTGGAAGCTGAGAGCCGGCATGACAAAGCCCGCCAATCTCGCGGTGGTAGGCTAATCGTCTATGGCAAAGGCCGCTCAGGTGGATTTTCTGGTGATGGGAGCGGGCGTGGCGGGGCTGCGGGCGGCTGTCGAGCTGGCGCGCCACGGTCAGGTCCTGGTGGTCACCAAGGAATCCCTGGGCGAGTCGAACACCCACTATGCGCAGGGCGGAATCGCCGTGGCCATGGAAGGCGATGAGGATGTAGCGCTCCACTTGCTGGACACGATCAACGCCGGCGACGGGCTTGTCTGCCGGCCGGCGGCCCAGGCGCTGGTGGCCGAGGGGCCAGTGCGGGTGGCCGAGCTGATCGAGTGGGGCGCGGCCTTCGACACCGAGGACGGTAAGGGGGGCGGAGAGCTGCTGCGCACCCGCGAGGGCGCTCACTCGCTGCCGCGCATCCTGCACGCCCATGGCGACGCCACCGGCGCCGAAATCAGCCGGTCGCTGGCCGCCTTTGCCCGCGTCCACAAGCGGATTCGCTTTGCCGAGTGGACTACGGTCACCGGCCTCGCCGTTGCCGATGGCCGGGTGGTCGGGGCCGATTTGCTGGACAGCGAGAGCCGGCTCAAGCGGGTGAGCGCGCGGGCCGTGCTGGTGGCCGCCGGGGGCGCGGGCCAGGTCTACTCCCACACCACCAATCCCGCCGTAGCCACCGGCGACGGCATCGCTCTGGCCGCCCAGGCCGGCGCCGCGCTGGCCGACATGGAGTTCTACCAGTTCCACCCCACCGCCCTGTCGCTGCCCGGCGTCCCGCGCTTCCTGATCTCTGAAGCCCTGCGCGGCGAGGGCGCTTATTTGCGCAACGACCGCGGCGAGCGCTTTATGGAACGCTACCACCCGCGGCTTGAGCTGGCCCCGCGCGACGTGGTGGCGCGCGCCATCGCCCGCGAAGGCATGGCGGCGGCTCCCGGCTCGCCGCCGGACTGCTCCCGGCCCGTCCATCTGGACATGCGCCATGTGAAGAACATCGATCTCGGTCAGCGCTTCCCCGGCATCAGCGCCTTCCTTGCCCAACACGGCCTCGACCTCGCCCGCGACCTCATTCCCGTTCGCCCGGCCGCGCATTACCTCATGGGCGGCATCCAAACCGACCTGTTCGGCCGCACCACTCTGCCCGGTCTGTACGCCGCCGGCGAGGCGGCATGCACCGGCGTCCACGGCGCTAATCGGCTGGCCTCCAACTCGCTGCTCGAAGGGCTGGTCTTCGGCGCGCGGGCGGCGCGTTCGATGCTCGACGATGGCCTCCCGCTGGTACCGGACGACGCGCCGGAGAGCGTTCCTGTCCCGCTCACCGCCGGGCAAGAAGCTCGTCTCGAAGAGCTCATCGCCGGCCTTCGAGCGGCTATGTGGGCCTACGCCGGATTGTTGCGCCGGGAGTCCACGCTGCTGGAGGGTCTTGCCGCACAGGCCGTCTGTGCCACAGGCCTGGCCCATTTGGCTGAGCAGGGGAAGGGGAGCCGCCGCCTGAGCGAGGCGCAGGCCATGAGCCGCGTGGCCCACGCCATTCTGCGCTCGGCCCTGGCCCGCACCGAAAGCCGGGGCGCCCACTTCCGCAACGACTATCCGCAGCGCGACGACGAGCGGTTCCTGAAGCACTCCATCCTCAATCGCAAGGGCCGCGAGGGGCAGGTGGTGTTTGAGGCGTGGTAGAGCGCCGTGGCCCTCCCTCTGCAAAAGCTGTAGCATATAAATTGTCCTGTTATTCGGTTCCGCTCCGGCGCCGGGACGTCTCTTTCCTCTGGTTTTTCTCGTTTCACGCGCCGATGGGTTTTTGAGAGAGCAATTCCCCAAACGCATGGGTCTGTGTGGATTCGTCAGGCGGATGGAATCGCGGTGCTTCCATATGCGTCGCTTAGAACGCGAAAAGAATCCAGCAAAGGAGTCGCCTCCCATGTTGTTGGTTTGGACGGAAAATCTGACGGTGGGCGTCGAGGAGTTCGACCAGGAGCACAAGAAACTCATCGCCATGGTGAATGAATTACATGGCGCCATCGAGGCTGGAAACAGCAAGGAAACACTCGGAATCGTTCTCGATCAATTGGAAGATTACGCCCGGCACCATTGCCTACGTGAAGAGCTGCTCTTCATCAAGACCGGCTACCCCGACGCGCCGGCGCACATGAAAGAGCACGACGAGTTGAGACAGATGCTTGCGGGCATGAGAGAGCGCCACGAGAGCGGCCTGGGCGCCAGGCTCTCAGTGGAAGTGATGGATTTTATTTACGGCTGGCTTACCAATCACATTTGCTGTACCGACAGAAAATACACTGAGCATATGCATGCCAATGGCATTTTCTAAAGCGTTACCAGGGATACTGTATCCTGTCCAATTCCGTAGAGGATCGCCGCTCGCTTCGCCCCACGGACGAAAACTTATCCATGGGGGCCCCGGCAGAGATCGGGGATCAGTGGTCAACCGGAGCGAAGCGCTTCATTTCTCATCCGTGCTACAGACCGGCCACATAGGGGGCTCTCTCCTTCGCCCCCATCCAACGCAATTTCCTAGTCGGTTAATGTTCCCTGATCTCTGTTCCCCGCGAACCAGGAAACCACCGCGCAGATTGCGAGAATCGCGCCCATGACGGCGAGCAAGAGGGTGATGGGGACTTCGATCCAGTGCCCGGCGAGCATCTTCAGCGCCGCAAAGGCCAGCAGCGCGCCGAGGCCATAGTGCAGATAGCGGAAGCGGTCCAGCAGCGAAGCCAGCGCGAAGTAAAGCGAGCGCAGGCCCAGGATGGCCGCGATGTTCGACGTGTACACCACGAAGGGATTGTGCGAAATGGCCAGGACGGCGGGAATGGAATCCATGGCAAACAGCACATCGGCGGCTTCGATGGCCAGAATCACCGGCAAGAGCGACCCCTTGGCCGGTTGCAGCTTGCGAATCCACTCCGGCACGGCCGCGTTGGCCGAGCCGCCGCGCACCAGCCGCCAGGCCGCATAGAGCAGGAACAGGCCGAAGATCCAGGTGATCCAGTCGAAGCGCCTGAGCAGCGCGATGCCCGCGGCGATGAACAGAGCGCGCAGCACCACCGCACCGGCCACGCCCCACAGCAAGGCTTTGTGCTGGCGCTGCGGGCTGATGCGGAAGCCCTGAAAGATGACCATGAAGACGAAGAGATTATCCACGCTGAGCGAGGCTTCGATGGCGTAGCCGCCCACGAATTCGAGCGCCGTCTGGCGGCCCTGGGTGACGCTGATCCAGGCCGCGAATCCGGTTGCGGCCAGCACCACCGCCGCTGTGCCCAGCCACGCAAAGGCCTGCGGGTAGCGCGTGGGGCGCCGGTGGCCGGGCAGGAGCGAATCGGCCACCAGCAGCGCCGCCACCACAGCGTGAAACCCCACCCACCAGACCCAGGAAACGCCGGCAATCATTTCTGAATGCTATAGGAAGCTAGTTGTCGGTTGTCAGTTTTCAGTTGTCAACGGTCATTGGTCGGAGGATAGGGAGCGATGGCAGTGGCCGGGCCTCCTGGCAAAGCTCTGCTCACTGCCGCCTACGGATAGCTGACCACTGAAAACTGAAAACTGACAACTGTTCTTTCACCGCTGATCGATCAGCCGTATCGTCTCCAGGAACACGTCCCCGTCGATCGTCAGGCTCTTGGCGCTGATCTTGTCCATCGTGTCCTGGGCGGTGTGGTGATAGCTGTTGTTGGGGCCGTAGTCGAGGTCAATCACGTCGATCGAAGGCACGCCGCGCTGGACAAAGGGCAGATGATCGTCTTCGACCGGCTCCTCGGTCTGGAAGAAATGGCGGTCGTAACCGAATTTATGCGCGGCCTGCCGGACCAGGTCGACCAGCCAGCCGGTGGATTGGGTTTCGCGCTGAATGTCGAGGTTCTTGTCGCCGATCATGTCGGCCAACATAAAAGCCTTAACGCGGCCCAGGGTTCCGTCCTTTCCCCATTTGGCGGCCAGATGGCGGCTGCCATAGGTCGAGTCGGACTTGGACCAGCTCTGAATGGCCTCCTCGCCGTCGAAGAAGACCAGCCAGACGGAGTAGCCGTCGAGCGTCTTGCCGCGCAACTGGTCCGCAATGGCCAGCAGCAGGCCGGTCGTGGAGCCGCCATCGTTGGCGCCCACAAAGTTGATGGTGCGCAGCGGGTAGTTGGTCTCGTAGTGCGTGCCCAGCACGATCACGCCGTCCTTCTTGCCCTGAAACCGCACGATGAAGTTGCGCATGGGGACCGGGCCGATGGGCGTGTCGGCCGTGAACGCATCCTCTTCGAGCTGGTCGTGCTGGAAGTGGCTGCGCAGGAACTCTTCGGCCTTGACGTGGCCCTGGCTGGTGGGCCAGCGCGGCCCGATGGCTACAAACTGGCGGGCATACTCATAGGCGCGGGCGCCGTCGAAGTGCTGCTGGGCGGGAACGGCGAGAGGCGCGGCCAGCAGCATGATGGCCGCGATCTTCTTCCAAAACGAGAACGAGTGCATGGTCTGGGTTCCTTGGGACTCCCTCAACAGGTCTTGTTGCGCGGCGGACACTTCCTCGGTGGCTAAAGCCACATCCGTTTTTGGTCCGTCCACTGCACGGCTAAAGCCGTGTCCTTTCAAAGCAACGAGTCTTTCCGCGGCGTGTAAAGCCGTGCGCTTTTAGAACAGCAAGTTTTTCCACGGCGTGTGAAGCCGCGCCCTTTCAATGCGCTGGCCTATCCAGCAGACTCCTTGGCCTGTTTGGCTTCCTTGGCCTTGCGGCGCGCGGGATGCACCCACCAGGCCACACCGATGCCGATCAAATACAACGCCAGCATGGGTATGGCGTAGATGCACATGGTCCATGGGTCGGGGCTGGGCGTGATGATGGCCGCCACCAGAAAGATGGCCAGAACCGCGTAGCGCATGTTCTTCCACAGGAACTTTGGGCTGACGATGCCGAACATGGCCAGGAAGAAGATGAGGATCGGCATCTCAAAGCTGATGCCCAGGCCCAGAATGATCGACAGAAAGAAGCTGCTGTACTCCTCGATGGTGACCATGGAGGTGAAATTGTGGCCGAAATCCACGATCAGGATCTTGAGCGCGCCGGGCAGAACATAGTAGTAGCCGAAGGCCGCGCCGCCGAGGAACAACCCCACCGTGGCCAGCATGAAGGGAACCACGAAGCGCCGCTCCTTCTGGTAGAGCCCCGGCGCAATGAACAGCCACACCTGGAAGAGGATGAAGGGCGAGGCCAGAATCGCTCCGCCGACCAGCGAAACCTGCAGATCCAGGTTCAGGGGGTCCATGGGGTGGGTGAAGACGAGCGTCTTGCCGATGTGGTTGAGCGGCGCCTGGATGAAACCGACGAACCGGTCATGAAAGGCCCACACCGCAACGAAGCCCACGGCCAGATAGATGGCCGAGTGGACGATGCGGCGGCGCAGCTCGTCCAGATGCTCCATGAGGCTCATGCCGGGGAGCTCCGCGCGCTGGGTCACCGCCGCCCGCGCCTTGCCGATGGCCTCCGCGGGATCAACCATGATGGGCCGCCTGCTCCATGGCGGGGGTGGTCTCCGCAGCCGGAGATTCTTTCATGGCCGCATCGCTGGCTTCACAAGCTTCGGAAGCAGGGAGAATTGCGGCCGAACTCTCTGCAGGGCTTACCTCAGGGGATAAAGGCATGGGTTCAGACCCATCCCCGCCAGCCACCGTTTGATCCACTGGGCTAGCGTCCGGGCTAGAGCCCGGACCTTCCGGGGCCGCGCCTGCCGCCGAAACGGCTTCTTCCGCAGTTTGTTCCGCCGCCGCAGGAGCCTCGATCTGCGCCGCCGGGCTGCCCGGTCGCGCCGCCGGCACCGGCTCGCCGGTCGAGGGAGGCTGAATGCGTGGATAGGCCTCTTCCGCAGGAATCTCAGGCAAGGCAGCCGGTGCCACCGGGGGGTACTCGGTCTCTCCGGGGTAGGGGCTTGGGGTTGGAAATTGACCATCCGCTACGGGTGTCCCGGCCGTCGCTTCGATGGTCCTGGGCGGCGCCGCCAGCGCCAGCGCCCGCAGCCGTTCCTCTTCGGCCTTGCGCCGGTCGGCCTCCTCGGCGTTGCGCAACTCCTCTTCCATCTGGAACTTGAAGTCGTTTGAGGCCTTGCGGAACTCGTACATCAGCTTGCCGATCTGGCGGCCGATCTGCGGCAGCCGCCGCGGCCCGAAGACCACCAGCGCCAGCACCATCAGGATCAGCGAGTCTGCCATGCCCAGACTGGCAAACTGAATTGTCGGCGGCGTCCCCATCGAGAGCAATGATACCTGCCCGGACAAGGCGGTCACAAACTCTTCCCCTTAGCGCTGCGGACGCGGCGGCAATCGGCTCCAGCTACAAAAACTCCTGGGCCAGCTCCTACGGCTGCGTTACACTAAGCTCCAACGAGGCGGCTTTTGCCGGACCGGGTCTTTTCAGAATCAACCGGCCCCGGGGCGCGTCTAAATGTGAAAGGGCTGCAACAACCCCGTGGATGGGGAAGCTTGAGGGGTTCGGCCGTTTTGCCGATAACCTCAGGAAGGTCAGTGCATCCACTGTAGCCGCGTTAGCTTTCAACATCCCCGTCCGCCGCCCCCAAATAAACAGAGCGAGCTGGACTGAAGGCGGAATCGCGTGAACCTGGTTCTTGACGAATTGACGGCGGCCTCGCCGGAGGCCGGCAGCGCTTGCAGCCTTGAGGACTACCTGGCGCTCCCCGACCACTCCATGGATATACGCATTGCGGAGGCGCGCGCCAAACTGGGCGCGACCACCATCCTGCTTGGCCACCACTATCAGCGCGACGAAGTGATTCGCTTCGCCGACTTCACCGGCGACAGCTACAAGCTCTCCAAAATCGCGGCCGAGACCGATGCGAAGTACATTGTTTTCTGCGGTGTCCACTTCATGGCCGAGAGCGCCGATGTGCTCGGCCGCGACGGCCAGCAGGTGATCCTGCCCGACCTCAATGCCGGCTGCTCCATGGCCGACATGGCCGAAATCTCCCAGGTTGAGGCTTGCTGGGAAGCGCTCACGCGCCTCGGCCTGGCGGAGGAGACCATTCCGCTGACCTACATTAACTCCACCGCCGCCATCAAGGCCTTCTGCGGCGAGCGCGGCGGCCTGGTCTGCACCTCCTCGAACGCGCGCGCCGCCTTGGAGTGGGCCTTTGCCCGCGGCAAGCGCATCCTTTTCCTGCCCGATCAGCACCTGGGCCGCAACACCGGGCATTCCATGGGCATTGCGCTGAACGAAATGGCCATTTGGGACCCATGGGCGCTTCAGGGCGGCCAGACGAAGCAAACCCTGGCCGCCAGCCGCATTCTGCTTTGGAAGGGCCATTGCGCGGTCCATCAGCGCTTCCTGCCCAGCCACGTCGATCGGGTGCGCGCCAAATATCCCGGCATCCAGGTCATCGTTCATCCCGAATGCCGCTGGGAGGTCTGCCAGAAGGCCGACGCTCTAGGCTCCACGGAGCGGCTTATCGCCCTCGTCGAGCAGGCCCCCGCGGGCACAATGTTCGCCGTCGGCACTGAGATTCACCTCGTCAACCGCCTGGCCCGCCGCTTTGCCGCAGAAGGCAAGCGCGTGATTACGCTCGACGATACCGGTTGCCTGTGCACCACCATGTACCGCATCAGCCCGCAGCACCTGGCCTGGGCTCTGGAAAACCTGCTGGAGGGCCGCGTCGTCAACCGCATCCAGGTGCGGCCGAGTGTCAAGCACTGGGCTCGCGTGGCGCTGGACCGGATGCTGGAGACAGCTTCCAGCTCCCAGCCTCCAGCTTCCAGCTCCGGCTAGAGGCCGATTTGCGGAGATTTGGACCCGACTCGACGCCAGGGTGGACATTAGGGCAAAAAGCTCGCAGATGAAAGCAAGTGGCTAGAAGCTGTTCCCCATTCCGTCGTATCCTATAGCCAAGGGCATTTCCCCATGAAGACCTTCACTCTCGAAGAAGCGCAGTCCCTGCTCCCGGTGCTGGAATCGCTGCTGAAACGCGCCATCGAAGGCAAGCAGTCCGCCGAGGAAGTCGAGTCCGGCCTGGCTGAGCTGGCCCGGCGCATCTATCTCTCCGGCGGCATGAGGGTGGACGTGGGCAAGGTGGCCAAGTCGCGCGCGGAGATGGAAACCCACCTGCAGCGCGTCCGGGAGAGCATCGCCGAGATCGATTCCATCGGCGTGCAGGTGAAGGACATCGACGCCGGGCTGCTCGATTTTCCCTGCCGCCTCGACGACCAGGTGGTGCTGCTCTGCTGGCGCATGGGCGAGCCCTCCATCGAACACTGGCACACGGTCGATTCCGGTTTTCAGGGCCGCCAGCCCGTGGACGAGCGCTTCCGCCGCCGCACCAGCTCCGGCGGCCGGCCCAACTAGGCGCGACGCCACGTCGTTCCGAGATTCTATCGACGAATTCGCCCGGTGCCCCACCCTCGCGATCCGCCGTGGCGGATTTTTGTCGATAGGGTGGGAAACCAAACGGCCGCCCAGCCCCGTTTTTTGAGGATTACCGGAGCCTATGTACGTCCCCGAACAAGAAGTTCGCGCCGTCCTCACCTACCAGGCTCTTATTCCCGCCATTCGCCAGGCCCTGATCGACTACTCGGCCGGAAAGGTCGAGCAGCCGCCCCGCACCATCCTGCGCGCCGGCAATGCCGAGGGATTCCTGAACGGCTGGTTCGCCGTGATGCCAGTGATTTGCGGCGACGTGATGGGCGTCAAGACCGTCAAGTTTTACCCCGGCAACGCCGACAAGGGCCTGCAAACGCACATGGCGGTCATCGAGCTGCTCAGCCGCTCCACCGGCGAGCCGCTGGCCGTCATGGATGGCCGCCTGATCACGGAAATGCGCACCGCAGCGGTCTCCGCGGTCGCGCTTGCCGCTCTGGCACGGCCTGAAGCATGCAGCCTGGGCATTCTGGGCAGCGGAGTGCAGGCGAGGTCGCACATCCAGGCGCTCAGGCTGGTCTGGCCGGCGCTCACGGATATCCGCATCTGGAGCCGCACCCCGGCCAACGCCGAACGCCTTGCCGCCGAAACCGGCGCTCGCGCCGTGCCCATTGAGGAGGCAGCGGCCGCCGACGTTGTGCTCACCGTAACCGCCTCGCCTGGCCCGGTTCTCGAAGGCCGCTGGCTGGCGGCCCATGCGCTGGTGCTGGCCGTGGGAGCGACCGGCGCCAGTTTGCGCGAACTGGACGACGAGGCCATGCTTTCGAGCTTTGTGGTGGCCGAGTCCCGCTCCTCGGTGGAGCGCGAATCGGGAGACGTGCGGCTCTCCGGCGCCAGGGTGCAGGCCGAGATCGGTGACATTCTCTTCGGTTCCGTGGCCGCGCCTGCCGGCCGGCGCATGGTCTTCAAGTCCGTAGGCATGGCCATAGAGGACCTGACCGCGGCAAGGCTGGTCTGGCAGGCGCGCACATCGATCCCGCAATAGAATCGCAGGCCCAGGAATCTTCAGAAAGCTGAGCGAATACCCGCCGGGCCGCGTCTCTGGCTTTAGGACCTGAGGCCGCCCACGTGCGTCTAATCCGGTAGCAGGACAGGACGCAAGCGAAAGCGATACCCTTTGAACGGGGCTCAGCAGGCGACGACCAAGGAGCGGCAATGAAACTCGGACAATGGGCAAGGCTGTTGCTGGCGGCGGCTCCGCTCCTGGCTGGATGCGGAGATTTCTGGCAGGCGCCAAGCGGCGGCAACAACACCGGCTTTACGCTTACCAACAGCGGCAACATCACCGTGAGCCCAGGTGCGACCAACACCTCGACCATTACCGTGACGCCATCGAACTCGTTTACCGGCACGGTTACACTGACTTGCGCGGTGACCACCTCGCCATCGGGCGCTACCAGTCCCACGACCTGCAGCCTTTCTCCGACTTCGGTTACGATCAGCAGCACAACGGCGCAAACGGCCACGCTGACCGCGGCCACTACCTCCACGACGACCACCGGAGCTTACGAAATTACGGTTACCGGCGTTTCCGGCAGTGTTTCGGAGACCACCACCGTCTGCGCTGAGGTCACGTCATCCTCAGGCAGTTGCAGCGGCCAGGCCGGCACCAGCGGCGTCTTCTACGTGCTGAACCAGACGACGAACCAGATCGTCGCCTTGAGTATCTCCTCCGGCCAGCTGAAAACGATCGGCGCCTTAACTCTGCCCGCCGTGCATCCCGTGGCCATCGCCGTGGCTCCCAACGGCCTGTTCCTGTATGTAAGCACGGGATCCGGCATCTACCTCTATACCATCAACTCAACCACCGGTGCGCTGACCCTGGGAAACGGCGGCACAGCCATCACCACGGATCCGGCCTATACCATGCAGGTTGACGCGACCAACTCCTGGCTGGTCGAGGCTGTCTCCGGCGTGGCCCAGGTCTACGCCATTAACGTCATCAGCACTGGCGCCAACGCTGGAACGCTCGCCACCGCCGGCGAGAAAGAGCAATCTGTCGCTCTGCCCGCTTCCACCGTGACGCAGTTGGCCATCTCCCCCAATGACTCCAGTTCGTGCACCGATTGCTATGTCTTTGTCGGAATGGGCTCAGGGGGAACGGAGCTCATTCTCTTTAATCCCGGCAGCGCCAATCCCTTCGGAGGCGCCGGTACCATTAAGCTGGTGAATTCCGCGGGCGGAGACAATGCAGTGGCCGTGGACCCCAGCAACCGGTTGCTCTATGTTGGAGAGGCTGACGCCCTTTCCTCCGCCACCCAATCCGGCGGACTGCGCGTCTTCACCATCGCCAGCAATGGAGTCACCGAGCTCACCAGCGCCGGCTCCCCGTATGCAATTGGGGGAACGGGACCCTCTGCCATTCTGCCCACATCGGACGGCAACTACGTCTACGTCGCCAACCAATCGGTCAGCGGCAGCTCCACCGGCAATATCGCCAGCTTTTCGGTCTCATCCACCGCGCTGACCTCGATCAACACCGCTACGGCCGGGCCCACCGGCCGGATTGGCCTGGCAGAAGACTCGACCGGCAGCTTCCTGCTTGCAGTGGACTTTGCGGGGAATCCCGACCTTGAGGCCTACACCATGAGTTCGGGCACACTCACCTCCACGCTCACGGCTCCCACCGGAACCGACCCCGTCGGAGCCGTCGCCATTGCGGCGGCGCCGTAGAAGGCAGGGGTCGGTTGTCTGCGACCGGCGGCGAGTGAATTCGGGCCACCCACTTATCGAGGTTCGTGGTTTCCCAGGTTTCAGAACCGGGAGCTGGGGCGCCCAGAGCTTGTGGGATGGCGTGATTCCCGATGAGGTTGTCCCTACCCTGTTCTTTCTCTCCCTGATCCCTGACCCCTGTTCTCTGCTATCCTCAAGAGGAACGCCACTGGCTGTGTTCACGCGATCTCCAATCCCATTCGTCCCTTTCCTCAGGCTCCGCCGGGCCTCAATGCCTTCGTTGATGCCATTGCTTTCGGTATTGGCCCTGTGCTTTCTCTCCCTTGCCTCGGGATGCAGCCGATTTCGCCATGAACAGCACGATACGGTCTACGTCTCAGCTCGCCAGATGTACCTCCACGACCGGGTTGCCGCCGTCTCCAATCGCGTAGCCGAGGTGGTGAATGGACAGCCGCTCGAAGTCCTCGATCACGGCCGCCGTTTCCTCAAGGTCAAGACGCAAAAGAACGAGATCGGCTGGATTGAAGACCGTGCCGTGATTGACGGCAAGACCTATGATGCGTTTGTCCAGCTTGCCAGCCAGCACCGGCAAGACCCCGTAGTGGCCACCGCCACCCTCCGCGACGACCTGTATCTGCACATCCTCCCCGGCCGGGAAACGGAGCACTTTTATCTGCTGGCCGGCAACGCCAAGGTCCAGCTTCTGGCCCGCGCTTCGGTTCCTAAAGTGGCCACCCCGGGCTTGGGAGCGTCCCTCAAGCCAATCGTGCCGAAACCTCTCTTGCAGCCGGGTCAGGAGGGCAAGAGTCCCGCGCCGGCCTCCAATTTGTCAAAGGGCGCGGCAAAGGCCGTCTCGCCCGCGCCAGGCTCCAGGCCGGCCCCGGCCGGCGCGGCGGCAACTCCCAGCCCTGCCGAGGGCCCGCCTGTGGTGATGGAGGACTGGTGGCTGGTGCGCGACACTCAGGGCCACGCCGGCTGGCTACTCGCCGGACGCATGGATGTGGATGTGCCGGATGAGGTAGCCACCTACTCCGAAGGCCAGCGGATGGTGGGCGCCTACGTGCTCACCAAGGTCACCGATCCCGAGGCCACCACCCCCAACCACGAGGTTCCCGAGTACGTAACCGTCCTCACCCCGCCCAAAGCCGGCCTGCCCTTCGATTTCGACCAGGTGCGCGTTTTTGCCTGGAGCGTCAAGCGCCACCGCTATGAGACGGCCTTCCGGCTGCATCCCATCCAGGGCTTCCTTCCGGTCCGAACCGGCTTCCAGCCCGCGTCCGGCGGCGCCGTGCCCACCTTCAGCTTCCAGATCGCCAACGGCCCGGACCTCGCCGTCGATCCCTCCACCGGCATCGCCCGCCCCGTCGCCCCGCGCACCATCAACTACGAGATGATCGACACGCAGGTCAAGCGCATCGGCCCCGACCTTGGGCCTATTCCTGTGGGCCACCTGGAGGGCGAGAAGCCGAAGGCTCCCAAGCAGGGAAGGCCGGGAAAGAAAAAGGCCAAATAGTTTTTGAGTGGCGCCAAACGCGAATGCCGCCAAAGGCGCGGTCGATGCCGTCCGCCAGTTCCTCATCAATGCGGGAGTAAAGCCATGATGGAATACAAGGGTTATGCGGCCGGCCCAATCGACTTCGATCCGGAGGATAAGACATTTTCCGGGACGGTCGCCGGGCTTCGGGATGTGATTCATTTTGAGGGAAGAACGGCCACCGAGTTGGCGCGCGCGTTCCGCGAGAGCATCGACGGCTATCTGGAGCTTTGCGCCGAGAGCGGCCAGCAGCCCGACCGCCCGTTCAACGGGAAGATTCTGGTGCGCACCGAGCCGGAACTGCACTGAAAGGTTGCCCTGCACGCGGCGGTCGAGGGCGTAAGCATGAGCCGCTGGATCTCCCGCCAGATCGAAAGCGCGCCGTGAGCGGGAGCCCGGCTTCGTCGGGTTGGGTTCGTGGTTTCCCAGGTCTTGCGCCGCGGCGGACGAAAGCCCCTTCGGCAGACTCAGGGCAGGCTTTCGACATGCTCAGGGCAGGCTTTGGGGCACCCGGCTCAATGCTCGTCCTCGAAGGCCCCTTCGAGGTTCTGGCCGCCGTAGAAGATGCCATGAATAATCACCATATTCTTCTCGATGACGAAAGCGATGGAGACGCGCCGCCGGAATCCGACAACTCGCAGCCCGGGCCAGAGGTCACCCCGGCGAGTGCCGCGCCTGGGGAAGGTGGACAAGCTGTCGCATTGAGCGACAATGGCATCCACATAGCGTGCTGCAATTTCTGGTGAAGCAGCCAAAGCAATTTGCGCGAGCAGCTCAGTCAATTGCGCCTCAGCCCGCGGAGAATAGACTACCTGGTACAAGCTATCTCGCCCTTTGCAATGCCTTGTACGCTTCCGCAAGGGATGCGCGCACCTGATCGCTGGTTCGCACCAGCGAAGGGTTGTCCTTTACAGCCTCGATGGACGGAACGACTTCGTTTTTGAGCCACGCCTCAATCGCTCGGTCGCGGGTCTCTAAGGCGCGCAGACCGTCGCGGATGACTTCGCTCTCGCTGGCATACTCGCCCGATGCGACCTTGGCGCGCACCAGCTCCGCCATCTCGTGGGGAAGGGTGATGCTGAATTGTTGTGTGGACCGCATTGACTCACCTCAATGGACCAGTAGGATTTAATCCTACTCCATTCTCCTACCCGGGCGGAAGGGAATTCGTATCCTCCTCCTCACCCCCGCCGGCGCAGTTCCAGTTCCACCACGCGCAGCATCTCCGCCTCGGGAGCCGGCTTGCCGGTCCAGATCTCGAACTGGCGCGCGCCCTGCTGGACGAACATTTCGAGGCCCGTCACCACGGGAATCCCGCGCTCCTTCGCCAGCTTGAGCAGCGGCGTCTCCAGCGGGTTATAGACCATGTCGAAGACCAGCCCCGCATTCAGCTCGTTCTCTTCAATCGGCAGCGACTGCTTTGAGCCGGCCATGCCGCAGGGCGTGGTGTTGATCAGCACGTCAAAGCGGCTTTTGGCAAACTGCTCGTGCCGGAGCGCTTTGGCCTTTGCTTCCCTGGCCAGCGCCACGGCGCTTTCGTGGGTGCGGTTGACGATGAAAACCTCCGCGCCCTGGTCGGCCAGGCCGAAGACGGCTGCCCGCGCCGCGCCTCCCGCACCCAGCACGGCAACCCGCGCGCCTTTCAGCCGCAGATGCTTTTCCAGCGGCCTGACCACCCCAGCCACGTCGGTGTTGAAGCCGTAGAGCTTGCCGTCCGCGCCGGTGCGCAGCGTGTTGCAGGCGCCGATGCGGGCCGTCAGCGGGTCCATATTGGCCAGGTGGGACAGGACTTCCTGTTTGAGCGGCATGGTCACGGCCACTCCGGCCAGGGGCAGTTCGCGCACCAGGGTCAGCAGGTCGTCCAACAGGCTGACTTTCAGCGGCAGCAGAACGGCGTTCACGTTCTCGCGGCGAAAAGCGGTGTTGTGCAGCAGCGGCGAAAGCGAATGGGCAATCGGATTGCCGGCCACTGCGAAAATCCGCGTCGCCTGGTCCAGATGTTCCACGCGGTAGAGGTCGCGCAGGGTTCGCGCCGTCACCTGGCCCGGCGCCGTTGCCAGTGCAGGGCCGGTCTCGGCGCCGTCGTCCATTGCAGCGAAGGTGAATGCCGCCCCGGCTCTCGGCCCCAGCACTCGGCTCACCAGTCCCTCCTCGCCCATGGCGATGCCCACCACATGCGCTGTCAGGGACCGGACCTCAATCAGCCGCAGCACGGCAAGATTGTCGGCCAGCGTCCGCGCCGTCGAAACCACCTTCACAAAATCGGGCGCAAACGCCTCGATGCGCTGCGCCGCCTGCTCCAGCGCCTTGGTGCGGGTAAAGTCGTGCGAGCTCACCAGCAGCGCCGCGCCCGCCGCTCGAGTCCCGGCTCGAAACTGGGCCAGTTGCGCCGGCTGGGCCTCCTCGGCCGACTCCACTTCGAGATCCACAATCTTGCAGCCGGCCTGCGCGGCCCTGGCCAGCACATCCAACTCCGCCGTCAGCGTCCCCTCGAAATTCCCGCCAAACGCCTTGCGCCGGCAGGTGGCGATCGCCGTCACGTCGCGGTGATCCGCCAGAAACTCCTTCACCCTGGGCAGCGCCGCCGCCGGCCTGGCGAGTGCATCCAGCCGGAATTCCAGGAACTTCGCGTCCTTCAGCGCCGCCTCGGCCCGCTCGATCATCAGCGCCGCCGAGCCGGCCTGAATGGCCACGCACAGCTTGCCCACGCGCAGCCTCGGCGCAGGCGGCCCGGAAGCGGAAACTGGCGTGCTGGAAGCAGTGCGAGGCATAGCCATCAATTGACGCATCTTAAAGCGCTTCCGTTTGGGATGCAACTGGAGAATGTAGCCCCTGATCCGGCGATAAGCGATCAGCTGCCAAGGATTGGGCAGGTGAAGGCGGCTTCGGGGTTGCGAATTGGCGCAGAACGGTCGCTGGGGGGTGGCGAAGACTCGGCAGGCGGGTTGTTTTCGGATCTGGAGACAGCGAAACCCCATTTGCGCACACACCCCTGCTTACCCCAGTTCAAAAAGTTGCTGCAAATCCGGCGATAAGCAAGGGTGGAGCACTTTACACATGCATCGGTAGCAGGCTGAACGCCTCCAACCACTCCGCCAGACGCTCTGCCGTCGTCGCCAGTCGCAGCACCATGGACCGTGCGTGGTGCACCGGCCTGCCCGGAGTGCTGAAAATCAGAAAACGCAATCGTTTCGGCCGCGCCGTCAGGTACTCGGCAGGCAGCGCCAACCTTTTTTCAACGCCGCCAGCAAGTTATAAGTGAGCACGGTCAGGCGCAACCACGCCGCATTGGTCGCCTTCTTCAACACGGATGTGCTCATCTTCTTGACCTTTCAACCCAGACCTTGATCCAGACCCAACTCAATGTGGCAATCTTGGCCGGAGCAATCCATAGAACCAGGTTCCCAACAGAGCACTCAGAACTGCCACAATCATTACGGACACGCCATTGCCGATCAGTCCAAAGAGAGGCCCGGGGCATGCTCCCGTCAGCGCCCATCCAAGCCCGAAGATCGTGCCGCCGAGTGCATATCGCACTCCGCGGCCCAGTTCCTTCTTTGGAATCGAGATGGTCTCGCCTGAAGCGGACTTCAAAGCCCCCTTCCTGATGAGCGCGATCGATAGAGCAGCGGTCGCGATGGCGGAGCCAATGATGCCGTACATGCGGAACGACTGAAATCGGAACATCTCCTGGATGCGGAACCAGGAAAGCACTTCGGACCTGGTCAGTACGATGCCAAAAGCTGTACCGAGCAAAAGGTAAACCAAATAAAACACAGGCTTGCTTTCCCGGTTGCCTGAAGTCGCGATCTCGATTTGTGGTTTCGCAGTCATGGTCGTCAGAGCAGGTGCGGCAGGATGAAATACGTTGCGGCGAGGCCGCCTGCGAAGAAGCCGAGGACCGCAATCAACGAGGGCAACTCGAAATTCGCAAGACCGGAGATTGCGTGGCCTGACGTGCATCCGCCCGCATACGCTGTGCCGAAACCCACCAGGAATCCTCCCAAAACGACGGACACAAATCCACGCAGAGTCAACAGAGCGTGCCAACTGAAGATCTCATGCGGTGCTACGCCGGAGAAGTCCAGAATGCCCAGATTGATCAGGGCAACTCGTGTCTCTCGCGAAATGGCAATATCGTGCGGCGTTCCCCAATGCGATGCAATGAATCCACCGATCAATACCCCTGACAGAAACACCAGGTTCCAAAGTCCCGACTTTCTCCAGTCGTAGCAAAAATACTCCAGCTTGCCCGGTGCAAACGCTGAACAAAGATGGCGCAGGTTGCTTGAAATCCCGAACTCCTTGTTGCCGGCGAGCAATAGTGCCGGAACGAAGAGTCCGATGATTGGACCCGCAACATACCAGGGCCATGGTGCCGTTAGCCAAGTGCTCATGTTATCTCGCCTCTCTCGATCCCAGATTACCGCTTGTTTCCTTTCCAACCAAAGCTTGCCTGAACGGGCCTGGCATGAGGCAATCGCGAATGCGCAATTGCTGCGCCGCATCAATTGGAACGTCCCTGTTGCAGCCTGGCTAGAATGGCAGGTCTTTCCGCGTCCAGAACCCGGATCGCATCCGAATCGTCAAGGCCCGGATATTTCCTTGTCGTCACGTAGCGAATCCGCTGCAGATACCGGCCGATTCTCGAATCGAAGACGTACATGTCAACCGTGTAGCGGTGGGGCGCGAAGTGCGTCTCTCCGGCCTTGAGATCCCAGACAAAATCCGCGGTCACCAGAACTGGAAGCTTGGAAAACTGAGGCAGGTTCCACAGCTTGTACTCGCTCTGGTCGGTCAGTTGCACCGTTGGCAGAAGGTTTACGAAATCGCAACTCTGCTCTTCCAGGAGCGCCACGTTGCTCAGCTTGCCGCTCCCTCCGCCTGAAAAGGTTGCCGTGAAAAGGATCAGGTCCCTCCCGTTGAGTTTGGCCACGATCCGTGCCTTAGGCTCCAGGCCGAATGCATACTTTTCGCTGGGTGGGGTGTAACAGTGCTCAGTTCCGGCGGTGCCGAGGCAGATACGCGCGGGTGTCGCGGGAACCCTGTCCGCATTTGTCTTGCCCGGCAGAACGCGATACTGCCCCAGGCAAGTCGTGGCACAACCGCTCACCAGTAGCACAAACGCCAGCCACTTCAATCGCGTCCTTCGCCGCATCGTTCTCCTTGCCAGCCGGCGGCGATCGTCTATAACTTGCGTTCTTTCAAATTACCGACTGCAGTCAGCAGGGAAACGTTTCAAATCATAAATCAAGGTGAGGACCAGTGAACTAACCCCAGCGATCGATTCATTCGCTCTTCTTTGAGGTAGCTCCGCACACCGGCTCTTTCCAGAATTTGCCCTCCGCCGCCGCGCTGGCGTATTGTGTTCTGGCAGTTGGAGATACGACTATGTCTGCTATTATTCCTACTCCCATCGTGGCCGCCGCGGGCGGCAGTTTTCTGCTGGAAACACGAACGCCGGCAGAGGTTTTTACTCCCGAAGATCTGAACGAGGAACAGCGGCAGATTGCGGCGACCGCGGCGCAGTTTGCTCGCGAGGAGATACTGCCCGCCACGGCGGCGATTGAGGCCAAGGAGCCGGGCGTGTTGGCCAGTAAGTTACGGAAGGCGGCGGAACTGGGGTTTACGTCGGTCGATATTCCCGAGGAATATGGGGGGGTGGGGATGGACAAGGTAACGTCCACGCTCATCACCGATCACATATCGGTGTTGGCGAGTTTTTCGACGGCATTCGGGGCCTACATCGGGATCGGGACGCTGCCGCTGGCGTGGTACGGGACCGAGGAACAGAAGCGGCGCTATCTGCCTCGGCTGGCGAGCGGAGAGTGTATCGGCGCGTACTCACTTTCCGAGGCCAGTTCGGGTTCGGACGCGATGAACGTACGCACGCGGGCAACGTTGTCGGACGACGGCACCTATTACACGCTGAACGGCGAGAAGATGTGGACGACCAACTGCGGGTTCGCCGACCTTTTCACCGTTTTTGCCAAGATCGTGGATCCTGCGACGGGGGCGGAGAAATTTTCGGCGTTCCTGGTGGAGCGGGATACGCCGGGGCTGACGGTGGGCGCGGAGGAGCGCAAGCTGGGGATTCGCGGCTCATCGACTTGCCCGCTGGTGCTGGACGGGTGCAAGATTCCGGCCGGCAACCTGCTGGGGGAGGCCGGCAAAGGACACCACATCGCCTTCAACGTGCTGAATGTAGGGCGTTTCAAGCTGGGGGTGGCGTGCATCGGCGGGGCCCGGCACGCGCTGGCGTACATGATCCGCTACGCCAAGGAGCGGATCGCTTTCGGGAAGCCGATTGCGGAGTTCGGGCTGATCCAGCGGAAGATTTCCGCCTCGGCGACGCAACTGTATGCGGCCGAAAGCATGGCTTACCGGACGGCGGGGATGATCGACGCGGGGCTGGCGCAGCTCAGTCCGGAGCTGGCGCACTCCCCTCGGGAGATGCAGCGGCGGATCGAGGAGTATGCCGTAGAGTGCTCCATCCTTAAGGTTTACGGGTCGGAAATGCTGACGCTGGTGGCCGACGAACTGATCGCCACCATGGGCGGGTACGGGTACGTGGAGCATTATCCGGCGGAGCGCTTCTACCGGGATGCGCGGATCAACCGGATTTTTGAGGGCACCAATGAAATCAACAGGTTGATCATTACCGGTTGGCTGATGAAGCGGGCGCAGAGCGGACAGCTTCCGCTGCTTCCGGCGATTAAGAAGCTCATGGATGAGGTGACGCAACCGCCCAGCTTCGACGCTGGAGGCGATGGGGGCGAGGTGCTGGCGCGGGAGGCGGAAGTGCTGGCGGCGGCGAAGAAAATGGCGCTGTTTGCCGCGGGAGTGGCCAGCCAGCGGTTCATGACGGGCTTGCAGGAGCAGCAGGAGGTGATGGCCGACCTGGCGGATATCATCATGCAGGTGTATGGGTTAGAGTCGGCGCTGCTCAGGGCGCGGAAGCTGGCGGGGGCGGGCAAAGGCACGGCGGAGGCCGCGGCGGCGATGACGGGACTGCTGGCGGACGAGACCATGGGCCTGGCCGAGCAGGCGGCGCGGCGGGTGCTGGCGGCGTGCGCGGAGGGCGACCTGCTGCGCACGCAACTGGCCATTCTGCGGCGGTTGGGGCGGTTTACACCAGCCGACGCGGTGGGGCTGAGCCGGACCGTGGCGCGGCACGCGATTCGACTGGAACGGTATCCGGTGTAGGGGTTAGGGAATAGGGAATAGGGAATAGGGAACAGGGAACAGGGACTAGGGACTAGGGAGCTGAAGGACGGGGTGGAATCCGGTGGTTGCCCAGATGCACAAATTTCCTGACGGCGGGGCTGGGAGGCGCATGGGTGCCGGCGATGGCAATTTTGGGGCGAAGTGTTTGCGTGGAGATACACGGAATTTTGGCAGAATTGGACAAGAGGGCAAATTTTAAGAGCATCCTGGCTTGCGACGGCTCGTAAGTTGCTGATTCCCGGTTGAGCGTGAGCGGTAAAGGCGGACTTTTTTTGTGCCTCTTTGCGGTCTCATAAACGATAGTAACGCATGTATTTTGTTTGTCTTACGCGACATCTTCAGGAGATGCGCGCGCCAAAACGACTGTTTTTTTTTACCAATTTGGCGCCTGGAGGGCGGAAATCTAGGGATATGAACGGACACTATGCAGCGCACAGTGGCGACCATGGGTGGACACCTGACCTTGATTGCTGCCTTTCCGGATCGGGAGCCGGTGGTGCTGGTCACGGGTCCGGTTGGGGAGAGGGCGAAGGGGGCGGAAAGGACGAAAGCGCGGACGGACGCAGATTGAGATTTGTGGACCCCCACCCTTCCGCGATGAGGCTGCGGAAGGATGGGGCGCCTGGCTGTTGAGGGTGGTGCGGAACTTAGCGCTCCACCACGACGGTGAGGGTCATGTCGGTGGCAATGGGCTGTTTGTCGAGCGTGGCGGGGCGGAAGCGGAACTGGCGGACCGCGGCGGCTACAGGCGCGTCCAGCTCCGGGTTGATGGACTTGACAACCTGGACATCCTGCGGCTTGCCGTTCTCGTCGACATTGAGCTTGAGGACAAATTCCGCATCGTTAGGAAGGTTTGCGGAGGCGGGGAGATCGATGTTGGGGGAGTAAAGGACGTGGGCCTGTTTGACTCCTGAGCTGATGGGGCGAACTGGGGTTGAGGCAGCGGCTTCGGTCGCGGTCTGGCTTGCGACTGCCGCTGGGGTGAAGAACAACGGGGAGAGCAGGACGCTTGCTATGAGGATACGACGCATGACTTACCTCCTTGGGGATGATAGTAACCATCATTACTTTAAACCTATCTAGAGAATGTTGTCAATCTTTTTCTTTTCACGTATATATTTCAATGACTTGCGGTATCTGGATGCTTCGCTATCAGGAATTAACGTTAAAATCTGTGTATTTTTCCACAGGCTGAGGCTTTCAGCTGGCGGCGGGGGGTGGGCATCCCAGCAGATGCGGATTTCGAGGCAGGAGCGGCGCAAGGACCCTCGGCTGTCTACGATGCAGAGGACGGTAGCGGCCATGGGAGGACAATTGCTACCTTTCAGGATCAGGAGCCGGTGGTGCTGGTCGCGGGGAGGTTACGGACAGGGCGATAGGGGCGGGAAGGACGAAGACGCGGACGGAGGCAGGCTGAGCTTTCAGGCCTTCCATCCTTCCGCGATAAGATCGCGGAAGGATGGGGCACCCGGCATTGCAGCGGCTCGAAAAGAGTGGGCAGCCAGCCCGGAAACGGGCCGGAGCCCTGTCCGAAGGAGGAACCATGGGACGATTCAGCCTGTGGAGACATCAGGCACGCTTGATCCAGTCGGCATCAGCGTATGGAGCAGCCGCTCTGATCACGGTGACTCTGCATGAGTTTGCGCATGGCGTCACTGCGCGTATGTTCGGACTGCATCCTACGGTTTACGGGCTGCGCGAAGAAGATATTGCCAATGCCGGGGTGCGGGCCGCCGTGATCGCCGGGGCGGGGCCGGTGGCGAGCCTGGTGCTTGGGGTGATCTTCCTCATGGTTCACAAGCGGTTGCGCGGACAGAGCTTTGGCCGCTATCTCATGCTATGGCTTGGGCTGCTGGGCATGGCAGTCTTCATGGGCTACCTGGTGACGCCGCCCTTCTATAAAAACGGCGATGTCTACAAGGTGCTCGCCAGCCTGGGCATGGCTTCGCCGGTCTTCCTTTGGCTTTCTCTTCTGATGGGCGGAATCGGCATCGTTCAGTTGGCGCGGACAGGGTTGCCCTGTCTTCTGAATTTGACCAATTCCGACGTTGCACTCAGGCCGCAAATGATGGCATCGGGAATGCTGGCCTGGGTGGTGGGAAGCGCGCTTGTGCTGCTGGCGATGACTCCGCAGCTTCCTCTCATGCTGGTGGCGATTGGAACGTTTGTGCCGTTGATGAATCTGTTCGCGGCGCGCCGGGACAAGACCGAGCCCTACGGTGAGCCGGGGGCGGAGCCGAAGATTTCCGTCTGGGGGATTGGGTTGCTGATTGCGCTGGCGGTGCTGGAACAGACGGTTCTGCGCACGGGTGTCAGCTTCTAGTGCTTACTGTTCGAGTGGAGCGGCAGATGACCCTGGGCGAGATGCGGAAGGGACGCAAGATCAGCGAGGCGAAGATGGCCGAAGCCCTGGGGATGGGCCAGATGCGGAATTCGCGGCTGGAGCGGCGCAAGGACCCTCGGCTGTCTACGATGCAGCGCACGGTGGCGACGATGAGCGGCCATTTGACGCTGATTGCTACTTTTCCGGATCAGGAACCGGTGGTGGTGGTTACGGGACCGATTGCGGCGAGGGCTAAGGCGACAGGATGGACGAAGGCGCGGACGGACGCAGGTTGAGATCTCTGGTCTCCCACCCTTCCGCGATGAGGCTGCGGAAGGATGGGGCACCCGGCATCGGGAGAGTTCACTTTCTGGCTGGTTGGCCGGGAGGGTTCAGAATTTGGTGCCGTTGCTGTAGTCGGCGGTGACGGCAGTATGGACGCCGTCCATGCAGGTTGGATCGCTAAAGATGAGGCCGAGTTCGCGGTTGTCGTTGAGCGAATCGGTGGAGAAGTTCTCACTGCCTACGAAGAGACTGGCCTGGGGCGTGCCGTAGTCGGCGAGGACGGTCTTGGCGTGGATGTAGTAGCCGGTTTTGGAGCTGAAGATGGCGATTGTGGCGCCGGCAGCCTTGAGGGTGTTGAGGACGGAGGAGTACTTGCCGCCCAGGTTCTCCTGGACCAGGGTGACGGCGACGCCGCGCCTGAGGGCCGCTTCGACGAGGGTCTGGATGCCGGTGTCGGCGAACTCTTCCTGGGAGATGAGGAGGGATTCGGTTGCGCCTTCGATGAGGGCGGTGAGGGCGGCGCGGGAGTTGGTGGGGCTCCAGACGAGGTTGTCGCCGATGGGCGGGATGATGGCGGCGTTGGTGAAGTCGGCGCTGAAGGTGGTCTCGATGGCGGCGACGTCGGCGGGGTCGGTGGTGATTACGGCGAAGTCCCGGGTGGTGGCGTAATCCTCGGGGGTGAGGTTGAGGGTCATGATGGCCGAGGTGGCGGAGTCGATGGTGATGGTCTTCTGGTGGGTGCAGGCGTAGGCGGGGTTGGCCCAGTGGACCCCGACGTTGCCGGCGGCGAGGGTGTTGTAGGCGGCGGTGTTGTTTGCTTTCTCGTTGTTCTGGTCGAGGATGACGCGGACGGCGAGGCCGTTGGCTGCCGCAGTGGTGAGGATCGTTGTGACCTGGGTGTCGGAGAGCTCGTACATGGTCATGTCGATGGATGTCTTCGCCGAGGAGAGCAGGTCATAAATGGGCTGGAGACCCTGATCGGGCTCGGTGAGGAGGGTGTAGGTGGCGGAGCCGGGCGTGGGGGCAGGTGTGGGCGTAGGAGTTGGAGTTGGTGCAGGTGCTGGAGTTGGAGTGGGGGTCGGAGTGGGTGTAGGAGCAGGAGTCGGCGTGGGCGTGGGAGCAGGTGTGGGCGTCGGGGCAGGTGTGGGCGTAGGAGTTGGTGCAGGCGCTGGAGTTGGAGTGGGGGTCGGAGTGGGCGTAGGAGCAGGAGTTGGAGTCGGAGTGGGCGCAGGCGGGGCCGGGGTGGGATGGTGTTTTTTGTGTTTGCGTTCTGCGGGATGATGGATCACTTCGGGTTCCATGATTTTCTCCTTTGAAGAAGCCGATGGGGGTTCAGGTTCTGCCGGGATGCATGGAGAGGGCCGGCTGGGGAAGGGTGGACGGAGCGGATTCCTGAGGCCTGGACTGCGCACGGCTGCGTCCTCGTGCGGTCGTGGTGATTGTAGCTGCATGGGTGATTGCTTGCGGAGGGAAAATTATGAAATTTGGACGGTCGCGGCGGAGATCCGGGCCGAGGTCGGGCTCGGCGAGAAGCATACCTCAGGGGCCCATCGATCTTGCTGTGTTTATGCACGGGCTAAAGAGGCTGCGGAAAGACTTGGGATTTCGTGCGAAATCGGCGAAAAGCGTCCCTCCGGGGATAAATGGGTGGGTTGAAACCCACCCCTACCAGCCCGCGTTGATCCTGTTGGCTTTATGCGGGGGTTGAAACCCCCGCCTCCCTCCGGATCGAGTCTTTCCGCAGCCTGTAAAGCCCGTACCCTTCAACGAGAAGCAACCGCAGGTCCCCTTCGGCGATGCTCAGGGCAGGCTTTCGACTTCGCTGCGCTTCGCTCAGGATGACAAATCTATTGGGCGGCCTAGGAAGACAGAATTGTTGAGCGGTCGAGCGAAGTTATCCCTATGAAACCGGCCCGCTTCTCGAAGTGAGGAGCGGGCCGGTTTGCTGCTCGTTTTGGGCGAGACGACGGGAGCTATTAGGCCTTGGCGGTGGTGAGGGCGCCGAGGTCGGCGGCCAGTTTTTCGGTGGAGAAGGCTTCGATGATGTCGCCTTCCTTGAGGTCGGTGAAGCCGCCGAGGCCGATGCCGCATTCCATGCCGTTGGTGACTTCGCGGGCGTCGTCCTTGAAGCGCTTGAGGGAGCCGATCTTGCCCTTGAAGAGCTGCTCGCCGCCGCGCATGACCTTGACCTCGGCATCGCGGCGAATGACGCCGTCCAGGACGCGGCAGCCGGCGATGGTGCCGACCTTGGGGATGCGGAAGACGTTGATGATTTCGGCGCGGCCGACGTAGTTCTCCTTGAAGGTGGGTTCGAGCAGGCCGAGCATGGCCAGGCGCATCTCGTCCTGCAACTCGTAGATGATGGAGTGGAGGCGAATCTGGACGTCTTCCTGCTGCGCCAGTTCGGCGGCCTTGCGCTCGGGGCGGACGCTGAAGCCGATGATGATGGCGTTCGAGGCCGCGGCCAGCAGGACGTCGCTCTCGGTGATGGAGCCGACGCCGGAGTGGATGACCTTGACGCGCACTTTCTCAGTGGACATGCGGACCAGGGAGTCGGCCAGGACTTCGACCGAGCCGGTGACGTCGCCCTTGATAATGAGGGCGAGGTCCTTGACGCCGGCGGTGCGAATCTGCTCGGCGAGGCCTTCGAGAGAGACGCGGGAGCTCTTGGCGAGCTGGGCGTCGCGCTCCTTCATCTTGCGGTACTGGGCGATGCCCTTGGCCTTGTCGCGGTCGGCGACGACGAGGAAGGTGTCTCCGGAGTCGGGCATGGCTTCGAGGCCGAGGACTTCGACGGGGGTGGATGGGCCGGCTTCTTCGAGGGGGCGTCCGCGGTCGTCGAACATGGCGCGGACCTTGCCGAAGGTGTTGCCGACGATGTAGCTGTCGTTGAGGTGCAGGGTTCCGTCCTGGACGAGGACGGTGGCGACGGCGCCGCGGCCCCGGTCGAGCTTGGCTTCGATGACCGAGCCGACGGCCTTGCGGCCGGGGGTCGCTTTGGGCGCGCGAATGTCGGAGACCAGGCAGATCATTTCGAGAAGCAGGTCGAGGTTGATGCGCTTCTTGGCGGAGACTTCGACGAAGACAGTGCCTTCGCCGCCGACGGCCCACTCTTCGGGGATGAGACCGCGGTCGGCGAGCTGCTTCTTGACGCGCTCGGGGTTGGCTTCGGGCTTGTCGATCTTGTTGACGGCGACGATGATGGGCACGTTGGCGGCCTTGGCGTGGT
>Ga0181533_1000367_pt1 | contig 60747 bp, 54 predicted proteins | sample PEATcosm2014_Bin_45_FD_119772 | JGI IMG/M metagenome (GOLD analysis project Ga0181533, IMG submission 119772) | Peatland microbial communities from MTU Mesocosm Facility, Houghton, MI, USA - PEATcosm2014_Bin11_60_metaG | ecosystem: Environmental > Terrestrial > Soil > Wetlands > Peat | place... | reverse complement strand
CTTTACCGCGAAGTGTTTACTTGCTGCGAAAAGATCGCATATCAATCTCGTCAGGACAACTGATCTCTTCGCGGTTGCTCGATACCTCGATGATTCGCCGAATGAGGAATTCGCGGCAAAGTGTAGACGCGCAATCATAGAAGCTGCCGGGGAGGTGGTCGAATTCCCGACTGTTCCAGCTAAGTGATAACTCTCATAGTGGCACTTCCTTCGGTGGTCTCCGTGAGTGCTCCACGATTGTCTCGTTCCACTCTCCGCACCCCGCGCATTGAAACCCTGAGGTCATAATCGTTCTTATATGGCCGCAGGGCTATGCCGCGGGTTCAGGCGCTTGCGGCGCGGCTCAACCTCAAGCAGTTGGGGCATATGCGCCGCCCTGCCTCATCCACATGTTTATGCTCGTCGCAGATCGGCTGCTGGCAATAATCGCATGTCCAGTTGCAGGTGAGCCCGCAGGTTTCACGGAATCTATCGGAATACGAGGTACACCACATTAAGCGATTAGGAATTAGGACCATGACACCAAATCCTTTTGTAGAGGAGCCGCCCACCCCCACAGGTGAGTTGATGGGCTCAGAGTTTATCCATGTTCCGCTGGAAGTCAAAGGTTTTTTGGCCGAGTGCCCAATCAGGTTTTGGGTAGGGTGGGGTGGTTCTTTTGTCCCGATGCAGAGCCGATTCCGGCGGATCGTCGCCGGTCCGAAAACTCACTACCGCTGGTGGCCCATTCAAGCCTTCTGTTGGCTTGAGTGGGGCAGTTCCACTGCTGGGCAGAGCCGGGTGCCCCAGGTTCCGCGCCGCCACGCACCCCTATGAGACATGCCGCGCAGTCTGGTCGAGCGGCCATTCGTAGCAAATGGCTCATTCGTTGTTCGGCGCTAACCTGGGGTAGTACCTTCGACCCTGCTTTCAATGATCCCCATCGATCCCGTACAATCTGTTTCGCATGTCCTTCCAGGTGCAGAGTGTCACTATCGGCGGGCCTGAGCTGTTTCTGATCGCCGGGCCTTGCGTCATCGAGAGCGAAGAGCACGCGCTGAAGATGGCCGCGGCCATCTCCGCCGTGGCGCGCGAGCTCGGCATTCCGTACATCTTCAAAGCCTCTTACGACAAGGCGAACCGCACTTCGCTCGGCAGCTTCCGCGGACCGGGTCTGAAGCAGGGCCTGGCGATCCTGCGCAAGGTGGCCGAGTGCGTCAAGGTTCCGGTGCTGACCGATGTCCACGAGCCCGCGCACGTGGCCGCCGCCGCCGAGGCCGTCGATGTCCTGCAGATTCCCGCTTTTCTCTGCCGCCAGACGGACCTGCTGGTGGCAGCCGCGAAATCCGGGCGCGCCATCAACATCAAGAAGGGCCAGTTCGTGGCGCCGTGGGACATGCGTCACGCCGTCGCCAAGGTGTGCGAGGCGGGCAACGACCGCGTCTTTCTCACCGAGCGCGGAGCATCGTTTGGCTACAACAACCTGGTGGTCGACATGCGCTCGCTCGCCATCATGCGCGAGTTTGCGCCCGTGGTGTTCGACGCCACACACTCGGTGCAGCTTCCTTCGGCGGGATCGTCGTCCGGGTCCGGGTCCGCCGCCGCCGATGGCAAGAGCGGCAGCGGTTCGCGGGCTGGGGTGCAGTCCGGAGGCCAGCCGCAGTTTATTCCGTTACTCGCGCGCGCGGCGGTCGCCGCCGGAGTCGACGGAATCTTCATGGAAGTGCACGACAACCCCAGCGAGGCGAAGTCGGATGGTGCCAACGCGCTCGATCTGAAGCTGCTGCGCGCGACTTTGGAAGAGCTTCTGAGGGTGCGCCAGGCAGTTTCTCTCCGCCCATAATGATTCCTGGAGCGTTCACGCTGCAAAAACGCCGCCGCTCGGGGGCGGTTACTGAAACTTATCGGACACTGCGCATTATCGGACGCTGCACCGCGGAAATATCCGGCGAAATAGCGCGATTTAAGCAGCGAATTTGCGCGATTTCAGGACCTTCGGGGTCCCCGGCAAATGCTGCTTTTGGCATTTGCTGGGGCGGAGATTAAGCCTTCTCCGCGGCCTCTTTGGCGCTCCGCGCAGCCTGGTTTGCGTCCTCACGTTTTGGCCGGGCCGGCGATTTGGCCGGTTTAGCCGCCTTCTTTCTTTGCTCGGCCCAGTGCTTCTCCATGTCACGCATGTTCTTGTTTTTCATGGAAACAGATTGCCACATCCGGCGCGCGCTCGCCAGTCCCGCCAATCTCAAGACTGACCCGTTACTCAAAAGGGGGTTACGCCGCGGGTGGTGATAGGGGTAGAATGTAAATGGGAGATTTTATGTTCCGGCCAATCCCACATCACGAAGCCGCCGCTAGCGCGCGTGCCCTGAGGGCGCGTGGCGGGCAGCGATGTTCGGCGCGGGTGCTGGCCCATTTTGCGCCCTCGAGCTCCCGTCCCAGCCTTTTCGCCGGCGACTAGTTCCCGCCTCCATCGTCATGCAGCCCCCGGCTGCGATTTCGCGGATTCGAGCCAGAACCGCTCGTCTCCGCGGACAAGTGACTGCGTTAGGCCCAATCTATCGGTCCGCGCGCACTGTTTGCCCCAAAAAAAGTGTGAAACTCGCGCTGTGAGGGGCCCGACGGAGGAATCCAATGAATAGTATGACGACTACCGGCATGAACCCTATGACGACTACCGGCCCCATGATTCGGACCAGGCTGCCCGGTCCGAACGCGCGTCGCATCATTGAGGCCGACGAGCGGCTCATATCGCCTTCCTATACGCGTTCCTATCCACTGGTTGCAAAATCCGGACGCGGCATTGTGATTGAGGACGTGGACGGAAACGAGTTTTTTGATTTTTCGGCTGGCATTGCCGTCGTCAGTACCGGCCATTGCCATCCCGAGGTCGTTTCGGCAATTCAGCGGCAAGCGGCTGAGTTGATTCATATGTCGGGCACGGACTTTTACTATCCGCAGTTGGTGGAGCTGGCCGAACGATTGTCGGAGATCGCGCCCATGAAAGGGCCGCATCGGGTGCACTATGCAAACTCGGGGACGGAGGCTATCGAGGCCGCGCTGAAGCTGGCACGCTATCACACCAGGCGACAGGGAATGATCGCGTTCTACGGCAGCTTCCACGGGCGGACGATGGGAGCGCTTTCGCTAACCTGCTCCAAGGTGCAGCAGCGCCGCCGTTTCTCGCCGCTGGTTCCGGGGGTGATTCATACCCCATTTCCTAATCTGTATCGCCGTCCGGCGGGTATGCCGGCCGATGAGTACGCGGTGCAGACGGCGCGCCATATCGAAAACGTGATCTTCCGGACCGAAATGGCTCCCGAGGAGTGCGCGGCCATCTTTGTGGAGCCCATACAGGGCGAAGGCGGTTACCTGCCCGCTCCTCCGGCATTCATGCAGGAGCTGCGCCGAATCTGCGACCGTCACGGCATCCTGCTGGTGGTCGACGAGGTGCAAGCCGGCATGGGACGCAGCGGCAAATGGTGGTCGGTGGAGCACACCGGCATCGAGCCCGACATGGTCTGCACTGCCAAAGGCATTGCCAGCGGCATGCCGCTCAGTGCTTTGATCACGCGCGCCGAAATCATGGATTGGACGCCCGGTTCGCACGCTTCGACCTTCGGAGGCAATCCGGTGGCAATCGCCGCCGCTCTGGCAACGCTCGATGTGCTGGAGCGCGAGGGCGTCAGCAACGCGGAACTGGTTGGGCGCCACATCATGCAGCGCATCAACGCGTGGCCAGAGGCTCTGCCGCTGGTCGGCGATGTGCGCGGGCGCGGATTGATGATCGGCGTGGAACTGGTTGCCGACAAGAAGACCAAGGAGCCGGCCGTCGAGGAGCGCGACCGGGTGGTCCAGATGGCGTTCGAGAAGGGAGTGCTGTTGCTGGGCGCTGGCCCGAACACAATTCGCATTGCGCCGCCGCTGATCGTGACGAGGCAGCAGGCGGATGTTGCCATGGACGTGCTCGAAGAGTGCATTCGCGAAGTGGGCAGACGGCGGGATGCCGGCGGGCCGGTGATGTAACCGGAAGCTGCTCCGGGACTGCTGGTTTCAGCAAGAATCGTTTCTGCAAAAATCAAGGCCGCCTGTGCAAGGCGGCCTTTGTACTTCAGATGCGATTGCCGGAATCGCCGGCGGGCTTTATAGCAATTTCGCCAGTTCACGTTCGAAGTGGGTCACATCGGCTTCGCGCAAGAAACGCGCGGATTCCTCGGGCGGCGTGGGATTGATGTAAAACCCCGTCCCCCACTCGAAGCCCGCGGTCTTGGTGAGCCGCGGCATGAATTCCACGTGCCAGTGATAGTGCTCGTTGGAAGCGTCCTGTAACGGCGAGCTGTGGATGATGAGGTTGTAAGCGGGCTTGTCGAGCACGACGTCGGCCTTCATCGCCAGCTCCTTTACCGCCCGCGCCAGCGCTTCAAACACCTGCGAGGACGAATTCTCGAAGCCCGATTCATGACGCTTCGGCAGAATCCAGGTCTCAAAGGGAAAGCGGGGTGCATAAGGAGCCATGGTGACGAACTCGCTGTTCTCCGAGACCACGCGAATGGGATTCTCCAGCTCCTGCCTGATCATGTCGCAGTAGACGCAACGCTCCTTGAAGATGTAGTACTGCTTGGCGCCTTCGAGTTCTTCCAGAGCATGCTTGGGGATGATGGGCAGCGCGATCAACTGCGCGTGCGGATGTTCGAGAGTGGCTCCGGCGGCCTCTCCATAATTTTTGAACAGGAGAATGTATTTGAATCGGCGGTCTCGCTTGAGGTCGACGATACGGTCGCGAAAAGCCCATAGCACGTCCTCAATGCGCTTGGCGGGAAGCGTCGCCAGCGTCGCTGCGTGTTCGGGCGATTCAATAATGACCTCGTGCGCGCCGATGCCGGTCATTTTGTCGAACATGCCCTCGGCCTGGCGGTTCAGGTTGCCTTCAATGCCGAGCGCCGGAAACTTGTTCGGCACGACCCGTACCGTCCAACCGGGCGAGTCGCGCGGCGGCTGTGGGCCGCCATTCCGCGGAGGGCGATAGGCAAGAATCTCGGGAGGAGTCTTAGACTCGTTGCCGCAGCAGAACGGACAGAAGCCGCCCTTCAGGGTGACCTGCTCGCGGAAAAAGTCGGTGGGGCGCTTCGCGCGGTCAGTCGAGACAATTACCCAACGGCCAACGATCGGATCTTTTCGCAGTTCGGGCAAGCGCAACCTCTCTGAAAGCTCCTGGCGGTAAGCGGAAAGCCGGATGACTCGCATCCGCAGTCAACGGGAGCGGACTGGTTTCATACTACGCCATGAATAAGCGTTCTTGAATACTTGGATTTCGTCCCGCTGGCCCGGTTCGAGGTAAACGGAAACCACATCGAAGCGGATCGGAATTCCCGGACGCAGGTGCCGCAGGTACTCGCGAGCCATGCGGGCGACCTGCTGCCGTTTCCCCCGGTCGACTGCCGCTTCGGCGGGCTTTACGTCGCGCGACGTACGGGTCTTAACCTCGATGAAGCAGAGCACATGCTGGTCCCAGCCAATCAGGTCGAGCTCACCTCGATGCCTGACGGTGCGCCAGTTGCGCGCCACGATAACGTATCCGAGCTGGCGCAAATGGAAATATGCCTGATCTTCGCCGCGCCGTCCGGTCTTGATGTGCCTGGCTTGACGCAGCTCACGGCGGAACGTCTTTGCCGTCCAATCGAACATATTGCACAGCGCGCGCGCGAGCCACACATTAGCCATCGCGGCAGTTTACGGATTCACGCTCTGCCAAGCGGTGACGCGGCTCACATGGCGGCGGGAATGCGGGACGCATAAGGGCAGCTTATCCACGCGATAAACAAACTTTGTGAAAGTATTTTCGATGATTACGCACGGAACAATGCGTTGGACGCCGCGGTTGCGGCTCTTCTATTGTGTCGCCATGGTTGAAGGGCAGCGGAGATCGGAAGTCATGGCACTGCTTCGCGCCATGCTGGCATCGGCCTCGCTGGCGGCGCTTGCGTTCATCGCGATCCTGTTCGTGTTTTCGGCGGTATCCGTTCTCTGCACATTCGAGCTTTACCCGCACGACAGCTCCGCGTTGTTTCTCATCGAGTTGGTGCTGGCGCTGCTGGCGGCTTCAACCGTCGGGGTGCTGTACGCGCACCAGCACTATCAGCGGTAGTGGTTCGCAAGGAACTGTAGCTTTAACGAGGTGCAGAGATGGATTCCAGATTGGCGCTCGACGTCTTTGCCGGCATTCTGGTGGTGGCCGGCCCAATTCTGTTTATCGTCTTCTGCATGAGCTTCAAAGAAGATCCGTGCGACCATCCGATCTACAGGCGCTCTGAAAAAAAGCTTTACGAAGCCGAGTGCCGGGGCGAAATGCCGAGGAGGAGGCTGGGCAGCTAAGCTGTTTGCCTATTGCATCGGTCCCGGCGCTTTCCGCACGAGTGACGGGCGCGGGACAATTCTAGTTGGGCTGAGAGCAGCTATTTCCGCCGGTATTAACACTCCTCGTACGATTTCCACGACCCAAATTTGTGGGCCCACCCCATTTAGAACCTGTTCTTCCGCAGCCTGTTGGAAACAATGTGCTTGATTGTGCTGTGGCCCCTGGGCCTCAGCCTGCAATACCGGCTGAAAAGACGAAGCGTTTCGACTTGTTTGCAGGCTTGGATGGGTTTAAAGTTTCAAATCTGAGTTGCTCGAATTGTGCGTGCCGTGCCGCTGGCGACTTATGTTTCAGCATCTATTCTTGCCGCTTGAGGTTGCGACCAAGCTTGCGATTTCGCTTGGCATCGGCACCCTTGTCGGACTCGAACGGGAGTGGGCGCAGAAAGATGTCGGCGTCCGCACTTTCGCCATCACCTCGATGGCCGGAATGTTCGCGGCTTTGTTGGGCCGCGAATTTTCCGTTGCGGTTGTCATTGGCGTTTTCCTGCTGGTCATTTTCGTCAACTTGCGTGTGCTATTAGTAAACCGTTCGCTGGAGATCACCACTTCGGCGGCGTTGATCGCCGTTACACTGCTCGGGATTCTGACGGGTGAGGGGCACACGTTTACACCCGTAGCGTCGGCAATCATCATCACTATGTTGCTGGCATGGAAAACTGAATTGACCCGCTTTGCCGGCGGCCTCACTCCCCAGGAAATCCGCAGCGCGGTTCTGCTCGGGCTGTTAGGCTTGGTGATCTATCCGCTACTGCCCAACTACTTCGTCGACAAATGGCAATTGTTGAATCCGCGTGAAGCCTGGGTAACAGTGATTGTCCTGGCCGGCATCGGCTTCGTGAACTACGTGTTCCTTCGCCTGTACAGCCAGCGCGGACTCTACTACGCCGCGGTTTTGGGAGGGCTCGTCAATAGCACCGCTGCCGTCACCGAGCTCACGCAATGGCTGAAACCGTCCGAGGGAGAGTCTGTCGCGCATGCTATAGGCTTGGTCCTTCTCACGCGTATCGCAATGTTTCTCAGGAATATTGCGATTCTGTTGCTTTTCGCTCCGGCAGCCGCCGCGACCGCCTTCTGGCCACTGCTCTGCATGACTCTGGCCGCCAGCTTGGTTGCATGGATTGGTAAGAACAAGAGCAAGGCGCCCGATCACCCGTTGAAACTTTCTTCTCCGGTATCGTTACGTCGTGTTTTGACGATGGGCGCGGTTTTCCTCTGCATCCAAATCGTCAGTATTCTAGCCGAACGTCACCTTGGCCACTTGGGCTTTCTGGTTGTGAGCTTCGTCGGAGGACTCTTTAGCAGCGCAAGCACTACGGCCAGCGCCGCCCTGATGGCAGCGGATGGGAAAATTGCACCACATCTGGCGGGGGCGGCGGTCGTACTCACGTCCGTTTCAAGCGCTCTGGTAAACCTTCCGCTCATCTACCAGCAGACACGTCACAAAGCCCTAAGCCGCGCCGTAGCGCTCATCACGGTAGCGATTGTGCTGCTCGGACTAGGCGTTTTGGCCATCCAGCAGAAACTCCTGCACTGAAGGGCCTGTTAATAGGCATTGTGTGCCTATTAGTTGGCATTGCTTGTTAACTGTACAGTAACATCGCAGGACAAAGAGCCTGCTCATTCCAATTTTAAGCAACCGAGCAGCTCAGGTTGCCATCCAACTACTCATGATCGTTGTCTAGCTGTCGGCTTCTTGAATGACGACTGAGGAGGAAAGTTTTTGGACCGTCACGTGGAGCGTCAAAAAAAACCGGGCTCTTATTTGCAAGTACTCACCGGTCGTGTGTCGGTTCGATGTCTGGAACTGCTCGAGACTGTGTTTGACCGGGTTGAGCGACTGTCGCGGAGAGCGAACGGACCGCATCTGGCGGCCACGTCACAAACTCTCTCTCACGCAGCGGGCGACTCCCAAAAGTCAATGAAAGCTGCTGCCAACTGAAGCCAATTCGAGGTCGGCGGAGGCGCCTCTTCTAAAACCGCTTTAGAATTCTAAGTTTGATTCTCCATTCAACTTACCGCACAACAGCGTGCCGTGATGTGCGTCTAGGGTGCCAGCGATCGTACTCCCCTGCCCGTCGGACGTATGGTAATGTAGAGATGTTCGCCTCACAAGAAAGCCCGGGGCTGGCATCAGGAGAGACCTTACAGTATTGGACGTGACTTTGGCGGCAGCTGCACTTATTTCTCGCCATTGTGACGTGCGTCATCGCCGAGTGTGAAATTAGCTGCCAAGATGTGTATGTACGCCTCCCATTTGCCGCTGTGGTGCGGAGAGACTGACATCTCCCAGTCAATGGTGCGGCGCAGTTTGGAACTGCGGAACTGCTCCTCCACGCGTTATTGGTCCCAAGCGCCATCTCTTGACGAATAAGGAGAACGAGTCATGCGTGCGCATATCGTCCTTGCTGCTTTACAAACCCAGAACCGTTTTACATTGTGCCACCTTGCTTTCAAATCGATTCGCAAGCTTCACAAGCCCAGTACGCGAATTCAGGACACGACGAATGATGTGCTTCAGCGGCTTGCAGGTGCGGAGGGGTTCCAGGTTGGAGCGGACAGTGCGAACGCCACGTCCGCGATTGCGTCAGAGCCACTCGCTGAGGCTGTGGACTCTGGTAATGCGCCTGCCATTTTTACCGCTGAATCTCCCGAAAGCCAATCGGAGCCAAAGGCGCCGAATGCGTGAAGCCGCGGGCGGGATTCCTGGATATCCTGAAGGCAAGAACAAAGGAAGCCACTCAACTCCCTATATGAAGAACGATGATTTCTGGAAGAGCCAGTTTGTGAAGCACGACGCGACACCCGGCACTGGCAAGCCGCCAACAACGTCCGCCCCGCCGAAACCTCCGTCGAATCCCGTCAGCGTTGGGCCAAAGGCCGTTTCCACCACGAAGGAGCCATCCTCAAGAATGGAAAAAATGCTTCAGGCAGTCCGCTCGACTCAATCCACACTGAGTTTCGAAAAATTCGTGTCGTTGGTGTTGTCGAAGTTTCCGGCGAAGACGAGAACTCAGTGGGAGCAGTGGCTGCTGAATCAGAAAGCGGCACTCGTGAAAAAGTGGCATCTTTCCGAATGATGACCGTGTGGATCCACAATTCTGTCGTCCGCACCGCGAATGCAGCCCTGGAGCCGGCAGTGACAAGGCGAATGTGCGTGGAGTAGTTTATAGCCTCACTCGTTGCGATCGATCCACTCCTCGTACCATGCCATCTGAATGGCTTCCAGGTTGGCTTCGTTGGAAGCTTTCGGATCGTCTGCGAACACCGGCAATTCGATGACCATGCGGTGCAGTTCGGTAAAGCGGACCTCCAAGGGGTTTTGCGCAGGAAATTTATCAGCCAGCAGAATTCCGAGATCTTCAGCATCGTCCCAGTGAAGCTCGGTCGCCATCGTTCTCTTCTCCTTGGGTTGAGTGTTGAATAAAAACCCGAGTTCCACCTGAAAGTTTCTTCCGATCCGGTTTTATTTCGTATCGCCTCTTACTTCGCATCCTCCGCTCTCGGAGACGTAGTTGCGGTTCCAGGATGGGATTTCGACGACGATTTCTCCCGGCCTGACGATCTGTGCCTGGCAGCCGAGGCGCGAATTCAGTTGCAGGTCGGCGGCCATATCGAGACGGTCGGCTTCTTCATCATCGATCTCGCTAAGCAGCTCCTTGCCCCTGCGAACCACCACGTGACAGGTTGTGCAAGCGCAGTTGCCGCCGCAGGCATGTTCGAGATGGACCCCGAAGTTAATGGCCACATCCAGCAGCGACTCCGGCTTGCCGTGTTCCTGGTAACGAAGATTGCCATGCTCGTATTCGACAGACTGATTGCCAGGCAAAAAAGTCACACGGACAGTGTTCGCGCCGGGCTCGACGGTAGCGGCAGCAATGTTATTGTTCGATTGCGTATCGTGATCTTCCATGCAAACCTCAACAGCAGAGAATAGCGGCAGAGGGCGCCAACCGGTCAATGCCGGACTGATATCGGAGGGGCATCTTACTCGAATTCCGCCTTGCCGATGGGATGCGGCGCCGATGGACCTTCGTCAAGATCGGCATTCTCCATGGATTTGCCCTTGAGAGCCGTGCTCACCGCGGTATCCATCATCAGTTCGGCCAGGCGGAGAGTCGCCTGATTCAGAGCGTCGATGGCGGCGCGCACCTTCCGTGGATCGTCCTGCAATCTCACGGCTTTCAATTCCCGTTCGCACAGCCAGATCTGTTCGCGCTCCCGCGGGGCAAGTTGCTGGAATGCCGGACTCTGTTTTCCTTTTTTCAGAGCGGTCAGAATCGTCTCGGCCTCGTTGCGCGCCTCAATCAACTGACGATCGAGCAAGTCTTTCTCGGCGTAATCGAACGATTCGAGAATCATGTTCTCGACCTGCTCGTCGGAGAGTCCGTAACTGGGCTGCACCTCGATCTCCGCCTCTTTGCCGCTGCGGTGCTCGCGGGCGGAGACGTGCAAGATTCCGTTGGCGTCGATCAGGAACCGCACCTCGACCCGCGGAAGTCCAGCCGGCATCGGCGGAACGCCTTTCAAATCAAACCGCGCCAGCGAGCGGCAATCCTTGGCTAATTCGCGCTCGCCCTGCACCACGTGAATGGCCACGCTGGTCTGGCCGTCAACCCCGGTGGTGAAATGTTCGGTTGCCGAAGCCGGAATGGTGGAATTGCGATGAATAATCCTGGCCACAACCCCGCCAAGCGCCTCGATGCCGAGTGAAAGCGGAGTCACGTCGAGCAACAGCATGTCCTGCGTTGCCTCAGAACCGCCGGCGAGTATGTTGGCCTGAACGGCCGCGCCAAGAGCAACCACTTCGTCGGGGTTAAGCTCGCAATGCGGCTCGCGTTTGAATAAATCGCGAACCAATTGCCGCACCGAGGGAATGCGAGTGGAGCCGCCGACGAGAACAACCTCATCGATCTGCGCGGGCTTCAATCCCGCGTCTTTCATCGCCTGCTTGCATGGGCCGGCGGTGCGCTCGATAACCGGCCGTATCAGCGGTTCGAATTGCTCCCGCGTGATTTCCCGTTCGTACTTGTGTCCGTCCGGCAGCGTGACGCTGATGATTGTGGACAGATTCGTCGAGAGCGCAATCTTGGCATCGATGACGGCTTGGCGAATCAACTGCACGGCCTCGCCATTGGGGCGAATATCAAGGCCGAGGTCGCCGTGGATATCGTCGAGCGCGATGGCGATCAGCAAATTGTCAATGTCGTCGCCGCCGAGATGCGTATCGCCGTTGGTGGCCATGACTTCAAAAATGCCGTCGCACAACTTGAGAATCGAAATGTCGAATGTGCCGCCACCCAGATCGTAGACGGCAATGGTTCCGTTCTTCTTCTGGTGGAGGCCGTAGGCGAGCGAAGCGGCAGTTGGTTCGTTCACCAGGCGCAGCACGTCGAGGCCCGCGATACGGCCGGCGTCTTTTGTGGCCTGCCGCTGTGCGTCGTTGAAGTAGGCGGGAACGGTAATTACCGCCTGTTTGACCGGACCGCTGAAGAAGCGCTCGGCATTGCGCTTGAGCTGGCGCAGAATGTGAGCGGAGATTTCCGGCGGAGTGTAAGTGCGCTCGCCCAGCTTGATGCGCAGCACTTCGCCGGGAACGAGATCGTCGGCGAGCCGGAAAGGGAACAGCTTCAGCTCGTCCTGAACATCTTCAACGCCGCGGCCCATCAGCCGCTTCACGGAGTAAACGGCGCGCTCGGGAGTCGAAGCAAGATATTTGCGCGCGGGATTGCCGACGATAATATGAGACTCGGGGTCGAGCGCCACCAGCGATGGCACGAGGTTCAATCCGTCCTCGCCCGGAATAATGACAGGACTCTCCGAATGCATGAAGGCGACGAGCGAATTCGTGGTTCCTAGATCGATACCGACTACGCGTTCGTTTGACATGATAACGGGTACTGAGGCGACGGCTTTGCCTTTCGATCAGTTTCCGGTCGGTTCTATTCCGGCATTTTCCACCATCAAAATCACGGTTCTTTGCGGCGCCCGGGTCCGATGACGGACTCCCTTGGGAACGACGAAGCCTTGTCGAGGCGCAAGCTCGACCGTCTTGTCTTCGAGATCAATCAACAATTTTCCTTCGACCACGTAGAAAAACTCGTCGTCGTCGGTGTGTTGGTGCCAGTGATACTCGCCTTCGATAACCCCGAGGCGGACCACCGACCCATTCACTTTACATAGGGTCTGGTTGAACCACTTGTGAGGGCAAGCGTCGGCAAGCGCCTTTTCGTCGATGATTTCCAGTGGCTTGTAGCGGACGTCCAGGCGAGTGACGTAAGGATAGTCTTTGGGATCGCTGGTCTGCATATCCTCTCTGCCTCTTAAACGGCGCGGGCCTCAACCTTCCAGGACTTCATTCACATCGCGCACGAGGTTGCGGATGTAGCTGCGGCGGTTGAGCACATCCACCATTCTGTCGCGCAGAATCGTGCGGTCTTCATCCTGTCCTCCGCGGTCGATCATCGCATCCCACTCGTTCCAGCACTCTTTCAGTTCGTCCATCAGTGCCGCGTGCTTCTGTTCCAAGTGGCGTTTCGTGTTTTGTAATTCACCGCTCAGGGTCGGGTCGCGCTCGCCGGTCTGCCGGTTCATGCGGGCTTCTTCAAGCTGCATGTTCAGCTCAAAAACCTCCTCCAGCATATCCGGAGGCATTCCCTGTTTTTTCAGAGTGCCGGTGGAGCGAGCTTTCTCGGTCGCCTGCTTGGACTGCTCATCCAGTTCAACGCCCTCTTTTTTGAGTAGGTATTCGGTTCGCGAGATCGGGTCGCGCAGCGTCCGGTAAGCGTCGTTGAGCTGCGAACTTTTTTCCAGGCTCCAGGACTGCTCTTGCGAACTGAAACGGACATACGCGTCGGGATGAAGCTTGCGGCTCAGCGCGTGGAACTCATGTTCGAGCAACGATGGCTCGATGTTAAGCTTGTGCGGCAGCCCGAAGAAGGCGAAGAAGTCCGCCGGTAGCGGAGGTTGCAGCCGGCCGCAGGAATCGCAAAAGTGGGCTGCGCGCATGTCGCCGCACGACCAGCACTGATGCCCCTTCCCCGATTGCTTTTCGACGGATATCGCTGTCGGTTTTTGAATCATAAGCTGGTTTCCAGTTCCCACTTTCGAGTTCCCAAAGTACATGTGCTCCGGGCCGGTTCACAGCAAGTATATCCAGACCTATCAGACTGTCATGGCGAAGTCGAACCGGGGTCCCCGCTGCGCCGTTGTTGCGCATGTTGGGGTGGACGAAACTGCCTACGAGAACGAAGTGCCGCATCCGCAGCTCTTCTGCGCGTTCGGATTGATGAAAGCGAAGCCGCTGTGCATCAGCGTCTCCGTCCAATCGAGCGTCATGCCGTGCAGATAGACGAACGACTTCGGGTCGATGAAAATGCGCACGTCGCCGAACTGGAAGACCCGGTCGCGCTCACGCGGCTGCGAATCAAAGCGAATGACGTAGCTCATCCCCGAACAACCGCCGCCCTGCACGCCAAGACGAAGTCCGCCCTCGCCAGTCGCTATGCCTTCCTTCTCCATGGCCAGCCGGATGTGCTCAATCGCCTTCGGTGTGACCTCGATGCCCTTGACGGGTGCTGTTGCCTGCACGGGTTGGTTTGTGTTTGTCATGAGCCTCCAGAGCACGGCGTTACCTGCACCGCGCCAAAACCCTCCATGCCCACCGGTGGTAGCGCGTAGTGGGGTGGAACTACTTGCCTGTACCGTTGCCGTTGCCCGAGCCGTTGCGGCCCTGTTTCTTTTTCCAATCGCTGATCGCGGCCCTGATGGCGTCCTCGGCCAGCACCGAACAGTGGATCTTTACCGGCGGAAGAGACAGCTCACGGACGATATCGCTGTTTTTGATCTGCAATGCCTGGTCGACAGTCTTTCCCTTGACCCACTCCGTAGCCAGCGAGGAGGAAGCGATCGCCGAACCGCAACCGAAGGTTTTGAACTTCGCGTCTTCGATGACGTTCGTCTCAGGGTTGATCTTGATTTGCAGCTTCATCACGTCACCGCACTCCGGCGCGCCCACCAGGCCGGTGCCAACCTCGGCGCTCGTCTTGTCGAGCGCGCCGACGTTGCGCGGGTTTGTATAGTGATCAAGTACCTTATCGCTGTAAGCCATCCGTTTTTCTCCTGCGTGAGCCGAGAGCCTGTAACGCGGCTGCGCACCACGCCTGCTATATAGATTCTTCGCGCGCAAGCCACGCCGCCAAATTTTTGGGGCTGGCACCCGAGTCTTCAGTGCGAACTGGGTTCGGCCGCCCACTGCACTTTCTTCAGGTCGACGCCATCCTTCGCCATCTCGTAAAGCGGCGACAACTCGCGCAGCCGCTTCACTGTTTCAACCACGCGCTTAGCCACGTAGTCCACTTCGGCCTGTGTGTTGAAGCGCCCAATGCCGAAGCGAATCGAGCTGTGTGCCAGATCGTCGCCGGTCCCGAGCGCCTTGAGCACGTAAGAGGGCTCGAGCGTGGCCGAGGTGCAAGCCGAACCGCTGGAAACCGCAATGTCGTTGATGCCCATCAGCAGCGACTCGCCCTCGACGTAAGCGAAGCTGATATTGAGGTTCCCCGGCACGCGGTGCTCCATCGAGCCGTTGACATAAACCTCATCCAGGTTCGAGAGAATCTGCTGTTTCAGCCGGTCGCGCAACTGCGTGAGCTTGGCCGTTTCCTCGGACAGTTCGTGCATGGCGATCTCGCAAGCCTTGCCGAGACCCACAATGCCGGTCACATTCAGCGTGCCGGAACGCATGCCACGCTCGTGGCCGCCGCCATCGATCTGGGCAACCAGTTGCACGCGCGGATTCTTGCGCCGGACGTAGAGCGCGCCGACGCCCTTCGGCCCGTAGATCTTGTGCGCGCTGATCGAAGCCAGGTCGATGTGGTCTTCGATGACGTTGAAGGGAACTTTCCCCACGCTCTGCACGGCGTCAGTGTGGAACAGCACGCCGCGCTCGTGGCAAAGCTGGCCGATTTCCCGGACCGGCTGCAACACGCCAATCTCGTTGTTCGCGTGCATGATCGAGACCAGGATCGTCTTCTCATCGATGGCCCGCTTGAGGTCATCGAGATCGATGCGGCCGTCTTTTTGCACCGGCAGGTAGGTGACGCGGAAGCCGTGCTTCTCCAGCCGCTTGCAGGTGTCCAGCACGGCCTTGTGCTCGGTGGTCTGGGTAATGATGTGGTCGCCCTTCTCGCGGTACATCTCGGCCACGCCCTTAATGGCGAGGTTGTCGCTTTCGGTTGCGCCGGAGGTAAAGATAATTTCCTTCGACGTCGCGCCGATCAACTTCGCAATCTGCTCGCGAGCTTGCTCTACCGCCTGCTCGGCCACCCATCCAAACTCGTGATTGCGGCTGGCCGCATTGCCGAAGGTGTCGGAAAAATAGGGCAGCATGGCATCCAGCACACGCGGATCTACCCGTGTGGTGGCATGGTTATCCATATAAATAGGTAATTTCACTCCGGCACTGTCGTTCTTTTCTTGCGCCATATAGTTCGTCTCCTGATCTCTAGGCCCGGCTCCAACAGACGCCTTCTCAAAATTCGCTCAACGCAGCGTGACCAATTCACTGGCCGAATCCTGCTGCTCGGCATTTTCGGTCAGATCCCAGACCGTCAACTTCCCCAGAACATCCTCTATCGTGCGGCTCACCTTACGCAGCGGTTCGCGAACCGTGCAACGCACACTCTGCCCGCACTCGCCCCGGGTGGTGCTGCAGGAGGTGATGAAGAGCGGTCCTTCAATCGCACGGATCACTTCCAACGCGGTGATATCCCGCGCGTCACGCGCCAGCGCATAACCGCCGTTCGTGCCCTGTAGACTCTTCAACAGGCGAGCGTTCTTCAGCCGCTGCAGGATTTTCGCCAGCGCTTCCTGTGGAATCGAATACAGCTCGGCCAGATCCTTTGCGCTGCATGTACCAACGGCGGCGTGCTCGGCCAAGTGCCTCATGGCGATCAACCCGTAGTCGGCTTTCTTGGTCAGTTTCAGCATGCGGGCAGAGCAGCTCCGGAGTTCCAGGTTTTGATCTGCGACCATTTTAGTCGCAAATCGATTGTTGCACGGCAGCACTCGAAAAGCAATTTTCTTGAAACGAAAAACAACCTTTAAATAATTGAATATAAAATACTTATATAATGGCGATAATTTTGGTCGCAGATTCGGTTGCGAGATTAGCCTCTCGGGCCAGCACTGGCCGCCGACGAGCTAGGCTACCCGCACTTTTGTGGAGAATTCGGCAGTCACTCTGAAAAATGCCGCTCCGAACCGGCTCAATAGTGCGAAAGTTGCTTGACTTTGCTCGGGCTATCTCTAAAATACCGCTCAATCGATTGTCCGGTTATAGAGGAGCGGCATCAGATTAAAAGCTTTATGAGTTCATCCCGTCCGGTACAACCCAACCTTCCCCCGAGCAGAATCATGGAAAAGTCGTGTCAGCATCCGCGCGTGAAAATCGTCGCCCGTCAAGAAGACTGCGAATTCGTTGAGTGTCTTGAATGCCGTGAAATCTTCGATTCAAGCGAACTCAAGGACATGGCGATTGAGGAGCGCGCGGTGGACGAAGCTTCGTAATCGATCCAGACCAGTCCTTGGCGATGAATCCCGCGAAGCGGCGGTGAGGGAGTTTCTCGTCCCAGCGCAGCCGCACCGCATTGCTGCTGGCGGCCAAGCGGCTCCCTGTGGGTGTATTCAAATTTCCAAGAGAATGTCATGGCGACCGGAGCGCCGAGCGCCAGTGGCCGGAGCAGCCAACCTGCGTACCCGACATTGCTTTCGAGAAGCGAGAAGCGATTCGGGCGCGGAGTGGAGCCACCCTGTGTTTTCGGCAGCGGGAACAAAAGTTGGCTTGACTTCGCTCGCCATGACAGGCTGAGTTTATGTCTGCTATACCTACTGCGAACTCAGTCTATCGCAGGGGAAGTGACGCTTCAGCGGTGAGGTCGGTGGCAGCGAAGTCGCGCGCCAGCCACTTCGGATAGGCGGCGGCGGCGATCATGGCGGCGTTATCCGTCGAAAGCGGGCGCGAAGGGAACAGCACCCGCAATCCCGCGCGCGCGGCGGTGCGCTGAAAAACCTGTCGAAGCTCGCTGTTGGCGGCTACTCCGCCGCTTACCAGAAGCGTTGCGGCCTGGTATTCACGTGCCGCCGCCAATGTCTTTCCAACCAGATCCTGCACGACGCCGCGCTGAAACGATGCGACCAAATCGAGCGTCCGCCGGTCGCAGTGCTTCAGCACGTCTTCAACGCCAGGCTTGGAGAGCTGCGCGAGAGCGCTGCGCCGAATCGCGATGGATGGGGCCATCGCCTGCGTTTCCACGTAGCGCAGCACCGCCGTCTTAATGCCGCTGAAAGAGAAGTCAAAGTGCGGGCGCTCGGGAGCCGGGCCGCGATCTTTGCGGTCGCGATGTTTGAGCTGCGCGGCCGGGAAGTTGACTGCCATAGCGTCGCCGTGCTTTGCCAGGGCGTCGATGATGGGCCCGCCGGGGTAGCTAAGCGCGAGCAGCTTAGCCACCTTGTCGAAAGCCTCTCCGGCGGCATCGTCGCGGGTGTGTCCGACATTCTGGTAGCGCCAGGCGGAATCAACCTGCTCGGCAAGGTAGAGGTGAGTGTGTCCGCCGGAGACAACCAGCGCGAGCACGGGGAATTCAAGTTGCCCGCTGCCGTTCTGCCGCGCTTCGAGCAGCACGGCGTGGATGTGGCCTTCCAGGTGGTTGATCGGAATCAGCGGCTTTTCCAGGGCAAACGCCAGTGCCTTGGCGTAGCTCAGGCCCACCAGCAGCGCGCCGGCCAGTCCGGGACCCTTGGTCACCGCCAAGGCGTCGATGTTTTCCATCGCGATTCCCGACTGCTCCACCGCCTGGCGGACGACCGGAACAATGGCTCGCAGGTGTTCGCGCGAGGCGAGCTCGGGAACCACTCCGCCATAGGCTTGGTGAGTCAGAATCTGCGAGAGCACAACGTTGGAGAGCAGCTCTTCTCCATCACGGACAACCGCCGCGGAAGTCTCGTCACACGAGCTCTCGATGCCGAGAATAAAGGCCATGTCTCTATAGTAGAACGCCATCGGGCAGATGAACCACAGAAGGGGCGCATCAGTCCAGTAAAGATGCGGCTCTGAGCGCACTTGAGGCGTTTGAAAATCTGAATTGCAAACCAGCCACTTAGGTGGGATAATGCCGCTCGCCGCACCTTTGCGAACAGAAGAGCCCTTATTGCAAAGTGAGGGAGACAGATGAAAAAGCGACTCAAGGCGCTTTCACTATTCCTGCTTGTAACCTCATTGATAGCAGCGGCGCAATCTGGAGCCGTCATTCCCCAAGGGGGCGCGGGCCATGCCGATCAGGCCAGCTGCGTGATTCTGAAGCGCATGGGACCAGCGGATCAGGTTACCAGTCACTTATATTCGTTTGGCATTAGAGGCAAGCAGTTTCAGTATATAGAGGGTAAATTCCCCGCAGGCTTTCCTTTTCACGGTCGGTTGACTGACCATGATCTCCGGGACCTGCAAGGGCGGGGTGCAGAAACGCTTGTTCTGGAGCCTGGTTATACGGCTGATGCTCTCAAAGAAGCTCGAGCAGAATGCAAGAAGATGACGGATAAAACCCCCAATCAGACTCCCACGGAGATGACCCTAGAAACAGCGTCAACGCCGCCGGGAGCAGACATCGAGGTGGACGGAAACTTTGTTGGTAGCACGCCTTCGTCTGTGAGCGTTTCCCCCGGAGAGCACACTGTTAAGCTCATAAAGAGCGGCTATAGCCCGTGGGAACGCAAGATCAAAATAACTGCTGGTAATGTCAAAATCTCGCCGGATTTGGAACCAATAGCGCCAACTCCGGTCAAATAGGAATGGCAAGGGGTGTACATATGCGACGGCCCCTGTCCGCGTGTGTTGTTTTTGCGCTAGCCGCAGCTCTACTTCCGCTGATTGCCTGCGACGAGATTGCTAAAGAGTTTGGCTATGCTCCTACGAAGGCTGCCCAACCGACAAAACGCGAGCCTGCTACGCCAATACACCGCTTCGTCATTATGAACTTCGGCGCAGACGTGGGCTTTGACTCGCAGACTGGGCAAATATGTCGAACCTGGGACTGGCAACCTCTTGGCAAGGCCGCCAAGCCCGATGCTGAAACTGGGACGGCTCCCCAGCGCAAATTTGGTGAGTTCGCACCAACTTGTCTCTCCCTCTATCAACAATATCCATCGGTCGGCAATCCGAGTGATTCCTTTGGGCTACTTGACAAACAGCAGCCGAACAAAAAGCAGTGACCCAGTGATCCATCCGGGAGGAACGCAAATGTATATCCCAATTTGGGCGTTGATCGGCTTGTGGCCCAGGTATCGAAATAAGAAATGTTGAAGGTGCCCCACGTTCGCCCGCTTTTGGCTAACGTGGGGTAGTTTCTTCTGCCAATGCGGGTCTGGAGAGCACCCGCCACAGTTGTTCAGAGTGTCATTCTGAGCGACCAAAGGGAGCGAAGAATCCCGGCACGGCGTGGGGCTGAGGTACAGCCGAAGGATTTCATCAAAGAGCCCTGAGCCGCGCGGGATGGGACAGAGTTTCCTGGGATGCTTCGCTGCGCTCAGCATGACACCTATGCGGTCCTGAACTACCCCACGTTAGCCAAAAACGGGCGAACGTGGGGCACCGTTGCTTATCGAATGTGACATCGGGCATGCAGCTTGGCTGCTCCGGTCACAGGCGATCTAGTTGAGTCTTTCCGCCTTTGCGTTCCGTGGTTGATAATCATCTCCAGGTAACATCTCAAGGTCATGATGAGAGAGGCCGCAGTCGAGATTGTTCGCACCCTGCGCGAGCGCGGGTATCAGTCCTACCTGGTTGGCGGATGTGTGCGCGACCTGCTGCTGGGCCGCGAGCCTGCCGACTATGACGTTGCCACCGATGCCACGCCGCAGCAGGTGATGCGCGTCTTTCCGCGCACGGTTGAGGTGGGCGCCCGCTTTGGAGTCGTGCTGGTTCCGGTCAGCCTGCTCGGGCGCCATGACGGCGGGCAGGAAACTGATGAGCCGCGCTCCGCGCAGGGAGGGGCTCATCCGGGCTGCGTCGAGGTGGCCACTTTCCGCAACGACGGCATTTACAGCGATGGCCGGCATCCTGACGAGGTGAGCTTTTCACGGGAGCCGCGCGAAGACGTGCAGCGCCGCGATTTCACCATCAATGGACTCATGCTCGATCCACTCGACGGCGACAAGGTGCTGGATTTCGTCGGCGGAAGGGAAGACCTGCGGGCTGGCATTGTCCGGGCCATCGGCGATGCGCCGCGCCGTTTCCAGGAAGATAAGCTGCGGCTGCTGCGCGCGGTTCGCTTTGCGGCACGCTTCGGATACGAGATTGAGTCGCGAACTTTTGCCGCCATGCACGCGCTGGCGCAAGAAATTCGCCAGGTCAGCAGAGAGCGCGTCCGCGACGAGTTGACCAAGATGCTGACCGAAGGGCGGGCGAAACGCGCCTTCGAACTACTGGATGAAAGCGGCCTGCTGGAGCAGGTTCTGCCGGAAGTGGCAAGGATGAAGGGCGTGGAGCAGCCGCCGCAGTTTCATCCCGAAGGCGACGTGTGGGTTCACACTCTGCTGCTGCTCGAGATGCTGCCGCCGGGTTGTTCGCGCACGCTCGCCTGGGGCGCGCTGCTGCACGATGTGGGCAAGCCTCCGACGTTCCGGGTCGCTCCCGACCGCATACGCTTCGACGGGCATGTCGAGATCGGCACGTGCATGGCGGAAGGCATCTGCCGCCGTCTCCGCTTCAGCAAGCACGATACCTATCGGATTGCGGCGTTGGTCGCCAATCACATGCGCTTTGCCGACGTGGAGAAGATGAAGGAATCGACCTTCAAGCGATTCGTTCGCCTGCCCGACTTTGCCGAACACCTGGAGTTGCACCGCATCGACTGCCTCGGCAGTCACGGCATGCTTGATCTGTATGAGTACACAAAGGAGAAGATCGCCGCTCTGCCGCAGGAGCAGGTGTCCCCGGCGCCATTGCTCACCGGCACCGATTTGATCTCGGAGGGTTACAAGCCGGGGCCGCTGTTCCGCGAGATTCTCGCGGCGGTGGAAGATGCGCAACTGGAGGGACGGCTCAACGGCCGCGGCGAAGCCATGGAATTTGTGCGCCAACAATACCCGAGCACGCGCTAGCCGCTTGCTAGTGCCTCGGGAAGAATAACAAGAAAGCGACGACCCCCAACGTCAGTACAAGCAGCACCAGCAGAATGTCTATTGTTTTGCTACTAAGTCTGGACTTCTTGCGGCGTTTCGAACCGCTTGGGTTTTCGTCCTCGGAAGCCATCTCGCCTCATGCGCTTTAGATTGGGGGAGGCGAAATAATAGCGTTACAAAAGTTGTATGTCGTTGCTGGCCTAAAGGTCAATAAAACTTTGGAATTAGACGGTGAACGTTAGTAACTTACTATTTAGGGTACTCGGTGCCGCTCCGTCTTTGGTCGCAGGCGCATTGCCGCCACAAAGAGTCACCGCCTGCCCTCGCCGTTAGGCCCCGGGGAGCAATTCCGGCCAGATGCTAAAATCAGGTGCTTAAGGCAAATGGTCGCCCGCAGCGGGCGCAAAACGTGGCGCCGCCGGGCACCTCGGTTCTTACGGTTTTCCGGAGGACCGGCATTGCCTCCAGGCGGTGAAGATTGGATTCCGCTCGTCCGACATTGCAGAAACTTGTTGCCGATGTGCTCAATCGGCTGCCAGCCGAGCAAGTCCCGGTGGAGGCTTGGCAGTTTGTCTGTGGCAAGCAGGTTGCGCAGCGGACCCAGGCTGTGAACTTTGGCAGTGGCGTTCTGCGCGTCGAAGTTCCTGACGCGCGCTGGCAAGACCAGCTTCAAGACCTGAGCGGATGCTACCTGGCAAACCTGAACCAGTACAGCCGGACCCGGGTCGAGCGAATTGAATTCGTGGTTGCGGCGTCGGGGCCTGCCGCGAAAGGCTCTGCGGGCAGTGCAGCGAAGCCGGGCCGCAAACGCGGATCGGCGAGTGAACCGGAGCGGGAAAGCAGATGGCGGAAACAAAAGTAACCGAACGTGACGTGATGTATGTGGCCGACCTGGCGAATCTGGAGCTGACGGCCGAAGAAAAAGGCCGCATGATCCGCGACCTGAACTCGATTCTCGAACACATAGACACGCTCAACGAACTCGACACCTCCGACGTGCCGCCGCTGGCCGAGGTGGCCAGCATGTTTGCCGGTTCGCAAGCGGCCGACGGCGGCCGTTTTGGCTATGCCATGCGCCCCGACGAGGTGCGCCCCGGATTGCCTCATGAGGCCGCGATGGCAAACGCGCCTGAATCGGACAAAGTTTATTTCAAGGTTCCCAAGGTAATCGAAAAGTAGGATGAATTCTCGAACGCGACAGGTCGCGGTTTATAGGCTGAATCGCCTTGCCGCAGTGGGTGGAGTCTCCCGGAAACAATGAACATCGAGCTGCTGACAATTGACCGCGCCCGCGACCTTCTGGTGCGCAAAGAGATGACAGCCACGGCGCTGGCCGAGGCCTTCTATGGCAAGATCGCGACCGAAGACGAGAAGATTGGAGCTTTTCTCACGCTCTCGAAGAGTCGCGCCATGGCCAAGGCTGCGGAGATCGACCAGATGGTGGAGCGTGGCGATCCGCTGCCGCCGTTAGCCGGCGTGCCGGTGGGAATCAAGGATGTTCTGATGACCCGCGGCGTGCGCACGACTGCCGCTTCGAAGATTCTGGACGACTTTATAGCTCCCTATGACTGCACGGCAGTGGCACGGATGGAAGCCGCCGGCGCAGTGGTGCTTGGCAAGTTGAACTGCGATGAATTTGCCATGGGCTCGTCGAACGAAAACTCGGGCTACAAGCCGGTGCGGAATCCGCGCGATCTGACGCGTGTTCCCGGCGGATCTTCGGGCGGGTCGGCGGCGTCGGTGGCGGCGGGAATGGCCGTGGCGGCGCTGGGCTCCGATACCGGCGGGTCGATCCGGCAGCCGGCGGCGTTCTGCGGAGTGGTCGGGCTGATGCCGACTTACGGACGCGTTTCTCGTTACGGACTGATCGCGTTCGGCTCGTCTCTGGACCACATAGGGCCACTGACTAAGACGGTGAAGGACGCGGCGAGTGTGTTGCAGGTGATTGCCGGGCGCGATCCGCTCGATTCGACTTCGGCGGAAGTACCAGTCGCGGACTATGTGAGCGAGATCGGCAAGTCCGTAAAGGGGTTGAGAATCGGCGTGCCGGAGGAATACTTCGGCAAAGGTCTCGATGACGAAATACGAGCCGCGATTGAGCGCGTAATGGACCGGCTTCGGGCCGCCGGTTGCGAGCTGGTTCGCGTTTCGCTGCCGCACACGAAATACGCAGTACCGACCTACTACCTGGTGGCGACCGCCGAAGCCTCGTCGAACCTGGCGCGTTTCGATGGTGTGCGCTACGGGCACCGTGCCGAACACGCGCAGACACTTTCGGAGATGTACCGGCGCAGCCGCAACGAAGGCTTCGGGACCGAGGTCAAGCGGCGCATCATGCTCGGCACGTATGCGCTCAGTGCCGGTTACTATGACGCTTATTACCTCAAGGCGCAGCGGGTGCGCACGCTGCTGGCGCGCGACTTCCAGCAGGCTTTTGGCCGGGTCGATGCCATCCTGACTCCAGTGACCCCGACAGCGGCGTTCAAGCTCGGCGAGAAAATGGAAGACCCCGTCGCCATGTACCTGAGCGACATCTTCACCGTCACGGCAAATCTGGTGGGCGTGCCGGGGATGTCGGTTCCGTGCGGCAACACCCGCGAAGGCTTACCCATCGGAGTGCAGATCATGGCCAAACACTTCGATGAGAGCACCATGATCCGCATTGCACACGCCGTCGAAGAGGCGCAGGGGCGTTAAGTCCACTGCCTTGTTTGCTTAGCGCCTCGCCGGCTGCTTCGGCGCGTCTTCCCGCAGCTTGTTGGAGGCGAGGCGGGCCGCCAGGTGCAGCGCGTTCTCAAGCGCGCCCGTCTTGGCGACGCCTTTGCCGACGATGTCGAACGCGGTGCCGTGCGCCGGGGTCGTGAAGACAGTTGCGAGTCCAGCGGTAATCGTCACACCGCGATGAAACCCGTGCAGCTTGGTAGCGATCTGGCCCTGGTCGTGGTACATGGAAACCACGCTGTCGAACTCGCCCGCAAACGCCCGGATGAAGATGGTGTCCGGCGGATAGGGGCCACTACAGTTTATTCCCCGGGCCGCCATTTCCTGGACAACCGGGCGGATCAATTCGATCTCCTCGCGACCGAACAGACCGTTGTCGCCGCCGTGCGGATTGAGGGCATTGACGGCGATGCGCGGGTTCTCGATGCCGGCGCGGCGCATCATCGTATCGGCCAGGATAATTGCTTCGCGGATGCGCTGCGGCGTGATCTGGTTGAGTGCTTCGCGCAGCGCGATATGCCCGGTCACGCGCGACATCCACTGCCCGTCGAGCACGTTCATTTCGCTGAAGTAGCCTTCGTGGCCGAGCAGGTGGGCGAACATCTTGTGCTCGTCAGGGAAGCGCCAGCCGCCGTCGAACAGCGCCCGCTTGTTCAGCGGAGCGAAGGTGATGGCGTCGACCTCGCCGCGCCGCGCCATCTCGATGGCATAGGCGAGAGTATCGCCGGTGAGTTTGCCGGACTCCGCCGAGACCTTTCCGCGCTCGAACCTGGAAGGATCGACATTGCCGAGATCGATCAGCGGCACCGCGCCGGATGACCAGTCGATCGCCGCCGTGTTCGGAACCTTTACCCAGCGCAGCTCCACGCCGGCGTCGCGCATCCCGAGTTCCAGTACGCGCGCATCGCCGACCACCACCAGTCGCGCGGCGTCATTCAGGCGCTTGCCATGCAGTACGTTTGCGACCAGCTCCGGGCCGATGCCGGTGCAATCTCCCATCAGCAGCGCAATACGCGGGCGAGGATCGTTGACAGTATTAGCGGATTGATTTTCCATCTTTAGTCTTCTCCTCTGTTAGCGGGAGCGATTAGCGTGGTTCCCCGAAAGGTATATCCCAACACAAACTCAGACTGTCATGGCGAGCGAAGTCGAGCCACCTTATTGTTTCTGCTGCCGAAAAACACAGGGTGGCTCCACTCCGCGCCCGAACAGCTTCTTGCTTGTCGAATGTTAACATCGGGTACGCAGCTTGGCTGCTCCGGCCACTGGCGCTCGACGCTCCGGTCGCCATGACATTCTCTTGGGATTTTGGATACACCAAACAGGGAACCCTCGGCGTCGGATTCCGTGCCTACACACTTATTTTTCCGCGCCTGCGATAGCCGCGACCTGCGTGGGCCTCCCGGCATCGAGGTTCTCTCTGTACGCCTTCCAGGCCACCGCATCAAATTCTCCATCCCATTTGGCGACCACGACCGCCGCGACCGCGTTGCCGACCGTGTTGACGATGGAGCGGCCCTGAGACATGAAGCGGTCAATGCCCAGCAGCAGAGCGAGTCCTTCGGCGGGCAGGCCACTGGCGATAACAGTGGCGGCAAGGGCGGCGAAAGCGCCTCCAGTGACGCCGGCCGCACCCTTCGAGGTAAACAGCATCAGAATGAACATGGTGATCTGCTGGCGAAGATCGAGGTGGATGCCATAGACCTGAGCGATGAACAGGCAACTCATAGGCAAGGTTATTGCCACGCCGTCCAGGTTGAACGAATAGCCCGTGGGGATGACGAGTCCGAGGGTGGTGCGCGACACGCCCGAAGCTTGCAATTTCTGCATCATGCCCGGAATAGCCGTTTCCGAAGACGAGGTGGCAATCACCACCAGCAGCTCTTGCTTGAGGCGTCCCATGATGTCGAGAAGGCGGACGCCACAGAGTCTGCATACCACGCCGAACACGACAAACATAAGCAGGGCCAGCGTTAGCCATGCCGTGCCTACGAACATGCCCAGAGCGTAAAGCGTGCGCACGCCGAAGCGGCCGACCGTGAATCCGAGTGCGCCGAAAGCGCCAATGGGGGCGGCCATCACGATAATGTTGACAACTCCGAAGACCAGGCTTATGCAGCGCTCCATGCCCCGGCGAATCGCAACGCCGGTCTCCCCGAGCCGCACCATTGCCGCCCCGACCAGCAGCGCGATGACGAGCACCTGCAACACGTTATCGTGCACGAAGGCGCCGAACAGGTTCTCGGGAACCATTGCGAACAGGAATTCGGACAACGACTGGGCGTGGACACTTGCATAACGGGCGGCCGAGGCGGCCTGCGTCCCCGAGGGTCGCTGGACGGCGGCGCCAAAGTTAACCACATTGCCGACGATTGCACCCATCAGGAGCGCAATGGTGGTGATGATTTCGAAATAAATCAGCGCCTTCAGCCCGATTCGTCCGACCTTGCGCATGTCGCCGACCTGCGCCACGCCGGTGGAGACCACCAGAAAAATCAGCGGGGTAATGCTCAGCTTGATAAGCGCAATGAAGCCGTCGGCCAAGGGCTTGACGGCAATGCCGGCTTGCGGCCAGATGGCGCCCATCGCCGCTCCCGCAGCCGCTGCGACCAGGACTTGGACGTATCCCCTGCGCCATAACGGCTTGGAGGCATGGGACGAGTGGGAGGAATGCGCAATTGATGTCATGGAATGCCCGTAGTGGTGGAAACGCTCTCCGTGGTTAATCGATTTATAAATTAAAGTGCTGGTTCGGGCAATCGCTTTCGCTTAAGCGGACGGGAACTTTCAAGGATATTCTCAATAGCTTGGCGGTTGACTACCTGCGCCGAATCGTTGGAGGACCTGAAACCCAGGCGATTACTCTTCGTCTTCGGAAGAGCCGGGAGCGACATCGGCCGAGCGTCCGCGAACGATGAAGCTGGACGGCTGGCCGCGCTTCGGATGGAAGGTGACGCGCGCCGGGTTCTTTTCCCAAGTCGGAGCCGCACAATCGGAGTCAGTATCCTCGCCCTGGGAAGCAGCGCCGATCTCCTGCCGCAGGACGGCCTTCTTGCGTCCCAGTTGCATTACCACCGTATAGAGCTTTTCACTGTTATCGGACACGCCGCAGTAAGCGGCATAGTCGCGAAACCAGCTTGCCTGGGAATAAAAGGGGTCGAAAAGGGGCAGGTTGAGCTGCGTGATGCGGGCTGTGGTGCGGTCGACCATGAGCCAGCCGCCACGCTGCCACACCCATCGCGGCACCTTTCCCTGGTCCGCGGGCAGGTTGTCGTTAACCCGGAAGGCACGCCGCACGACAAAGATACGGTCAGTCACGGCGTGGGGTTCGCCGGTGGTGAATTCCTTCGGGCTGCCATCCACCAGGAGGGGACGCACGTTCATGGGGACAGTGCGATCTTCGCCGGGCCCGATGAAGAGCTTGACGGAGAGCACTTTGCCAAAGCTGACGACATGGGGCTTGGCGGCCAGGGCCGTACCAGCCAGCGAAGCTATGACCACAAGCAGCCAGAGTCTGGAGCGCATGAGTCCAGCCTACTGCCGGCACCCCCGGAGGAGCAAGACCGAAGCGTAATTACGGGGAAACCTGCCGCTACATACAACCATCCGGCGGTGTAAACGACTCACACTTAATGGCATGGCCGATTCAGTCGTCCGCAGGCGTTTAGCGCGAATCCTCGTCGTAGATGACAATCAGCACAACACGTTGCTGATGCGGGAGTTGCTTACGCGGCGGGGTTACGATGTGGTAACCGCCAACAGCGCCGGCGAGGCGGAAGCGCAGATGCGCGAAAATCCGCCGGACCTGGTTCTGCTGGATGTGATTATGCCGGACAAGTCCGGCTATGACCTTTGCCGGGAGTGGAAAGAAGATCATGCCACGCGCTTGATACCGGTGGTGATGATTACCGGGCTGAGCGACCGCGAGGACAGGATCCGCGGCATCGAAGCCGGGGCGGATGACTTTCTGAACAAGCCGGTTTTTCCCGAAGAGCTGTTTGCGCGCGTCCACTCCTTGTTGAAGATGAAAGATTATACGGACGAACTCGACAACGCCGAGGCGGTGCTCTGCACGTTGGGGCTGAGCGTGGAATCGCGTGATCCGTATACCGAAGGCCATTGCGAACGGCTGGCTCGCTACGCCAGCCAACTTGGCGAGTATCTGAGGCTCGACTGGGACTGTCAAGTGGCGCTGAAGCGTGGAGGATATCTGCACGATCTGGGAAAAATCGCAATCCCAGACGAGATTCTCAAGAAAGGCACAAACCTGACGGCGGAGGAGTGGCGCATTATGAAGCGCCATCCCCTGGTCGGGGAGAATATCTGCAAACCGTTGCGTTCGCTGCGGATGGTGCTGCCGATCATTCGCTATCACCATGAGCACTGGGACGGCAGCGGCTATCCCGACAGGCTCAGCGGGGAAGACATTCCTTTGCTGGCGCGGGTTCTGCAGGTGGTGGATGTCTACGATGCGCTGCGTACGGCACGTCCTTACAAGCCCGCCCGCGGTCACGAAGAGGCTCAGCAAATCATGATTCAAGAGGCTGAACGGGGCCTGTGGGACCGGCGAATTGTGCAGGAATTCTTTGCCATGCCCGATTTAAGGCAAGAAGCGGCGGCGTGAACAATCCCGTTGCTAAAGCATTTGCAACTATAATCAAATCTTGTTGAAGCACCTGAATGACAACTACTGACTACAGCATCATCATCCCCGCCTATAACGAGAGTGTCCGCATCATCCCCACTCTCGACCGTGTCCTCGCCTACATCCAGCAACGGGGCTGGGAGGCCGAGATCGTAGTAGTCAACGACGGATCGCGCGACGATACGGCCGAGATCGTTCGCGACTACGCCAGCGGCAGCGCCAGTGTCCGCTTGGTGGAAAACCCAGGAAACCGCGGCAAAGGTTATTCGGTGCGGAATGGGATTCTGCATGCCAAGGGCGCAGTGGTGCTATTTACCGATGCCGATCTCTCCTCGCCGATTGAAGAGGCTGCCAAGCTGGTTGACTCGATTCACCGGGGAAGCGATGTCGCCATCGGCTCACGCTGGCTCCGGGCGGATCTACAAACTACGCGCCAGCCGCTTTACCGCCAAATTCTAGGCAGAGCTTTCAACCTGGCGTTGAAGGTTGTCCTCGGGCTCAGCTTCAAGGATACGCAGTGCGGATTCAAAGCTTTCAAGCAGCAGGCCGCCAGGGATATTTTCGGCAGGCAAATCATCCGCCGTTGGGGGTTCGATCCCGAGATCCTGTTTCTGGCGCGGCAGTTGGGCTACAAAACGGAAGAGATTCCGGTGGCTTGGGCGCACGACAAGCGCTCGAAAATCAATCCGATCACAGACGGCATGAATATGCTGCTGGATTTGTTCAGAATTCGCTGGAATAGCATCTCGGGGAAATACGACTGCTCGCCACAGACAGCGCAAGAGCTTTCTCCAACCGCAGAGGAAGTGCCGGTCGGGCATCCCAGGGCGTAGTGAGCCGCAGCGAGCGCACAAAGACTTCAGGGGACATTTTTTCGCGAAACCAGCCCTCAGGCAATGGCGCGATCGGCGTCTTCGTTTGGTTCGTTCGGCCGACGGATCACTAGTATGTTGCTCGCGGAATCCATGGCGATAGTCAGCGTGTGGGAACAACTGGAGCAGAGCCAGTAGTGTTCAATGTGTTTGCGCTTCTTCCCATGACTGTGAGTAGCGCCGGGCGATGTCTCCCATCGAATCTCAAAAACCTTGCCTTCGCCAAAATAATGGAACTCTTTCGAGCAGGAAGGGTTAGCGCATTTTGATAGCATTGGATTCCACTCCTCTATAAATGGTTTCTTCCTGATGCTCGTGCCTTGCTGAATTAATTTAACTATTGAGTCAATCATTAACTGTGATGCAAGTCCGCCTTGCACTTCGCAACAAAATCGAGAGCACAACATCGGCTGCTCGCAACGAAACATCAGAACGCTGACGCTGTTTGAAATCTAAGTGCGATTGTGTGGCGGGATGCCCGCGCTCGCTTCCCCACGTGCAGCGTAGCGCAAGAAAAACTACCACCTTCCGCGGCGCTCCGTAAGCAACGTTCACTTACGCGCCGCACCCAACAACCTTACAGGCATTCTACCGCACTATGTTTGCGTCTAGGTATTAAATCCGAGTAAAAATTCAGTACACGTTCGCGCTAAGTTGCCAAGCAGAATCGCGACCGCAATTCCAAGAAACGGGCCAGCCGGCAGATCTGGTTGTAGCGTTTTTCAGCCCCTGTATATTTTTCGCGAACTGGTTTGGGTGGTGTCAGCGGAATCGCCGTCTAGAGCGGTTCTCCGACATATTCAGAGTGTCATGGCGAGCGAAGTCGAGCCGGGGTCCCCGACGTGCGCCGTAGTTGCGCATGTTGGGGTGGTCGAACCGGGTCCCCGACGTGCGCCGTAGTTGCGCATGTTGGGGTGGTCGAACCGCTCTAAATCGGCACCGGAACGCTGTCGATGAGGTCGCGGAGAATGTGTTCAGCCTGTTCGGAACGCTTGATGGACAGGGCCGTGCGATTGCTGAGCACGACACGATGAGCAAAGGCGGGGATGGCCAGCCGTTTGAAATCATCAGGTTTGCAGAAGTTGCGGCCCTCGAGGTAAGCCATGGCCTGGGCGGCGTGGAACAGCATAAGCGAACCGCGCGGGGAAACGGCGAGCGCCAGTTGCTCGCTTTCCCGCGTTCGCTGCACGATGCGCAAGACGTAGTCCAGCAGGGAGTCATCGACCTGCACCTGCCGCACTTCCTCTTGCAGCGCCAGAACGTCTTCCGCTTTCAGCACCGGCTGCAAATCGTCGAGGCGAACGGCGCCAGCCCGGCCGCGCAGAATCTCGCGCTCGCCTTCGGGTTCGGGGTAGGTCATGCGCACCCGCAGCATGAAGCGATCCATCTGCGACTCGGGGAGGGGATACGTGCCATGATGCTCGACAGGGTTCTGGGTGGCGATCACCAGAAAAGGCTGCGCCAGCGGATGCGAATGGCCGTCCACCGTCACCTGGCGTTCGTTCATCGCCTCGAGTAGCGCGGATTGCGTCTTGGGAGTGGTGCGGTTGATTTCGTCGGCCAGCAAAACATTGGTAAAAATGGGGCCGGGCTTGAACTCGAACTTCTGCTCGACGGACGAGTAGATGGAGATGCCCAGGACATCGCTGGGCAGCATGTCGCTGGTGAACTGAATTCGCTGGAAATCACAGTCGATGGCACGGGCCAGCGCGTGAGCCAACGTGGTCTTGCCGACACCGGGCACACCTTCCAACAGTAGATGCCCGCGCGCCAGAATCGAGACCAGTGTGAGCCGGACAACATCATCCTTGCCACGAATAATCAGGCGGAGCGCGTTTTCCAGTTGCGCCGCCGTCGCAGCCATGGTTCGTGAGGTAGAAGTAGTGGAAGACATTCTGCTGTACGCATTCTACTGGATGCGGCACTCGAAAATGAAATGGAAAGCACGGCGCTGTTCCAACCATTGGGTTCGGAGTGAGCAGAGCAGGCCGGGGAGCGCGCGACATCGCGCTTGTCACCCCAACAAACGCTAAACCGGATTCGCGGAAGGTATACCCCACGCAGAAGCCGGGCTTTCAAGCCCGGCGGTGATATTGAGGGGTATACCAACTGTGGAATTGCTCTAAACGCCGCGTTTGCCGGAGGCCCCGCGCGGCTTCGGAACGGTCACTTCATACGTTGTCCCGACGTGTTCGTGCGAGCGCACGCTTGAGAGTCTGGTCGAGCGCGGACTTCTGCTTGTCGTAGTCTTCCTGAGTGATAACGCCCTGTTGCCGCTCAACTTCAAGTTGGAAGAGTTCATCCTTCATAGCTTCCAGCAGTGCGTTGCCGCTTGTGGCTGTCGCGGTCGAAGTAGTCTGCGCAGGCGGCGCAGGCGAGGCCGCCACCGGCTTAGGTCCACGGGTAACGGAGATGTAGGCTCCGCCGGCAAGCACTACGGCCAGTGCTCCAAGAATCACCCAGCGATACTTCGCGAGCGCGTCAGGCGCATCGATAGGCGGCCCCAATCCTCCGCCTGGACGGCTGTCGCGATTGCTCGGGGGGCCTGATTGCGCTGCTTCTTCGGGACTTGGGAAACTGCCGGTTCCGGAGATGTGGAACGACAGATCCTGGCCCGGCTTGACGTTGCTTGCAATCTGGACATTGCCCTCGCTGGCTGGCTGATCTTCCATGTGCTGGAAAAGAGCCGCATTCTTCGGTTTCCAGGCAAGGCTCGGAGGAAGGACGAGCACCAGGTGATCCCACGAGTGCAGCAGAGTGGGTGAGAATGTGGCCTCGCCATGGTAAGGCAGTTCGTAGGCGACCTGAAAACGAGTCTCGCCGGGCTTGAGCGGATAAGGCAACGAGTAGTGGCCCTTTGGCGCGAGCTGCTGTGGAGAAATCGAGATCGGCTGGCCGTTCGGGCCCTGTGCATCGGCGCCGCTGAGTTGCGCACCCTCCGGTATCGCCACTTCGAATCCGGGGTCGGCGGTCAGAGTCCTTGGCGGCGAGGAAGCGTTCTTCATCGCGAACAGTTCCACAACCTGAAGGGTAGAGCCGTCCGCCTGGATGCGTATCACGTTCGCCGTGCCCTCGATGTGGTCGACTCTTTTGGCGGCGTCGTAGACCTCGATGGCGACGTTGTTAGTTCCGGGAGGCGCCATGCGGAAATAGTTGACGCCATCGCGGCTGGCACGCACCAATCGCGGCGCCTGAGCAGCGCCGGCCTGGAGCGAAAACTTTCCCTGCGGGTCAGTCGTGGTCTTGACCAACTCGGACATTCCCTGCATTGGATCGACTAGCACAACTTCAATGCCGCCAGCCGGCTTGCCGCTGGTGCCGTTGGTGACCACTCCGGTGATGGCCTGGGCGAATGCGGTTTCGCGCGCCAATAAAGCCACGGAGAAAACCGCAAGGGAGAGCAGAAGAAGACGTTTCACGCCCGTACCCCATTCTTGTCTGGACGATTCGGAAGGGAGGCGCGGCGAGTGCGGCTGGCGGCGTTCTCGAGTTGGTCGATTTCGGCGAGCACGGCGGCGGCTTCCTCCTCCATCGAGTTGCGCACGCTCTGGAAATCCGCATCGCCAAGCTTGCCCGCCTTGTATTCGAAGCTGAGGTCGCGGAGGTTCTCGTAGATCACTTCCTTGCGCTCGTAGAGATAGGCCAGGCGAGTCTTCTCCTCGCCGCTTTCGACGCGCACCGGAACGAAAATGTAGAAGACCAGCAGCAGCGTAAAAATGATGCAGCCGAAGAGGACGATCATCGACTGCGTTGCGTCGTTCGTTGCGGGCTGCGCCGCGGCTTGCAAAAACATGGCTAAGATCAAAATTCCGTCTCCTTGCGGGCGCGTTCGCGGAAGGCGTCGAACTGCTCGGCCGTCGCATTGCCATGGGCGACCGCCGGCGCCTGGCGCGACTTCCAGGCACGCACCAAGGCCACAACGCCTGCCACGGCCAGCGTAAAGATCACGAAAGGCATGATCCAGGCAATGCGGTTGAAGCCCGTGGCCGTCGGCGCCGAGAGCACCGTGTTGCCGTACTTCTGAACAAAACTTTGCAGCACAAGATTGTCGCTGTCGCCGCGCTCGATGCCGGCCATAAGCTCCCGGCGCATGCGATCGGAGTAAGTGCAGCCGACGTGATTGCACTCGATGAGCACCTGGTTGCAGCCGCACATGCACATGAGCGCGTGGCCGAGGCGATTGAAACGCGCATCGGCATCGCCGGCGCCCATGGTTGCCACGATGGCCGCGAATAACGCGGAGGCGAGAATCGCTCTCCGTGCCGCCGGGCGAATCCATCCATACAGATTGAATTCATGCCGTGTAGTCAGCATTTCCGTTCAGTCCCCCGCCTGCACGTGCGCTCGGGTGTGACTAGCATCCTTGTTCAGTCTCCTGCCCCCACCGATTCACCCGTGTGGGCAACCTCGGCCAGGGCGCGCTCGCGCTCGGGTGCGGTCGCAGCCATCTTGGCGGCCTTCACACTCGGGAACAGCGCAATGATGGTTCCGATCAGCAGAATGTGTGCTCCCGACCAGATCCAGGACACAAGCGGATTCAGATGCGCCTTGATGATCGGCCGGTGAGTATCCGGATTCTGCCCGGCATAGACGAGATACAGGTCTTCGCGAATGGTCGAGTAGTTGGCAACGATCGTCGCCGTCTGCTCGCTTGCTTTGTAGAAACGGCGCTCGGGATACATCGTCCTGATCTGTTTGCCGTTCTTCTGGACATCGAGGATCGCCCACTCGCTGCTGTAATTAGGGCGATCATCCTGCGTGTAGGAGCGGCAGATAAGCGTATAGGGCCCAATCTGCATGCGGTCGCCGTAGCCCAGCTCCTGTTCTTTATCTTGATTAAACGCGGCTCCGGCGAATCCCACGATCACAATGACGACGCCGAGATGCACGATGTAACCACCATAGCGGCGAGTATTACGGCGCGTGAGCTGCACCATTCCGGCAAGAATGTTCGTCCCGCTCTTGCCGGCAATAACGCGGCCGCCCCGCCAGAATTCGCTGAAGATAGTGGACGCGACGAGCACGGAAAGCGAGATCGCCATCAGCGAATAGAAATAAGAAACGTCCTGCCATGGCCGCATGCCGCCGACGATCAGCGCGGCAGCCGTGACGATGGCGAGGATGGTCGGGATCAGGAAATTCTTTTTCAGACTCTCAAGCGATGTCTTGCGCCAAGCCAGCAGGGGGCCGATTCCGGTGAGCACAAGCAGGACCATGGCGATGGGAACGTTGACCTTGTTAAAGAACGGCGGTCCGACGGTGACCTTCGTGCCCTGAACCCATTCCGACAAGACCGGGAACAGGGTGCCCCACAACACGGTGAAGCAGGAAACCAGCAGCAGCACGTTGTTGAACAGGAAGCTGGATTCGCGCGATACCAGCGATTCGAGCTGGTGCTCGCTCTGGAGGTGCGAACGGTTGCGCACAAAAAAGAACACGCACACGCCGAAGGTGAGCGACAGAAAAGCCACGAACCACGGGCCGATTCCCGATTGCGCGAAGGCATGCACCGAACTGACCACGCCGGAGCGCGTCAGGAAAGTGCCAAAAATCGAAAGCAGGAAGGTGGCGAAAATGAGCCACATGTTCCAGACCTTCATCATGCCGCGCTTCTCCTGCATCATGACCGAATGCAGGAACGCCGTGGCTGTGAGCCAGGGAAGAATGGAAGCGTTCTCCACCGGGTCCCATCCCCAATATCCGCCCCAACCGAGCACCGCGTAGGCCCAGTGCGCTCCAAGAAAAACTCCACAGGTCAAAAATGCCCAGCCGACCATCGTCCAGCGGCGGGTAATGTGAATCCATTTCTCGCCGGGGTACTTGATGATGAGCGCCGCCAGCGCGAAGGCAAACGGCACGGTCATGCCCACGTAGCCGAGATACAGCATGGGCGGATGAATCACCATCTCCGGATACTGCAACAGCGGGTTGAGTCCATTGCCATCCGGAGGAATGGTGCCGGCGACCAGCGCGAAGGGATGAGCGGCGAAGTTCACCAGCAGCAGGAAGAAAACCTGGACGGCCGCAATAATAATGGAAGCATGCGCCACCAGGCGGGTATCGACCTTGTGCCGAAGACGCAAGACCAGTCCGTAGGTGGACAGCAGCCAGCACCAGAACAGCAACGAGCCTTCCTGGCCTGACCAAAGCGCGGCGAATTTGTACTGCACGGGGAGATCGCGATTGCTGTGGTGGAGGATGTACGCCAGCGAGAAGTCATCGCGGAAAGCCGAAAAAACCAGGGCGAGTGAGGCCGCGGTGACCGCCATAAAAATGGCAATTCCGGCGCGGCGCGCAGTTTCGGCGAGTCTTTCATCGCAGCGGAAAACAGCGACAATCCCAGCGGCAAAGGTATAGGCGCTCAGAGTCAGCGCCAATAAAAGACAGTAGCTTCCGATTTGGGGCATGAGAACAGGGCGGCAACGGCAGCCGTGATGTTATATTGTTTCAGAAAGCGTAAACTAGAGCAACTGCTCTCGATTGTGGATGGATGGAACGCATCCACCATGCGATCTGGAACCGCTTTGACGCGTCCAGTTCTAAGAAGCCAAACCAGCAAAAAGAGTTGGAAGGTTTGAATAGAGTGTGCTAAAAGATTAACCTTAATCCGCTAAACTAAGCTTCGGCGAATTCCCAATAACGGGAATAGCCAAAGGCAAGAATCTCCTGATAAGGCTCGCCGCAAGGCGGGCCATTTTTTCTCCAGGACAGTTCCGCCCGGAGACGCGGGAGGCAACGAGGCAAGGGCCGAACGTAAGTTCTAAATGGCCGGCCGTGCAACACGTTCACCACGCGCTCTCAGGCGGCAGGGAGTTGGGTTTGGACCAGTGCGATGAGTTCGGGAGGCGGAATAGGCTTTTGGCGCACGATGACGTTCAACCCCTCGTACTCCGGTTCAAGACCGGGCATGCCGCTGATGATAACGATAGGAATTTGGGGAAGAAACGTGCGCACCTGGCGAACAATGTCGACTCCCGTGGCTCCGGTGAGGAAGTGGTCGCTGATGACAAGGCCAAATTGGCGGGGCGCCGAATGAAGCAGAGCGAGGGCGCTCTCCGCGCTGGTGGCGATGGCGACGGCGAAGCCGGAAGCTCGTAAAATAGCCTCTCGCACCCCCAGTTGGGTGGCGTTATCGTCGATCAAAAGTATTTGGCTCAAATCGGTTGCTCGAAGTGCTGTTTATGCGACACGGCGGGCGCGAACCTCGGCCTCCGCTTGAAACCAATCCTGCTCCGGATTGCCCCAGAATCCACCCCGTTGCAAGAACAGCTCGTAAGCGCGCAGGCGCACCTGCTCCTCCGTGACCGGCGGCACGACCGAGATCGTGCCTGGATTAACGTCTGGCGACGGGGCGACGGGAGCCTTTTTGGCGCCGGAATTCTTTTTCGCAGTGGACGAATTAGATGTCTTTTTGGCTCGTGGCATATGAATGCAAACTCCTTTATACAAATTCTGCCCTGGCCGGGGGAAGCTCAAATTCTACAAACCACCATGATCTGTATATAACTATAAATGGTTCGCCCGACTTTTGGTGAGCCGCGGACAAAAAAGATGGAACCTAAATTGATACGGGGTGTCCGCAAGAATCTTGTGACGAGAGTTCGGCCGCCAGCAAATGCGGCCATGGGTTGAGTCGCGAAATCGGCTGGCTGATTGCTGGTGGATCCAAATAGGCGAGAACCAGTACAAAGATTGCTTCGCGGCCTTGATCCACGGCTATGATGGGCAAGGCCCCGGCAGATGCCATGATTGCACTGCCGCTGGTGAAACAGCCATGAACAAACAAATTTGGGTCGGACTTGTCGAAGTGAAACCACAGCCCGGTTGCGAAATGCTGAAGGAAGGCAAGGGCGCGTTCGTACACACAATGGCGTGGGCTGAAGATGCGGTGCATTTCAAGCGGGTGCTGGCTCGCTGCTTCGGCCGACTGAAAATGGATGTAAACGGGGTGCGCCAGCCGGAGCCGTGGGTGGTTCGCAGCCAGCGGGAGGACGAGGATTCTCCGGAATTGCTCGACCTGGCACAGCAGATCAGCAAGGACAAGGCGAAGGTCGCCTTTGGCATGTTCCACGCGTGGCTGCAAGACGATCTCACAAACAAGCGGTAACTTTTGTCCAGGGGATCTTCAGTATTCCTTGTGCAGGCGAAAGTCGAAGCCGAAACCGCCATTCTGATCGCGCACCCCGCTGAAGGACCAGCGCGGCGAGAAGTGATACTCCACCTGGATAATCTGGTTCTGGGTCGACGTCACATCGCTGGCAAAGGTGACGAACAGATTGCTGGTGACCCGCTGTTGCACGGTGACGTGGGCCCCCGGATTCTGCTGCGTGCCGTTTCCCGTGCCGCCCAATACTGGATCAATGGACAGGCGCGAAATGCCGGCGATGTTTTGTATCTGGCTGGTGAGTTTGCTGCTGACGCCCGAGGCGAGCACTGATTCCGCGCCGAGATTTCCGGGCGTGGGGTTGGCGCCGGCGGCCTCGGTGGTCTGTCCGAATGCCAGGAGGTTGATAATGTCGACGGGCGGAAGCGCGGGATCGGAGGAATAGGTTGTGCGCAACCGCTCCAAGGGGCCTTGCAAACGCAAGCTTATGTTGTACTGGTTGATCGACGTGGTGGCCGCAAGATTGACCACGGGTTCGGTTTGCACCGGGTTGATGAAATCCAGCGTACCCGGCTGCATGACATAGCGGTTCCCGAAGGCGATAACGTCTCCGCCATTGATGTTGATGCGCCCGAGAATCACCGGGTCCGCCAGAGTGCCGGTTGCGCGGAGATTTGCGTCTCCCTTTATGCTCAAGGTTCTGCTGGCCAAGTTCACTTGTGACGTGGTTTGCACGCCCACGTTCAGCTTCACATCCTGAGTGAATCCCGTTCCCGGTGGCGCCGATACTTCGCCTCCAGTTCCCGCCCCCAAGAGATTGCTGAGATCGAAATCAGGCGCAGCCGAAACGCGTTCAACGTTCACCCGGCCACTCAGCACAGCCGCTTGCGATGTTCCCGTTAGCGCCAGGTTGCCGTCCAGAGAGATGCGTAGGCCTTGGTAGACGATCTGCGCTTCGTTGACCGCCGCCGCAAGATCGAACTGAATGTTCTGTCCGTAGACGATTCCGCCGCGCGCCGTCACCGTGCCGCCGCCAAATTGTCCCTGGAATTGCGTAATATCGAGCCGTTTGTTCTGCAAAGTGAGCACTCCGTTGGCATGCTGCAAGCCGGACGGCGCGCCGGAGGGCAGCAGCCCCGCATCGACGATGTGGATTTGGCCCTGCACATTCGGATTCGACTTGTCGCCTCGCGAACGAATGTCAAACTGAAGCTGGCCTTGGCTATCGAGATCAGGCTCGAAAATCTGTAACAGCCGTAGATCCACGCTGCCAACGAGGTTGAGCGAGGCCGGAGCACTGCCGGCGAGAGGCACATCTCCCTGCAATCGCAGGTCGGTGCCGGTGCCTTTGATTTCGGCAGGCTGGAGCGTGACGACGCCATTTGCATAGTCAGCGCGAATGGGAGCGACGGCGGCAAACTGGATGCTCTCGTAGCTGACCTGAAACACGGGAATGTTCAGGTGGGCTTCGAGGTGCTGCCGGTCCTTGAGCGGACCACGCAGGGTGGCGTGCAATTCAGTGTGGCCGTTTATGCCAGGCGCGTGCGCCGGCAGGTAAGCGGCAAACAGAGGTTGCAGCGGAATGCCTTGCGTGTCGAGCTGCGCGACGGCGTAGTAGTTGTCTTTCAGCGCGACCTTGCCTTGGGCGCGAATGGAAGTATCCGCCACCTGCGATTCGAGGGTGAATTGCGCCTCATGGTTAGCGGCCGAGGCGTCAAGCTTCAGGCCGCGGATGGTCTGCCCCTGCACTTGCAGCTCCGCTATGCTGGCGTTGGCTTGCAGTTCGGGATTTTGGAATGTTCCACTTCCGCTGGCTGAAATGCTGAGTTGACCTGAGATTTTCAAACTTTTTGTGCGTGGTGCGCGCAACTGATCGAGGAGCAGATGCGGTGCTTGCAGCGCGAATTGATAACCCTGCCGCCTGGGATAGTAGGTGAGTTTGCCATCGGCGGCTCCAATCGGGGCGCGCAATTCGATAGAAGCGTTGACGGCTTCGCCGGTGCCCTCAAACTGCGCATCGAGCGACTGAACCGGTTCGCCCGCGACCCTTGCCCGCGTCAGCGACAGCTTGCCATTCCCAATCGGACTTGCCTGCGAACCTTTCACGACGACATCCGCATTGAGGATTCCCGTGACGGGAAGCTGCACTCCCGCCGCATGGGCAAGATCCGCGACCGATAACTGCGAGGCGTGCGCGGAAATCGCGAGGGAATTGTCCGGACCATAGGACCACCGATGCAACGCCGCGCGCACGTCGAAGGTTAGCTTGCCGCCGGGCAAGGGGTCCAATTCACCGTTTTGAAAGCTTACCTGGCTGGGGCTGGCGTTGATGTCGGCTCGCAGCAAGCGGAATTGGCTGCCCTTGACGCGGAGATCACGAGCCGTGAGCTGCCCGCTCAATTGCGGGTCCTGAAGCGTGCCGCGAATGTTGCCGCGGAACAGAGCCGTCCCAGAGAGTCCCAGCGGCTGAATCTGCTCCCCCGGAGGAACGGCGCGAAATATCCTCGCCAGCGTTTCCACTTCCTGCAGGGCATTGGCCTGAAGCCCGACTTGAAGGCTGGAGCGGCCGCCGATCACGCCGTCCAGGGCGAGAGTGGTTTGCGGAGTGCGTAGCGAACTCCGGGTCAAGGATGTCTCTTTAGTTTTTGCCGAATACCGCGCGTGAATTACGCCATCGAGTGGGACAGGCGGTGACGCTGCGGCCGGTGTTGTGCTGCGTGAAGCGACCGATGAGCGTATGGTTGCGTCCGCATCGGCAACGAGATTCCGTATGTTGCCACTCCAGCTTGCCTTGGTATCGGCATCGATTACGCCGCCGAACCGGATTTGGTCGAGCGCCGCGAATTTAATCATCGCCTGCAAGTTTTCTAGAGAGACGCCGCGCAAAGATCCGCCGATTTGTCCCTGTTGCCGGCCGGCGAGATCCTGAATGGAGGCCTTGCCTTGGAACTCGCCGCCAAGCACGTACAAGCGTATTTCGGTAAGACTCAAATCGCCGTCGCGAAGCCGAAAGCGGCTGTTGGCGTCCCGCACTTCAAAGCGCGTGGCGGAGGTTTGCACCAGAAGAGAACGGCTGCTGATTTCTCCTTCAGCGGAAAGGCTCTCGATCAGCGGACGATTCGGCACATAGGCATAGTGAGCCGAACCGGCAAGCCGCACGACGCCTGCGGGCAAATCCGGATTTTGCAGAATGCGGCGAAGCTCCCCGGTCTCGATCGTCGAATCGTACTTCAGGTCAACAACGGGGCTGCTGTAGTTCCGCACCGTTGCTTGTAAGTGGAAGTGGGAGCCGGCGAGCGAAAGCGTCGCGGGATTCAGGGTGAGAGCGGAGCGCGTGGCGTCAAAGCCGACTTCGAGGTTGTGCGGCATGGGCGCGAAATTGTTGTAGACGAGGTATCCGTCGCGATAGCTGAGCGTGCCCTGGTAGCGTCCGCCTTGCGCGCCGTCGTAAGCCGAACGGAATGTCACGTCGTGAAGGTCGGCATCGATAATGCTTTTCTTATCGTTGTAATAGAGCTCGCCGCGATCAAGCCGCGCATGCTGAATCGCCAGATCGAAGACGTTCGTCTGCGACGTAGCGCTGCTTTGCCGCGCCGGAAGATTGGTCTCGCCCTGCTGGCTTACGAGGAGGTGCGCGACGGGGCGATCGATCTCAATGTCGTTCAAGTTCCACTCGCGCCTAATCAGGGAAACGATCTTGAAGCCGATCTTGAGGTGATCGACGGTCAACAGCGGAGGCTCTGTTTGGGGTTCCATTCCGCGAACGGTCACGCCGTGGAGATCGGCCGAAAGCGGCGAAAAGTGCAGGGCGAGATTTTGTATCCGGACCGGAGTGTTAAGAGATTCGCTGGCAGTCTGCTGAGCTTTTCCGAGCAGATAAAGCTGGAAAGCCTGAGAATGCAATAGAACGACAGTGGCTGCAATGGACGACACGACGAGGGCCAACAGCGCGATTGCGCTCCAGGCCGCGGCTCTTTTCCAATTCACTGCCACTCCCGTACGAAGCTGCGTGCCGGAACTCCCGTTTTATGGAACTCGACACAGCACAGAGATGAGTACATTGCCGCGAACTCTCCTAGAGCGGTTTAGAAATTAACGTGTGCTGCACCATCACCGCCGGCAAATGCGCCCGGCTGCTTTGGCGGATACACCTTTCGCTAATCTGGTCTAGAAAGCCTGGCCCAGCGTGATGAATAGCTCGGTTGATTTGATTCCGGGTATCCCGTTCAAGTTGTGACCGATGTCGATGCGTATGGGACCGACGGGAGTGGAGTAGCGCAATCCGGCGCCGACCGAACTGGTGAAACAGTTGCTGATCGCAGCGATCGGCGCGGTAGAGGTTGATCCGCTGGAGACGATGTTCGTTGTGCATTGGCCGAAATCGATGTGGTGGAAGCCAATCCGGGTAAAGGCATTGCCTCCATCGTAAAAGATCGCGACACCCAGATTCTTGTGGATCGGCGCCGGAAAATCGATGGGCAGCGGGATGCGAAATTCCGTATTGAGCAGGAACAACTGATTGCCGCCGAACGGAACCGTGATCTGCGTGCATGTCGCTGGATTTGACGGATCGCCGCAAGCCGGAAGCTCACGCTGCGGTCCCGCGCCATTCAGCGGGAATCCGCGAAGAGTGCTGCCGCCTCCGGTGAAAAACTGCTCACTCAGAGGCACGAAGCTGCCGTTGAATGGCTGCTCAAGTCCGAGCCGGATGCTGCTCGCCCAGACAATGTTGTGTCCCAGTTTCTTGTAGTACGAGACTTGACCGAGAAAACGCGCGAAATCGGCGCTGGAGCCGAGCACACTAGTATTGAACGTGATATCGAAGCTCTGATATATGCCATGATGAGCGTCCAGGGGGCTGTCGCGCGTGTCGCGGGTGTAGGCCGCTCCCAAGTTTGAAAGATGGTACTGCTGATCCTGCGGCGGCACCAGTCCCGGGATCAACAGCCTGCTCAGCGATGTGTACTGGAAGCCGTAGCGGAGAATGACGTTCTTGGTGCGCTTAGCGTCGAGCGGCTTCTGAAACTGCACCCCGGACTGCCCGGTTTGCGCGCTGAAGATCGGGTTCTCCGCATTGTTCTCACCGGAGCCGGTGATGCTCGCGTTCCAACTGCTGTCCCTGAAGCGAGGCATCCTGTAGGTCAGCGAGCCACGTTGATCGAGACGCCCGGCCAGCCCGGAGGCAGTGAAGCTTTCGGCCATGCCGCGCAGATTGTGGCGCGTGTATTCGATGGAGCCGCGTGGGCCGTAAAACGTCTTCTCGCTCGTCTGGAAGCTCGAGGGGAGGCCCACGGGCGGAAGTCCCGGCACAGCCACGGTGCCGCTCGGTACGCTGCCGCCGCGATTAATCACTTCAAAACCAAAGCCCATCGTAATCGTGTTTCGCTTGGATTCGTGCACCTTAATCGTGACCTCTTCCTTGGACTGCGTAGTGATGGGCCGGCGCAGGTTGACTTCAGCCCAGTCGAAAGGATCAAGCGCGTAAAGACGCGATTCGGCGAAAAGCAAATCCTCCTGGCTAAGCGGGCGGTTGATCTTGATGTCCGCGGTTTTTCTGATGAGAGACGGCTTGGTGTGCTGCCGTCCGACGATGATGATCTGGGAGGTGTCCACTTTTGGCCCTTCGTAGATTGCGTAGGTCACGGCGAGCCGGTGCGGGTCGTGATCGACCGGCTTGACGGTGGCGCGGAAGTTTGCCGTCAGGTATCCGAGCGTCAGATAGCGGGCCATGATGTTGTTGCGATCCTGCCGCAGCAGTTGCTGAGAGTAGGCTTTGCCGGGCGCGAGTTGAAGGCCTTTAGGCGCCAGTTGGCTCAGCGGTACCGTCGTGTTTCCCTGCAATTGCAAAGTTTCGACGGTATCGCGCAGCCCCTCTTGCACGATCAGGGCGATGATGAGATTTCCATTGGATTTCGTAACCCGCGGAACGACCTTCGCCTGGCTGTAGCCGGCGGCGCGATAAAGGTTGGTGATGGAGTTGACTGTCTGGCGCAACAGTTGCGCGCTGTACTTGCCATGCGAAAGCAGCCTGCCCTTGCTGACGGCGGCGCTCGAAAGCAAGTCTTTATCGGAAAAATGCCGGTTGCCGGAAACAGTGATGTTTTCGACTTTGTGCCTCGGCCCCCGGTCGATGCGATAGATGAGGCTGATGTCGTTGGGCTGACGGTTGACTTCGGTCGTGACCTTCGCATCGAAGTAGCCTTTCGACTGGAAATAAGATGTCAGATTGCGCCGGCCCTCATCGATCAGCTCACTGTTAAACACGTTTTCCTGGTAAATCGGGATGAGCTTCTTGCGCGTCCAACTCCAGAGGTGAGCGCCCGTAGTTGTTACGCTCGTCTCGGGTCCGGGCGTGGCCTGAAACGTGACATCCGCGAGGTTCGTCTCCCGATGGTAGTTCGCACTCACCAGCTTCACTTGTGCCATGAGACGACGGTCCTTTGTGAGCTCCCGTTGCAGATAACTGGTGGCCGTTTGCAGTTTCTTGGAGGTGTAGGTCGTGCCGTTCTTGAGATAGGAGCCACGCAGCCGCGCCATCACCGACCGTAAGCTCTTCTGGAGCTTCGCGGTTTCCTCCGGCGAGGCTCCTTCGATCATGATTTCGCCAATCTTTGCGCGCCTCTTCAGATCCGTCTGAAAATCTACATTGACCAGCCCGTTTGCCGGGTCGGACTGCGGCTGCGCGTGTACGGCGGCCTGGAAAAAACCCGCTCGCTGGAAAAATTTCGTCAGGTTTGCTTCAGCCTGCTGTAGGTCAAACGCCGAATATGGTTCCTGGCTCTGGTAGTTGGAAATCTGGAGCAGGCGCGAATAGGGAAATTGAATCGCGCCCGGGAATTCGTAGACTCCAAAATAAAGCGCGGGTTGCAGCACAAAGCGCACGCGCACGCCGCTGGCCTCGGGCCGCAGTTGGAGTTGCACATCCTGAAATTTGCCGTCGCTCTTCAAAGCGGAAATGCTGGCCTCGACCTGCTGCTGCGAAAACGTCTGCCCTGCTCTTTGCCGAATCAGCGGTTCGAGCTGAGACACCGCGATGTCCGGCTGGCCGACGATTTCAACCGCGGAAACCGGCTGGCCTTCGTAAGTGCCGATCCCCTGGGTGGGCGAGAGCGGCGTCGCCTGATCCTGCCCGCGAGCAGGCAACACCGCGCCTGCGATAATCAAGCCCGCGAAAAAAACCGAGCAGAGCAGTTGACTGTTTATGGAGTTTCGATTGGCGGCTTGCCGATTGGCAGTGTTCACTTTCACGCCGCGTCCAAGATTGTCCGAATAGTGCTGGAGCATGCTGTCTGATTTCTACGATGCCGGCCATCGTCAAAATGACAGCCAACGAAATCTGTCCATCCTGGATGTGCTGCCGGGGTTGCTCCGGAGAGGAGTATAGAAAAGAGTGAGAATATCTGGAGGAGGTTAATAAGGGCCCGGCAGGGAAGCACTGCCAGATGACTTGGCGCTCTGATGCGGTTTTGCTACTATGATTCAGGTGTGGTGAACGGCGCTATCGTCTAGGGGTTAGGACGGAAGATTCTCAATCTTCAAACCCGGGTTCGATTCCCGGTAGCGCTACCAGATACCTGCCGTTATCTCCTGATATTTCCTGCACTTGCTCGCAACCCTCGCAGAAGTCCCAAACACGTCGTCTTCAATCGTGTGACACAGTAGGGGCACAGACGGGGCACAATTTGGGCACAGTCCTCTACCCACCTACGGCACGGAATTCCGATCTTGCCCCACTCAAAACAACAGTGGAGGAACAGTGGCGGCTGTTAGGGCCCAGAGACGCCGAACGCGGAGAGTACGCGCGTGTGGCGGGAACGGCCTTTGGACTTCTCCTTCTTGGAGGAAACATCTTCGGCCTGACCCCACCTATCATCACCGGCTACATCGTGAAGACCGCCGGTAGCTTCAGCAGTGCATTCGCGCTTGCTGGTGCCGTGGCTTTGATTGGAGTTGTGGTCTCGTTCACTATGACGCGGCGGCCTATCTACGGCTCTCTGCCGGATGGCGTTGCTGTGCCGGTCGCAATCGGCCACTGAGGGCGGTGACGACTTCAGCATTGCGACATGGCTGACTTGAGTTTCGGGAGACAACATGGACCGGCTCATGGCGTTTCCGGTTCCAAACATCTGTCAATGCTCTAGCCGATCTCGGCGGCTATGGCGTCGCTGTTGTCAGCCTCTGCAACAACCCGGACCTCTCTACTCCGTCAGGCCGGCCGATGTTTCAGAACGGCCGAGTTCGAACGCACGCCGTTGATTCCGAAAAATGCGGGCCTTATGGTGCTTTGTGGAGCGACTGAGTGCCGCTGATTCTGGATGAGACTTTCTCAAAAAACCCCGCGCGGCAGGCTTATAATGGCCGGGAATCAGCCACATCGAATCCACACCATTAGATAGAGAATTGCTCGGTCGGGTGTGGACCGGAGTACGTTGAGCTTTCGCCGGGTGTGAAATCCGAAGAACCGCCTTGCGAAACGACTGCATCTGGCGACCGTGAAATCTGTACGCAACGCACTCTTGGGTTGCATCGGTCGGAGACAAGAGAACTGCTCTGTTTATTGCATAGGGAGCCTCAATGAACGCATTCTCTTTTCGGGATACGGCAATCATCCTGTCGATGGTTATCGTATATATCGTGGTAACCACATGGTTGACCATTAAGTTGCGAAGCAAAACGAACGATCAGTTCATGGTGGCATCACGGGCTCTGCCCGCGGCGTTGGTCGGAATGCTGCTGATGTCCGAGTTTATTGGAACTCCGGCGACAGTGGGGACTGCGCAGCAAGCGTTCAAATCAGGCATGGCGACTGCGTGGGCAATCCTGACAGCGTCGATCGGTTTCATGCTGGTCGGCATGTTCCTGGCTCGCAGACTGTACCGGTCCGGAGATTTTACGATCTCGGGATTGATCGCCAGCAAATATGGCGATACCGCAAGGCTGGTAGTCTCTCTGGTCATGGCATACGCGTTGTTTGTGGTTAACGTCAACAACTATGTCAGCGGCGCCGCCGCATTATCTACCGTACTCAAAGTATCGCTGCCCGTGGCGGCGGTGGTGACGGCTGTCATCAGCACCTTCTACTACGCGCTGGGCGGGCTGAAGGGCGTGGCTTACGTCACGGTGATCCATGGGACCGTGAAGTACCTGGGAGTGGTGATTGCGGCGGTAATTGCGTACCGGCTGAGTGGAGGCGTGGCTCCAATGGTGCAAAATCTTCCGCATCAATATTTCAGTTGGGATGGAACGATTGGCGGACCGACCATCATGGCTTGGCTCATTGGGAACGCCGGCGCGCTTTTTTCAACTCAGATGGTGGTACAAGCAGTGGCGGCGACCAAGAATCCGGAGTCGGCCAGGAATTCCACTTTCTATGCGGCCGCCCTCTGTATTCCGATCGGCATCATGGCGGCGTTCATAGGAGTTGCGGCAAAGCATCTTTACCCTGGCCTGAACAGCATTTACGCCTTTCCGATATTTATCCAAAAGACGAACGTATTCTGGGGCGGGATCATAACTACAGCGATCGTTGCGTCGATTTTCGCCAATGTGGCCACGGTGGCCTTGGCGATCACTTCTCTTCTCATCAAGGATTTCTACGTGCCGTACTTTCATCCCGGCGCGGAAAGACAGTTGCGAATGACCCGGTATGCCTCGGTCGTAGTGGGGTTCTTGCCCTTGCCTTTCGTGTTGATGGTGCCGTCCATCCTGAAAACCCAGTTTTTCACCCGAGGGCTGCGCACGGCAATCACGATGGTCGCATTGGCCGGTCTTTACTTTCCGTTCTTCAGCAGCAGCACGGGCGCGACCGTTGGGCTTATCGCAGCCACGGTCGCGACGTCCGTCTGGTTTTTCCTTGGAAATCCGTTCGGGATTGATAACATCTACGTCGCGGTAGTTACCCCGATCCTAGTCATGGCGATTGACCACCTGCTGCACGGATCAGGCAAACCCAAGCCCGAAATTGCGGTTACGCAAGGACAGTAGTTTGAGGGCGCACACGCACGAGGTGCTCGGATATCCATAGTTGCTGTAACTCCAGATTGGGGAGGCGAACGCGAGGTCAGCAAATGGGAAACATGGAAAATAGCACAGCGGCTCCGACTGGCCGCATCGATTGCCAGAGCCACCTGTATTCCGAAGAATTCCTGGCGCTATTGGAAAAACGTACGGAGACCCCTTATGTGATTCGCGAAGGTCAGGAGCGTTACGTCATCGTTCACGAATGGCGCCGGCGGCTCATGCCCAAGCACAGCGATGTGGCCGCCAAACTGGCGGATATGGATCGGGCCGGCATCGAGATGACGGCGCTAAGCATCAACGACCCGGGGCCGGAGTATTTTGGGAAAGACTCCGCCGCCATGGCGGTTCTGCTGAACGATTTCATCGCCGACGTGGTGCAGTGCTATCCGCGACGCTTCTTCGGCCTGGCGACCCTGCCCTTCGACTCTCCCGAATCGATGCTCAAGGAGTTCGATCGCGCCACCGGGAAGTTGGGCATGAAGGGAATCCTGCTTTATTCCAACCTCAACGGTCAGTACCCCGACGAGGAGCCGTTCCGCCCGCTGTTTGCCGAAGCCGAGCGGCGCGGCATTCCCATCCTGCTGCATCCGGCTTATCCGATGACCTATCCTGTCATGCGAAAGTACGAGATGCTGGGCGGCCTGGGGTTGATGTTCGATACAACAATCGCGCTTTGCCGCCTGATTCTCGGCGGCGTCCTGGAGCAGCATCCGAATCTCAAGCTGGTCTGCCCTCACGTGGGAGGAGCGCTGCCGTATCTGATCGGCCGCATCGATCATCAAACCATGATGCTCAAGCGCGGCGCCGACCACATTCGCCAGGCACCCAGCGAGTATCTGAAACGGGTGTGGCTCGACACGGTTACGCCCATCGCGCTCGGCATTGGCTACGCGCACGAGTTCGCGGGAGCTGACAAGCTACTCTATGGCAGCGATCACCCTTGGGTCGATCCACAGCTTGTCATTGACAGAATCGAGAGCCAGAACTTTTCGGCGGCCGACCGCGCGAGAATCTACGCCCGGAACGCCCGGGAGCTTTTCAACCTATGACCCCGGACCGTCACGCGCAGCGCACCGCCGAGTCTGGGGGCGTGCCGGTGCGGCGCTTCGCCATTTGCAGCGAGACGTTCGCCGGCATGAGTTTCCGCGAAGCCTGTCAGGCTGCGCAACGGGCAGGGTATGCGGGCATCGAGATCGAGCCGGCGCATTTGGCGGCGGACCCCGCCGCGCTCACCTCTGCGCAGCGGCGCGAGATCCGGAGGATGATGGATGACGAGGGGCTCGGGTACGTGGGCGTTCATTCGTTTCTGAAGGCTCCGCCGGGCCTCCACCTGACGACGCCGGACCTCTCTGTTCGTCAACGGACATGGGACTATTTTGCCCGCTTGATCGATCTGGCCGCGGAGCTTGGCAAGCAGCCGGTCATGGTGTTGGGTTCTGGAAAACAGCGCCAAGCCATTAATGGCTCCACGCCCGAAGATGCGGTGGCACGGCTCACCGAGGGGCTCCATAGGGTGGCTCCGGCGGCCGAGAAGGCCGGCGTTTGCATACTCATGGAGCCTCTGGCGCCCCATCTTTGCAACGTCGTCCACACGCTGGCAGAGGCGATGGGCATCGTGCGCGCCGTAGACAGCCCGGCGGTGCAGACGATTTTGGACACGCATAATACCGCGGCCGAGCAACAGCCGCTCGAGGTTCTCATCCGGCAGTACTTGCCCTGGATCAGGCACGTGCACCTGAACGAGATGGATGGCGGGCCTCCCGGTGCCGGCCAATTTCCGTTTGCCACGGTATTGCGCGCCTTGAACGAGCTCAACTATTCAGGCTGGCTGTCGGTGGAGGTGTTCGATTGCAAAGCAGACGGCGCGGCCGTAGCGCGGCTCGCCAGGGAGCATTTAACCGGAGCGGCTGAGCCCATACGGGATTAACGAAAAAGCAGGGGTTTCAACCTGCCCAGGAGAACAACATGAAAAAGAAATTGAGTGGTGTAATCTCGGCGATTCAGATTCCCTTGCGGGACGACTATTCGGTCAACGAAAGCGAGCTGCGAAGCTACGTTGATTGGCAGATTTCTCAGCCGGGAATTACCGGTGTGATGGTCAATGGCCATGCCGGCGAAGTCTACGGCTTCAACCGGGCGGAACGGAAGCAGATCACCAGCATTGTGGCGGATCAGGCTGCCAAACGCGTGAAGGTCATTTCCGGCATAAGCTTGGAAGGCACGTTTGAGGCTATGGAGCACGCCAAAGATGTGCAGGATGCCGGCGCTGACGCCGTGTTGGTTATGCCGCCCCACAACTGGCTCAGGTTCGGAGCAAGTCTGAAGACGGTCTATCATTTCTTTAACAGCATTGCCTCCGCGATCAGTATCGACATGGTCGTCCATCTTTACCCCCACGCGACCAAAGCCTTCTATCCGGTTGAAACCTTGTTGGAACTCGCGAAGATTCCGAATGTCGCCGCCATCAAGATGGGCACGCGGCAAATGTCGGTCTATGAGCGCGATGTGATAATTCTTCGGGAGAAGGCCCCGCATTTGAGCCTGCTCACCTGCCACGATGAGTACCTGCTGGCTTCATTGCTGCCGAAGATGGATGGGGCCTTGATCGGCTTCGCCGCCCTGGCGCCTGAGCTCATGACCGCTTTGTTCGAGGCCGTGGAGCGGGAAGATTTGCACGCCGCTAGAATGATCAACGACGAAATCACCTCACTGAAAGCTGCGGTTTACGGCGTCGGCGACACTTCGGGCGAGGCTCATGCATGCATGAAGGAAGCGCTGGTACGGCGCGGCTTTTTCAGTTCCGGGCTGATGCGGCTTCCGGTTTTGCCCATCAGCGAGCAAGACAAGCGCAGGATTGCGGAAGCCATCGCGAACGCCCGGTTCAATGTCAAGACGGACAGCCGCACCGTTCGCAGCGGAGCGTAGAGCTTCATCATCCCGCTCACTGTTTCCCTGATTCCGATTTCCCGCGCGAGCATTGACGCTGCCCTGCGGAAAGCGCAAGCGAAGGGCCGGAGGCTGGGACGGCCCCGTCGTCTCGCGATGCCCTTTGACTACGGATTCACAGCCAGCGTAGAGGGCCCGCCGCCCGCGGCCACCGCCCGCCGCGGAGGGTGTCGACAAAACCGGGATATTTGTCAGAAACAGTGAAATTGAAGTCGCGATTTCATATCGGTCGGACACATACGCCCGAACAGGGCGTCGCGCGGTTTGCGTCCTTCAGATGAGCACCGAGTGCGCCCAAGGTGCCAACCTCACACGCTGGCCGCCGCCCGAGCGGGCGCGGAGTATCGGTGCTTCAGCGGCACATCCGGCTTGATGAATATCCAGATTACGGCCCCAACAATCGCTGCCGCCGCGGTGGCCATAATGGCGGCCTGCCAGCCGTACCGGGTGACCACCCAACCGGTAATGAGCGGCGCAGCGGCGCCAACTACGTTGCCACAGAAGTTCATCCAGCCGGAGACGGTTCCCGCGAATTTCCCAGCCACGTCGGCGCAGATTGTCCAGGAGGCATTCATGGTGGCACCGAGGGACGCGAGTGCGAAGCTCAACCACAGGATAGTTGCCCCCTTACCCTCGGCGACCGCCGTCAGATACAAGCAGCCGCAACAGAGCAGCAACCCTAATCCGCCGAACCAGGCTCGGGACTTGGCCCCGGCCCATCCCTTACCGATCAGGAAGTCGCTGAGCACCCCGCAGAAAATGTTTCCCAGAGCGTAGGCCAGCTCTGGCACCGCCGCGGCAAAGCCCATTTGCTTGAGCGAGAAGCGATGAGCTTCGAGCAGGTACACGGGTAACCAGGCAAGGAATACGTAGTTGATATAAATAGCAGCCGTGAACTGTCCGCCGATGGCCCAGAACTGGCCGGAACGGAAGAAGTCTTTCCACGGCGGCATCACCTTCTTGTTGTCTCTCGATAGCTGCCCCTCGTTGATATGCTCCAGCTCCGCCCGGTTCACAAATCTACTTTCGTGCGGATAATTCGTGAGCAGAAGGTAGTAGGCGATGGCTATGACGATCCCCAGAGTGCCGAAGCTAACGAAAACCGAACGCCACCCCCAATGCACCATGATGAGGGTCGCCACGGGGATTCCAACTACCGGCCCGAATTTCGATCCTGCCAGCATGAAACTGATGGCTCTGCCCCTCTCCTTCTTGGGGAACCAATTGGGGTAAGCCGCGCTCAATCCGGGATAGACAGGCGCCTCGCCCAGTCCGAACAGCGTCCGCACCACTATCCATGTGCCGAAGCCACGGCAAGCCGCTGTCAGACACGTAAACAGCGACCACCAGCCGAGTGCCAGAGGGACGATTTTTCGATGCCCGAAAAACTCCGTCAACGTGCCCGATGGAATCTGAAACAGCGCGTAGCAGACGAAAAATACCGTCTGCAACATTCCAATCTGGACCTTCGTAAAGTGGAGCTCTCGCATGATAGCCGGCGTGGCAACCGCCAGGTTGACCCTGTCCAGGTAGGCGACGAAGGTCGCGAGGAACGCGAAGATCGCCAGCGCCCATCGAAAATTCGTTCTTTTCGTTTGCATGGAAACTGAACCAACGCCGACAGCCTCTTGCTTTGGCGTTTCGGGATCGTGAGTGGCTATATCGCCCTTCATGCTAGTGTCTCCTCGCGCTGGTGTGAGCTTTAGCATTCAAGTACTTGGGCCGGATTCTTCTGTACCATCATTGCGATCTTGTCGGCAGGTATGCCCAATGCCATCATCGTCTTCATAAACGTGATGAAGCCCTTTACTGGTTCCTCGTTTTCCGCCTGACCGAGATCCGTCGCCATGATTGTCGATTCCGCGCCGATGGCCTTGATGTATCCCGCCATAATCTCGGGCGTCATGTTTCTGGGAGGCAGGGTGGAAACGAAGGTTCGCTCAAAGAAGACGCCTTGCGTAGCCAGCCGCTTCTGTATATCGAGGGGCATCGCCGGAGGATCGTTTTCCGGGTGCGTAATCACGATCTTCTGGACGTTCCTCTGGCGGGCCAGGCAAACAACTTTCTCAACCTCTTCGGGAGCCAGATGCGATGTTCCGAGAATCGCTCCCGCTTGCGCGACCAGGTCCAGAACTTCAATCAGGGCGGGCAGGAAGGCGCCATGTTCGTCGGTGATCGGCACGGCGGAGGCCAGGTTCCCTTTGCTCAGTCGAACCTGTGCAACCGCGGAGATCGTCGGCAACCAGATTTGTTTTGCACCCAGCTTGAGTTCGATCTCTACCGCAGACGGATTCAGTCCTCCCGCAGGTTTGTTCAGCACCAGGCCTCCGAAGACCGGATATCCGCCAAGCATCTCAGAAATCAGCTTGGCATGGCAGGTGGTAGGAGTCACATGGTTCTTAATAATGATGGCTTTCATCCCGGCCTGCTTGGCCGCTTGCGCGACAGCTAGTGAAGACATTTTGCGCGGCTTGACGTCAGGACCGCCATGAATGTGGAAATCAACAGAACCGGGAATGAGACTCTTCGCAATGCTTTCGAACTCGGATTCAGACATAAGGGCTTTGCTTTCCTTTCCATCGAACGCTGAACGCGGTGGCCGGAGCGTTCGGCTGCGAGGCGCGCCGCGCGACCAAGAAGCAGCGGCTACGCGTCTCTCAACATGTCTGCCGGTGCGATACAAGTCGCGCACCGGCTGGGCAGGCCATTACTTCGCATAGATCTCGTCGAAGTTGGTGCAAAACGTCAGCAGCCGGCCGGCAGCCGGCATGTTTTCCAACTCCCATACGGCGCTGATCAGCGCCTCCTGGCGATCGGCCGGTACAAGTCCTTCCGCAGACAGCCGGAGTTTGTTCTCAACGTCCGTCTGGGTGACCGGAACCTCCGGATCACCCTTGGGAAGCTTTACGCCAACCTCTCTGCTCGTGCCGTCTTTGAACAGCAACTGGACCCTGGAGCCGCGCAGCTTCGCCGCCCGGTTTTCTAGCGCCGGATCGCTGACAATCTCGACCTTGCGCACCAGCTCCCGAATTCCGGAATCGAAGCTGTGAGCGACGTCCAGATCGCTGAGGGTAAAGCTGCCTTTGCGCAACGCGGTGGCGACGCCGTAGGGCAGACTGAACTTGGCCTCATCCGCCGAAGCAGGTTCGAAGATGCTCCCGACGATCTTGATAGCGGCAGGGTAGATGGAAACCTTAATCTTGTCGATCGATTCCAACCGCGCATCGCCGGCCTCGCGCAAGCGAATCGCGGCGTCAATAGCGCCGTGACAATGGCGGCAGGCGGGATACAATTTCACATAGCAATTAAGGATGTCGAACCTCTGCCCGAGTTCTTTCTGGAGAATCTCGAAGTCGAACTTGTCTGTGAATGCCTTGATGAATCCTTTGCCTCCTTCCAGGGCTTCGCGCGGGCCTTCTATGCCCAGGCGCGCCATGCGCCCGGCAAGAACGCCGCCGTAAGCGGCCTTGGCAGGGCTAAGCGGTTTGGAGGCCTGCGCGCTCTCGGAGATCTCGTGCACTCCAGCCGCCTGCACCGCCGCCAGGCTGATGGCGTTGTGCACTCCCTTGAAATCGAGCTTTAGCACCTTGGCCGCAGCCGCGCCGGCGGCGATTGTCCCGACCGTTCCGGTGGAGTGAAAACCGCGATTGAAATGCGCTGGATTCATGGCGCTGGCGAGACGCACGAAGACGTCATAGCCGGCCACAACGGCGAGGATCATGTCCTTGCCGTTCATACGCTCCGCTTCAGCGAGCGCAAAAGCGGCAGGGATGACGACGATTCCCGGATGCCCCTGGGCGGTACGATGTCCGTCATCGATGTCGGCGCCGTGTCCATAGGCGGCGTTCAGGAACGCCGCATTGGGCGCCGGCAGTTGCAGATCGCTGAACAGGACCCGGCTCTCTTCGGTGCCGCCCATGTCCCTATACATCCGGGTTACGGTTTCGCTGAAGGTCCGGTTCAGCCGATACCCGGCCATGGCCGAAGCCAGATAGTCGAGGACACGCAATTTCGCCGACTCCACAACCTCCGGCGGCAAGGCCTCCCATCGCAGGTTGTGGACATACTCGGCCAGTAACCCAGTTGGTTGTTTCGACATTGTCTTTCTCCCTCGAATGCGTTTGCCGGCCGCCTTCGCGCGCGCATACAACCGTGCCCTTCGGCACCGGTCTTTGTGACTGCTCTCCACCGATCACTGGAGGTCGAGCCCGATTGATCTGCTCCAGCATGAAGCCCTTGCAGCTTCATCTGCCTGCCGCTGTTGCCGCCGACTCCACAACCGGGATGCAGTCTCCCGCGTAAGGTATACAGAGAACCGACGGCCGGTCATACGACGACAGTGCGGCAGCAGCGGCCTCGGCTACCGAAGTGAATCCGGTCATGAACATCGCCGCCACTTCTTTGGGATCGATACCGGAACTTACCACGAATACCCGGTGGCTCTTGCAGCAGCGGGCGAACATATAAGCCTTCGAGTTCTGGTCCGGAGTGAAGCCCTGCGCGTAGAAATCACGGATGACCATGTCAACGCTGTCCGCCTGCTTCAACACCTTGCCGAATTTGCCGACTCCGTTGCGGCACTCGGCGATCAGCACGATCGTCCCGCCGGGCTTGGTGATCTGCTCGGCGACCGCCATTCCTTTTTGCGCCTGGTGCAGATCGATGTCCTTAGGATAGCGTCCAGGACTCGCGAAGACGACATCATAGGCTTTGGTGAATTTGCGAACCCACGACTTTTCGCAGATGGCGACCCCTGCCATGTGCGCGGCTTCCAGATCGCCCGCGACCGCCTCCACCACCTGGCCGCGAAAGTTCTTGACCACGTTCACGATGAAGTCCACGCCCGTTAGCCGGGCGGCGGCGACTGCCTCCTCATGAAACGTGTTGTCCTTGATGATCCCCAGTATCGGTACCGCCGGACGAATAGGGAAGGAGTGATGCGTCCGCAAAGTCTCCAGACCGCAAATCCCAGGCACAACCGACTTCCTGCCACCGCCGAATCCGGCGGACTGATGAGGCGCAATCACCCCTGTGAGAATCTTTAGAGATGCTTCCGCGTAGTGCTTGTTCACATAGACCGGCATCCCCCTGCCGGTAGCACCCATATACGCCAGCGAACTCGTGTCGTTACAGTCATGAACGACAATTCTGAGTTTCGAGCGCCACACTCCCATCATGGTCTTCAATTCTTCTTCCGTGGGAGGAACGTGATTTCCGGTGGCAACCAGCACCGCAATGTTCGCCAGCGGGATATCGGCCTGCGCAAGCTTTTCCACGATAACGGTCAGCATCGCCTCGGTGGGCGAAGGCCGGGTTATGTCGTTGATGACGATTGCGACTGAGCTCTTTCCCCTCGCGAGATCCTGCAGTTGCCGGCTGCCGATTGGCCGCGATATCGCATCACGGATCGCCGCCGGTTCATCCGCCACACCCGGAACCAATTCCGGCATGAGCACTTCCGCTGCCGGCTCCAGGTCAAGGTTGAGAGTGACAAATCCACTTCCGAAAGGAAACTCAATCGCCTGCATTTGGCCTTTCCTCCGCGTTCTGGTTCACGGTGCGAACCTGCGACAGGACACGAGCTGCCGCGCCAAGTCGAAAGATAACAAGAAGCTGCTTCGTTTCTGGATTAGAGAATTGCATTCTTGCACGCCTCATGCAAGGAAGAATCTCGCCTGGTTCTCAACGGGCGGGGACCGATCCTGGTAAAACGCTCAAGAAAATCCCATCGCTGCCATGCCCCAGACCATGCTCTTTCGAGTGAGAGGCTGCGTCCCGTCATACAAGCCCAGCGCCGGCGCTCCCGGTCGCAAAGGCCCGCAAGGGTACAACAATCCGCTCGGCCAGGGAAACCGACCGACAGTGCCTATCTCGAAGGCTTCAATGGAAAGCATCAATGGTACGTCAAAAAAGAAACGCCTGGACGCCAACTGGTTCAGTATCATGGGAACGCATACCAAACGAGCGAAGCTTGCGGGCCGGAATACCATACGTGTGTCGTTCCCACAGGGCTCTGTTAGAGTTGACGCCCCAAGGCACCCTCATGCGCTCAGTGTGTTAACAGCAAAGGAGAAACGGCGTTAATGAAAATCACCGAGATCCGTGGCTATCATGTTGGATTTTCTCTTGCCGAACCTATCGGCAATGCAGTGACTTTTATGACGCAGCGCGAATTTTTGATGCTTGAGGTCGTCACTGACGCCGGCATCACCGGTTGGGGCGATGTGGGGGCCGCTCCGCATCCCGCCGCCGCCTTCATTCGCAGCCGGCTGGCACGGATACTCCTCGGTCAATCGCCCTTGGAGACCGGCAGGCTCTGGCAGGCCATGACGGCTGTTCTCAACTATGATCGTCGCGGCGTGGGCACGATGGGTATTTCCGCTGTCGACCTGGCCCTGCATGACATCAGTGCGAAAGCTCAGGGCATCAGCGTCGCGGCGCTGCTCGGCGGTGCTGTCCGCGACCGGGTGTTTGCCTATGCCAGCGGTCCATTCATGATTCCGGGAAACTCTCCCTACGCCCGCTTTGAAGCAGAGGTCGAAGGCTATTGTCACCGCGGATTCCGCGGTATAAAGCCACGCGGAGGATTCAGCCCGCGCGCCGACGGTGCCATGGCCATCGCACTGCGCAAACAACTGGGACCTGATGTGGCGCTGATGGTCGATTTCAATCGCGGCTACACAGCCCCGGCGGCAATCGAGGCCGCCCGGCGCATGGATGAGGCTGGCCTTCTCTGGATCGAAGAGCCCGTGCTTCCGGAAGACGTGCCGGGCTACCAGGCGTTCACGCGGATTGTGCCAACGGCGGTTGCCGGGGGCGAGGCGCTCGGGAGTCTGGCGGCATACCGCGAATTCTTTGTCGCCAACTGCCTCGCAGTTGTTCAACCCGATCTGACGGTTTGCGGCGGCTACAGCGGCATGCGCCGAGTGGCAGCGCTGGCACAGGCCTTCGATCTGCCGGTAATGCCGCACGTCTTCGGCACGACCATCAACTACCATGCCTCGCTGCAGATGGCTGCCGTGCTGGAAGGCCGCCGTGGCGGCGGTCCAATGCCCTACCCTTTCATGGAGGTCGATGTGACGCCGAATCCCTTGTTGGCCTTGGGCGGTGATCCAGCCCTTAATGACGACGGCACAATCACCGTTCCTGGCGCTCCTGGGACGGGGCTCGAACTGACTGGAGAACAACTCAAGCCATGGACGCGATCTTCTTGGACGGAGCGTCTATAGCGAAACCTCGGAGGGAGACCTGGGCGGAATTTAAACATATGGTGGCAGGATCTGGTGAGGCCATAACGAGGAGCCAATATGCCCGCGTTGAGTACAGCGGCAACACCTAAACGGGTCACAAGTGGTTCCGTCATGATGCGAGGCTGGATGAAAGGACTCGTGTGCATACTTAGCACGTGCGTCCTGTGGTTCCTGCCGCCCCCAACGGGGCTCAAGCTTATGGCTTGGCGAATGTTCGCGCTTTTTCTCGGCACTATTCTGGGTTTCGTTCTCCGTCCTATTACCAGTGCTGCCGTTGTCATGGTCGGCGTGATCCTTGCTGTGACCCTTAGAATGGCCACGCTGCAGGAAGCGTTGGGCTTTTGGGCCAACCCAACGGTCTGGCTCGTCTTTGTGGCGTTCCAATTCACAATTGGTTTTGTCAAGACCGGGTTGGGGCGACGGATTGCGTTATGGCTTACCCGGGCTTTTGGGGGTAACACGTTGAAGCTGGCTTACATTTTATCCCTCAATGATCTGATTCTTGCCCCAGCCATGCCATCCAATGGAGCGCGAGCAGGCGGCGTGATGCTTCCCATTACGAAAAGTCTTATTATGGCATTGGGATCTCGGCCAGACTCAACCAACAGAACGCTGGGCTCCTTTCTCGTGCTCTCCACTTTTTACGCAAACTGCACAACTTCCGCGATGTTCTTGACCTCAATGGCTTCCAACTCCCTCATCGCGGAACTCGCGAAAAAGACGTTGAACATCGAAATCAGCTGGGGTCTTTGGCTCCTGGCCAGTGTCGTCCCAGGCCTGCTTTCGTTGCTGCTCATTCCATTGTTCTTGTATAAGGTTTACCCGCCGGAGCTTCGTGATACCCAGGAAGCGAAAATGATAGCGAACCGTGAACTTGCCGGGATGGGGGCCATCACACCGCGTGAACTCTGGATGCTCGGTATCTTTGTTTTCACCGTGGGCCTGTGGGCAACCTCGACATTTACGAAGTTGGATGTCACATATATCGGCTTCGTGGGTATGGGACTGATGCTCCTTACCGGAGTGATTCAGTGGAAAGATGTGCTGGAGGAGCATGCGGCCTGGGACATATTCATGTGGTTAGGAGGGCTCATCGGGCTGGCCGGGCTAATGGCCAAATTCGGGTTTATTACGTGGTTTGCGACGGTCGTATCAGCCAAACTCGGAGGTGTCCCATGGGGCGTGGCCTTCGTTGTCGTGGTTTTGGTTTACTTCTATTCGCACTATGGCTTCGCGGGGTTGGCTCCCCACGTCGTGCTCATGTACGCCGCCTTCGCCACGCTGGCGGTTGCCGCCGGTGCTCCGAAGTATCCGGTCGCGCTCTCTCTGGCATATGCTTCAAGCCTCTGTACGGCGCTGACAAATTATTCAGCTTCTCCCGCTACCATCTTTTTCGGCGCAGGCTACGTGGATCAGACCACATGGTGGAAGTTCGGCTTTCTAGTCTCGATGATTAACTTGGTCATCTGGATTGGAGCTGGCAGCTTGTGGTGGAAGCTGATAGGCCTGTGGTAACCGAGGACCGACACGCCTTTCGGCAGAATTGAATCCGATGCCGTTGTTTCTCCATGAAGCCCTCAGTTCGAGGGGCGACGCGTTTTTCTTGCTTCGGCATAGTGGTCGCCTCCTGTGCGAGCTTCAACCTAGCGGGATCCAGGAGTCTTCTTGGGCAGCTCTGAATCGCTCGAATTGTACTGCGCGTGAGCTGTTTTGCCACGCCAAGGTTTAATCTTACGAATGAAAAGCGAAGCGATGCATGTCATTTTAGCAGTCAGACGGCATCAGGACATGTGTTCTGCAGAGCGACACCGTTCCGACTGTATACGGCGAGCTACAGGCTGACCGGAGCAAAGCCATTCTCCTTAATAATCACTATGACATTCAGTTTTCAAGCCAACTATGTTTACCAGTTAGTTACTTGTAAGCATGTGGGAATCGGGTTATGCTCGCCGCCTTCTTTCTCTGCTCCCGCACTGGCGAGCGCAATATATGACCACTTTCTCGGGTCGAGGGGTATGTAAATCACTGATAGATAGAGATTGCCGCTACACTCAGCGGCGGTTTTCACTTAGGCAAATCAACCCCAGAAGCGGTCGATAGCTGCAAGTTGAACTGAACGTGATCTTGGATGGAGGGGATGTATATGGAGAAACAATCCGCCAACGGCGAGACGCTGACTTTCCGAATCGTCGGACACGCGATCGATCAATCGCCGATAACGCGACCGCTGGTCGGGGTCATCATCATTGCCGCCCTGGCGTCGTTGTTTGATGCCGGCGATGCCTACCTGTTGGGATTCGCCATGCCGGGCATTGCCAAGGAGTTCGGCGCGAAGCCCCAACAACTGGGTTCACTCGGCTTCGCCACGTTGGTCGGCATGTGTCTTGGATCGTTCGCTTGGGGATGGATCGCCGACAAGTGGGGCCGCAAGATCGCCTTTACCGTAACCCTCCTGATGTTCTCGGTTCTATCCGGTGTTTGTGGTTTGGCCCCCTCGCTGGCTTTTCTGCTCGGCGCGCGTTTCCTGACCGGGTTGGGAATAGGTGGGTCGATACCCGTCGATGCCTCCATCTTGGCTGAGTTTGCTCCTGCGCGCATCCGGGGTTATTCCGGAGGAGCCTTGCCCAT
>Ga0181533_1000366_pt1 | contig 60921 bp, 53 predicted proteins | sample PEATcosm2014_Bin_45_FD_119772 | JGI IMG/M metagenome (GOLD analysis project Ga0181533, IMG submission 119772) | Peatland microbial communities from MTU Mesocosm Facility, Houghton, MI, USA - PEATcosm2014_Bin11_60_metaG | ecosystem: Environmental > Terrestrial > Soil > Wetlands > Peat | place... | reverse complement strand
GCGCCCGCCTGGCTCCCGGTGACGATCACCGGAGCGGCGCTGGGCCTGCCGGGAACCGAACGCATCTTCGACGATGCCAATGTCAGCCGTATGCTCCGGGGTGAGCAATTTATCGATGTGGTCCCCAATCGCCTTCGCCGCGCCATGCTCGAAAAGAACATTACGCGCCTGGTGAAGAGCGACAATGGTGGACCGGTATTTGAGTCGATCACGAGTGCGTCGGATGTGATCAGGCTGGCTGCCCGCGGAGGCGCCTTCGAGCTTGATAAGGAATTCGGCGTTTCAGCCGAACGCTTGGCCGCCCTCGACCAAACCACGCGGCTTGCCATTGGGGCTGGGCTCGACGCGTTACATGACGCCGGCATCCCGCTGACCATGCACTATAAAACCACCAGCAAAGGTACCAAGTTGCCGGAGCGGTGGGGTTTGCCGGAGGCTCTGCGCGACGATACCGGTGTGATTTTTGCCTCCGCTTTCCCTGGCTGCGACTCTTTCGCCGATGAGGCGTCCCGTTATTACGCGGACCAAAGCCGCCGTCAGCAACTGGCCACGCTGGAAGAGCTGCGCCTCCGGTCGGCGGGAGCAAATGGCCTCGGAGAAGAGATAGGCCGGCGCATCGACGAGTTGCGTGCCGCCCTCGAAGCAGAGCCGTATCTCTTCGACCGGCGCTTCCTGCTCAGAGTTTTGCCGATGGGACATTCGCAATTTGCCGAGTTCATCGGTGCCCGGGGTCCGAATACGCAGATCAACGCCGCCTGCGCGAGCACTACGCAAGGGGTCGCTCTGGCGGAAGACTGGATTCGCGCCGGGCGGTGCCGCCGGGTAATCATCATCTCGGCGGACGATGTCACCTCCGACCACCTCATGGGATGGATGGGCGCTGGCTTTTTGGCTTCGGGAGCGGCAGCTACCGACGAAGTGGTGGAAGAGGCCGCACTCCCCTTCGACCGCCGCCGGCACGGCCTGATTATGGGCATGGGTGCGGCGGCCCTTGTGGTCGAGAGCACAGACGCCGCGCGCGAACGCGGAATCCGCCCCATCTGCGAGGTGTTGAGCACTGTCGCGGCCAATAGCGCCTTCCATGGCACCCGACTTGATGTCAATCACATCGGCGACCTGATGGAGCGCCTTGTATCCCAGGCGGAAGAACACGCAGGCATTTCACGTCATCAGGTGGCGCCGCAGACGGTTTTCATTTCGCACGAAACCTACACGCCCGCGCGAGGCGGCAGCGCTTCGGCGGAGATCAACGCGCTGCGTCATGTCTTCGGCGAAGACGCGGACCAAATCGTAATCGCCAATACCAAGGGCTTCACCGGCCATGCCATGGCTACAGGTATTGAAGATGTCGTTGCGGTAAAGGCGCTGGAAACGGGTTGTGTACCGCCAGTTGCCAACTTCAAGGAAGTCGACCCTGAGCTGGGCACATTGAATCTGTCCAAGGGCGGCGCTTACCCCGTCGAGTACGCGTTACGCTTGGGTGCCGGGTTTGGCTCGCAGATTTGCATGTCGCTGTTGCGTTGGGTGAAGACCAAGGATGGGGCTCGTACCCGCCCGAGCGCATTGGGCTACAGTTCTCGCATTGCCGACACGGATACCTGGAATGCTTGGCTGGAGCGGATAGCCGGCCATCCCGCGGCGGACCTGGAAGTGGTCCAGCGAACGTTGCGCGTGCGAGATCAAAGGGGCGCCGCAAGACTTGCCGAAGCTGCCCAGGAGGTTCGCTCGGCGCCGGCGCAAGTTGCGCGCGTAGTGGCGCCTCCGCCGGTACTCGAGAAAAAGCCAGTGGCAGCACCGTCTGTCAGCGATCTTCCCAAGTTAGCGGTGAAAGCTGCGGTCGCGGAGCCAGCACCTTCCGCGCCGCCAAAAGTGGAAAGCGATCCGGTACAGGAACGCATCCTGACACTGGTAGTCGAAAAGACCGGATACCCCAAGGACATGCTCGACCTGGACTTGGATATGGAAGCCGACCTCGGGGTAGACACAGTTAAGCAGGCGGAGTTGTTCGCCGCTATTCGCGAGATCTACAACATTCCGCGCGACTCGAACCTCAAACTGCGTGACTTCCCGACGCTGAAGCATGTCATCGGGTTTGTCTATAGCAAGCGGCCCGATCTGGCCGAAGCGAAGGCGAAGGCGGCGCAGAAAGAAGTCGTGCAGGAACTTCCGCAAGCTGTTACTCCGGCTCCGGTTGCGGTGGCGGCGAGCGTAGTCGCAGACGATCCGGTACAGGAAACCATCCTGGCACTGGTAGTCGAAAAGACCGGCTACCCCAAAGACATGCTCGACCTGGACTTGGACATGGAAGCGGACCTCGGGGTAGACACAGTTAAGCAGGCGGAGTTGTTCGCAGCTATTCGCGAGATTTACGACATTCCGCGCGACTCGAACCTCAAGCTGCGCGATTTCCCGACGCTGAAGCATGTCATCGGGTTTGTCTATAGCAAGCGGCCCGATCTGGCTCTTGCGCCTCCTCCATCTTCGACAATCGCGCAGCCCACGCCCACGCCGAAGGCAGTTGCCGTCGAAGCGGTCGCAGACGATCCGGTACAGGAAACCATCCTGGCACTGGTAGTCGAAAAGACCGGCTACCCCAAAGACATGCTGGACTTGGACCTCGATCTGGAAGCCGACCTCGGCGTCGATACGGTTAAACAGGCGGAACTGCTTGCCGCAATCCGCGGGATCTACAACATTCCGCGCGATGAGAATCTCAAGCTGCGGGATTTTCCGACCTTGGCGCATGTGATCAAGTTTGCGCATGACAAGCAGGCTGCCGTGGCAGGGACATCCGCTGCAATCTCCTCCGCAGTCGAGGAAAAACCGGAACCGAAGGCTGGACCGATTGCCGCCGTAACTCCGATCGTTGCATCACTTGACGCGGCGAACAGCATTCCACGCCGCGTGCCGGTACCTATGTTGCGGCCGGCGCTCACTGTTTGTAAGCCTACAGGCGTTGCGCTAGGCCCTGGCAGTCGGGTAGTGCTTATGCCGGATAAGGGTGGCGTGGCGGATGCGCTGGCGCAACGGCTCCAGGCGTTTGGTGTAGAAGTTTTGCGCATTGAGGACGCACCAGCCGCTGACGCCTTGGCCAATCAAGTGAACACGTGGCTGGCCGCCGGCCCGGTGCAAGGCGTCTACTGGCTGCCGGCGCTGGATGATGAGGGAAGTCTCAGCCAAATGGATCTGACGGGCTGGAGCGAAGCCCTGCGGGTGCGCGTCAAGGCGCTTTATACCACCATGCGCGTGTTGTACGAGCAGATTGCGTCGTCGGGCGCGTTCCTGGTTTCGGCTGTGCGGCTCGGAGGACAGCACGGCTATGACGATGCCGGCGCGGTCGCACCGCTAGGGGGCGCGGTCACAGGCTTTACTAAAGCCTACAAGCGGGAGCGGGCGGACGTTCTGGTCAAAGTCGTCGATTTCGAACCGGATCGTGATGCATTGCAAGTCGCCGACGCGCTCATCGACGAAACTCAGCGCGATCCCGGTGCGGTTGAGATCGGTTACAAGAGTGGACTGCGCTGGACGGTTGGGCTACAGGAACAACCCGCAGCCGATGGTCAGCCCGGCATGACGCTGGATAAGGACTCGGTGTTTGTAATCACCGGGGCGGCTGGAGGAATCGTCTCGGCCATCACCGCTGATCTGGCGGCAGCTTCCGGCGGCACTTTCTATCTGCTTGATCTGGTGCCGCAGCCCGATGCGAACAATCCCGATCTCAAGCGCTTTGTGAGCGACAAAGAAGGACTAAAGCGCGATCTGATTGCGCGCATACAGTCTCGTGGCGAGCGGGCCACGCCGGCGCTGGTCGAGAAGGAGCTGGCTGCTCTGGAGCGGGCGCAGGCTGCCCAGAAGGCGATCGATACGGTGTGCGAGGCCGGCGGAACGGCACACTACTTCAGTGTCAACCTCACCGATGCGGACGGTGTGGCCAACGTGATCAACCAGGTTCGCGAACGCAGCGGACGGATCGACGTGCTGCTGCATGCCGCAGGTATGGAGCGCAGCCACTTCCTGCCCGATAAGGAGCCGCGTGAGTTCGACCTGGTCTTCGACGTTAAGAGTCACGGCTGGTTCAATCTTCTGCGTGCCATCGGCGACATGCCCTTGGGGGCAACCGTGGCGTTCAGCTCGATTGCCGGACGCTTCGGCAACGGAGGACAGACGGACTACAGTTCGGCCAACGACCTGCTGTGCAAGATCACCTCGAACTTCCGCACGACACGGCCGGCTACGCGTGGTATCGCCATCGACTGGACGGCTTGGGGCGACATCGGTATGGCTACCCGTGGCTCCATTCCTAAGATGATGGAGCTGGCTGGAATAGATATGTTGCCGCCTGAAGCGGGTGTTCCTTTGATTCGCCGCGAATTGATTGCGGGGGGAACACGCGGTGAGATTGTCGTTGCCCAGCGCCTCGGTATTATGCTGAACGAATTCGATGCCGATGGAGGGATAGATACAATTACGGCGCAAGCTTCCGGCGAAAATCTCTTCCAAGCGCAAAGACCGATGCTTGGCAAGATCGCAGGCATGGGCCTGCACACGGGCCTGATGATCGAGACCATGCTGGACCCGAAGATTCAACCGTTCTTGCACGATCATAAGATCGACGGCACGGCGGTGCTTCCCGGAGTCATGGGGATCGAGGCTTTTGCGGAAGTGGCCTCCTCGATGCTGCCAGGCTGGCACGTGGACGCCATCGAACGCGTGAACTTCCTGGCGCCGTTCAAGTTCTACCGGAACAAGCCGCGAGCGGTCACCATCACGGCGGTCTTTTACCCGCAAGGTGATGCCGTGCTTGCGGATTGTCGACTGATCGGCAGCCGGCAACTCCCGAAACAGGCGGAGCCGGAAGTAACTACTCATTTCACGGCGCGTGTGCGGCTGACCAGAAACCCACTCGAAGCGACCACCACACCGGCGCTGAAGGGGCCGGCCGGAGCGGTCGTCGAGGCCTCCGACGTATATCGCGTTTACTTCCACGGACCAGCGTACCGCGTAGTGGAGCGGGCATGGCGGGAGGAAGATCGCATCGTGGGTCAGATGGCCAAGAGCTTGCCCATCCATCATCAACCCCCCGAGCAGCCGACGGTTGTGGTGCCTCGCCTGATCGAGCTTTGCTTCCAGACCGCCGGGCTCTGGGAAATGAGCGTACAAGAACGAATGGGCTTGCCGCAGTACGTTCATGAAATCCGCTTCTTTCAATTTGCAGATTTAGCTGAAAGCCAGTTACATGCCGTAGTAACTCCCGCTTCGGATGGAAGCTTCGATGCGGACGTTGTGGATGCGGCGGGGAACCGGTACATGCATTTGGGTGGTTATCGCACGGTCGCGCTTCCGTATACCGTCGATTCCAAGCCGTTTAAGGCACTGCACGTCATGGAGGTCGCGGGCCTGGCTTCTGATTGATCCATTGCCGTCATCGGCAGGGCGAGCACCATGGACGTCTACTGGCTTGAACAGGCCGAATCGGAAATACCGGCGCACGATCAGTGGTTAAGCGTTAGAGATGCGGCTTGCCTCGGTGGTCTGCGTTTTGCAAAACGCCGCGCGGACTGGCGACTGGGACGCTGGACAGCGAAACGAGCCCTGGCCATTTACTGGAAGATTCCAACCGATCCCAAGACTCTTTCGGAAATCGAAATACGTCCGGCGCTCTCCGGCGCGCCGGAGGTGTTTCTTGCAGATAAACCAGCGGACGTTGCTATTTCGCTGAGTCACCGCTCCGGGGTTGCGGGTTGCGCCATCGCAAAATCCGGAGCAATGCTGGGGTTTGATCTTGAAATCGCCGAGTGTCGCAGCGAGGCTTTTGTCCGTGATTATTTCGCCGCCGAAGAGCAGGGCCTGATTACGCGCGTGGATGCGGCAGACCGCTCTCAGTTAGTAGCTTTGCTTTGGAGCGCCAAAGAGAGCGCACTTAAAGCATTGCGCGCCGGCCTTCGACTGGATACCCGGTCGGTAATCGTCAGTCCTCTGGCTCAAGACGAAGGCGGAGATGAACCGGGGCGCATAAGAGAGCTGTATCCCTCCTCCAGGCTGCCATACGCTCTCAATAACTGGTGTCCGCTGCGCGTCCGTTGCGCTGACGGGCAGGTTTTCCAAGGCTGGTGGCAGCACACAGGCAGCCTCTTGCGGACGCTGGTGGCGGCTCCACAACCAGTCCGGCCGACTCTGCTAAAGAGTTCTTAGGATCGGGCGCGACCAATACGGTGCGCCGGGCCTACCAGATTGCTTTTACATCGCCACCTAAGGTGCGCATTGGATCGGCGGAGCGGAGCCGTGGGAAGTGTGAGCAACCGGCTAGGCCAGCCGTTGTTGTAATTCGCTACTGAAAGTTCGCGCAAGTACCAAAGGACGTGACGGTGCTCACAGGAATCGCGCATTGATGGGTAAATAGTAATCTTCGATGTTGACCAAAAACATTTCGGAAGTTATGGCGGGGTGAGTGCAGGGTTGTGATCTGGAAGTTTGGAGGCAATCATGCGACTACCATTCCCAGTATTGACCGCCGACGAAGCGGCAGAGATGATCGGCCATGGAGAAACCATCGGTTTTAGCGGTTTCACTCCAGCAGGCGCGGCGAAGGCGATACCAGTTGCCCTGGCTCGCCGCGCTGAGTCTCTACATGCCGCCGGCAAGCCGTTCACAATTGCCGTCCTTACGGGTGCCTCGACAGGTTGGTCTCTCGATGGAGCACTTTCCAGATCGGGAGCCATCAGCTTCCGAGCTCCTTACCAGTCCGATCCAGGTTTACGCTCCCGGATTAACTCGCGCGTAATCCGGTTCGTCGATATGCATTTGTCGGTATTGCCACAAGCGGTGCGCTACGGATTTCTAGGTCCGGTTGACTGGGCTGTCCTTGAGGCGGCAGACGTGACCGCCGACGGCGACATTGTGCTGACATCTTCGGTCGGTTCGTCACCCACTTTCGCGAATTGCGCGGAGCATATCCTGATCGAATTGAATCGTCAGCATCCGCCGGCGCTGCGTGGTATGCACGACATTTACGAACCGGCAGACCCCCCGGCCCGTCGCGAGATTCCGATTTACCGTCCGCAAGACCGGATTGGCTCTCCGTTTCTGCATACTGATCGCGCAAAGATTGTCGGCATAGTCGAAACGGATGCAAGCGACGAGGTAAAGGGATTCGACGAAGCAACCCCCGAGACTGAAGCCATTGGCAATCGCGTGGCTGAGTTCCTGGTCGCCGAGATCAAGGCGGGACGAATCCCGCGATCGTTTCTGCCCATCCAGTCAGGTGTCGGCAACATCGCTAATTCCGTGCTTGGCGCGCTTGGCCGCAACTCCCGTATTCCTCAGTTCAGCATGTACACCGAAGTGCTGCAGAATTCCGCTGTCGACTTGTTGCGTAATGAGCGGGTGGGTTTTGCCAGCACTTGCGCGCTCACGCTGAGCCCGGATGTGCTCAAGAGCGTCTACCAGGATCTGGAGTGGTTCCGGCCGCGAATCCTTATGCGGCCGCAGGAAATCTCGAACCATCCTGAAGTTATTCGGCGGCTCGGACTGATTTCGATTAACACGGCAATTGAAATCGACATCTTCGGCAACGTCAACAGCACCCATGTAATGGGGCAGCAGATGATGAACGGAATCGGCGGCTCGGGTGACTTCACCCGGAACGCCTACTTATCGATATTTACGTGTCTCTCGACCGCCAAAGACGGCAACATCAGCACCATCGTTCCCCTGGTTAGCCACATGGACCACAGCGAGCACTCGGTCCAGGTGGTAGCTACCGAGTGGGGTGTCGCCGACCTGCGTGGACGCCCGCCGCACGAACGGGCCGAACTGATCATCGACAACTGCGCCCATCCGGATTTCCGGAGGGAGCTGCATGAATATCTGAAAATCTCGCGAAGCGGTCACACACCGCAGACGCTGTCGGCTGCATTTGCATTTCATTGCCGGTTCCTGGAAACCGGGAGCATGCATAGCGCAGGGCGGCAGGAAGTTATCGATGAGCTGGTCGGCGTTATCGAGCCCGAGGCCGCGGTAGAGCAACCGGAGATGCCGCTCCTGGCGAAAGGCGCAGGCGTCGGCAAATGAAGCTGGCAGAGGCCGCGCATATACGCCGCTCAAAGCTCGAGCGGTAGCTCGGTTGAGAATTTCGCCTGTTTCATGCAGATATTCGATTTCACATTCGAGATCCCCGGGACCTTGCCAAGCTTGTTCATGTGGAAGTTGCGCAGCTCATCCAGGTCGGTGACCACCACTCGCAGCATATAATCCCACTCACCTGCGACCAGGTAGCACTCGAGGACCTCGGGCAGTTTTTGCACCTCGGCCTCGAATCGTTCGGTAAGAGCGCGGTTTTGGTGCTCGAGCCGTACCTCGATGAATGCCTGCTGCGCCCGTCCCACCGCCTTGGGGTTGACCAGTGTCACGTAACGCTCGATCACTCCATCCTGCTCAAGCTTCCTGACCCGCCGCAGACAAGGTGATGGCGAGATGCCTACCCGCTCGGCCAAATCCTGATTCGTGATGCGGGCATCGCGCTGCAACACCTTCAGTATTTTGATATCTGTCTCATCCAGCAGCATGTGCGCAATATATCACGATAATAGGGCGTCTTGACGATAAATTATTGCGCAAAGGTGGCCCAATGACGCGAAATTGGCAATCGGCTGCCTGCCGAGTCTTCCTAAGATGAAGAATTGGAGACATGTGCGCCTTGGCCGAAATGGGCCAACTCCATCGCACGAGGCACTTCGATGTGTGTGACAGTTGCGTGTACGCAGCAGGAGACGATAGCCACCTTTCTCGAACTCCGCCGCCGCGCACAAGAGCTTGGCCCGATGCGGGTGGCCGTGGTGGTCGCGGACGACGATGTCGCATTAATGGCGGCAGCGGATGCGCTGCAATTGGGCATCGCGCGACCCATACTGATCGGCGACGGCCAGAAGATCTGGGCCAAGGCCGAAGCGCTTGGTCTCATTGATCTGATGGACGCGGCCGAGTTGGTCGCTGCCAGCGATGCAGCCCCCATCGCGGTGCAAATGGCGCGTGCGGGAAACGTTGACATTATCCTCAAAGGCCATCTGCGCACGGATGAACTCTTGCGAGCCGTGCTGGACAAAACAGCCGGTCTAAGAACAGGACGTTTGCTGAGCGATGTCATGCTTTACGAAGATGTGCTGAGCGGCGAGCGCAGGCTGGTGGGCCTCAGCGATGGCGGCCTGAACGTCGCTCCCACGCTCGAGCAGAAGAAACAGATCGTTCAGAATGCGATTGAAGTGATGCACAGCCTTGGGCTGGCGCGTCCGAGAATCGCCATCATGAGCGCCAGCGAGGTGGTAACCGAATCCATGCCCTCGACCCTGGACGCCCAGGCATTATCCAACATGGGAGCAGCCGGGGAATTTGGCGAGGCGGAGGTGTATGGCCCGCTTGCACTCGACAATGCGCTCGTCGAGGCAGCGGCCAAGGCAAAGGGAATCGACAGTCCCGTCGCGGGTCACGCCGACTGCATGCTGATGCCGAATATCGAAGCCGGCAACCTGCTCGGCAAAGCCATCAAGTACCTTGGCGGTTCGCAATGCGCGCATGTTGTGGTGGGAGCCAAGGTGCCAATCTTGATTCCGTCGCGGGTGGAAAGCTCTGACGATAAAGTAAACGCCATTGCATTGGGGGTAATCTTTGCAGCCTGGTCTACTCAGAGTGCTGGTCATTAACCCGGGATCAACTTCCACCAAGTTCGCCGTCTACGCCAACGAACGGGTTGAGTTTGTTGCCAACCTGCGGCACTCGGACGCGGAGATGGAACAGTTCCGAGGGCGGCCGATCCTTGATCAGCAGCCGTTTCGCGCCTCGCTAATTGAGCGCGAACTCAGCAGGGCCGGCTACGCGCTGAACAATCTGCATGCGACCGCCGGGCGCGGCGGGCTTCTGCGTCCATTGGCAAGCGGGACCTATCGCGTGAATCAAACCATGCTGCAGGAATTGCGGGTGGCGGAGCGTGGTGAACACGCTTCGAATCTTGGTGCCGTGCTGGCGCTGCAAATTGCGCAGCAGGCAGGCGTGGAGGCATACGTGGTCGATCCGGTTAGTGTGGACGAGTGGTCCGACCGCGCTCGCCTGTCGGGCTCGGCGTTGATGGATCGGAATTGCTTGTCCCACGCCCTCAATATCAAGGCCGTCAGTAAGCGCTACGCACGCGAGGTGGGGAGACCCTACGAGCAGTTGCGGCTCATCGTAGCGCATGCGGGCACCGGAGTTTCTATGGCGGCGCACGAGCAAGGGCGGATGATCGACGGCATCAACCCCCGCGAAGAAGGCGCCTTCTCCGGCGACCGGGCGGGAGGCATACCGGTCATGAAGCTGGTCGAACTCTGTTTCAGCGGCAACTACACCCGTAAGGAAGTTGAAGCCATCCTCTTCCGGGACGGCGGATTGTACTCCTACCTGGGCACGAAGGACCTGGTCGAAGTGGAGCGCCGAATTGCCGCGGGTGACACCCGGGCTGCCCTGGTCTTCGATGCCATGGTGTACCAGATCGGCAAGGACATCGGAGCCCTGGCTACGGTCCTGAAGGGGCGAGTGGACGCAGTGCTGCTTACCGGCGGGATGGCGCATTCGGACAGGCTGAAAGAAGAGTTGCGGCCGGCTGTCGAGTGGATTGCTCCTCTGGTTGTGTACGCCGGTGAAGATGAGCTACAAGCGCTCGCCGAAGGAGTCCTGCGAGTCCTTCGCGGGGAAGAGCAGGCGTGTGAATTCGGCGCTGCGCCGCAGTGTGGACAGGCCCGCCTTGAACCCGCCGGCGCTGTTTCTGGTAAGTAATGGGTGCCTTGCCCGAATGTGCGGGGACGCACGCTCTTGCTACCACCCAACAACATGCCCCTTTTCGGAATGCACTCCCACATTCACATTAAGGTGTCGGATCGCCTGAGCCTGTGAGCGCCTGGCGCGTAGCTTTGAGGGTGTTGACGAGCGATTCCCTGGGGAGTTTCTGGATGATTGGTTCAATCATCCAGCCCAGGCCTAACGGCACCTTGCGCGACAACGAAATGGCTCGACACTCCACGAACACGCCGCCCTCCTTTTCCTCGAATTTCCAGTAGGAATACAAACGCCAAAGGAATCCATGGCCTGTGTCGGGCGGCATGATTTGTTCTTCCCGGCTCCCGGCTCCTTCTACCTCTAGAATCCGCGTTGTGTAGGACCGACAAAGCCAGCGTGTGTGGTCCAACGAGGAATAGTGCACGTCATGATAAGTATCGAGGACCACCGTGATGATTTTTTTCTTCAGGAGCCGCAAGTAGATTTGGAAATCGCCGCCCTGATGGCTCAACAGCCTTGAGTCGATCACCTCGGGCTTGTAGATGTGCTTATGGTTGTTATAGTCCTGCACCAGCCGCACAGTCTGCTTAACAGTCGCGCCAGGGATCAATGCGGCCGCGGTCCAGTCATGAATCAAGCCATCCGCCACTCTTGCCGGCCCTTGACCCGACCAGAATTGCGCGAGGATACTGCCCTGGCGGACCTGTTGTGCTCTCTCGGTAGTGGCGTCAGACCATAGAAAAGGATCGCCCTCGTGCAGCGCGTGCTCCATCGCCGCCTCGGCTTCGCGGATATATGTATCGAAGGCCTGCAGCGTCTCGGGTTTCAACTGTACTGGCTTTGCAGTCTGCAACATAAACTCCGACCTACTCAGAATCTGAACCAAAGCTACTGGATTGTCAAAAAGTGGGCGGCAGGAGCGTCGGACGCTTTGAGACGACTGAACAAGCGCCGCAGCAAATTTGTGGGCAGGATATAAGAACTCGTACACTGTTCGGAATGACCGATCAACCTGAAATACCTCTAATCGGTACGGCGCCGGAGACTAGGCCTGCTGTTCTGCTCGTGACGGGAGAAGCCCTTTGTTCCTGAGGATCATCCTTCTTTTCTGGACCGGGCTGCACGTTTATATGTTCTACCGTCTGTCCACGGTAACGATCATCGCCCGACACATCCCCAACTGGCTTCTGATTATTGTGGCCGCCATTCTGTGGATGAGTTACGTGCTTGCGCGGTTTCTGGATCGCTCTGGACTCAGCACCCTGGCTCGACCGCTTGAGGTTATAGGCTCAAACTGGATTGGCGTTTTGTTCATCCTCTTTGTCGGTCTCTTCGCGGCTGACATCGCCACCGGCTTCGGCTTGCTTTTTCCCCGTATTGCCCCGACGCTTCGCGGTTGGGGGCTGCTGGCCAGCCTTGTGCTTTGCGTGATCAGTGCCGTGCAGGCGAGGCGTGCTCCGGTGATGCGCAGCTACGAAGTGCAACTCGCGAGTCTGCCGCCGGAGAGCGACGGCACGGTGCTTGTGCTCGCCACCGATCTGCACCTCGGCGCCATGCTCGGTGAGCATTGGCTGGCCGAGCGCGTTGCCCAGATCCAGGCAGAGCGGCCCGATCTGGTCATTTTCGGTGGCGACATTCTGGAGGGCCATCGTGAAGCCGGCAAGTTTTTGCCGCTCATGCACCGCCTCTCGCCGCCCCTCGGTGTATGGGCGGTTACCGGCAATCACGAATTCTATAGTGGATTTGAAACCAGCGTGCGGATGCTTGGGGACGCTGGCTTCCGCGTTCTTCGCGACCAATGGGCCGAGGTGCGCCCCGGCCTGTTAATCGCGGGTGTCGACGACCTCACCGCGCGGCGTCGATACGGGCAGGACGGCAACTTCGTAGAGCAGGCGCTGGCGGGCCGTCCATCAAACGCCGCCACCATTTTCGTCTCGCACACGCCGTGGGAGGCGGAGCGAGCGGCACGCGCGGGAGCCGGACTAATGCTCTCTGGCCATACCCACAACGGCCAGATCTGGCCTTTTACGTATATTGTACGGCTCATTCACCCGCTGCTCGGCGGAAGGTACGAGGTGAACGGCATGCCGGTCATCATCTGCTGTGGGACGGGTACCTGGGGACCACGCATGCGTCTTTGGCGGCGCAGCGAGGTGGTTCGCGTCACCCTGCGCAGCCCGGCAGCATCGCCATCGATTCGAACTTGCTGAAGTTGAAAGCGCGTCCTCCAAGTTGTCGCTATTGCACCAGGAAGGGCTTTGATAGCACAGGCGCCTGTTCGCTGGGTGTTCTCAGGCCCGCGCCATTATTGAAGTAATCCATTTCCTGGCCTTTCAGCGCCATCCGAACACGCTCGTCCTCACGCCGGAAATGCTCGATTACTACCTGTTTAAGCAGGGGCTGGTCATCCAGCTTGCATTCGCCAAAGCCCCGCTGGGAAATCCGTTTCATGGCCGCAACGCTTACGGAAACAACGCTCGACGAGATGACTTTCCTTTCGCCATCCGCAGCATCGAAAACGATCACCGCCAGGAATGCCTTGTCGCTGGGCGTGTTGACAGCGCCAAGATGCAGGCTCTCGTGGTTGAGGAAGGTGAACCGGACGGTTTGCATGATTGTGGTGGGAATAGCGTAACCCGAAATGCGGCAGAACCGAAGCTAAAACCAGACCCTGGGGCAACAAAACATGACAGACGCCCCGCTGACGCAAAGCCCGCGTGCGATAGCGACACCTAAACCTCGTCCGAAACCTCTCGGGATAAGCTCATTTGGCTCGGCGCTTGAGCTTCTATGCCTGAGGCTTTCGAGGTGCCTCTGAAGTCACACGATCTTTTAATCGCCTGCTTTGGAGTACCGAACGGCATTCCTGCTCAAGAAATGCCAGCACCTGGTCCATGTGTTCCGTGCGCGTGCGGAAGTTCACGGGGTTGATTCGGAACCATGTCTTTCCTTTCAGCTCCGTGGTCGAGAACCAGAATTTGCCGCTTTGTTCCACACGCCGTGCCACCTCGGCGTGCAGTTCCTTGGAGTCCGCCTCTTCCAGATTCGCGCCACGATAACGAATGCAGATGGCTGACATGGGTGGCGCGCTCGCCGCTTCGAAGTCAGGATGTTTTTCGACTAAAGAATAAAGATGTTTCGCCTGTCGCACATTGCCGTCAACCCACTCGCCAATCTGGCGTGCTCCGTAGCGCTTGAAGCTCATCCATACCTTCAGCCCGCGAAAACGCCGCGACTGCTCGAAGCCGTGAACGTAATACTGGTACCGCTCTCCCGCGCGATCAAATTCATCCGTTAGATATGACGGTTGCAACCCGAAGGATGCCGTCAGTCGGCGCGCATCTTTCACCAGCACCGCTCCTGCATCGAGCGGCGCATAGAACCACTTGTGCGGGTCGATCGTAACCGAGTCCGCCAACTCCAAGCCTCGGTTCCGCATCGGCGATTCATGAGAAAGCAGCATGCCGCCGCCGTATGCAGCATCAACGTGCAGCCACATTCCCTCGCGATCGGCAATTGTGCGCAACTGGCGCACCGCATCGATCGCCCCGGTGTTGGTAGTCCCGAAGATGCCCACAATGCACATCGGCCGCACCCCGCGCTGATGATCATCCACAATTGCCGCTTCAAGTGCATCAATCCGTACGCGGAACTCTGCGTCGGTCGGCAGGGCGCGCAATGCCGCTCGACCCAAGCCCACGGCATCAACGGCCTTGTCCACCGAAACGTGCCTTTGGTCCGAGGCGTACACCGCCCAACGCTCGCGAACCCCTTCCTGCTGAATCTGGTCTTGCGAAGCCCAATCCCTTGCCAACTTCATACCAATAAAGTTGGCCATCATACCGCCGCTGGTGAGGTTGCCCCCGGCTTCAGCACCGTAGCCCACCAGGTCAGTCAGCCACCGCACAGTCCTACGCTCCATGGCAACGGCGGCTGGACCGATCGTATAAGCCCCCAAGTTCTGGTTGAGGGCGGAGCAGATAAAGTCAGCGATGACGCCGACGGGGCTTGGCGATGGGGTAATCAGCCCCATGTAGCCCGGATGTCCTACATGCGTGCAATAGGGAAGGAGTTTCTCTTCCAGCTCCTTGAGAACCGTCTCCGCCGGGCTCGGATCCTGAGGTAGCCCCTCGGCGAAAAGCTCGTTCAGCACGCGCGGTTCCACGTTCGGGAACACCGGCTTCTCTTCAATGTGCTCCAAGTATTCAGAGAGCAGATCCACCACTCGATGTCCAACTTCCCTAAATTCCCGCGCGTCCATAGGTCCCCCTGTTTTGAATCCAGCCTAATTCAGGCATGATAATAGAAAAAGCGCGGAAACGTCTCGGATTGGGACGGGGGAAGGACGGTTGTGGAGTCGAAGGAAGACGCTCATGTCAGGCCCGGGAGTGTGTAACATCCAGTTAGTAGAATCGCGGCAACAAGGCGAATTGCGTTACAAACGTTCGTGCACAGTCGCGCGACGTTGGCAATGATGCTACTCAGGCGGGAGCCCTCATTCTGGGGCAGGACGTCGATAAACACTATGGTTGGACTACCGATGTAACTTGCAACGTTTCGAATTGCTTTGTACATTCATGGCGCAGCAGTAGAATGTTGGGGTTGGGACCGGCTCAGTCTCGTTTCAGAAAACATCAACCGTGACTGGAAGACGCGTCGTTCCAACTGGTATCCTATTAATGTAAGAGTTCGCGCACGGGTGTTCTCTATTGGCCTTTCGAAGATAGTATACGGACGCGGCGCGACCTGAGCCAGCACGCTATGTATGTGTGTTTCTGCCCATTGAATTCTGGGGGCGCGCAGATCGTCCAAGTGGCGGATAACGGCGTCGGCATTCCCCAGAAAAATCTGGTGCGCATTTTCTCTCACCGGGGCGTCACCTTCACTCTCGAACTTCCTCTACAGGCGTAAGATACAGGTACACAGGAATACAGAGGGGTGCTCCATGGGGACATCTCATTTCCGGTTGCTCATCGTGGACGACAACAAAGCTATCCACGACGATCTGAAGAAGATTTTGTTGCCCCGCGAGACCGATTCCGGGTTGGCCGCCGGCGAAGCTCTGCTGTTCGGAACGGCGACCACACCCGACGTACCCTTCGCGATCGATTCCTCCTTCCGGGGACAGGAAGGATTAGCTCGCGTTCGACAGGCACAAGCCTCCGGCCAGCCGTATGCGCTGGCCTTCATTGGCGTTGGCATGGCCCCCGGTTGGGATGGCATCGAAACCATCCGTCACCTGTGGCAAGCGGACCCCGACCTGCAGATCGTGATCTGCACTGCTCATTCGGACTGCAACTGGAAAGACATCGTGCAGCGCCTCGGCGTATCGTACAATTATGTCGTCCTCAAAAAGCCTTTCGACACCATCGAAGTCAGCCAGCTTACTCATGCCCTGACCGCGAAGTGGGCGTCCATGCAGCGGGACCGACTTCGCCTGGAGGAACTCAACGGTTTAGTGGAGGAGCGGACTGCCAAGTTGTCTACCGCAATCGAGGAATTGGCGAAGGCAAAAAACGAAGCCGAGGCAGCTGCCCTGCAAGACCCCCTAACCGAGCTCCCCAACCGGCGCCTATTCCACAACCGGCTCACCTTGTCCTTACAAAGAGCCAAGCGCCACCCTGGAGATCTTTGCGCCTTGCTCTACTTGGACATAGATGACTTTAAGGTCATCAATGAAAGTCTGGGACACGAGGCGGGAGACGAACTGCTTGTGGAAGTTGCGCACCGCCTGCAAGGGTCTCTACGTCGCACCGATGCAATCAGTCGCTTTCCCGGAGGGGAAGACCTCGTTGCGCGTTTCGGCGGAGACGAGTTCGCCATCCTTCTCGACGATATCAAAGAAGCAAGCGATGCTCTTCGCGTCGCGGATCGAATTCTGGGAAAAGTCCAAGCTCCCGTTCATCTGCGCGGCAAAGACTTGTCTGTTACTGCCAGCATCGGCATCACGACTAACGCAAGCCAATATTCCACGGCGGAAGATATGCTGCGCGATGCGGATATTGCCATGTATCGGGCCAAGGCTGCCGGGCGAGGTGGATGCGTAGTCTTTGATCAAGCCATGCACTACCGTGCAGTCGAAAGACTGCAGTTGGAATCTGAGTTGCGGCAAGCGATAGAGCGGAAAGAATTCATTTTACATTATCAACCCATTGTCTCTTTACCGGCCAAGTGCATCGTGGGCTTTGAAGCTCTTCTGCGCTGGCGGTCACCGCAACGCGGCCTTGTCGGACCGGATGTCGTCATCCCGGTAGCTGAAGAAACCGGGCTCATCGTTCCCATTGGCGCCTGGGTTTTACGTGAGGCTTGTAGTCAGTTGCGCAGTTGGCAAGAACGCTTTGTACACGAATCGCACCTGACGATGAGCGTCAATCTCTCGGCGAAGCAGTTTTCGCAGCCGGATCTGGTGAATACAGTGGCGCGGATCTTGCACGAAACTGGAGTCAAAGGGCGTAGCCTGCGTCTCGAGTTGACTGAGAGCGCGGCCATGGAAGACCCGACGCGCACGTACACCACCCTTGAGGAGCTGCAGCATCTGGGCGTACGGCTTAGCCTGGACGATTTTGGCACTGGCTACTCGTCTCTGGACCAGTTGCACCGATTTCCCGTGGATACCCTGAAAGTTGACCGCTACTTTGTCATGGGGATGACAACGAACGAACGAAATCAGAAGATCGTTAAGACAATCATCAACCTGGCCCATAACCTGGGGATGGACGTGATCGCCGAAGGAGCGGAGACGGCCGAACACGTTGCTCTTCTTAATGGTATGGCCTGTGACTGTCTGCAGGGCTACGTCTTCTCTAAACCGCTGGAACCTAAAGAAGTCGACTCTTTGCTCGCGACTCTCTGAACGAGCACTGCTTTCGGAGCAGCTGCTAACCGCAAGCAGAAGATCCCGCAGCGTCCATTCAATCCCAGGAGTGCGGCTGAATCCACACGCCAGAGCGGTTTGAGAGCTTCCAGGCGAACTCGCAATCCGGGTTTTGTGCGAGCTTTAGCGACCGAAAATACCGATCAGCCCCACCAAGATCAGCAACGCAGAGACCGCGTCGCCGTTGCAATCCTATTGAGCGTGACTAGCTGTCTGGCTACGACTTCGGCAAGGTGCACACAGATCGCAGCGATTGTGCGGGCGTTGGAATGGATCGGTATACTGGCCACGGCGGCATGGTTCGCTTGGCGAGGCCGGACTCTCGACTGGTCTCCGGGCGATTAAACCACTTTGCGAGAGATCTATACCATGAAGCAACCGGGCGCGGGGTCCCCGGCAAACGCTGATTTTGGCGTTTGCTGGGGTGACAGTCAGCCCCGGCGTTGATAGCCCCGTGGTACATCCGCTCTGGAAAGGAGTCTTATCTTGGCAATCGACCCCATCGTATCGAAGTCACAGCCACCGGCGACGAACCCCAAGCCCAGCGTCACTGGGACGAGAGAGACCATTCAAGTCGACCAGAGGGTGTCCCTTCTGAAGGGCATTCCACTGAGCTTGCAGCATTTGTTTGCGATGTTCGGCGCGTCAGTCCTCGTTCCCATCCTCTTCAATCAGGCGGCGGGCACGACGGTTATTGACCCGGCCCTCGTCCTGATGATGAACGGCATCGGAACACTCATCTACACCTTCGTATGTCGGGGCCAGGCTCCCGCCTTCGGCCAGGTGAGCGGGGCGATCCGCACTATCCCCGTTCCGGTCATCGGCGGCGTCAGCATGATGCTATTCGGCGTGATCGCGGCATCCGGGCTGTGCATGCTTATCGAAGCGAAGGTCGACTACTCGAAAAGCAGGAATCTCCTCCTCTCCGCAATCATCCTTGTAGTTGGAATCTCCGGCGTCTCTATAAAGCTCGGCCAGACCCAGCTCCGAGGTATGCTCTTAGCCACCATCGTTGGCATGCTTCTCAGCTTGTTCTTCTTCCTCTTGGATAAGTGGGGCTGGACCGCGGAGGATTCCGCCGTTGCCGTCGAAGGGTAGCGGCCACACATTATCCGGCATTATGGCGGGCCAGAGTTGCTGTAGTGAAGAATTGCAACATCTCGCCTCAAGCGGAGGACGTGCACTGATCGTGCTGTTCGTTCCGGTTAGACCGGATTCGCGGAAGGTGTACCCTGCGAAGCAGTAGGGCTTCTGAGCCCGGCGGTGATAGCTCCGGGTACAGCTACTTTGGAACCGCGCTAGTGCGGCAACGGAGCGAGCATCGGCGTGTAGTCCTTCGCTACCGGCGTGCGGCCCACATTGATCACCATGGCAAGCAAGGTGTAGTAGCCGTTCACCCCGACCATGTCCATCATCCCCTGTTCCCCGAATTTCGCCACCGCTCGGGAGTAGGTAGCGTCGCTAACGCTCTTGTTGCGGTGAAGCTCGGTCGAAAACTCGTAGACAATCTCCTCTTCCTCCGCCATTTTAGCCGGCCGCCGCCCTTCAGCCAGGGCTTTGGCGATCTCCGGATCGAGTCCGGCTTTAATGGCGATCGGGTAGTGCACAGACCACTCATACTCCTGCGTCCACTCCCGGGCCACGATCAGGATGATGAACTCGTTGAGTTTGGATGGCAGCGCATCCCGGTAACGCAGGTAATCCCCCATTGCCGAGGCGCGCAGCATCAGTTCGGGACTGCGCAGCAACGGAACGAACGGACCGAAGACCTGCGCCTTGCGGATGGTCACGAACTCCACCGACGCTTTCTTCTGAGCTTCTGTCTGCTTGCTCTCCGGGATGGGCGGCAGCCGATTCTGCTGCAACGTCGATGGGGAAGCGGCCGGCACTGCCTGGACCGTCCGGGTCTGAGCAAACAACTCGCTAACGCAAGCCAGCGCTACGAGCAACAAGGCACACTGGAGCTTTTTCATGCTTCTCTCCGAAACACCGTGATTGATATTCGCGATGGACAAACCCTAGCCGCTGATCGGTTCTCCATATTAGCCACAGCACAGCACGAACTCATCGCGAGCCGGCGAGGCTGAGCGTCTAGTATGGTAACCCGAAACTCGCCTGAGGTGGGGCCCCCGACGAGGCTGGGCTCGTTGGGGTGACTGGGTGTCATTCGGAGTAAGCTCAAGGCCTATCCTCCAAGGGGGAGTTAACGGAGCAGCGTATCGATATTCAGGACCGAGGCTCCGGCGCCAAGCGGCTCAGACGCAGCGCCGGAGTGTGGAGCGCAGACTCTACGCCTCCTGGTTGTCGAGTCGTTCCTTTAGGTGCGTGCCGCTAGTTCGTTCCTCGATCATCTGTCTGACTAAATTGAGGATACGGGTGGCGGCCTTCGCAACTGGTACGCCACGCGCGTGAATATTGGAAACGAGGTTACGGTCAGCATCGGTGTGTCCGGGACGAGGGCTGTAAGCAAGATAGGCTGAAAGGCTCTCAGCGGTCGCCAACCCGGGGCGCTCGCCAATGAGCAGCACCACCGTGCTTGGCGCCAGCAATGCACCGATGTGGTTCATGATGCCGACACGGCAGTGCCGGACTACAATAAGGACGTCCCATTGTCCAATTCCGTTCTCGTCCCCCGTCGCATAGGAGTGGCAATAGAGTCTGGACCTGAGCAGCCACGGCGCATACCGAGAGCCCGTCCCCAACCACGATCTGCACATCCGGACCTTGTGGACACTGGGTTTTTACAGCGGAGCGCGCCACCTCACCCAGTGATCGTCCGAGGTCGGGACGCAACAGATACTCAGATTTCGAACTGGCTTCCGTCGAAATCTCGAACAACTCCCAGCGTCTGACAAATTCCCGGCTGAAGTGTGCGTTGAGATCGAGTTCTGCCTGCACTGCATCCCGGGCGGCGGCATGGTCGGCTCGCAGTTGAAGTTCATTGCAGTTGAGTGGTGATGTGCGCCAGGCAGCAGGACTGCGTCGGAATCTGGTACGCCTCGATCAGGCGGTTGAGAGCGTGCAGAATCGAAGAGACGACTTCGACGGAGTCTGTCACGGGATTCACTCCGATTACCGCGTCGCCACAGCCGTACAGCAGGCCCTCGATGGTCGAAAGCAAGATACCCGCCAAGTCGTCCGCTGGATGGTTCGGTTGCAACCGGATGCCAAGTACTCCCTGCTCGCCCATGGTGTTACGGCAACGAGTGATGTTGCGCATTCGCGAGGCCGCGAGAACGAGATCGCGATTGCTCATAAGCTTGGCAACAGCCGCGGCAATTTCAGGCATGATCCCCCATCGCAATGCCTTGATCGCGGAGTCGGTGGTGGCGTCATCCAGAAGGTATTCGCGGAATTCACCGACGGTCAGCGCCGAAACGGGTTGGAACGCCGCTTCGTCCCATGTCGCTTGCAGCAACCGGCTGACTTCGTCTGCTTCGGGCAGTATGAGCGGCCGAGCGATGATGTCGCGCAACGGCAAGTCAGCTAACGTACACTTGGCGGCAATGCGCTCTTGCTCCGAGCGCGCGGCTAACCCGGCCAGTCGATCACCGGATTTCTCCTCGTTTGCCTTGGCAAACACCTCGTTGAGACCCGAGAATGCAAATCGCTCAGCCATAACCGACACCAGTCAATCTCATCGTGGGAACCAGTACTGCTGCCTTGCAAATATGATGCATCTCGGTCCGCCTGTACAGCTAGCGATAGGTAGCCAACACGTTCTGAAGTTCGTTCGAGAACCGTTCCTTGAGACGGTTAGCAGCCGGCGCCCCCCAGACCTCCACGTTGGCGTTGATCGTTACCCGTGTCTCAGGTTTAGTGTTGAGGGCTTCGATGTGAAAGTCGAAAGTGCACTTCTTGCCCATGAGGCCGACGCTCGTCTTTGAGTAGAAGATGCCGTTACCGCTGATCGTTCCTTTGTCCTTATCCTTGTGCGTGATGAAATAGCCCGTCCGCTCGATGGCCTCCTGGGAAGCCTGGAAAACCTCGTCGTAGGTGTGCTGGTAAACCCGCGTGAACTCCTGGTCCTTGTCGCTCTTGGACGCTCCCGGAGCCAAGCATGAAGCTGTCATTACCACCAAGATTACAGCCAGCTTGCCGACGGTCATACCAACTGGACATCGAGATCGTCCGTACTCGTTTCGGCGCATATCAGTACTCTCCTTCTAACTTTTACGGCCAGGGCTTGCGTGCTTGCGATGCCTGCTGGCGCTTGTTCGTAGCCGGATTCATTCTCAGCTCTGAATTGCGCGAATTGTACTGCTCGCGAGCGGTTTTGCAAGTCAAAAGCCGCGTCTGCAAGCGTGACTTGGTTCCCGCACTTTCTGTTGACAATCACGGGATGCGCCTTTATGTTTTTCGTCATCAAAGTCTTAGTCGCGAGTGTGTATAAAACACAATCAGCGATCCTGGGAGGGGCTTGGTGCGCAAGATATTAGCAGTAGTTTTTCTCGCCGCCGGAATGTGTGTCTACGTCCATGCAGCCGGGCCACAATTTCAGCTCATGGAAACTTCAATCAGTGATATCCATCGCGCAATGCGGGCGGGCACAGTTACCTGCCGCAGCTTGGTCCAAGGATACCTGGACCGCATTCAGGCTTACGACAAACAGGGCCCGGCGCTCAATGCCATGCTTTACGTGAACCCCAAGGCGCTGGAGCAGGCCGAGGCCATGGATGCGGAGTTCAAGCGCACCGGCCAGATGAAGCCGCTGCATTGCATCCCCGTGGTTCTGAAGGACATTTTCGATACAGCGGACATGCCAACCACCGCTGGATCGCTCGCGCTGAAAGGGGCGCAGCCGTCCAAGGATGCCTTCACGGTTGCACGTTTCCGGCGGGCCGGAGCGTTGATCTTGGGCAAGACGAATCTGCACGAGTTTGCACTGGCCGGCGTGACCGTTAGTTCTCTCGGCGGGCAGACGAAGAATCCTTATGATTTGTCCCGCACGCCCGGCGGTTCTTCCGGTGGGACGGGTGCAGCACTGGCGGCCAACTTTGCCGTAACCGGAACCGGTACGGATACCGTGAATTCGATTCGCTCGCCAGCTTCCGCAAACAGCCTGGTTGGCTTCCGTCCGACCCGTGGACTGGTGAGCCGCGCCGGCATCGTGCCCGTCGCTTTTACGCAGGATGCGGCCGGTCCGATCACGCGCAATGTCGCCGATGCTGCCGTCATGCTCGACGTGATGGCTGGCTACGACCCCGATGACCCGGTGACCGCGTTTAGTATTGGTAACATCCCGAAGACCTATACCGCCTACCTTGACAGGAATGGCTTGAAGGGGGCACGCATAGGGGTGCTGCGGACGCTATTCGGCAGTGGTCCCGACTACGAGGAAGTTAATCGGGTGACTGCGGCAGCGATCGAAACATTGAAGAAGCAGGGAGCGGTGGTTGTGGAGATCCAGGATGCCAGCTTAGATACGGCAAAGCTGAACGCCAATCTCGACGTGCAGAAGTATGAATACAAGTCACAGATTAATGGCTACCTGAAAGAGCACGGGGACCGCGTTCCCGTGCATTCTCTGGCCGAATTGATCGCGTCGGAGAATTACCACAAAGCTTCTCTGCAGAAGTTTCTGGCCTCCGCCGAAAGCTATCAGGACGGTCTCAATGAACCTGATTATAAGGACCGGCGCATCAAGATCGAGGCGCTGAGGGTGCAACTGGCCGATGTGATGGGGAAGAACCAGGTTGACGCCCTGGTGTTTCCGCACCAGAAGCGCCTGCCTGTGCTCATCGGCGACATGAACCAGGCGGACCGCAACGGGATTCTGGGCTCCCTCACGGGGTTTCCGGCGGTCGTGATTCCAGCCGGCTTCTCAAGCCCGATGAAGGATGCACCTATTGGGGTGCCGGTGGGCATCGAACTACTTGGCCGGCCATGGAGCGAGCCGCAGCTGCTCAAGATTGCATATGGTTTTGAGCAGGCGACTCATGCCCGTAAACCACCACAGTCAACGCCGCCATTGCCAGGAAAATAGACTCTGCGCGGCGATAGCAAGCTTGTCATCATGCAACTGGCCGGCAAGTGGAAAGCGAGGGAAGGCTGCGGCTGGCATGATTTTGGAACGCGTATTTTGAAGAAGACCGGGAACCTGAAGCTGGTTATGAACACGATGGGCCACGTGAACATCAAGACTGCGATGAGCGAAGGTATGCCGTAGATCATGGAAGCGATAGCGGACGGGTAGATTCGCTTCTGTCTGCGCCGTCATCCAGGAACGCTTCACTTCCTGGATGGACTTCTTGTGGAAGAGGAAGATTGGACCGGATGGACAGGCACGCTTCTTGAGAAGCTCATACAGTCGACCGCTTATGGGAATCTCCCGCGCGTCGATCTCCATTCGCGGGGCGGCCGTCTTTCGGCAGACATCCAGTCTGTCGTTGCCGCCGATTACGTCCGGAACTTGCGGGAGGAAGCGAAGAAAGGCATCTACGGACGATTGAAGCAGGGTTTCTATCCCATGCGGGCTCCGATCGGCTGCTCCATACTGCCGGCGGGCGCCCTAACAGCGAATAGCTTGACGGATTAAAATCGTCTGCCAATGTCGCAAGCAGGCGAAATGGGTATACAATTGCTGCCATTCTCGAGGCGAAAATCATAATCTGCGACTGGGAATTCTGAGATTAGTGTGCCGCTGGAGATTAGTAGGTTCGGACACTGATCGAAATTGACCATGTTTGCATTGGTAATGACAAAGACAGGAGGGGACACGGCGACGCCTTGTTCCTCTCGGCAAAAGGCGGCCTTTGTAGTCCCGGCGTTGATCGGAGGGAGCCGCAGAGGCCGACGTCGGTTCTGCGTCGCTAGCCATTTTGAGGCGCCACAAACGTGGATCATGCAGCTTCGGCGTGACAGATTGAACCGCTGCTAAGTGGAACAAGGAAATCGATCACATGCAATCCGCACTGAATACCGCCGCAATTCCGCACGCTCGGTGGATAAGAATCGTATCGCCGGCGATCATTATCTACATCGTTTCATACATGGACAAGATGAACATCGGCTTTGCCATGGCCGGAGGCATGAATGAAGAACTGAGGCTCTCCATGGCCGTTGCTGGCTTCGCGGCGGGAATGTATTTCATTGGGACAATGGTATTGCAAGTGCCGGCCGGCCATATTGCGGAACATGGTAGTGCAAAGAAGTTTATCCAATACTCGATTATAGCGTGGGGAGGTTTGTCTTTCCTGACGGGATTTGTGCAGAATGCCTGGCAGTTAATAGCAATGCGTTTCTTGCTCGGGGTTGCCGAAGGCGGCGTATATCCGGTTGTCTTGATAATTGTTTCTAATTGGTTTCCAAGAAAAGAGCTTGGGCGTGCCAACGCTGTTTGTCTGATGGGCTTGGCACTTGCGGCCGTTTTAACTAATCCGCTATCGGGATGGTTAATCGCCAGGTTCGGCTGGCGCTGGCTCTTTTTCGGCGAAGGTTTGATATCTCTGGCGACGATATTCGTCTGGTTCCCGCTGATTAGCGACCATCCGGCAGACGCAAAATGGATATCTCGGGAAGAGAAAGACTACTTGGTCACAACATTGGCGGCGGAAAAAGCCGAAAGGGTAGCTGCTGCCTCCAAGCAAAGCGGCCGTGCGACATGGTCATATAAAGAAATACTTGCGAATAAGCATCTCTGGCTCCTGACCGCGATATACACCTGCGCATGCACGGGTCAATGGGGTTATATATTTTGGTTGCCCACACTGGTCAAGAAGCTCACGAAGGCGAGTTTGACGAACGTAGGCCTGCTATCCGCGTTGCCTTTCATCGCTGCAATTGGAGGGTTGTATATTTTTGGTGCTTTGTCGGACAGAAAGGGCAATCGCAGGCTGTGTACTGCTACATGTCTTAGCAGCTTTGGTATATGCTTCTGGATTGCCGCTCAATTCCCTGCTTATATCTGGCTTTCCTGCTTATTACTGGTATTGACAGGCGTATTTACTAAAGCTTGGCAGGGAACATTCTGGGCCATGCCGGATCTAGTATTGGCGCCAGGAGTCTCCGGAGCTGCTCGCGGCGGCATCAATGCGATCGGGAACTTGGGCGGCTTTATTGGACCGGCGCTGGTCGGCTTGGTTGCGACTAAGACTGGAACTATGACCTACGGCGTTTACAGTCTGAGTGCCGTATTGATACTGGGTGGCATTATCACGATGTTCTTGCCTAAAGTTACTGCCGGGTACAAATACAAAGCGGAAGCAAAAGCGGCAGATCGAGAAAAGGCGACTGCTAGCTAATCACGCTGGATAAAAGTTCGCCGTTGCTTGCCGAGGAAAACCGAACGCAGTACAAGTGTCGAGAAGCCGCACAAGCTAGATCGTCTAATAGGGTGAATCGGGCAAAGGGAGGACGCAGATGAATTCAGCTATAGGATACAAAGAAGCGGAGGTGGTCATCGCGGGGGCCGGCCCGGGCGGTGCGCTTGCCGCAATTGCGGCGGGACGGATGGGAGCGAAGGTCCTTCTCATCGACCAGCTTGGATTTCCAGGCGGCATGTTCAGCGGTGGAAACATGTCCGTAACGAACTGCTGGCCGTGGGCTGGAATAGGGAAGGAGATTTTCGACCGCCTGAAGGCGCGCGGCGCGGCCATCAGCCATCCCAACGACCCTCCAAATTATCCGTTATTTCACTTCGGCGCCTACTCCTGGCGCAATGTGCCGTACGACCCCGAGGCTGCAAAGCTGGTGCTGTTTGAAATATTGCAAGAAGCTGGTGTAAGCCTGCTCCTGCATTCGTACGTGACCGGCGCCATCATGGAAGGCAATCAGGTTCGGGGCGTTGTGGTCGAAAACAAATCTGGACGGCAGGTGATCTGCGGCAAGGTCATTTGCGACGGAACTGCAGACGGTGATGTCGCTGCCTCCGCCGGTGCGGAGTTCATCAAAGGTCAAGACCAGGGTGACGGCACCAGAAAGCTGTTCCCGATGACGATGCTGGTCCGCCTCAGCCATGTCGATTGGCCACGCGTTGGCGAGTATTCAAAAACGGACACGGGCTGGGACAAAGCCATTGCCAGAGCCACCGCCGCCGGCGATCTGCCCTACTACAAGGCGCGGGCGCGCGACATGGTTCCCTACGTGGGACACCCACGGCCAGAGATGGCGCACCTCTGGTGGGAAGACGGCGCCCTGCTCTGGGGCGGCACGGTCGACGGTGTGGACGGCACGGATGCAGATTCGCTGACACACGCCGAGGTGGAGTGTCGGAAGCAGTGGGTCTCGGAGCTGGCGTTCCTGCGCAAGTATATTCCTGGCTTCGCAGAGTGCCGCGTGGAAGACAGCGGCGTGACCGTGGGCGTGCGCATCAGCCGCAACATCGTCGGCGAATATATGTATACGGGATACGACATCCTTGAAGAGCGGGAGTTTGAGGATACGGTTGCATATATCACTCCGTTGTACTTGGGCGTGCCTTATGGTTGCCTTCTGCCGAAGCAGGTCGACAACCTTCTGATCGCGGGCCGCTGCATTTCGACGACTCCCGGACAGACCACCTCCGGGCCGACCTTAGGCTCGTACAACAATATGAAGAGCATTCCGACCGTCATGACCTACGGCGAAGCGGCTGGAACCGCTGCCGCCTTATCTGTGCGGCAAGGTGTAACACCGCGGCAACTCAACCGAGATCTCCTCGTTTCAACGCTGAAGAAAAACAGAGCGGTCGTTGATCGTGCTGAAAGAGATGCCATGATGGAAAGCGAGCGGCTTCCTGACGGAACTTCGTTCAAGCCGTACTTCGAGAGGCGACAGGCGGAACTTAGGGCGCATTGGGAAGTGAGAGGCTATAAGTTTGAAAAGGCGAAACAGGTGCTGGTGACGCTCACTGGCGCGAAGGCATAGCGACCAGAATGCCTGCCGGAGATCGTACCCAGAACCACTAACAGTCTGCCCCGAAGCATTGATTCGAGGAGGATGAATCATGCACGCCACAAGTGGAGCCGTTGTTCTTGGGATCGTCGTCTCTTACTTGGTCTTCACCACCGCAGTTGGGGCGTGGTCGGTAAAGTACTCGAAAGACACCAACAGCTTCATGAGTGCGAAGAATCAGATGGGCACGTACATCATAAGCGTGTTGCTGGTTTCCGAGTTTGTCGCCTCGGCTTCGACGCTGGGAACTTCTCAGACTGCCTTTGAAACCGGGATTTCGGCATCGTGGGTGTTTATTTCGATTGCTATCGGGTTCCTCCTGTACTCCTTTCTCTTAGCCGGGAAATACAACGAGACGAAGGAGTACACCATCTCCGGGATCATCGCGCAGCGATACGGCAGAGAAGCGCGTTTGATCGTCTCCGCGATTATGATCTATGCGCTGATTACGGTAAACGTGGTGGCTTATACAGGCGGAGCGGTGGTATTGGGAACGCTCCTCAATATCCCCATCACGTCCGCCGTGTGGGTGATGGCGACAGCAGCGACTATATGTGTCGCTACCGGCGGAATTCGAGGAGTCGGCTTCGCAAACCTGGTGCATTTCGTGGCCAAGTATGCTGCGCTTGTAGTCACAGCCGTTGTTGCACACAACATGCTGAAAGCTCATCCGGGGGGCTGGGGGGCTTTGCCGCCGATTTATTTCTCGATGACCGGCGTGGGCGTTTCGCAGATCGCGGCATGGACAATCGGGAACATCGGGGCAGTGTTCGCCACCCAGTACGTCATACAAAGCATCAGTTCACTGAAGAATGCGCAGGAAGCGAAGAAGGCCAGTATGTTCGCCAGCCTCTGGCTTTTGCCTGTCGGCTTCATTGCCGCGTATATCGGCATGGTGGCGCGAATCCTGTTTCCTAAGATCAAGAGCGTTCAGGCACTACCGATCTTTCTCAAGTATATGGGTCCGTGGACAGCGGGAGTCGTGGCTACGGGGATCCTGGCTGTGGCCTTTGTCACGATCCTGGCCTGCCATCTCGGGGCGACGGCGCTGGTGATGAAGGATTTCTATGCGCCGCTGGTGAAGCCGAGCGAGAAGCATCAGATTCTCGCGGTCAGGATCTTAGCAATCATCCTGGGAGTTCTTCCCGTACCGTTTGCGTTATATGTACCAGCCCTGCTCAAAACGGTATTTTTTGCGAGAGCGTTGCGCGCGAGCCTTACCGTCATTGTCCTGTTTATGTTTTACGCCCCGAAGGTTGGGAGCAAGAGAAGTGCAACAGTCAGCCTGGTGTTGAGTGTGCTGTTTACGACGATATGGTTCGTCCTGAAAAATCCGTTTGGGATTGACAACATGTACGTCGCCGTTGCCACGCCGTTCGTTTGCTTGCTGGGCGGGGCACTCTTTCGCCGGATGAGAGCGTCCAGCGAACTTGAGAAGCAATCCAAGTCAGCGACTGCGGGAATACGAGGGGAGGGATTCTGATTGCTCCTCTCGGCGCGGGCCCCTGCTTTGCCCTAACACGCGCCCGGGAACATGGACCACAAACGAGGGCATGCTGTCAGCGGGGATTTGCTCGGCGAAAAATGCCGAATTAACCTACGGCGAAGCTATTCTGGAAATCCCAGTCCCCGCAGAGTCCTCCTCGACCACCATTAAGAAGTAAAACTTGGGGTGTGGAGAAGAACAGGATTTCGGTTCTTTCCACCGCCTCTCAGCAAAACTCTAATCTCAAAGATTTTAATTTATACTGACGGGGAACCCGGTGAGGCAAGAACTCCGCGATAAGGTGAAAGCGGCGATTCGGGAGCTGAAATATCGCCCCAATGGCACCGCCCGCGCCATGCGCACAAGCCGTACCGGAAACATCGGCCTGGTCGTCCCGCGCCTTGCAAACCCCCTACATCCGGCGTTGCTGCACGTGTTGGGTGGCGCTGTCACCCAAGCTGGGTTCCGCGTTGTCGTCTGGAGCACGGATGACGTAGACGAGAAAGCTGCCGCCGACGCGGTGAGAGGAAGTCTTGTCGACGGCGTTATCATGACTGCCGCGACTACCGCCTCTACACAGCTCTATGAGGCGGTGCAACTCAAGGCGCCCGTCGTTTTGGTTAATCGTGTGGTAGAAGGATGGCCTTGCGATCAGGTGGCCAGCGACAATGTCGCCGGCGCGCGCATGGTTGCTGAGTATTTATTGAATTCGGGCCGCCGCCGTATCGGAATGGTAGGGGGGATTTCGCTGGCCAGCAGCATCCGCCAACGCCAGTTCGGGTTCCGCGAAATGCTGGCAAGCCGCGGACGTGCGCTGGACGAGAGGCTTTGTGAACTGGTTGACCGATTTTCCTACAGGACTGGTTTTGAGGCGGCGGCGCGCCTGCTTGATCTTGCCGAGCCTCCCGACGCCCTTTTCTGTGTTAACGATTTCCTCGCCCTGGGGGCAAGAGATGCAGCTCGCAACCGCGATTTCGATGTTCCCGGTGCACTTTGGATCGTCGGTTACGACGACATCGAGATGGCATCCTGGCATGCTTTCGACCTTACGACCGTCCGGCAGCCACTTTCGCAGATGGCGGAATACGCAGTGCGTTTTCTGCTCGAACGCATCAGCGGCTACGAAGGTGAGGGCCGGAACATTCGTCTGTCGAATGATCTTGTACTCCGTGGATCGACTTCGCGACGGCAGAACACTTCAACTTCAGCTAGCAATAGCTGTACCGAGCCGCACCCGATTACGGAAGACAAATGATGAGGGCTTGTGCCTCGTCGATACTTACAACGCAAAAGGAGCACGATGAAAATCACTGGTATTGAAGCAATGATCCTGCGAACCAAGATGGATAAGCCGTTCACGTCTGCACGGGGATGGTGGTACAAGACGAAGAACGCAATGCTGGTGAAGGTCAGCACCGACGAAGGTATTGTGGGCTGGGGCGAGGCCTACGGTCCTGGTGAGATGACCAAAACCGCTATCGAAACCCTCTTGGCGCCAATGGTCTGCGGCGCCGATCCCTTCAATGTCGATGTGCTGTGGGAAAAGATGTACCAGCGCGTCGAGGACTACGATCCGCAGGGCTTTGGCGTGGCCGGCATCAGCGCTATCGATATCGCTCTTTGGGACATCATGGGCAAGACGTTGAACCGCCCCGTATACCAATTGCTCGGCGGAGCTCATCGCAAGACGGTCAGAGCATACGCCACCGGACTTTATTTCATGAGTGAAGACGACGACCACACCGCGCCTTCGGTCGAAGAAGCCCTCATGTACAAGCAGCAGGGTTTCACCGGAGTCAAGATGAAGATCGCGCTGCCTCCGCGCCAGGAACTGAAGCGCGTTGAAAAAGTACGTGTAGCATTGGGCTCCGAGATTGAACTGATGGTCGACGCCAATCACGGCTACAACCTCAGCAATGCGCTTCTGCTGGGCCGAGAATTCGAGAAGATGGGCCTGGCTTGGTTCGAAGAACCGGTTTCGCCGCACGACCTCGACGCCTACGCCGATCTTAGAAGCAAACTGAGCATCCCGCTGGCTGGCGGGGAGAACGCTTTTACGCGCTATGCCTTCAAGGAGATCATCGAGAAGAGAGCGATGGACATCATCCAGCCCGACGTTTGCTGTGCCGGGGGCATGACGGAGACCAAGAAGATCGGCCACATGGCGGAAACCTACGGCATTGGCGTGATACCTCACGTATGGGGTTCGGCGGTTGGACTCTTCGCCGCTCTTCACACGATGGCCTCACTTCCGCCCGCTCCGCATAGCTGGCGTCCAGCGCCGATGTGGATGGAATACGAGCAGACCGAGAACCCATTCCGCGATCATCTCGTCGCTGAACAAGTTTGTCAGAAGAACGGCATCGTCAGCGTGCCGGAAGGCCCTGGGCTCGGCTTCACCATCAACGAAGACACGATTAAGCGGTATCGGATTGCGTAGGTAAGGATAATGACCATCAAAGCCGATGTGCTGCGCGATTTTTACTATCGCGTTCTGATCGCTGTGGGTACAGGAACGGAGGAGGCGTCGATCACGGCCGATGCGCTGATCGACGCGGACCTCCATGGACTTGAAACTCACGGCGCTTTTCGAATTCCCGCCTACGTGCGTGTCGCGATAGAGAACGCGCTCGAACCCAGGGGGAAGCCACAAGTCGAATGGCGCAAAGGTGCGCTCTCTCTGGTCAACGGCAACAACGGATGGGGGCAGCCGGCTGCCGAGCTTGCCGTGAGCGAGGTGATCGCAAACGCCAGAAATAGCTGCATTGGCGCCGCCGGCATCCACAACACAAACCATATCGGGACTTGCGCATACTATGCACGAATGCTGGCCAGAGCGGGGCTGGTCGGATTCGTTACCACGAACTCGCCTCCAAACATGCCGCCTACGGGCGGCGCGGAAGCCGTGCTCGGAACCAATCCTATTTGCTTCAGCGCCCCGGCCTCGGGCGGTCGCGTTGTCGTAGTCGACATGGCGACTTCAGTCGTTGCCAAGGGCAAGATTATGCTCGCAGCGGAGCGCGGGGAAGCAATTCCAGCGGGCTGGGCGGTAGACAAAGACGGGCATCCAACCACGGATCCGAAGGCGGCTCTGGGCGGCTACCTTCTTCCTGTCGGCGGCCCCAAGGGATACGGCCTTGCCCTCTTCGCCGACATCTTTGCCGGCGTACTTACCGGCGCAGAGGTGGCAAAAGATCTGAACACGATGTATTCGCCACAACTGAAGAAGTCTGGTGTCGGCGCGTTTCTGTTCGGTATCGATACAGCCGCCTTCGGAGCCGGTGATGTGAGTGCGCGGATGGATAAGCTGATCGAGATGGTAGTTGGGGCGAAGCTCGCCGAGGGAGCCACGAAAATCTACCTGCCCGGCGAGATTGAAGAATCGACGGCCGGGAGACGGAAGCGGGAAGGCATCGCAGTCAGCGCATCCGTGCTCGCAAACCTCCATAAAGTTGCCAATGATCTTGGAGTAACGCCGCTGGCGGTGCAGTAAGGGGAACTCACTTATGTTTCATGCTCTACAACTCGAATCGGTGGATAACGTTGCCACGGTAGTCGCCGACATCGCTAAAGGCAGCGTCATAACCGTCCAAGCTGGAGCTAGAGCGGTGACGCTCTCGACTTTGGAGTCGATTCCGTTTGGCCATAAGATAGCCCTGCAGCCGATCAAGCGGGGCGAAGTTGTCACCAAATACGGGCGGCCAATAGGCCGGGCACTCATCGACGTAGCAAAGGGTGGCCTGATCGGCGCGCACAACATTGAAGGCATGCGGGGCCGAGGCGACCTTGCAATCCAGGAAGGCGAGGCCGAATGACTTTCTTAGGTTTTCCTCGCCCCGGCAATCTGGCGGGGACTCGAAACTATATTCTCATCGTACCTGCCGGCAGGCTTCTGAATATAGCTGCAACTCGAGTGAGCCAGTATGTCCACGGAACCAAGTGCGTGATTACCGCCGGCGAAAACGGACGGCACAAGAAGGATCGCGAACGGCTTGCGCGAATCTACGTGGGTCTGGCAAAGAATCCCAACGTCTATGCGACCGTTGTACTTGGGGCAAAGAAGGGCTTTGGCTACCAGGAGGTTGAGCCTTACAACCTGGCGCATGAAATCGCAAAGGCGGGCAAACCGGTCGAGGTCTTTACTATCGAGGAGTCCGGCGGGCTGGAGCGGCTGGTGGAAGATGCCATCGATCTCACCCGCCGCTATGTTCACCAAGCGTCGCTCGTCAGGCGTGAGCCGGTCTCGATGGACAAGCTCACGATCGGCGTGAAGTGCGGGCTTTCCGACGCAACGAGCGGCATTGCCGGCAACCCGTCCTTCGGCAAAGCCGCGGATCTGCTGATCGCGGCCGGAGGCAGTGCGATCTTCTCGGAAACGGTGGAGTTGATCGGGGCCGAGCAGGATATCGCAGCACGGTGCGCGAATGCGGCAGACGCGAAAAGGCTGCTGGAGATGGTTGCCGAAGTGGAACTGGCGGCCAAGCGAACCGGCGAAGACATCCGCGCGATCAATCCCCTGCCGTCGAACATCGCGGCCGGCCTGTCCACGCTGGAAGAGAAATCGCTTGGGGCGGTGCGTAAGGCGGGAACCTCACCCATCGTCGGCGTGCTCGAGTACGCCACACAGCCGAGCAGGAAGGGCTTGCATTTCATGGATGGCTGGCAATCGTCGTTTTCGTTGCCGATGAGTTTAGCGGCTGCCGGATGCCAGATATCGATTTACCAGCTCGGCGGCGACGACCTGCCGAGCAATGATCCACCCATGCTGGCAACGAATACCGGTGTAGTTGCACCGCTGATGATGATCACCGGCAATCCTAGAACGGCGAGCAAAGCCAAGCGCAGCATCGACTTTTCATCGGGTGCCATCATCACGGGCGAATCCACTGTTGAACAGATGGGTGAAGCGTTGTACGCGAAGATTATTTCCGTTGCCTCAGGAGAGCTTACGAAGGGGGAGACTATTCGCTACTCCGACCCGCTCGAACCCTACTTCCTAGGTCCGGTGTTCTGAGGAAAAATCATGAGACTGGTCAGCTTCCACGCCGAACAGAAGGTGCAGCTTGGCGCATTGGTAGACAACAGCACAATCATCGACGTAAATGCCGCCGCGGCGGCGTTTGGACTCCGCAGTGCGACTGGCGTCCTCGATGTGCTGGAATCGTCGGATGGACTAGCTCGAATTGCCGCGATTCTCGCTGCAGTGAAAGGCCAAAGCGGTTTTTGGGCTTTGGCGAGCAGCGGTGTAAAGCTGGCGCCTCCCATTCCCCGAACGGCGAAAATTCTTGGCGTAGCACTCAACTACCACGATTTTTGCCTGCGCGGAAAGCTTGAGACCCCAACCGCACTGAAAGTCTTTTCCAAGCTACAGACGACAGTGGTGGGTCCCGAGGACGTGATCGAACTTCCCACCGGACACAAAGTCACCTACGAAGGCGAACTCGCGGTCGTTATGGGCCGGCGAGCGAAGAACATTCCGGTTTCCGAAGCCTGGGATTACGTGGGCGGCTACACCGTGCTAAACGACCTCACCGCCAACGACGTCGCGAGGGAAGACGTACAGCTTATGCGAGGCAAGAACTTTGATACGTTCTGCCCGATCGGACCGACTCTCGTCACCAAAGATGAGGTTCCAGATCCTTACAAATTACGCATCAAGACCACCGTTAATGGAGTAGTGCGCCAGGATTCAACGGTGGAACAGCTGATCTTCAAGATACCGGATATCATCAGCTATTTCGCGTCGTTTCTAACCTTGGAACCCGGCGATGTTATTGCCACCGGTACGCCGGCCGGCACTGCTCTACAGCACGACCCTCCGGCGTTTTTGGCAGTGGGCGACTTGGTCACGGTTACCGTCGAGAGGCTGGGCACGATCACAAACAGGGTTGTCACTGCAACAAAAGATGTGGCGCGCACGACTGCAAACCTTGCCGCTGGCTAGGGAAGGAGAAGGATATGCACGGTTTGGGAATAGTTGTTGGAATTACGATAGCCTATATCGTAGGCACGACCCTGATAGGGATGTGGTCAGTCAAGTACGTGAAAGACACCACGACCTTCATGACCGCCAAGAACATGCTCGGGCCTTGGATCATCGGCGTGCTTCTGATGAGTGAATTTGTTGGCCCCGGCACTTTTATAGGCGTCGCCGAATCGGCTTTTTCCAAAGGCATATTCTCGGGCCTGGCCCACATTTCCCTATCGCTTGCCTTTCTCTTATACGCCTTTTTTATGGCGCCGAAGTATAACACCGCCGGTGAATACACCATCTCGGGCATATTGCAAAAGAGGTATGGACAAGGTACGCGCTGGATCGTGTCACTGGTCATGATCTATGCCCTGCTTGCGGTCAACGTAACCAACTTTACTGGCGGGTCGGTAACCATTGCGACGATGCTTAACCTTGATGTTAAGACGGCAAGCCTGATTCTCGCCAGCCTCATAGCCGCAATCGTTGCCACCGGCGGTCTGCGTGGAATCGGCATCTCGAATCTCTTTCACATCGTCGTGAAGTACGTTGCCCTGGTCGCGCTCGCCTTTACGGCCTGGATGCTCCTGAAGGCGAACCCCGGAGCAGCGGCTCGCATTCCGGCGACACACTATTCTATTAAAGGGACCGGGCTCTCGCTGCCTCTGGTCTGGGCACTGGGCAATATCGGCGCCGTGTTTTCCACGCAGTATGTCGTGCAGTCGATTAGCTCGTTAAGGGACCAGAAGGAAGCTTTCAAAGCGAGCCTCATCGCCAGCATCACGATCATTCCTACTGGCATTTTCGCGGCCTATGCTGGCTTTGCCGCGCGCGGACTCTTTCCCAATATCAAGGGAGTCACCGCCGTAGCAGTGCTAATGAAATCCATGACTCCGGTGTGGGCAGGAATTGTGTCTGCCGGCGTTATCGCGAGCGCCTTCGTGGCTCTTTCAGCGTGCATCCTGGGTGCGACGGCACTGTTCATCAAAGATTTCTATGTGCCACTCGTAAATCCAAACGACCGCCAGACAATGATTGCGACCCGGGTTGCGGCGATCGTCATTACGTTTATCCAGTTGCCCTTTGTCTGGTATGTTCCCGCCCTTTTATCCACGCTGTTTTTCTCGCGCGGTCTTCGGGCATCGATCGGCGTGCTGGCCGTGTTTCTCTTCTATCTGCCGAAGATTGGCTCAGGCCGTGGAGTAGTTGGCGGCCTTCTCTGCACCATCGTCGGCACCACGATCTGGTACGCTCTTGGCAATCCCTTCGGGATTGATAACCTCTACATCGCGATTGCGATGCCGGCGCTCGGCATGTTCGTCGATCACTTCATTACCACATTAGGGGCTAAGCGAGGGCTCAGCCCCGCCGTAGTGGTCGCAACTGCGCCCACTCATGAGACGCATGTGAAACCATAGTGGGCATTTGCCTTTAAGAACAATCTGGAAGGTGGCGAATATGGCGCAGTCCGACCCTACATCATGTACCCGCACGTCGATCTCGGCGCACGAGGCACGCATCCCAGGAGCGGCGCTCCTCAAGAGGGCGCAGGAATACGATGAACACTGATAACAGTCTTGCCGGACACTTTCTCGGGCACTGCAGTTCGCGGCTTGAGGTGCTCTCTTCCTGGGCGGACGATTGCTTGAGTCGCCTTACTCATGATCAAGTCTGGTGGCGCGCCGGGGAGGCACAAAATGCAATTGGGAATCTGGTCCTGCATCTCTGTGGGAATGTTCGCCAACGTATCTCATCGTCACTTTCCAACAATACTCCCGATACGCGAGACAGGGATCGTGAGTTTGATTCGCGCTCTTGCGCCACACCCGAGGAGTTGCGCGAACTGCTAAAGGCAGCGGTCGCCGAAGCGATTGCCACCTTACGGCAGTTTCCCGCGGACCGCCTCCTGGAACGGGCCCAGATACCATACTACGAACGTTCCGTAATGCAGAATATCTTTGCGGTTGTGGAGCATTTCGCTCAGCACACTGGCCAGATCATGTTTGCTACCAAGCAACTGACGCATCAGGAATTGGGCTACTACCCACACCTGAAGCGCAAGAAAGCTAGTAGCTAAAAGCCGACGGAACTGCCGCGAGCAGGATTAGGTACGTCTGTTTACGGCAACGATTCATGTCGAAGCGGTCATAACGAATGTGAGTGGAGGACTACCGTGACGGATTTAACTTGTGATGTCCTGGTTGTGGGTGGTGGTATTGCTGGCGTAGCTGCGGCTACCGCCGCGGCGCGACAGGGTTCGAAGACCATTCTGATCGAGAGCAAAACATTTGTGGGCGGAGTGCCTGCGACGGGCTACTGCTTGCACAACTTCATTGCTAAAGATGGCCGCCAAGTCGTTTTCGGTCTGGCGCAGGAGATAGTAGATAACCTTATCGAAATGGGAGGCGCCGTTGGGCATGTCCCTTATAAAGGATTTGTCTGCGCAGTGACACCGATTGATGGGGAAATGTTCCGGTTCCTGTCTAACCGACTAGTGGATGAGGCTGGCGCGCAAATGATCGTTGGAGTTATGGCGGTTGGCGCGGAAGTGGACGGCAATGGTCGCATCTCAAGTGTTCACGTCGCTACAAAGAGTGGAATAAGCAAGATTCGCGCGAAGGTGTATATCGACGCAAGCGGAGACGGTGACTTGGCGGTGTTCGCTGGCGCGAAGTATGGCAAGGGCGATGACAAGACCGGCAAGATGCAACCGGTCTCTATGATTATTCGGTGCTATGCGACCGATAACAACAAGATTGCGGAGCAGATTAGCGTTGTGACGCCCGCGATGGCAAAGCGTCGGGATCACCCAAATCCCATCCCAGTCTACTTCAACGGGCACTTTGGAAGATGGAACGATTATGTCCTTGAGAATGGCATTTTCCCCAATAAGGATCACAAGGTGTTCTTTAATACGGTGTGGCCGAACCATATCAATGTGAACACTTCCGCTGCCACCGGGATTGATGGGACGGATTCCGTAGACCTATCCAAGGGAACTGTGCAGCTCACAAAACAGATCTACAAGATAGCCAAGTTCCTGCGGGAATTCGTCCCCGGTTTCAAGGACGCTTACTTCGCGCCTTCTTCCTGGGCACAGGTGCGGGAGACTCGGCGGATCAAGGGATTGTGTGAAATAACCGATCAGGACATACTTCAAGGCAAAAAGTACGCGGACACGATCGGCAAGATATGCTTCCCGGTCGACATTCATGATCCCGATACTGGGCAGGCGCACTTCCAAGATATCGGGGATGACGGAACATTCGATATTCCCTTTCGGGCCTTGGTCCCAGAGGGGTTGGCGAACGTGCTGGTTGCCGGTCGGTGTATTTCTGCTTCTCAGTACGCACAGGGAGCCACCCGCAACCATGCCCCCTGTTTGGTTACCGGGGAAGCCGCCGGAGTAGCCGCTTCCATCGCCGCGAAACGGAATTGCTCAATCCCCGAGGTGGACATAAAGCAGTTGCAGCGACTCTTGCTGGAAAACAAAGTCTTTCTGGGTGAGGGATTCTCGCCTGTAAAATCCGCTCAGGGACTGGGTCGTTAAGCTTGCGGGGAGTTCCGGCGGGGACTCCCTTTTCCAAAGATCTCGTGCGGCGATCTTCCGCGGACAACAGCCGTTTTGGCCTGCGCAGGGCCCCGCCCGTCAGGTAATGAAGGAGTTCTTTCAGTGGCAAACGTGATCATGATCGGCATAGCTCTATTGTATGTGCTTATCACCACCGGCATCGGTGTGTACATGAAAAAGCACTCGCGCACTTCGTCCGGCTTCATGACAGGCGGAAAGCAATTTGGCGCCTTCGTCATCGGAGCGCTGATGATGTCGGAGTTCATCGCGGTTGGTTCCACGATCGGGACGGCGCAGACTGCATTTTTGAAGGGGATTTCGGCATCTTGGAATCTTTACACTCTAATGCTGGCTTTCACCGCATTCGCGTTGTTCTTAGCGAAGAAGTTCCATGAAAGATCCGAGTATACGATCTCCGGTGCAATAGCCAAGAGTTACGGTACTCATGCCAAGATCATCACGTCACTCATCATGACGTACGCTCTGGTGGTCTCCGTTATATCGACCTACGCGGGTGGCGCAGCAATGGTGGCACTTCTCATGCACGTGCCGAAGTCACTAGCTGCTGTCATTGTGGGAGTAGTGTCAGTTGTCTATGTCGCTGCGGGAGGTATGTCGGCTGTTGCCTATACGAACCTAGCGCATGTAACGGTGAAGTATTTGGGCGTGATTATCTGCGTGGCCGTGGGATTGGGTGCAGTTGGCGGAATGACGGGACTAAGAATGCATGTCAGTCCGCAAATGCTGAACTGGACGGCGATTGGCTGGCCCACGATCATCGCGTGGACGATCGGCAATATGGGAGCAATCTTCTCAACTCAATACATCATCCAGGCGGTAACCTCGACAAAGGACGAGCGTAAAGCGAGGCTGGCGAGCGTTTATGCCGGACTGCTGATAATACCGATCGGGTTCATGATTGCACTAGCAGGGGTGATGTCGAAGGTCATTTTCCCGATAGCTCCCTCTGCTCAAGCGCTACCAATCCTCGTGACGCTCATGAATCCCTTCGTCGGGGGCTTAGTGGTGGCTGGGTTAATCGCCGCAGTCTTCTCGGCATCATCGGCGGGGGCTCTGGCTTGCGCAGCTCTTTTGCTGAAAGACGTCTACTTGCCTTTTGTGAACAAGAATGCAACCGAGGCACAGTCTCTGAGGTTTTCGCGAATGGCAACAATTATCATGGGGCTCCTACCGGTCCCGTTTGCTATCTTTGTTCCGCAAATCCTCAATACCATGTTCTTTGCTCGTGCCCTGCGAACCACGATTGCCGTGGTTGTCGTCCTGATGTTTTACGCTCCGCGGTTCAGTAGCGGTCGCGGCGCATCGATTGGCTTGGTCACTGCTGCGGTGGCCACGACAGTCTGGTATATGTCGGGCAATCCTTTCGGAGTCGACAGCATTTACGTTGCGTGCGTTACGCCGGTACTCGTTATGGCTATCGACCATCTGTTTGCCGGAAAGAGACGGAAATCTGGAGAACCGCCCATGGCCGCAACGATAGTAAGCCAGGCACGGTAGAAGGAGTTAAAAGGCCCCAAAGCCAGGAGCTCAATAGATAGCCACTGGTGGGCGGGATTGCGATTTATGGAGGAACGACAAAATGGAATTATTTGGCACATATGACGTAGTTGTAGTTGGCGCCGGGATCGCCGGGGTCGTGGCTGCGATACGCGCCGCTCGTGAGGGAGCCAAGACGCTGTTGTTGGAAGCCAGCGGATTTCTTGGAGGGCTTGTGACTGGTGGCAGGCAGACGAAGCCAACCGGAGTTATAAACGGTGGGACATTTCGAGAGCTGCTGGACAAATGCGTTGGCTATCAGGGTGCAGACCCCGTACCGAGGGAATCGTTTTGGGGCGCCTACACCGGAGCATTCGACGCCGAGACCATGCAGCGGGTCATGATGGAAACAGTAGAAGATGCCGGGGTCGAGGTTTTGCTGCATGCTCAGGCGGTACAAGCGGTCAGGGAAGGTAATACTCTCAAGGCATTGGAAATTCAGACGAAGTCCGGGAGAAAGCTTGTACTGGCGAAGGTGTTTGTCGATGCCTCGGGCGACGGGGATGTGGCCGCTCTGGCGGGCGCTGAGTTCATGCTCGGCAGAAAGCGGGATGGCCTTACGCAGCCTATCACCTCGTATCTCCGGGTTCTGAACGTCGACATTCCCAAACTCGTAGAGGACTGCAAAACCCACATGGACGACATGTGGGAACTGACCCTCCCAACGGACCAGGCAACTCGCAACGAAGACTATGTGCTGGTGTTTTTCACTACAGGATTTACGAAACGGATCGAGCAAGCGAAAAAAGAAGGCTTCAAATGGATTGTACCCAAAGATCATATGAGCCTGAAGGCCGGACTCATCCCTGGTGAAATCATTGTGAATGTCACTCGTGTCCACGGCAATGCGCTCGATGATCGTACTCTCAGTCGTGCTGAGTTTGAGATCAGGAAACAAGCTTACTGTGCATTCGACTTCTTGAAGCGTTATGTAAAAGGATTCGAGAACGCCATTTACCTGGAAGTTGCTCCCAAAATCGGTGTTCGCGAGACGCGACGAATCAAGTGTCGGTACGTTCTCACCGGAGCTGATGTTCGCGGACAAGCACGCTTTGAGGACGCGATAGGCCTGTGCAATTCCCCGGTGGATATCCATGAACCCGGTGGCGTCAGGGCAACCATGGAGAACGTTGGGACGGGGTACGCCATCCCCTTGCGTTGCATTGTCCCGGAAAAGATAGAAGGCTTGTACGTCGCCGGCCGATGCATGTCTGTGGATGAGACTGCATTTGGGTCTACCAGGAACCTGCCCGCTTGTGCCATGACCGGAGAAGCCGCCGGGGTAGCGGCAGCTTATTGCGCCAAGCATGGCGTGCCAACACCGCAAGTTCCTGCAGAGGCGGTTCAGCAAAGATTACGAACAATCGGCGTAGTGTTGGGTACCCCGCTAGAAATTGCTAGTGCGCGTTAGCATCATCGTTGAGAAGATCGAGGATCTAGTGCGCTCGATAATTGGAGGAGATTGGTTACATGGCTCAGGGACCTAGTGTTGCCAAAGCAAAACTTCAACCCGAGAGGTCTCGCACGCGCCGGTCCATAAGCGCAATCGGGGCAGTCATTTGCACCCTACTGGCCATATACCTTGCCTTTCACCAGCCGCCCCAAGGGCTGACCGTAACTGCCATGCGCGCATCAGGCATCCTGGTCTGGGCGGTATCTTTCTGGATTCTGGAAGTCATCCCGGAATATATCACCGGCCTGCTGATGTGCACGCTCTGGGCGATGACCAAGGTCGTGCCGTTTGAAAAGGCCTTTGCCTACTTCTCAACCTCGACTTGGTGGATCATGGTTGGCGCATTTGGCCTCGGCGTGGCCGCCACCAAATGCGGTCTGTTGCGGCGCATCTCACTGTTCATTTTGAGATTGTTTCCAGCAACCTTTACCGGGCAGGCCTTGGGATTGCTGGGGGCGGGAACGGTTGTGTCGCCTCTCATCCCCAGCGCGAACGCCAGAGGTGCGATCGCCGCGCCTATAGCGTTGGCTATCAGTGATTCTCTAAAGTTCGACAGAAAGACCGACGGGGCCTGCGGATTGTTCGGAGCTATGTTCGTCGGCTTCTGCGTCGTAGGGTCGCCGGCTTTCCTAAGCGGCTCCTTTACCAACTATGCCACGATGGCTCTCTTTCCTAAAGCCTATCAGAATGTTACCTGGGCCTTATGGCTGCTGTATGCACTGCCTTGGGCTGTTGTCGTCTTCATAGGCAGTGGACTCGCTATCTATTTTCTCTACAAGCCGCCTCAAACTGTGACCTTGCCGAAACGGTTTGCATCTGACGAATTGTCCCGCCTGGGGCCAATGGGGCGAGACGAGAAACTTACCTTCGTTGTTCTGATGACCACGCTGGCGCTGTGGATGACGGAAAGTATTCACAGGATTGCCTCGGGAGAGGTCGCGGTTGTTAGCATCTGCGTGCTGCTGGCGTTTAATGTCTTAAACCGTGACGATTTTCGTAAAGGCATCGACTGGTCTGCCATTATCTATGTCGGTTGCATTATGAACATAGGCGTGGTATTCCAAGTACTAAAGATCGACCTGTGGCTTGGACATGCATTGGAGCCGATAATCTCCAGATTCTTGTCTAATCCTTACCTTTTTGTGGTGGTACTGGCGCTTTCAGTCTTCGTCGCCCGCTTCATCATTATTTCGCTGGCCGCGACCGCTGTTATCTTTACGGTTGTTTTGACCCCATTGGTTACGATTCATGGTATGCACCCATGGATCATCGCCTTTGTTTCGTTTGCATCTTCCAACATCTGGTTCTTCTTCTTCATGAACTCGTATTACTTGCTGTCCTTCTACGGAACCGGCGGTGAAATGGTCGAGCATCGTCAGATGATCAAGCTTTCGTTTGCCTATGCAATGATTGCCATAGTCGGATTCCTGGTGAGCGTGCCGTACTGGCGGTTGCTTGGGCTGATTCACTAGCTAGGCGAAGCACAGTGAGAGGAATTCTTAAGTCAGTCAAAGGAGCTATGAAATGGAGATATATGGTTCTTATGATGTGGTGATCGTTGGCGCCGGTATTTCCGGAGTGTGCGCTTCGATCAAGGCGAGCCGCGAAGGAATCAAGACGTTGCTGGTGGAAGCAAGCGGTGTTCTCGGCGGCCTGATTACCGGCGGGCGGCAAACTAAATCCACTGGACTCATCAACGGCGGGGTTTTCCAGGAACTGCTGGACCGTTGTGTGGCATACAAGGGCGCTGATCCCGAGATCAGGAGCTCCTACTGGGGAAAATACAGTGGGCAGTTTGATGCGGAAGTGATGCAGCGAGTCATCGTTGAGGCTGTCGAAGAAGCCGGCGTCGAACTTCTGCTTTATGCTCCCGTCACCGAGGTGGTTAAGGATGGGCGACGAGTCAAAGGCATCAAAGTCCAGGCCAAATCCGGGCCCAAGCTTATCCTGGGTAAAATCTTCATCGATTGCTCTGGAGATGGCGACCTGGCCGTTTTGGCCGGTGCGGAATCTATGGTCGGACGGAAAGGAGACGGGCTAACGCAGCCGATTAGCGCCTACGTTCGGCTGGTCAATGTTGACTTCCCCGCGGTTGCCAAAGACTTCCAGGAGCACAAGGATGATATGTGGGAACTGAACGTTCCCCAGAAAGAAAACGCCACAAACGAAGATCATGCGTTGGTGTTTTTTGCGACGGGCCTCACGAAACGAATCGAGCAGGCGAAGAAAGACGGTTTCAAATGGATCATTCCCAAGAACCACATTACGTTTAAGGCGGGCCTGATTCCCGGTGAAGTCAGCTTGAATATTACGCGATTCCATGGCAACGCGTTAGACGAGCGGACGCTGACGAAGGCGACGATCGAGATCCGGAAACAAGCCTACAACGTATTCGACTTCTTGAAAAAGTATGTCCGCGGCTTTGAAAAAGCGATTTTCCTCGAGGTTGCCCCGAAGCTCGGTGTACGTGAAACAAGAAGAATCGTGGGCGAGTATATTCTTACCGAACATGATGTGAGGAATGAAGCACGCTTTGAGGACGCAATTGGTCTTTCAAATTGCCCCGTCGATGTGCATGAGCCGGGTGGTGAAAAAGCCATCATGGATAGCGTTGGTGCGGGATACGGGGTACCTTACCGCTGCTTGGTACCGAAAGGTCTGGATGCTTTGCTGCTGGCCGGCAGATGCATATCGGTGGATGAGATAGCGTTCGGTTCAACCAGGAATCTTCCGGTATGTGCCATCACGGCCGAAACTGCCGCGCTGGCTGCTGCTTATGCCGTCCGGAACAACGTGGAACCGCGCAATGTCCCCATTGGGGCAATTCAGAGTGCGCTTGGCGCAGCTAAAGTGGTACTTGGAGCTCCCGAGCAAGTGAGAGCTTTGTAAGGGGCGATCTTATTCGAGACGAATCAGGACCAGGGACACTGAGAATAGCTTCGAGATCCTGGTTCTTTTTTTCCTCATAACATGAACTACTGGGCTAATCGCACTAATTTGACGGCGGAATTGGACTGTAGTTTTGGGGACGGAACTCATGTATACCGTGACGTCCGATCATCCAATAGTCATTGTGGGAGCCAAGTCATGATTATGGGCGTGTAGTCGGCCACTCGGATATATCCGTCCGCCTCTTGAGGCTTGGGAGCTTCGGAGCGTTCTCCTTGCCAGGTATTTGGTCGCGAACAGCCGGAAGGCATGCCAACCAATGGATATGGTGTCCACTGCCGAGTAGGGTGAATACTGGCTATCCGCAACTTGCTCGAGCCGGTAAATTCGGCCCCCTTCCCGGAACGGTCTATCCGCCCGAGTCCGACATCGGCGGCAAGCTCCAACGGGGTTTTCAACTTCCCAGAAGCCGACTTCGGGACCGGCTTGGCAGATTCCGGTCTTACGGCCCTCCCCATGACTATTGTTCGGCTCAGCGTCCCAACACGATGGTCATGAAAGTGGACGTGATGGCGAGTTGCTATCACATCCCCGGGTGATGCAAGTCATATGATCTGTCCGGGTGAACACATAAGGTTGGTCTCCACCCAAGTGGTTATCTTTCCGTCGATCCTACCACTCGGGCGAAAAAGACCTTGAACTCCACCGGGACCGCTCCTCCAAGGCAGGATTCGACGGTTGGCCCCTTAAAGGATCGAAGTACGATGCGCGGGTGATCCCCGAGCGGCTACTTCGGCGCCACCGACGTTAGAGAAGCTCGCAGCGTAAAGTCCCAGGAACTTAGCACGGGATTGCTGCAGCGATTCTCCATATCTGAAAGCAACCTAAACAACTGTATTGCTATGCGTTACATAGCGTCATTGTCTCAGTGGAGGCGACAAATGTCTGCGGTCATCCTTTATGTTGATAGCGACGTTGGTTCGCGACGGACTCATAAGCTGCTTCTGGAAAGTGCAGGATATCAGGTGCTCACGGCCGAAACTGTGGCCGAGGCGTACCGGATCTTTAGCTCCGCTCCCACTCCCGATCTGGTCATTGCCGAGTACCACGTGGTGGAGGACGCTAACGGCATCAAGCTGGCTGCGCAATTGAAGTCGGTTCGCCCCGAGTTACCTGTTCTTTTGCTCTCCGCAACGGAAGAGCCTGCTGGATTGGAACATGTAGAGGCTTTTGTACACAAGCTAGAGGGACCGACAGTTTTCTTGGACAAGGTGCAGCAGTTGTTAAAGCTACGCATGTAAGCAATGAGTTGGTGCTCTTCGGGTCGAGAGATTGGAGTGCGGAGGCCGTGGTGCGCGAAGTCGAGGCCGAGGGTTCCGTCGTCCGCCAGATGGACGCGAAGTCAGAGGATTTATGCCGCCTCTTCGTACTTGTGTTTGAGCAAGCCGGAAATGGCTCAGAGCAGTTCGGGAAGCGGCACCGGTTTGTACAGGATCATGTCGGCCCATGGGGCGTTGATCTCGCCGGCTTTCCCCGTGCAGAGGAGCATGGCGACGTTCGGAGCGACGCTGCGGGCCCGTTCCGCTAGCAACTTTGCTTCCGGCACGGCTTCGAGCAGAACCAGATCTACACGCCTGCCGGCCAACTTCAGCAAAGCATCTTCGGAGTCCCCGGCGGTGAGCACGTCGTACCCCGCCACGCCGAGGATGAGCGCCACGGTCTTAAGAATCACCGGTTCGTAATCAAAGCATAATATTGCAGGCTTTTCGCGCACGGTGCGCCTCCTCCCGACAGAACTAGATGCACAACTACCCCGTTTAGTGGCAGATATGCTGGCGAGGTGACAGCATTGCCATAATGCTAGCGAAATAATGAGTGCAGTTCATATTCAAAAGCATCAGATTAGGCAGGCTGCTCCGAAGTGCTTGTCCGTCACTGGGTTTCAAGCGTCGGGTCTTTATAATCTAAGCTCCATTCGTATAACAGGAAAAGAGGCTCTTATGGCTGGCTCCAAGCTCAGCCGGAGTCGTACTGGTCCACGCGCGGAGGGAGCAAGAACAAGATCCCAGCCAGCGCCGGTCTCATCCGTGAAAGCACAGAAGAAGCCAGTCCGGATCTCGTCCGCGGCGTTTCCCATCGTAGGACTCGGTGCTTCGGCCGGCGGTCTGGAAGCGTTTACCCAACTGTTGCACGCCTTACCCACGGACACCGGCATGGCATTCGTGCTGGTGCAACATCTCGACCCCAAACATCCCAGCATCCTGACGGAATTGCTTGCCAAATCCACTGCCCTGCCGGTGCATGAGGCCGTTCACGGCGTAAAGCTGAAACCAGACCACATTTATGTGACTCCCCCCAATGTCAAACTAGCGCTTGAAGGCAGCGCCTTTTGCCTGACGCCGCGCGCCGAACGCGCCGGCAGCGGCATGACCATCGATTACTTTATGAGGTCGCTGGCGGAAGAGCAGGGCGATCGAGCGATAGGCGTGGTCCTATCGGGCACGGCCTCGGACGGCACCCTCGGGCTGGCCGCCATCAAGGCCCAGGGCGGAATCACCTTCGCCCAAGATGAGAAGTCGGCCAAGTTCGACGGGATGCCGCATAGCGCCATTGCCTCCGGGTGCGTGGACTTTGTTCTGCGTCCGGCGGAAATTGCCGCTGAACTGGGTCGGATCAGCGGTCACCCGTACCTCAAGCACGCCGAGCCCGCGAGTACCAGCCCAGTACCGCGCAAGAGCAGCTCCCATCTGCGAAGAATCTGTGGCTTGCTGCACAGCGCGACGGGAGTGGACTTCACCAACTATCGGCTAACCACGATTCGCCGGCGCATCGAGCGGCGCATGGCAGTTCACAAGATGGACGGCATGGCCGAATACGTTGACCACCTGCTGAATCATCCCGAGGAAGCCCAGGAGCTTCTACAGGACCTGTTGATACCGGTCACTAGCTTCTTTCGGGATCCCGCGGTATTCGAGGCGCTGAAGACCGGGGTTTTCCCGGCGCTGCTGCGGAAGCGGGCTCCCACCGAAGCTGTTCGGATCTGGATCCCCGCGTGCTCAACCGGGGAAGAAGCGTACTCCCTGGCGATGACGCTGCTCGAGTTCGTTGCTGAGGAAGGGCTCAGCCGTCCCATCCAGATATTCGGCACGGACTTGAGCGAGCGAGGCATAGAACAGGCGCGCACGGCACGCTATCCGGAGACGATTGCACGCGAGGTCTCGGGCGAACGCCTGCGGCACTTCTTTGTCCGGGAAGACGGCGGTTACCGCATCAGCAAGACCATACGGGACATGTGCGTATTTGCCCGCCACAATCTGCTGGCCGATCCGCCCTTTTCGCGCATGGACCTGGTCAGTTGCCGCAACCTGCTGATTTACCTGGAACCGCCTTTGCAGAAGAGGGCGCTTGCCTTGCTGCACTATGGGCTCAAGCCCAGCGGCTTTCTTGTGCTGGGTACCGCGGAAAGTACCGGTGCCACACCCCAGCTGTTCGGGGTGGCGGACAAGGCATGCAAGATCTTTACCAAGAAAGCTACGGCGGGCCATCTGCACTTCGACTTCGTCGCCGCGCGCTTTCCCATTGAACCGACCAGCGCACGGGTGATGCTGGCTGGCAAGACTCAGGAGAACGATGCCAGCTTTGACCTGCAAAGAGAAGCCGACCGCATCGTGCTCAGTCAATATGCGCCCGCCGGGGTGGTGGTCGACCGCAACCTAGAGGTGGTTCAGTTCCGGGGGAAAACCAATGCCTTCCTGGAGCCGTCGCCGGGCCGGGCGAGTTTGAACCTCTTGAAGATGGCCCGCGGTGAATTGGCGGTGACCATAAGGAAAGCCATGCAGGAGGCCATCAGGCGAGGAGCTCCGGTTCGCCCTCCGCCGGTGAGCCTGGACAACGGCCGCGAAGTGAGAGTGGAAGTCCATCCGCTGCAGGTGCCGTCCGCCGACGAACGCTACTTCCTGGTCAGCTTCGAGGAAGTTCCCTTGGCCGCTCGCCTGAAGCCGCGAGATGGCGGTGGCGGAAAGCGCGTGACCGCCGGCGGTCGGGAGATCGCGCGGCTCGGGAAGGAATTGGCGACCGCCAAGGAAATTACGCGAACCATCATTGCGGAATACGAAGCCACCAGGGAGCAGTATCAGGTTGCCAGCGAGGAGATCGTCTCCGCCAACGAGGAGTTGCAGAGCACCAACGAGGAACTGGAAACCTCCAAGGAAGAGCTGCAATCGATCAATGAAGAACTCAACACTGTCAACGAAGAACTGCGCAGCCGCAACACAGAGATGCATCAGGTCAACAACGACCTCTACAACCTGCTGGGCTCGATCAATGTGCCCGTCGTAATGCTCGGCCGCGATCTGCGCATCCGGCGCGTGACGCCCGCCGCCAGCAAGTGGCTGAAGGTGATTCCCACCGACGTGGGCAGGCCCATTACCGACATTCGTATGCCTATCCGCGTGCCCGATCTGGAGAAATTGGTGCTGAGCGCGATGGACACGGCGGCGGTTAAGGAGCGGGAACTGCAGGACGAGGACGGGGGTTGGTGGTGCCTGAGAGTTCATCCCTATCGCACCACTGAAAACGCGATCGACGGGGCGGTACTGTCGCTGCTCGATATTGACAGCCTCAAACGCCATAGCGACGACCTGCGCAAGGCCAAAGAGTTCGCCGAAGCCATTATTGAGACCGTACGCCAACCGATTCTGGTGCTTGATGCGGATCTGCGGGTGATAAAGGCCAACGATTCCTTCTGCGCCGGCTTTCAGATTGCCACAGAGGAAATCACCGGGAACCATCTCCACCACCTGGGAACCGGCCAGTGGGACATTCCCCAATTGCGCCTCTTGCTGGAGGAAGTTCTGGCCAAAGACACGGCATTCTCCGACCTCGAGGTGGAGCACAACTTCCCGAAGCTCGGACCCAGGTTCATGCTGCTCAGCGGCCGCAAACTGCAGGACGTAAACGACCATCAACCTCGTGTCCTTCTGGCTATTGCCGACATTACCGGACGGAAGCGTGCCTTGGAGGCTTTACTGGCTTCGGAGAAAATGGCCGCGACCGGCCGGTTGGCGGCGTCGCTGGCGCATGAGATCAACAATCCACTCAGTTCTGTTGTCAGTGCTGTGTATCTGCTCCTCCACGACGAAACGCTGAACCCGCCTATAAGGGACCTTGTCCAAACGATGGAACAGGAAGTGGGGCGCATAACCCACATTACCAAGAGTACGCTCGCCTTATACCGCGAAGCGGAGTCTCCGGTGGACGTAAAGTTGAGCGAACAAATCGAGAGTGCGCTGGCGATGCTTGCCCCGAAGCTCACGGCCAAGAAGGTGATGGTGGATAAGCAGTTTCGGTCCGACAGAACCCTGCGTGCCTTTCCAGTAGAGATCCGCCAGGTGATGGCCAGCCTCATCACTAATGCCATTGAATCGCTGCCCGAAAGCGGAACGATCAAGATGCGCGTTACCGATGGCCGCAGTTGGATGAACCCGGAGCAGCGTGGGGTGCGGGTCACTGTTGCCGACAATGGCACGGGCATACCGGCGGTCAGTCAGGGCAAGATCTTCGAACCTTTCTTCACCACCAAAGGAGAAAAGGGAACCGGACTGGGCCTGTGGGTGGCACGTGGCATCGTGGAAAAGTACCGCGGCCAGATTCGTTTTCGCAGCAGCGATCGTCCAGGTCGCTCCGGCACCTGCTTCTCGCTGTTCCTGCCACAAGGCTAGGACCGGTGACTTAGGTGGCCAGACTCGATTTGTGGTTTCTTTCAGGTTGCACTCAATCCTGGGTCCCGAAACCGCGTTCGCGGAAGTGAAGGAGTGCGACCCCGCCACTCTATTGATGTCGGATGCTTTCACCGGTACAAAATCGTGTACATGTGAGCACCTCCTCTGTGGCGCGCCGTGGCCTGATTGTTTGACGCGCCAGCGATGCCTTTCGGCAGATAATCGGGGGCGGATACTTTCCGGCTGGCCCGTCTCCGACCAACAATACCGGTGTTTGGTACGTGTCCTGTAAGCGCTCCGCTAGTGGCGGCTTCCACCGCCGTGTTGCACACCCTACTTCCAGCCCCATTTCTGGAAAATGGCATGTGCTTGCGCAGTCTGCAAAAACGCAACGAACTTCTCCGCAAGGCCACGGTTGGAAGATGTTTTGGTGATCACAATGGGGGTCCCGCGATATAGCTTCTGCTTCGCAGGCAGCTTGACCAAGTCGGTGACGTCTGTCAGTCGATAATACCAAGACTCGTAGGTGATCCAGGCATCCAGGCTGGGATCGGATTTCCATCTTGCAATTGCTTCGGCGCTATTGCCGAGCGAGATTGCAATGTTCTTCTGAATTCCCGGAATCAGTCCCGCTCGACCCGCCAGGTCTTCCCAGAGCCCGAGCTGGCCGGCGCCGTTCACGTCGACAATACGAACTCCGGGCCGGGTTAGGTCAGCAAGTGAACGGATATTCTTTGGATTACCCTTTCTCACCAGAATGCCCGCCGGACGCACATAGAGTTCCACGCGCGATTTGTCGTCGAGCATCCCGGGGTGCTCGAAGTCAGTCAGCATGTACTCAGCCCCGCCGAAGATCAGATCCGCGTCGTTCTGTGCCTGAGAAAACCACTTCGGTTCGGGACCGGCCGTAACGGTGACTTGCACGTGGTTAGTCTTGCCGAACACATCTGCACATTCCTGCATCGGTCCAAGCGGGCCGCCCGGTCCATACACATGAAGAATTGGCTATTGCGCCACTACCTGCAAACAGGCGCACAAACAGGCCGCAATAGTTACAGCGATCTTACGATACATGCCTTCCTCCTCGTACGTCCTGCTTATATTGCAGTCCGGCAACAATCTCACGAAAATGCATGTGTCTACTCATTGGCCTACCGCGTTTGCCTATCGTAATTTCACCACGTTCAGGCGATTACGGCTTGCTTGTCTTAATTGGCGTTCCTGGCGCATTACTCCACTCGAAGAATGATCCCTCGTACAAGACCGGATTAAAGCCAAGAAGCTTAAGGGTGAAGTAGTCGTGCGAAGCCTGAACACCAGTTCGACAGTACACCACCACGTTCTTTCCGCGCTTCACGCCTGCCGCTTCGTACTTGGCCAACATCTCCGGCGCTGGCTTCAGAACAGGATTGTCTTTGCTCGCCAAGTTGTCCATCCAGAAAACATTTTTCGCCCCGGGGATGTGCCCGGCCCGCGGCACGCCGTCACCGGCTTTTGTTCCCGAGTATTCGTCCGGTGGACGGGCATCGATCAGCGTGGTCTTCTTGCCGGCCACGATCTGCTTCATGGCGGCTAGATCGGCAACCAGCTCCGGACGAGCCTTTACCGTCAAGTTGACGGCTTTGAAGGCGGGTGCAGCCGTGCTTACCTCGCGGTGTTCCGCTTTCCATTTTTCCAATCCGCCGTCGAGCAGGGCGGCATGTGTTCCATGGCCAAGATAATCAAGCGCGAAGTACGCGCGTGCGGCGAACAGGCCACTCATATCGCCATAGATCACAACACGCGATTTGTCGCCGACTCCTACCCGTTCGAAAGCGATCTTCATAGCATCGACGGTGGGGAGTTGGTTCGGGATGCCATTACGGGTGACGGCAACGTCGCTTAACGGCAGGAAACGCGCTCCGGAAATATGGCCCGCGTCATAAGAGGTCCGGTTGGGAGCGACGTGGAGTACGACGACATTCGAATCATTGAGGTGCGCAGCCAGCCAGCCGGTCTGAACCAGCAGTTTTGATCCAGCTTCCGAGCCGGTGGCATTCGCCGTGCCCATTACTATCAGCACCAGACAAATCAGTGTCGCGATCAAGATCTTATGCTTCATTCATGCTCTCCATCTCAGATTGTCTGGTGACGGCACAGTCACGCATCGTGTGCGTCTGCCAGAGCAAGCCTGCTGTTCAAAACTCCAGATGACTGGCCGCAGATAGTTACACGATGGGTTTCGTCCCGACAAGTTCAGCCACCTTGGCCAACAACTGCTCGCGGTCCGGCGGTTTATCAAAGTAACCAGCAGGTGGACGCAGGTGGCGGCGATTCTCGATGAACCGCTTGAACTCGTGCGTGATCCCCGTCAGGACGATCACCGGGATCATGGCTGTTTGCGCATCCTCCTGCAGGTTGCGGAACATGCGTACACCGGTTTCTTCCGGCATGCAGATGTCCAGGATGATTAGATCAGGACTGTCGGACTTAGCTTTCGCCATGCCCTGCTTGCCATCCGCGGCTTTGATCACCGAATAGCCATTGTCTTCCAGCAGCGTACCGACGAAGGTGGTTATGTCCTCTTCATCATCGACGACAAGAATCTTTGCTTTGTATTCCGTCATAATAGTCACCTCATTTCTTCTTTAATGCGTCTAGCGCGCGTTGCAACGTGTCCGTATTAGCTGTTGAAAGTACGGCGGCCAGTTCGCCGCGAAGTCTTTCCGAGTCGTTCGCTCGTTCTTCGGCCGCTGGAATGCCCAGCAAACTGCGAACGGCCGAAACGTAAGAATCGTGCCGCACGGGTTTCTCAAGGTAAATGCCCCGGCCGGACATAGTCATTTCGTTGAAATCGGCCTTGCCCATCTCGTCGCGGGCATGACCCGTAACGATCAACACCGGGATCTTTGAGAGCGCTTTGTCCTTTTGAAGATCATGATAGAATCTCGCGCCGGAATGGCGAGGCATCACCAGATCCAGCGAGATTAGATCCGGTGCGCTTCGCTGCACCGCTTCCAGAGCTTCGAGCCCGTCCTTGGCGGTTTCGACAACAAAACCGGCATCTTCAAGAGCAGTGCGCAAGTAATCGCGGACATCTGCCTCGTCATCGACTACCAGAATCCGGTAAGGCTTTACATCGGTCATTACATTACCCCATGACTTGAGTTTGCGAGCCCTGGAGCCGAGCTGGCAATCGCCTGCAGGCGCTCGCGCGACAAGCGAATGCGGAAGGTGGCTCCTTCGCCGGGCGTCGACTCCACATCAATCCGGCCACCATGCTCCTGCACCATTTTGCGAGTTGTCAGCAGGCCGAGGCCTGTTCCCTTATTTCCCTTGGTGGTGAAGAATGTAGTGAACACTTTTCCACTCACTTCCCAATCCATCCCGCCCCCATTGTCAACCACCTCGAAGATCAAGTCGCCAGCTTGTTCGCAAGTCCGCAGGATGACTTGGCCCCCTCCGTCAGGTCGCATGGCAGCGGCATCGATCCCATTCGAGAGCAGATTCGTGATGCATGTTTCCATTCCCTGCGCATCGAGCGGGGCCGGTTCCACTTCGGCGTCTAGCTCAAGCTTCAGCTCCACACCTTGCAGACGAGCGGCGTCCACATAAAGGGCAACGATGTCGCGGGCGAGTGCGTTGGGATCTGTCGGGCGCAGCTCCGGCAGCCTGCCCTTGGCAAAGCTGAGGAAGTCTTTTACCAGACTAGTCGTCTTCTCGAAGTTGCGCTGCAGCATTTGCCATCCGGCGGTAATTCGCGAGGCGTCACCCTTGGACAGACCGCTGTCCACCATGTACATTCCGCCCTCGAGGCCCATCAAGAGATTCTTGATCGTGTGTGCCAGTCCCGCGACTGTTTGGCCAACGGCGGCTAGCCGTTCCGCATCCAGTTTCTCCTGTTCAAGACGTTTGATCTCGCGCACGTCTTCCATAAAGGCCGCACGCCCAAGCTGCCGCCTTCCACTTCGCAATTCAACGGCTGAAAAGTGAACCGGAATTTTCTGCAGTTGTGCCGAGCGCACAGAGATTTCAGGCAGATCAAGTTTGCCCTCGGGCATGGCACCAGAAGCAAAGAATTTCTCCGGAAGCATCTGTCTCAGCCGAGCGGCCGTTGGGGGCTGGCCTGCTGTCCATTCCAGCAGAGCGCGTGCCGCCGGATTGACAACCTTGGGATCGCCGGAGGAGTCGACCGCGATGATTCCGGCAGGCGAATTGTGGATCAGAGCCTCGTAGTAGTCCTGAGTCTTTTGCAATTCCCGCTCGAGTTGAGAGACCTCAGTGATATCGGTGGCCATCTGAATGACATGGGAAACGCCTTCCTGGCCGCGCAATAGCGGAGAACTGGTCACAATGTAATATGCGGGGGACCCGTCCTTGTGCACGCCAACCTCGCTGGCTGCGTGCTCGGAACCGTCGGCAAAAGTCAGCGTAGCCGTACAACTTCGGCAGGGACTCCTGCGCCGTTTGCAAACCTCATAGCAGAATTTCCCCTCGGGGATGCCGAAGATTTCCCGGAATTTGTCGTTCGCTTGAGTGAGGCGATAGTTGCGGTCGATCACAAAGGCCGGACAGGGCACGCGCTCGAACAATCGGTCGTATTCCCGTTTCCACGAGCGAGTCTCCGTCAAGTCCGTCTTCATCGCCATGACGTGAGTAATCTGTCCGCTGGCGTCCCTCAATGGCACGAGGTGTGTCGCGTAATGGCATGTCCGACCGTGCCGGTCCACTCCTGTGTCGTCCGCCACGCGCATGCGCCCGTCCTCGAATGTCTCTTTCATAGCGCAGGGCTCGCATGGCCGCGATGCTCGCTTGCACACCTCGTAACAGCGACGATTCCGCCAATTTCCGAAGTACTCCTCGAAGTTCCCGTTTCCGGCTACGATATTGAATTCGCGGTCTATGACGGCCACATTGAACGGAACCAGCTCGAACATACTGCGGCCCAGCAGTTGGTCCAGCTCGGATTGATTTAGCTGTGCCATTTACTTCCTCTACTTCCTCGCTTCAGGTGTTGGAAGCACAACGTTCTGCCCCGTCAGCCCTGCTCTGCGGAGTACGAGTTCGCGGGAGTCGATGACTTCGCGCCTGTCCTTGTGACACCAGTCGCAGCGGGTCATTTCAGGCTTGCTCTTCTCCTGTGCCTTTTTCACATGACAGCCGATGCAAAGCCGGTGCATTGCCTCGGTATAGGCAACTGCCTGGTTGTGTTTAACAGTGATCGAAGCGCCGGTTGGGACGAGGTTCTTGTGGCATTTGTCGCAGCGGACCGCGCTTTCGGCAGTGCGCACCTGGCCCGTGGCGTGGCATTGGTAGCATGCTACGCGCGCCCCGGAGGGCGACGCATGCCAGTCATGCCGGAATGCGTCAACCGGCAAATACATGTCCCGGTGGCAACGTGCACAAGCTGAACCTTCGTCTCTGGGCAGGTTCATGTGATGACATTTCACGCACGACTCTTTTCCACCTTCGCGCTTCTCGTGTTCTACGTGCTTGAACGCAACCCCGAAGCCGTCGAGGTTCCCGTCGATCCATAGGACTTCGCCACCGCGGGCGCGTTGAACCGGTGTTGCATCGATCCCGCGGCTTTCGGCCGGTTCAACCTTCAAGAAGCCGAAGCCCACGGCGGCGGCCAGAATGAAGGCCAGAGAATATGTGGTGCGGGCTGCAATGCCGGGAACTCCCAGCCAGGTAGCGCCTACGGGATCGAACTCCGGCAGTTTGAGCGGATCGGCGTTCGGATCGGCGGGCCGTTCTTCCCAAACCTTGAAATGCTCAATCATAAAAAGGAACGCCAACACTGCGGCGGAGACCACGCCCACACTGATGGCGATTTCAGTCCAGGATGGCAGATAGAAAGCGCCGTCCGGCCTGGGGTGGGCAACGCCACCAACGTCGATACGGTTGAGGACTATACCGCAGACCGCGAATGTGGCGGCTGTCCATTGACCGGCGCGACTGTGCCGCACACGTGAAGCAGAGAAGAGGGCGATGGGAATGAGCGCCATCACCATGACTTCGAACCAAAACAAACCAGGCCGCCAGTCGGCCACAAAAAGCTGTGCTGCCTGCCGCCGAATGATAAGGTCGGCGATTCGCACGATCACATAAATCGTTAAGACCCAGCGGCACGCATTGGCGAATGACGCTAACAGGTCTGTCTCTGGCTTGCGGTGGTAAAGGTATGCCGTTAGATGACTCTCGAAAATCACCATCGAGAGTCCCAGCCCAATCGCGGAGATCAGGAACATGACTGGAAGAATCGGCGAGTACCATAGCGGATGCAGCCGGTAGGGCATGATGAGGAACAGCGAACCCAGCGATGATTGGTGTAGAGATGAAAGTCCAATCCCAACGATCACTAGTGGCAGACGTGCCTTGACGAGTGTTGCGCGGATCTTCGCGAGGCGCGGGAACTCTTCCGCCGGAACCGGAAAGAACTCCAAGGCCAAAACCGTGAGGTACAGCATGACGCACCAGCCGACCTCAAACAGCGGCGATCGAGGGTTCCAGTAGACGATCATGTGCCAGATGTTCCAAGGCAGGCCCAGATCGAACAGCAACCCAATTGCGACCGCGAGATAGCCGAGAAACGCGGTCAGCACCGCAGGGCGAACGATGGCATGGAATCGCTCAAGTTTGAAGATGTAAACGGTAGCGGTAACTATGAATCCACCGGCGGCCAACGCCACCCCGCCCATCACGTCGAATCCGACCCAGACACCCCACGGATTCGCATCCGTCAGATTCGTGCTGGCACCCAACCCAAACAGAAAGCGCGCCGCCGCAACCGATGCCGCCAAGCCAACCAGCGTCCAGAGTGCCAGCTTCAGTCTGCGAACCCTATTCATGCGATTCGTCCTTCCCCGATGTGTCCTTCTCAATCCTCATGCGGCGCTCGATGATCCACGACAGTCCTGCCATGCAGGCCATGACACCCGTAAATGCAAACGGGACGGCTTCCATCGCAGTCGCCGTGGTTGCCGGCAGAGGCTTGGGGCCAACCACGTGGCCTGCGGACAGGAACGAAAGGTCGACGTTTGAGATATAGAGCACCGAGGTTCCGCCGGCGTCGAATTCTCCCCAGACCTTGTTTACATACTTGCCCGGGTCTTTCGCTATCCGGTCATGCGCCTCCGCCAGTAGCTGATCGCGATCTCCGAAGATGGTCGCTTTGGTTGGGCACGCCTCGGTGCACGCGGGCTGGCGACCCGCTGCAATTCGGTCGTAGCAGAAAATGCACTTGCGCACATACGGCACTGCGGCCTGCCACTCATAGCGGGGAATACCGTATGGGCACGCCATCATGCAGTACCGGCATCCCATGCACTTGCTGCCCTCGTACACCACCGCTCCGAGCTTTGTCTGATGGAGGGCGCCGACAGGGCAGGCCGAGGCGCAAGCCGGCTCAAGGCAGTGCCGACATTGTTTGCGGGCGAACGCATGCTGTGGACCCTCGACGACCGACGTCCAGTTCTTAGCCGAGAGACCGTCATCGAGGTCCCACCGGCGCGGCAGGTCCACGGGCAACTGGTTCTGCTTCTTGCAGGCGACCACACACTCGTGGCAGTTGTTGCACTTCGTAGTATCGGTGAGGATAGCCGCCTTCATTGGTTGTCCACCTTGCCGTGTACGGCTGTCGCGATTTCCAGCCGTGCCTTTGGCAACCACGTTGGTCTATCCGCGTAGCCTAACGTGGCGGCGACCCGATCGCCCGCGCCGGCGGGAAACTTCCAAGCGATGGCGGTGACTAGTTGTGACAGCGGAGCGAGCACGCAATGCGCGATTTTCGTAAACGGGATTAAAAGCATGATGAGGTTCGCCATGTACACATGAAGAAGCATCAGCGACTGGTAAGTCTTTGGCCCGATCGCAACATTCGTGCACAAGAATCCCGTGATGAACGGAACCACCAGAAACAATGGCCAAGCGAAATCCTGCAGGCGGCTGAGCTTGCGCGCTCTCGAGTCAAGAACTCGGCTGAGAAACAAAGCCATGCCGGTTACAACGACGATCACGGTGAGGTAGTTTGCCAAGGACTGTGGGATAGTGAACCATGCAAACCCGACAGAACGCTTCCATAGCAGGACGTGCGCAAATAAGAATGGGGGAACCAGAAGTAGCCCGACATGAAATAAGAAAGAAAACGTGCTGTAGGCTGGCCGCTGGCGCCAAAGCCGCGTTACGGGAAACAGCCAGGCGATCGTCTGCCTCCGCACCTCACGCCAGTTCACAATCTTGTCCGGGCTCTGTCGATACGCCTCCCCTATTCCAATTGCAGTGAGCACCACTGACCGCAGCAAGCCAAGTAGCATCAATGAAAATGCAATACGGAACAGAGGTCCGCGGCCGAACTCAATCCACGTTTCCACTGGCGCCCCCTGATTCGAAGTCGATCGCCTTGTAAACCAAGTCGTGCAAGCCAACGATTTGGCAGTCGATTCCTTGGTCTTCCATCAATTCTTTTAGCTGCTTCTTACAGTTAGCGCAGGGCGCAACGCAGTACTTGGCGCCAGTCGCCCGAATCTGTTCAGCTTTGGCCTTGCCCCCCACCAGCGTTCGATAGGGTCGTAACTCATCCATGGATACGGTTCCGCCGCCACCGCCGCAGCAAATGTTGTCATGCCTGTTCGGCGTCATCTCAACGTAATCACTGCAAATAGCTTTGAGAAGCTCCCGAGGCTGCTCCACAATCCAACCACTCCGGGCGAAGTTACACGGATCGTGGTATGTGACCCGTTCGGTGATCACGTTCGGCTTGAGCTTCAACTTCCCGTCCTGCCATGCCTTGTGGGTGTACTCCATAATGTTGACGACCGGTCGCGCGTGTTTTTCGCCGCAGAAGGTCGGATAAAAAACTTTGGCAGTTCGTGAAGCGTGGCCGCACTCGCCGATCAGTAGCTTTTTCACCTGCAGGCGCTCCGCTTCCGCGTGGACTTTTTTCACCACGTGTTCCAATATCTGGTCGCTGTAGAAGAGGCCGTAATTGATGCCGTCAAAGTAACCCGTGCCAATGGTCCATGAGCCGCCGGTCGCGCGAAACACTGCTGCATTGCCCATCAGCGTGTCAGCTTCCATAATGTAGTCCGAAACGGCGGGAAAAAAGAGGTATTCAGCACCTTCTACATCGACAGGGAATGTAACATCCACGCCCAAGCCCTCTTTGATTTCATCGCTCAGGAACTCCAACGTATCCAACAATGCCGGGACCGGCACTGCCGACGTATTCCCGCTGGAACCGGTTAACTGCTCGCGAACGCTGACAGCCAGCGCCCGGGGGATAATCCCAATCTCTGACAGGATGTAACGCCCCAGGTGAGTCAGCAGACCGTGGTCGATTCCCATCGGGCACTCGAAGTGGCAGCGACGGCATGCCGTGCAGTTGTAAAATGCCCCAGCCATCTCCTGGACCTTGTCATCGGTCACTCCAGCATCGCCCAGTAGCCGTGCCCTCAAAACGCCGGCGACGGTGAAGTGGCGACGATAAACCGACAGCAACAATTCCGAGCGATAGCACGGAATGTCTTGCTCATCGCCAGTAGCCAGATACACCTGACATTTGACCGTACAACGCGAGCACTTCGCGCTGACCCTGACATAATGGTCCAATGCCACGCGATAGTTCGTATGCTTCAGGATGGCGGCGAATGCCTCAAGGAAGCGCCGGGCACGATCATGGACGTCAAAGTCCTCCACGTGGTAGCGAACCGGCAAGCGCTGCCTCCGTATGACATCCAGCTTCTTCACCGAGTGGAAGGCTTTTCCCCGATCTTCTGGACTGATAAGCTGCATGACTCCTCTGTTTCTTGATCGATCGATGCCGAGAGCACATCTAGATGCAGTTTGCGTCTAGAATCCTAACACTCTTATAGCCTCGCGCAAGGCCGAATTCTGCAACGGCGAGCTTATTTTGTATGTCATTGGATACAAAAGGGCCATCACTGATTAGGTGTACTTATCACCTTGCTGAATGCCCTTTGCGGCGTGCGACGGGGATTTCTGGCAGTACTTTTTTGCCACATTCGGTTGAGACATTCGCCCATTTAGTCAACAGCCGCCGCTCTCGGCTGCCTGGCAGCGACCTTCTGAAGTAAGCAAAATAGGTGCGTGTTACACTTAGACTCAAGCGGCGTTTGGAGGTCCTTAAGAATGCCACGTGGAAAATGTCCCCGTCACCCCGTCGACTATCCCTGCACCTGCGCCATGGGTCACTTGTACCGGTTTATTGAGCCGGTTCTCTTGTTGATGATTCGAGAGCGTGGGCATGCTTATGGTTACGACCTGTCGGGAGACCTGGGAGATTACGCATTTACGGATGCGGATATCGAAAGAGCAGCGCTTTATCGCACGCTGAACATCCTCGAAAAGAACAAATACGTCACCAGCCATTGGGACACGAAGGGTTCGGGACCGGCACGAAAGGTGTACTCGTTGACCAAGGACGGTGAACACCACCTGCAACAATGGGCGGAGGTGCTTCACAAAGTGAGCAAGTCGATGTCGCACTTCGTACGCAAAGTGGAATCGCTCAACGGGGCACGACGGCCTACCCGAACGAAGCGGGCTTCAGCAGGCTCTTAGAACGTGCATCTATTCACAGTGAGGGGAACGGGATGAACAACTTTCTAGGGGCTCTAGCATTTATAGCCGTGTGGATATTGGTGAGCCGCTGGGTACTGCCACGCTTCGGCGTTCAGACCTGAGGGATGTCGCCAAAGAGCCGAGTTGCGGCTCCCGCTTCGTCGAGT
>Ga0181533_1000365_pt1 | contig 60969 bp, 59 predicted proteins | sample PEATcosm2014_Bin_45_FD_119772 | JGI IMG/M metagenome (GOLD analysis project Ga0181533, IMG submission 119772) | Peatland microbial communities from MTU Mesocosm Facility, Houghton, MI, USA - PEATcosm2014_Bin11_60_metaG | ecosystem: Environmental > Terrestrial > Soil > Wetlands > Peat | place... | reverse complement strand
CCCTGCTCGTCTAAAGCGTCGATATAGACTTCGAGGTCATCAGGCAACTCTGGCCGGGTCATCTCTAATCAAACCTAACCTCTCCTCAAGCGTGGGACACATGAATATAGTTGTCTCGTTTATGCAAGTCTGTGGAAGTGGATTGCTGAGGAAACTCGATGATCAAGTTTCAATCATCGACACCATGGCATTGGGAAAACCTGGAGTGGTCGCAGCCTATCTTGTGTCAGGAAAGGAAAGAGCGCTAATCGACATGGGCTATCGATCCTCGGCCCAGAGTGTCATCAATGACCTTGAAGAGAATGGATTCGGTGCTGATAGCATCGACTACCTTCTTCCCACTCATGTGCATTTGGATCATTCAGGAGGGTGCGGTACCCTCGCGGAGAAATACGTCAACGCTTCGGTGCGAGTCCATCCAAAAGGTTTGCCTCACCTAGCAGATCCGAACAAGCTGTGGGTTGGGGCGAGAGAGCTGTTCGGAGCCCAACTTATGGAACGATATGGGAAGCCTGAGCCAATCGCTTGGAGTCGTTTGCGAGAGGTAGGCGATAACGAAGAGATTTCGCTCGGGGGCGGGCTAACGCTACGGTCGCTCTGGACGCCTGGCCATGCATCACACCACCTAAGCTACGAATTGGAAGGAACCGGCAGCATCGCTGCAGGGGACGCCGTTGGTGTAATCTATCCGGCCGTTCCTGCTTTAGTACCGACAACGCCCCCTACGAGTTTCAATCTTACATTAGCTATTGGTTCATTGGAACGAGTCAGAGATACACGGCCCGCGAGGATCTTGGCTCCTCACTATGGCATTATGGTCGATGCGACAAATTTGATCGCGGATAACATCCGGGCGTTAAAGGAATGGGAGCTAAAAATCGACAGAATGCTCAAAGATGGGGTATCTTCGCAGCAAATTGCGAGAACTCTTATCGACGAAACCGCCTACCGCGCGGGCCAATCACCCGGTATTATACCCGACTACCTCTCGTTGTCGATAAGGGTCAGCGTTCTCGGGTTTACCCGCTATCTCAGGACAGTCGCAAAACGGGCATAGTGGACGGTCCTATCTGCTATCTCACATGCTACGGAAGATGTCGGTGAATTGCCCGATGCAATTTTATGCAAATGGAGGGCAATCTTAACGTCGAAATTGCGGCAAACAAGTTGTGCTGTTCTGTCATGTTCGTGTTTACGCCATTGAGCCGTTAAATAGTGCGTAGTAAGGGATTGTGTTAAGTCTTAAGTAACCAACGAGCAGGTTAGTTAGGAGCATTTCGGAAAACTGAAAATCGTTTGATTATGGAACTAAATTGAGGCACTGTTCGATGAAAAAATCTCGACAATTGCTTTCATGCCTCGTGGTCTTTTTAGCCCTTATGATCCCAGCTACCCAAATCGCATTTGCTCTTCCGCCGCTGGCAGCTGGTACCTTTTCTCCAGGCACAATCGTAGTTCCAATGGACGACAAGCAGGTCGATAGAATTCATGTTTACGGGTTCATTCACGAATTCCTGAGGAACAACCCGGGAAGCGCAGTTGCTCGTGTTATCGAACCTCCAGACGTAACTCTTCAAACAGATCTTACCCCCGCGGGAGTTCTCTACCAAGGAGGGCCGTTCCTTATCGATTCAAGCCTCACTTCAGCCGTAACCGCCATGTTGGCTAACGCGACTTTCTCTAAAGTAACAATTACACGGCTCACAACTACGTTCACTTCGAATCGCGTATTTTTCGTAAGACAGCCGACACGAATCCTAGTGATTAGTGACGGTTATTGGGGAAAGACGTTCCTTACCCTCGGGAGAATGGGGATCAGTTACACTCAAGTCTCGACTGACCAGATCTTGGCAAATCCTTCGATGATCAATCAGTACACGCTAATTGTCCTCGATAGCCCCGGTTGGTACGGAAACCCGTCCGCTTACACGCCTTTGCACAGATCGGAAATTTCCGCCGTCTACAATACGATCCAGTCACGCGTTTCAGCTGGAAATGAAGTCATGTATACGGATGCTGCCATATTCGACCTGAACTCCACTTTTCCAGGCTACGTTAGGTTAGGGAATCCGGGCGAGACCGGATCTTGGAAGGGTATGATGCACAACCCTGCATTGGGATCAAGTTTCGACTCTGAATTTCCAAGTCAATACTATAACCCCGGACCAAACCCAGACCACGTGACTATTTTCACGGAGGAGGGTGTTGGAAATTGGGTGCCTAACGGGGTTCAGCCCGGCCACACTGCCGACGTCAGGATTCTAATGGATACTACGAATTACGGAATACCGAAGTTCCCATATTCGATTCTCGCCTTCTACTTTCCATACGGAAACGGTATAGTTGAGGGGCTCGCGCTTCAACCCTATGAACAACTGTACCCAACGTACGCGGACTATAATGGATACTATGCGGTTTACCAGATTTATGGAAATAAATTTGTCGAGGGCCTATCAGCCGACTTCTCACTCACTGCGTCTCCGCCCTCAGTGACGGTTCCCCAGGCTCAAACCGCTTCTTACCAAGTCACAGTTAGTTCGATCAGCAGTTTTTCCGGAACCGTCGGTCTACAAGTTAGTGGACTGCCTACAGGTGCACAGGCGAATTTTGCTCCTTCCAGTTCTGTTTCAATCGGACAAGGTCAATCGGTTACCGAAACCCTTACCGTCTCCACTACTCAGAGTACTCCTGTTGGAAGTTATAACTTAACGATTACCGGGAGCACAACGCTTCCTCTAATCACACACAGCGTCGTCGTTGGTTTAGTTGTTACCGCTCCACTGGCGGATTTCGGCATGACAGTATCGCCTAGTCGGCTCTACGTGAGCACTGGGCAATGCGGGAACTTCACGATAACAGTTAATTCAATAGGAACGTTCAGTTCAGCGGTCAACTTTACCTTAACTGGTCTGCCTCCACACGTTTCGGATTCATTCACATCGAACCCAATAACGCCCCCAGCCGGAGCCACCGTTCAGTCGGTTCTAAAGCTATGTCCAGCGCCGACCGCGACGCCCGGCAACTACTCGATGGTGATCACTGGGATAAGTGGTACGACGGTGCATACCGTCAACGCTATTCTGAGCATTCCGGGGCCGGCTGTCATCACGTATCCGTTTAACCCATTGATTTTCTGGCTCGTCATCGGTATGCTTCTCCTCGCGCTTGGTCTAGGCCTGCTTGCATTTTTGCTCTCGAGACCAAAACGTCGTGTAGTCGCTGCGGCTGTTCCGGTGGTTATTCCAGTTGCCCCGCCGAGACCGCTGATACGATATATTCTGCCCATGCCCACTGTTCGTTGCAGATATTGCGGCAGGGTGATGCCGCTGAACACAGTCTATTGTCCCTTCTGCGGAAAACCTCAAGTTGTTCTCCCGCCTCCGACGCCGCGGCTTGCTTCAACTCGCCGGCTGGGTGGAAGAAATATCATTGCAGTAGTACTGTCGCTCTTATCGGGCATCTTGGTATTGGTAAATAGCGCTGCGTTGCTTTCACCTTCCTTCTGGGCAATGTGGTCTTCAATATTCTTCTGGCTCCCGACAATCGGGCAGTCCTATGCTTTCATGCTGGGGGCATTAATCGGCCTAACATTGGTTCTAGGTGCGATAATTATGGCACTAAGTAACGGCGCACTCGCTGACGTGATAATATTTCCATTCGCAATATTCAGCCTAATGATCGGAGGAGGATTCGTCGCGGGATTGATCTTGGGGATTCTAGGCGGCATCCTCGCGATTGCCAGACGCAACTCTTAACGAAATTTCTCGATAATTTTCAACAACTTTCTAAATTACGCCCAGAGTTGCGCTTTCGGTATTGGACCTGCCTTTCCTGCAATTGTAGCGTGCTCAGAATTCACTGAAACCCTTCAAGGAATTTGACCATCGAACTCCAACTGGTCGCGATTGTTTAGATCCGTGTATCAAGTTATGCATACTTAGTCGTGTAGGTTTGCTTGGAATTTGCAATTCAGCCCACTGAATTTTGGTCTATATGGCTGAAACCATTCCTTCTCGTACGATGAAATCCCTAAGTGGCGAACTGCTTAGAATTCTGTTTCAGGTGAGAGATAAATTGGAAGTCATGGAATATTATCGCGATTCAAGCGGCTTCTGGAGGATAAAAAACTTCAGAAGACGACGCCGCGCCAGAATCTGAACTATCCGAGCCACGCCGCTGTGTGTTACCCTAAGTGGTGTGAATTTCCACGATGTCTTGATCGCCGAGCACGTGCTCAGGGCCGACGCGCTCTCCAGCGAACTTGCTAGTGGAACCCCAGATTCGTGAATAGCGGTACCTTCGTGAATAGCGGTACCTTTCAGCTAGATTGGAGTGTATGCTACTGGCAAGCTCCCTGACAGTTGTCCCTGCGCGTACCACGAAGGGGTGGTCGGACGGCTTAGAATCGTTTGGTTCTTTAGTGTATACTCTGATGATCTCCAAACTTTCGAATAATTTGGCTCCTATCGTGGTCAATCCCTGCCCAGTCAAACACGATGTTAGGGCTGTCGGGAGGAAGACTGGAACGTTTCCAATGAACCTCGATGAGACTTCTCGTCCTGAGTCTAGGTCGATTTTGTTTCCAACTAACAAAGTTGGCTTGTATAGCGTCACATTCTCTAATACGGCATCCTCGACATCGTCGATAGACGCGCTGCCATAAATTCTTACTAGCGCGTTCCCGATGCCGTAGCTGTGCAACATCTCACGAATTCGCTCGTGTGAAACTGAACTTTGCGTACTCGTCGTCGCGATCCGTACTTCTCCAGAACCCTTCGGTCGAACTATCTCAACTCGGGATAGAGGTTTTTGGATTGATATGTCAGCCTCCTCAAGACTCATGGTTATTGACTCAAGTTGGCGGTATGGATCGTTCGTCAAGTCTACTAGCACGATTAATCCGTCGCAACGGTGAATCAAATCAATGGATTCCGGTTGAAACTCGTAGCGTCTACTTCGCGCAAGTCGCGGCGCCGGAAGTTCCACTAATTGGATCTGAATGTCTTGAAACTGCAGAATCCCAGGTATCGGTCGTTGTGTCGTATATTCGTATGGGGCAACTGTTACCTGAGCATTGGTCAACGACTTCAGGAGGCTGCTCTTACCGGTCTTGGTGAGCCCAACAACCATAACTTGCGCTGCACCTTCGCGTTGTAGCGACCAAGAAGACTTTCCTGAGCCGCGTTTGCCGCGTTGAGTTATGATCTCTTGCTTTAGTTCCGAGATCTTGGTCTTGACTTGAGCTCTGAGCCGCTCATTTCCTTTATGCGCTGAAATCTCGGCGAGAAAATCCGCGTAGGCTTGAACCTTTTCCTTTGGGTTCTTCGAGGTCTGAGCTAATTGCCATTTGGCTTTGGCTTCGGGCGTAAGATTAGCCGGCAACGGTTCTCCCTGGTCATCGTGGAATCTTAATGGAAAAGAAAGGGTGCAGGAGGTGGATTGAGGTCCTTTTCCGGAGCAATAGTCACAATTGTGTTGGCGACTATGTCGCCTAACCTTAGCCTCTCATGGGATACCGAGATGATTACGGCAGCCAGAATGTATACGGCGGGTAGCCAGTCAACGAAACGCAAGAGGTTCCTCTTGAATGAACTACCGAATGAACATGGGTCGCCGCTCCTGTCAACAACATGCAATTTGAGCAGAGTTTTACCAATCGTAGCTGCGAATAGTCCTTCTTGTAGAAAATAGTACACGAATACGAGGATCCCAAGGTATACCTCGTTAAGCGTCAGGCGAGTTGTGTAGGCGGTAGGATTTTGATGTTGAAAACTAATCAAGGCAAACCAAGCTACGCCGATGATGATCGAATCAAGAAGGCCGGCTACGAAACGCTTACTCACTGGAGCCGGATGGATTTTCAGTGGCGGCGTTGAGAGGGTTTCAATCGAGACTTCATGATGGTCATCATGATTTTGATGATCTGTTGGTTGAGACATTGCGATCAAGTCATTACTGTGTTCTCTGCGCCCTTCGAGTAAGAGTTTAATGTGCCGAAATTCTGAGAGTTTAGACATAGGCTTAAATATTATTCGGGGCGGTATCGTCTTAACTAGAAAAGGAGCAATTGACCCAAATAATGGCGGAAGTATGCCCGACTTGCGGGCTTCCAAAAGATCTCTGTGTCTGCGGAACCATCAGCATGGAGCAACAGCTTGTCAAGGTCCGCCTTGAAACCAGAAAGTGGGGTAAGGCCACTACCATAATCGAAGGTATAAACTCGAAGAGCGTGGATCTAGGTGATCTTGGCGCCAAGCTCAAGACTTACTGTGCTTGCGGAGGAACCTCGAAAGAAGGCCTGATAATGCTTCAGGGTGATCATCGCGGGAAGGTCAAGAAGTTGCTCGTGCAGTTCGGTTTTCCGGAAACCTCAATAGAAATCCATTGATTCGCATTCTCGGGAAATCCATTTGAGTTCTTTCTTCGACGCGTTGAAGAACCTGAAGCATTCGGGTCCTGTACCTCAGGCTTGCCCCGTGTGTGGCAGCGTCAAGATCAAGCAACAAGGGTCCCTGAATGGCTGGTTACTGCCAGCCGTCTACGCGTGTGAACAGTGCGGTTACGTTGGAAACCTTGTTTTGGAGCTAGACGAAGCAGCTGAAGACCAAGAGTAGTGGTGAAACGTTAATGTTCCATGTTCGGAACATTAATATACGCCCCACCTCGACAAAAGAAAATCGGTCCCATCCAGGAGAATCTGGTGACAGTGCGGTCAAATGGACGATTAACGCCTGCACTGTATCTGCTGCTTGTAATCATTCTACCATTGCTAATGGCCGGCATTCAAGCCACCATGGCAGATCAACCACTAATCCGAACCGAGTCCGTACAACTTAACGTCGGGGATTCGCTAGTCATTCGCAGCGACCACCTGGCCATACAACAGGTCTTCGTTGAAGGCAACCTCTCGGCCGCCCAGCTCACAAAGCCCAATCAATACCCAGCAAACAATTTCGAACTTCAGGCTGTAACCTCTGGCAGCTATGATGTGAGAGCGATTTTCAGTCAAACAACCGACTACAACGTCTACCTACTTGTCGAGCAGGGTGGAACCACCTCTGTTCAAAACAGTACGAGTTACTACATTTCCGGAGGGACGTTTGAACTCGACGTGAGCGCCTACTTTAACCCAAGGCCTGTTGACATTTCAGCCATAGTTCCTTCGATTTCCCCATGGGATAGCTTCGTGCATTGGGTTGGTAGCTTCGGCCAAGCGTTCCCGTTATGGGTAAAAGCCCTATACCTAATCCTGGGCGTACAATTTCTCGCAATAGGCGGTTTGTGGATTCGGCGTGAAGCTGCGAGCAGAGAGGGAACTGCACAACGGTTGGACAGCGGCGACAAAGCCTACCTCTGGCTAGATATCATCTACAAGTTCCTCCTAGCTTCGTTTGTCGCAATCGTGGCGATTATGGGAGGTGAACTGATTCTACTATTCGTGCTGCGGTTCATGTTTCTGGTCTCCCTGGACCTCCTCTCGCTTTGGGATCTTTTCGTCGTAGGCTTTGCAGCGGGAGCGATCATCATAGTCTACCTGATCCGCTTCACGCTTGAGAAAGCATTCGACCTGAAACCCGTAGAAAGTGAGTAACATGGATGGCAAATTTGACGATATTGAAGCTGACTCCCAAACCAATGCACAGACCGAATACAAGGATACTTGGTGGAAGAAGGCTGCACCTTTGAGGTGGGCGAACTATGTGCCACTACGCCTTGTAGATAGAGAGTTTGTGAAATGGCGGAAGTCAAGGATTTCGCCAAGAAAGTTTCGGAAGATACAGCAACGCCTCGACAGGTTATATCCCCCAACCAGGTTCTCAGCCACGAAACTAATCGGACGCGATAAAGAGTACAACCTACTGCTGGATTCATTCAGACTGCACGTTCTGAAACACCCAATGCTCCGGAAATGGTTCGATAGGGACGAGCTTCCGAAAGCGATTTGCCTCACAGGTGAAAGTGGCACTGGGAAAACGTTTCTAACTATGGTTTCGTTGAAACAGATGCTTCTTGAGGCTCATAAGAACGGAATATTCCTGTCGCCTATCATAATCAAGGGATCAGACGTGTTCTCCGAATACTATGGTAGGAGCACTAAGCAGTTAGGGAAACTTCTGGAGCAAGCGGCCTCAACTCCATCGGTTGTTTACATTGATGAGTTTCAGAGTTTCGGAAGAAAAGTTCGGGGGGAAACAGGAACTGAGCTAGAGGATACAAGAGTGCAGGACGAGATAAACCGGTGGCTCGATAAGATAACGACCAATGAAACCCGAACGCTCGTTATAGTCGCCACGAACTCTTACGAGCAAACTCGTGAAGACATCCGTCGTCGACTCACCCGAGTCGACCTAGATTCTGGCGTGACGAGGGAGATGCTGCTTGCTATAGTGGAGGATAGGGCTACGGCTGAGGGTTGGCGAGGGATTTCGTCAGCAGAGATACTTGAGGTCCTAGAACGGGAAGCAGCCCTGCGAAGACATGGTTCGATCACCCCCAACGACATACTCGGCGTCTTCAGAGAGGTGAAGCGTGCGAAAGAAGTGCCCTTGCTGGAGACGATTAGACGTTCAATGCCTGGTCCACTTTCGAAATGGACTAAGCCAATCTACAAGGTGAACTTGGAAGACTTTGTTCAAGCTGCACATTCGATGAAATTCTATGTGGAGCGAGAAAAATCGCGAGAAATCACCGACGCCGTCTATCTAGTTACGCCCAAGGTCCGGAGAGATGACATTGGGGGGCTTCATGACATCAGAGACAAAGTGTTAAACCACATTTCACTGGCTTTCAGTCGAAAGATGTCCGAACTTGGGTACGCGTCCAACTGCAGGTTTCTGCTGTTCGGTCCGCCGGGGACGGGTAAGACTCTACTTGCGTTGGTGGCAGCGGCGGAGAACAAGGTTGCGTTCATCAAAGTGAGGGGGGGCGAACTGATGAGCGGAGCCGCCTACATAGGAGAACCTGAGAAACGAATCAAGGACCTATTCGCTTTAGCCAGACAGCGGAGCCCCTGTATCCTTTTCCTCGACGAAGCTGACGCAATCTTCTGGGGCGCAGATCCTACCGGCAACAAAATTCTGGCGCAAGTGAAAGCCGAGCTCAGCGAGATCAAGCCTGATGAAAGGATCGTGGTGATCGCCGCCTCGAACAAAGAAAACCTCATCGATCAAGCAACGAGGGATAGATTTGAACCAAATGTCTACTACGTTCACCCACCGTTGAATGATCGAGAATGGCACGAGGTAGTAGGCATCCACCTGCGAAGATTCGATCGCTTCATTCATCCCGAAGTTGACGCTGCCAAGATCACGCGCTTGTTCAGAATGCAACGAATCCTCAGCCCGAGAGCTGCATGTGAAACTATTGCCGAAGCCCACAGACTCTGGGCGTCGGAGATAAGCGCGGTCTGTGAGTTGCGTGGCAGCAAGGATAGCGTGGAGAGGGAGGCGGTCGAGAAGAAATATTCCACAGACCTGAGCAGACTACGCGTTGCGCTTGGTGGCTCAAAACAACCGCGGTTATCCGTTGACCAAATCGACGAGAGTAACTATCCGATTCGCCTATACCACTTCGAAAAGGCGATTCAAGCACTGGAATCGAATCAGGCTAGACAAAGGCGTGAGATGGAAGAAGCACTAATCCTAACGGCACCCACGCCAGGTGCTTCCTTCGGGCTCTACGCGACCGACGACGGGAGCGGGGGGATAATCACGGTTCAATGTTCGGTAAGGCCTATGATACCCGGCGAACGTCAGGTCTCTGTGACAGGAAATGCAACTTCAGCCGTAGTCGGTCAGAGCGTTGTGTCAGATGAGTCAGTACTACAAAGCGCCGAGAACGCCACTGAAGCAATTAGCTCACTTCTATGGGCGGTATCGCAAATAGACCTAAGTCGGTTGCACATACACTTCCAGATCAGGAGCATTCTAGAAGGCGCGCCCGGGCAAGGAGTCTCAGGACCAAGCGCTGGGTTAGCTATGGTATTAGCGGTCCTCTCGGAATTAGCCGGACTTGCAATTTCCCCCGCCACCGTAGCAACCGGAACCATAGGAGTGAAGCTTGATGTGGGGCCAGTGGGTGGGCTGGGTGGATACGGGACTCAAACCGGAAAGATCATCGGTATCCTGAAATCTCAAAAGATTCGTGTTACAGACTTGGTGCTGCCGGCAGCTAACTTCGAAGCTGCAGGTGACGAGATGCGAATTCTTACCGAGGAAGGAGTGAATGTGCGCCCAGTGTCTGACGTATCGGAGTGCTTGAAGATAATCTTCGATAGAGACCTGGACGAATTAGTGGCTGAAATCAAGGAAAGGTTTGAGACAGCTCGACTGGTAGCTCAGTCACGTTAGATGTCGAGCTTGAGGGCTTCCTTTAGCCCCTTGTACCGGTTTCTAACTGTTACCTCGGTGACGTTAGCTACCTCGGCTATCTCTTTCTGGGTTTTCTTTTCCCCCTCGAGAACGCACGCCACGTAGAGCGAAGCCGCGGCCAAACCCATTGGGTCTTTGCCTGCAACTATGCCTTTTCGTTTCGCCTCGTTAATGATTCTGATTGCGCGCTGTTGGGTTGGCATTGAGATTTCGACTTTCGTAGCTATCTTCGAAATGCACTTCACTGGATCCTCGACGGGCATTCGAAGGTCAAGTTCCCTGACTAGGAGTCGGTAGCATCTTGCTACATCCTTCTTGCGGATCCTGCTCGCGGCGGACACGTCTTTGAGTGTTCTGGGCGTTTCAGACATTCGGCACGCGGCGTAGAGAGAAGCGGCTGCTATGGCAGCGATTGAACGTCCTCTGACCAAGCCGTTGTCTAGGGCTTTTCGGTAGACGATTGCGGCCCGTTCTTTGATGGAGGCTGGTATGTGTAGCATGTCGGTTAGACGGTCTAGTTCAGCCATTGCTTGGGCTAGGTTTCTGTCGGCTGAGGAGTGGACTCGGGTTCGTATCTGCCATTTTCTCAGGCGGAGCATTTCGAGCCTGGTTGCCAAGGGCAGTTGACGGCCGTACGCGTCCCGATTCACACGATCAATCACTGTCGATAATCCTTTATCGTGAATGGAGAATGACGTGGGAATCCCAACGCGACCTCGTTCATCCTTCTCCTCTTTCGTGAAGGCACGCCATTCTGGGCCTGTGTTTAGGGAGTGTTCGCTTATGACTAGGCCGCAGTTATGGCAACTGATCTCGCCGACGTCGTAATCTTCTACTAGGTTTGTGCTCCCGCATTCGGGGCAGTTAGTTAGCTTTCCAACTTTTCTAGTCGTTGCGCTCGTGCTCATTTCTTTTCGCTTTTTTCGATGCTTGACGCTCGGACCATCCATCTCCTCCAGTAGAACGCCGGTCGTTCTGCTTGAGAAAACACGTCATCCGGCCCGAAATCTATAATAACTACCCACGGAACGTATAAAAAGCTTGTGTCGAATTTTAGCATTTCTCCTGCACAACCGTCCTTAGGCACCGGTGTTTTTGACGTTTCGGTGTCTACATTGCCGAAAGTCATGCAGTGAGCCCAAACTTGACCTAAATGAGCTAGGCGTCCTTAAAATCGTGGTTTGGGTACTAGAATGTGTCCAGTTGTCGGCGGAAGTACACATTTTCGGATTCTCTCCTTACGAACCTGCCGTACCGGCCGCATTCGGAGACGAGCATGGGTTGCTGGTCGTCGGGGGAGGTGATCACTTCGATGTTGACGAGGCGGTAGCGTGGCGTATCCGGGTCTTGCCCGAACGTATGCCGGAAGTCCTCAATTGTCATCTCAGGTGCTAGTTGGTCTTCCGTGTCGATGACGACGGTGATCCTCCTGATCGGGACCTTGATGACGATCTCAGCCGGCAAAGGGTTCGTTCTCCGATCTTCCACGTTTAGACAGGACATCTAACCAGGGGTTGTTGCTGAAGTAAGATGGCAGAGGCCCGCCTTGGGTGATGTGTGGGGCGTATACTGGTTCACCAGGGACCCCCCCCAGGGGGGGGTGAGAAAGTTGGGGCGCGAACCCGCCGTTCCGGGGGGTTTCGTGTAGGTTCTTGAGGTCGTCGCGGAGTTGGGTTAAGTTTCGTTCCATTTCAAAGTACATTGATTTCAGGGTCGCAAGCTCGCTTACGAGTACCGGATCCTGTGCGGGCGCTGACGTTAGTTGAGGCCGCGTTGCCTGTAGCGGTTGCGGGGGCACCGCTTCGTCTATTCTTCGCTCATCGAAGAATAGCAGCCCTATTCCGTGTGCTCGGAATATTGAGGCATCTATTGTTGCGCCCAGCAGCCTGGGCGCGGCGAGGTAGACCGTTTGATACGAATTTCTGAGTGCAGATAGTTTCAGGACGGTGTCAATGATCGAGTTTCGTTGAGCTAAATCCTGTGTCTTCAAGACCATAACATGAACGTTGTCTGCGCCAACGAGGAACGAGAGGCCCGCCTGATTCGAGTTAGGATTGGGGGCTTGCTGCGCGCCCATAGCGAGAAAGTAGTGGAGAATACGCTCTTCGACCGGAAGGCTAGTTTGAAACCCTCATCCACCCCTCCAACCGTTGCCAATCCCATTCATAGTTCTCCGGGACGGCGAAACCGTAGATTATGCACCCATGCCAAACCGAGAACTGCGGTGAACTGGTCATCTTGACTGAAACATTCTTGATACCGCGGTCGCGCAGCAGAAGACGCACCTTGGTAGGAGCGTCAACTGCGATCTCCTCCAGCTTTGGAGGTACGATCCAGCTGAAGTTTCCACCTGACAGGAGGACTTCGCGGTAGAGCATGGGTTGTAGTTCAACCGGACAGCGTTCAACGGAAGCGATTATCGCCTCACCGAAATCTAACATGCCCCTGAAGATCGTGTCGCCCATCTTGACGTCCTTCGGCCTTGGCATTCCGCGGCTGAAGTAGCTCTCGAAGATCTCATGGTTGGGGTTGAAGACATATTCCCCGATTAGGAATCTTGACCATGAGTCTTTCTCAAGATCTATCTCGACACGTGTTCCGGGCACCCTGTACTTTGCCCTGGCTTTCCGAGGAAATTTTCTTGCGTCCGCGATTGCATTGTCCAAGTTCCCTGGGACTAGGCCGATATTTTCCTTAACCTTCCTAACTACCGCTTCCTCATTTGCCAGATCGCCATAACCAGTATCCTTCAGGATCTCCGAGGTGATCGCGTTCGCATCCCCGCCGCCCCGGTTCAGCGCTACCTGTGCTGCTCGGATGGGATATTTCGAGATTGGGCAGACTTGACTGTTTCCATGGCCGGACTCGATAACCACGCACGTAGTAACTCCATGGCCGATCGCGACCGCGAACGGTTGCGGAATCACGGTAACTGCTCTAATCTTTCCGTGGTTGTTCTCTTGGAACAAGCCCAATAGCCTTTCGTACATGTAGCGGGGGGAAACTGAGGACAGGGACGCGACAACGTAGTAACCTTGAAAGCCGTCATTTGGGTCTGGTTTGAACGCGTCTAAGCTGTAGGAGGTTAGACTGCTTACTACTCGCCAGGCTTGGGCGTCGCCTTTGTCGATCATGCCGTTGCGCATGGGATAGATTAGGCGACTCGACAAGTCTTCGGCGGATTGTAAGTATAATGGGACATCGTCCCCCACAATTACGTCGGATGTGGGTTCAAAGGCCTTGTACATGACCGAGCTTTTGTCAGGGAAGTAGCCGCGGTTATTTACGATCCTAGGATTTTCGCCAAGGGTTATTGGGCCAAATTTGAAGTCGCTTGTGCCGAAGTCCATGGCGAAGGTATAGTGGCTTCGATAGTTGTCGCCGCTCATACTAGTGCAGCTCCTTCAATTACGAGTTTTTTGCCATCAATTCGAACGACTACTTCTTGGTCAGGGTTGAATGGAAATAGGGAGTCTTTGACAACGTCCGCAGGTATGTAGAGAATCCCTGTCTTGCTCCGGTCGCCTCGACTGGGGAGGATGATTTTCGCAGATCCTTCAAGCAACAGCCAATTCACCATTCAAACTGCAATGCGAAGCAGCATACGAAAATTCACGATATAACCGAGCAAGGGCATGCTGCATCACGTGAGCTAAGTGAAACTGAAAGACCAAAAATTCGCACCCTCAAGGCACAACGCCCGTGTCCATGAAGGCAGAGTTTGACAGCCGAGTGTCGATGGAGTATCTTGTCGACCTAGTCCTCAAATACATGTTGGAAAGGTAATCTTGTTCAGAAATTGGTACTAGTCATTCCGGCCGATCAGCTTCAATACGCAATCAACCACGCAAGAAGTGCGTACCCGGAAGAATGTTGTGGGTTTCTGATTGGCCAGAACTTGGAAGCGAGGCGAGTGCATCGCACCTACGCAGCTCAGAATGTGGCTGCGCCGTCAAAGCATCGACGGTATAACATTGACCCTCTCGAGTTAGTTCGCGCCGATGAAGATGCTCGCAAATCGAACCTCGATCTGATTGGCGTCTATCACTCTCACCCCGACGCCCCGGTGCAGCCTTCCCAACTTGACCTAGAGCACGCTTGGCCAAACTTCACGTATCTTGTATTATCACTCCAAAATGGAGAACCCCGCGATTTTGCAGCCGAGATACTAACCCCAAACGGAACCGCATTCGCCCGAGATGAAATGTGGATCGTGTAACGCTTTCGGGCGGATTGGATTATCAGGGGAATGAGACGGATTCTTCGGTTTCGACTGAGATCGTGATTTGACTCCTCTCGGCCAATGGCTTCAATGTCTCCTCTACCCTGTTCCTTTCGACGGTTGGCCCCTCGTAGGTTGTCGAAAACTGTTTTCCGGGGACTAAAACGGATCGAACTTGTTTTTTCAAACCAACCGCTTGCAACGCCAAGTCAACCTGCTGTAGCGCTTCCAACGGGAAGGTTGAGCCTTTCGCAGATAAATTCACAATTACAAGCAACAAGCTTCGAATTCATCACGCTTCACGAAATGATAAAAGGCTATCCTGCGACGCGCCCCGAAGCGGAAGTGTCTTCGTTAACCATGTTTCGGCGAGAAGATTAGGAGAGTCCAGTAGCTTCGTCGAGAAGGAGAGAGGAGAGGGTGGGTGAAGGTCTTGTGTGTGCGCTCACCACTTATGGCTAGTCGGTTTGTGGAAAGTCTCCCTGAAAGATCTCCTCAATCGCTCGTCTAGGCGCAGGTGGTGGTAGCTCTGCCGCGTAGCCTAACGAGAACATCGCCACGGGACGTATCGACTCAACCTCTAAAACCTGTTGTACTTTCTTCTCGTCAAATTCCCCAACCCAGACCGTGGCTAAGCCGAGGTCCACAGCCGCAAGCATGGCGAATGCACCAGCAATCGTTGCATCCTGCACGCTGTAGAGCTCCGAACCCCTCTTATCATATCTCGTTGCTGAGCGATCTGGATCTGCACAGAAAACTAAGCAGACTGGTGCCTCCGCGATGAACATTTGGTCATAGGCCGCTTTCGCTAAAGCCTTTCTCTTCGCTTGATCTCGAACCACCTGAACTTGGTAGGCTTGCAGGTTTCCTGCAGAAGGCGCCATGTTGGCCGCTGCAAAGATACTTTTCAGTTTACTTTCCTCAACAGGCTGAGGCTTGTAGGAGCGCACAGATCGCCTCTGAGTTAGAACTTCGACGAACTCCATTGTCACTCTTATCTAATGTTGAGCGGGTACGGATTAAAGGTGAATTATTGGCAACCACAATTGCAATCCAGTGAGGCCTCAATTAACACTAGATGCCGTAGCGACACGAGACTTACCATGTCGATTCATTTCGAGTCGGATACGAGAGAAGCACGCCTTCTCAGCCCGTTCAAGAACTTCGAGCCTGACAGCCAACCTATCGAACACAGGCGCGATCCGCTAACCGGTCGAAGTGTGATTGTGCTCAAAGGGCGTATGGACTATGTTAAGCGGTATCTGGAGTCAGATGAGAGTGCCATAGACGATTTGGCAATTTCAACCCAGCAAGATTGCCCCTTCTGCCCCGATTCCGTGGAAAAGAGAGCGCCAAAATTCATTCCGGAAATTTTACCTGAAGGCCGAATCCGTGTGGGTGAGGCCGTCTGTTTTCCAAGTCTCTTCGCCCACGAAGACTACAACGCGATCGTGGTCCCATCACGCTCACACAAGGTTCCGCTAAATCTAATGCGGTCCGACATGTTCGTCGATGCATTCAAAGCGTGTATAGAATATTTTCGCCGAGTACATGCTTGGAAGCCCGCAGTGAAAAATAATGCAATTGTCATGAATTTCTATCCGCCAGCAGGTTCCACTATCGCTCATCCTCATGTACAAGCTTTGGCCAGCGATCTCCCGCTCCAAGCGACCCATGAACTACTAGAGGCCAGTGCGTCGTACTTTCAGAATGAGAAGTCTTCTTACTGGGCCGAGTTGGTTAAGGCGGAAGAACGCCTCGGTGAAAGGTATCTCGGGAGACTAGGGAAAGTGCGTTGGCTGACACCGTTCGCGCCAATGGGTTTGAACGAAGCCCAAGCCATTGTGCCCAAAGTCTCCGACCTGAGTTCCCTTTCCAAAGAAGACCTCAACGGACTCGCTGAAGGCGTTGTGAAAGTCCTTGCGTATTATTATGGCATGGGGGTCAGGAGTTTCAACATGGCGTTCTATTCAGGACCATTCGGCGAAGCTCTTGATTACTTCGACCTCGGCCTTCGCATCGTGTCCCGTTATGGTTACAAACCTCGGTTTGTAAGCGATATTTGGGCGCTTCAGTATTTGCTCGGTGTTCAGGAGGTGTACGAGGCTCCTGAAGAAACATGCTCCAAACTCAAGAAGTATTTCGATTAGAGGCGTTTAGCTACTTCAGCCTCGGAGCCTCTCAAGGCCACTTAGCTAGCTGCGTCTTGTTTGGAGCCGAGGATGGGACTCGAAAATAAGTTTCGATTCCCCAACTGGATTCCCTGTTTTTGACGGGAGAGAAACCAGGAGGTTTAGGAAGCTGCCTTTGGCTTTTTTCTCGCTACGACTAACGCTGCTCCTCCGAGCACTATGGCGACCAGAAGGGCAGCATAAGCGACGATCTCAGCTGTGCTAGAACTCACGGTTGCGATTGAACTAACGGTAGTAACAGAACTGATTGTCGTCATCGCCGGAGGTGTAGCCGTTAGGGAGACGCCAGTAAGAGGAACCTTGACTGAAGGGTCGATGGCGTTCTGAAGCACTGTTGTTCCGACGGTGGTGTTCTGGAAGTAGATGCCGAAGTATTCGTTGCGAATAGTATTCCCAGCAATCGTCGTTCCCGCTGTCATGGCGAGTGAGAGGTTCGGGATTCCAATCGAAGCCATCGCTATTCCTGTGGGTTGCCCGTTGGGGGGTAGGGTGGGCGCGGCATTTCCGGCAATGAGATTGCCGGACAGGGGACGGGCTGAGCGTTCACGACGCCAAAGAACAAAGCGGGGATAATTAACATGACCAATGTGGTACGTAACAGAATGCTTCGAGCTTGCAACACAGCTGACCTCGTTTAAGCCGAGTTAGCCTGGTAAGGTTAATAGAGATTTTTGCGTGAATGGCTGTGGGAAGTTGCGATATAATCCTCCTGTTAAGAAGTTTGTCGACAAGTTCACCGCTGCGATGTGCTGGAAAATATGTGAGATTCGAAGGAATTTGCTGGTAGCCCGGGGAAAACGAAAGAGTTCCTCGTCGGTTTTCTGCAATCAGAGAAACGAGAAAACATGCCCAAGACAAGTATCGTTTATAGGTAGCCGACCATCACTCGCAAACTTACGAAATCGGAATCTTCCGTCTTGAAAGTGACAGTCAAATTCCTAGCAGCTGCTCGCGAAAAGGCAGGGGTTCGAGAGGAAACCTTGCAGATTGAAGGATCCACCACAGTCCTCGAGATTCTGAAAGCTCTTGCCACGAAGCATGGGAACAAGCTGAATGAGTATCTCTTCGACCGTGAGTCTGGCAGTCCAAAGCCTCATCTTAACTATCTTTTGAACGGTCGGTCAGTTTCCATGATGGGCGGGTTCTCCACAGAAGTTACAGAAGACGCCACCATGATTATTTTTCCACCCACATCAGGCGGTTAGGCTCGCCGTAGCAACGGAATGACGTGTTACTAAACAACCGGCAAAGTAGCAGGCTGTCTCGATAACAGTAGGCGCCCCCAAGCACGGACGAAAAAGTATGACGCACGTGGATCAGGTCTGTTTCCCTAGAAAACAATACCAAGAATACGGTTAATTATTTGGAGCCCAATCATTATTGCAGATTTACATGTTGAAAGCAGGCCGTGCATACTGCGGGAAATTACTACACGTCGACCTTACGAACGGCGAAACACGGGAAGAGCCTCTGCGATTTGACTGGGCGGAACAATTTATTGGAGGAAAGGGGCTCGGTATCCGATACTTGTATGACCTGATACCGCCCGGCACTGATCCTTTCGCTCCTGAGAACCCCATTATCCTGATGACTGGTCCTCTGACAGGAACCGTGGCTTCCACAATGTCGCGCATGGCAAACGTGACGAAGTCACCTCTCAGTGGTACTATGAGCGACAGCCACTCAGGCGGGTACTTTCCCGCTGAACTCAAATTCGCCGGATTCGACGGCGTTATCATCAAAGGACGATCCCCCAAGCCAGTGCACCTAGCAATTAGAGACGGAAAAGCGGAGTTGAGAAACGCAAGCCATCTCTGGGGCAAGGATGTGCTCGAAACCACCGATTTGGTTGTGAAAGAGTCAGGTGAAAATCCTCGCCACTATGCAGACGGCCCTAAAGTCGGCTGTATCGGACCTGCAGGCGAGAGCAAGGTGAGATTTGCAGCAATCGCATACGACGTGCATCATTTCGCTGGGAGAGGCGGGACTGGCGCCGTTATGGGTTCGAAGAACCTGAAAGCGATTTCCGCACGCGGAACGAAACAAGCCAAGGCGCTTAGCATAAACTCTGACCCAGCATTCCTAACCATGGTCAGGGAAGTCATAAAGAAAGACATCCGTGAAAACCCCGATGAAGAAATGCTCATAAAGGTTGGAACCCCGGGAGTACTGGCTCTGAGCCAGGGCGCAGGTCTGCTACCTACACGGAATTTCCAAGCAGGCACCTTCGCCCAAGCCGACCAAATAAACGCTGACGCGCTTGCCGACCAAATACTTGTCCGGCATACAACAACCTGTTACAGCTGCTCAATAGGGTGCCGCAACATTACAAAAGTCAAAGACGGCAAATACGCGGGCCTGGAAGGAGAAGGCCCTGAGTATGAAACATTGGCGTTATGCGGCTCTAACATGGGTATCGGAGACATACGAGTCATCCTGAAGTTCAACGAAAACTGCTCGAACATGGGCCTCGATTCGATATCGACAGGCAATGTCTGCGCATGGGCAATGGAACTCTTCGAAAGAGGCATCCTGACCAAGAAAGATACCGATGGATTGGAGCTCAAGTTCGGAAACGTAGATGCGGCCGTGGCACTTCCCAAACTCATCGCTACGAGAGAAGGCATCGGCAACATTCTAGCTGAAGGAGTCGCGCGGGCATCGAAGCAGATTGGAAAAGGTTCAGAAAGATACGCAGTGCACGCGAAGGGCCTAGAGTACCCTGGTTACGATCCCCGGGCAACATTTGGGATGGCTCTTGCCTATGCAACAGCGGAGAGAGGCGCGGACCACAACAGGGCTTGGCCAGTGGGCTACGACGCATTCGGAAAGCTTGACCCATTTACCGCCGAGGGCAAAGCCGAAATCGTCCAGACAGATCAAATTCGAACGAGTGTGAAATGGAGCATCGAAATGTGTGACTTCCTCGCTGCCAACCTCGCACTATGCGCAAGGCTCCTAAACGCAGCATGCGAAACCAACTACACCGAGGAAACTATGAAGCTCATGGGAAGGCGAATCTGGACTCTAGCCCGGCTCTTCAACGTGAGAGAAGGCTTCTCCAAGAAGGACGACACAATGCCACCTCGAATGTACCTAGACCCGTTACCGGAAGGCAATGCGAAGGGAAAAGTCGTTACAAGAGAGACTTTTGAGAAGATGCTCACCGACTACTACCGACTCTGGGGCTGGGACGACCAAGGAAAACCCACTTCCTCGACAATTCACGAACTTGGACTAACCGAATTTCCAGCGCAACTTAATTAAAGGTGAAATGCTGAGCGACCCCATGTGTTCCCATTTGTTGCCATCTCGTGATCCATCTCAGCCCTCAACGATGGGGTATGTTTCGCCGCCGTACTTCAGAACGTTTACTCGCGAATGTTGCGCATAGATTCTCAAGAAATATGCTAGTCCATCCTCGACAGTACGGAATTTTCTGAAATGCATCCTCTCCGCGTCACGGTCGGATATGCCGCCGGTGATTAAGCCGATCTGATGTCTTTCTCGGACGGCGGCGACGTTTAGCGCAAGACCCAGCGCAACAAAATCCTCGTCCTTATGGCTTCTGTAAAGTTCTTTCAAGTCCTTTGTGCTAAGCTCAAGATAATCGATCCACTTAGGGTGTTTCACCGCAATCCCTTCTGGGCATGGTGTAAGTTCGATTATGCTTCCCCCTGGCTTAGTACAGAGGTCGGCTGAAAAGAGGCCTTTCAAACCTTGCCAGAATTCAATGTCCGCTGGGTAGCTGCTCGTAATTGTGATATCAGTGAGCGCCCGGGCTTTCACACTGTAAATTTGCCGCGCAAGAACGACGCCAGCCCTATGAGCCTTGACGAAGTGTCCTGCAAAAACTCTCACAATTTTCCTATCCCTATCGAGTACCGTGTTGACGACCAGGTGAAGGCCGATCTTGTCGGCAAAGGCTTCAATCAATTCACGTGTTGGGTTCTGGTTCATGCCAAGGCCATTCGGAGTTGTCAGAGCAGAGAGCACATGCATTCGTCCAACCGTTTCATCGCCTGCTAGACCGGGGAGGAGAGTCTTGGCCCCTGCACCCCAACCTGCGTTGAAATGGGGAATCACGTTCCCAGTTGCAATTCGAACGTCGCATTCGGAAAATTCTTTGTTAATCCAGACGGGTAAGTCGTCGGCGATTGTTCCGAAGTATTTTAAACGTGATTTGTCACCGGAATCGTGATTGACAATTTCATACCTCTCAGTTAACTCGTCGCCATATTTCTCACTGATCTCGTCCTCAGTCATTTTGCGATGTGTGCCGAGAGCAATGAAAACCTTAATCATCTCAGGAGCAGCTCCGGCCCTTTCCAGTCGCCGCAGAATCACGTCCAGTAAGCTCTTTGTTGGCGTTACTCGAGTTGTGTCATCGACAGCTACGCCGATCCGCTTGCGCTTTGGGTGCAAGGCTTCGATGGTCGGTCCTTGAATTGGGTCACTCAGGGCACGTTCAATCTCAGCTTCAGGATCCGGGGCTGGAGTTGCCCCGGATGGTTGAAGAATATCTAATACGCGATGATCATCTATTGCGAACGAGACTTCGTTCTTCCCGTAAGGTAGTGCTACTTGCATGTTTTTTCAACGGGTGAATATTGAAAGTTGCTTGGTAAGCCGCAGGTACAAATCAATTTCGTTTATGTAGGTACAGGCAATGCAATTCAATGGCAACTCTTTACTGATGGTTACACTCTTCAATGAATTATGGATGCAGTCAAAAAAGGAGCTAGAGTCGGTTTCATTGGATTGGGCATCATGGGGAAGCCCATGGCATCTAACTTGATCCGGAAGGGATACGCATTGACAGTGTTTAACCGTAGCAGAAAGCCGGTAAATGAACTCGCTTCGATCGGAGCTTCAGCTGCAGATTCGCCGAAAGAAGTGGCAGTCAAGTCGGATATTGTTCTCGATGTTGTAACAGATGCACCCGATGTTGAGCAAATCCTATTCGGACAAGGAGGTGTTGTTGAAGGAGCTCGTGATGGAACAATTATGATTGACATGAGCACAAACTCTCCCGCCGCTGCGCGATCTTTCTCTATGAAACTCGAGGAAAAGGGCATCGAGTTTCTTGATGCTCCAGTCAGCGGAGGAGACAAGGGTGCAAAAGAAGGAACTCTGACGATCATGGTAGGAGGGAAAAGAGAAGTTCTTGACAAATGCCTTCCAGTGCTTCAAGCCATGGGTAAAGAGATTTTCTATATGGGACCTGCGGGCTCAGGTCAAGCGACAAAGCTCTGCAATCAAGTCGCTGTTGCCCTGCATAACCTCGCAACGAGCGAATCTCTTCTACTTGGTTCTGCTGCAGGGTTGGAACTTACTAATTTGCTTAAGGTCATGACAAGTGGAGCTGCGAGTTCTTGGAACCTAACCAACCTTGGACCGAAAATAGCAACTAGGGATTTTGAACCCGGATTCAAAGCTGCACATCTGCTGAAGGATTTGAGGAACATAATGCGCCTAGCTGAAGAAGAGAATCTGATGCTTCCAGGTGCCGCACTCGTCCATCAACTATACCTAGCCGTCATGGCAAAGAAGGAAGGCGAGAAGGGAACGCAGGTTCTTGCACGTGTCCTTGAGAGACTGGCTGAGCGGGAAATTGATTCCCCGAAAATATCCTGAGACTTTTCTAGACTAGGGTCTGCAATAGCTTAACTATTTTCATTTCTTGCTTTTCAAATGGCTAAGAACCTCGTGCAAGCTTTACAAGACTGAATTCCATGCGCAATGCCAGCAGATTGCCCGAAGAATTTTGTTGGTAGCCCGAGGAAAAACGAAAGAATTCTTTCGAATCTCACGCCTTCGCTTTTAAACATCATGACTTATTTGACCAGTGTAAACTCTTACGTGGAACAAGTATTACGAGTCTTTGCTTTCACGCGTTCTCCCTCTCGAGAAAGACTCAATGGTTAGCTAGTTCCGACACTTCGATGAATTTCTAAGATGTCGGAAAGAGTCGGATGAACTTCGAAGCAAAAAGCGAAAACTCGTACAAGTAAGCAGAAGCGGGGGGGAGGGGATCGTGAGCCCGCTTTACCGGTACATATAAACTCAAACTCGTGGGGCCGGTGGAAACCACCACGAACCTAAACGCACATCTCATGCAGGAAACGGAAAACGTCAAGGAATTTCGATTTCCCTGAGACGTTCGGCGCAACCAGGAACGCGCGTTTTTGAAGATCCACATCGACAACTGTGAAGTTCTTCCAGTTCTCTAAGGTCAAGTCCCCTTGGTGGCCTTGGCAAAATCGTTGTCGTCTTTATCCACGAAAACGTCAACCTAATTATCCACACTGTCAGCGCTTTGGGTATTCCGTGAGCCAATATTGGCATACTTCTGCTCGGACTCGCCATCTGGAGGGGACGAGCATGGATGACACAGTTCTCCCTTCTTCTGGGTGGGATTGGACTGATCGGATCGAGTATTGCACTCTTAACCTGTCACATTGGCCTCGGAGAGCTGTAGCTGATTATCCGATGTTCTTGTGTCGTGCTTGGAATTTCTTTCATACTTTGGTGGAGGAGGAATTCGATCACCAATACGATGATTCAAGACTGGCTACAAATTCCTAGAACTATGACAAAAGTGGCACATACTCGGTCCAGCGTCTGGTCGGGACGGTGCGTATACGGCGGCAATTACGAGACGGCCCTTGAAATCAACACCACGCACGATACCTTAGTCCGTATCCTTGAGCAGTTGCTGGAAGCATCAGCCCACGGTTACCACCAGCACGCGCTGATTACTACAATGAAGAGTTCGCGACGGATGAAGCCCGATGTTTTCAACAGGGCGAGGGGGTCGTTCTCTCTGGCGTCGATTCGAAAGGCAGAGTCCGCCAAATCTATACTGACTAAGCACTAAGTTGGCCGTACATTTGTTTCGTCATGTATTGCCCTGCCATTGTCACATATTTGGCCATTCGTAAAGGCGAGGCATATTTCTTGACGCCAGTAACGACCAGAACTAGCGCATCTGCTTTTTTCTTTCGCCAACATATCTGTCAACTTCTTTTCGAGGATTTCTACAGCCTGTCATAAGTTATGGAATCCTAGGCTTGTCGGGCGCAGATCAAATTCAATAAGTAGACAGCAATTAAATAATTCCGAGATGCACTCCCCTTTAGTGCTATCTCATGAAAAAACACATGGTGTGTCTGACATTCGATTTCGACGCCCTGTCCTTGTGGATTGCACGGGGCATGATCACGCCTACTCCCATATCGAGAGGAGAGTTCGGCGCGGTCGCGGCAGAACGGCTGCTTGATCTACTAGAGGAGAATCAAATCAAAGCCACGTGGTTCATCCCCGGCCTTACTATTGAAACGTATCCAGACTTGTGTGCCCGGATATGCAAAGAGGGGCATGAAATAGGTTGCCACGGGTACGCCCACGAGTCGCCCGTCAATCTTCTCCGCGATAGGGAGGAAGTTGTACTCGTCAGGGCCAGAGACGTAATACGTCGCCTTACAGGATACAATCCAAAGGGGTACCGTCCACCCGCCTGGGATCTGAGCAAAAGTTCGGTGGATCTACTATTGAAGTACGACTTCGTGTATGATAGCAGCATGATGGCTCGCGATTACGTACCTTACCGAGTACGTGACGGCGACGTCGTGACCGCTGATGCTCCAACGAAATTTGGCAAGCCAACAAGACTCCTGGAAATCTCACCGAGCTGGTCACTCGACGACTTTCCCCACTTCGAATATCTCAGAGACCGCACGTATCTGCAACCAGGACTGGCTAGGAGTGATGATGTCCTCCAAAACTGGTTCGACGATTTTAGATATATGAAACGCATAGTCAATTGGGGCGTAATTACCTACACGCTTCATCCACAAGTGATTGGAAGAGGCCATCGCATTTTGATGCTTGAAAAACTCATAAAGCGGCTAGTAAAGTCACGTGCAATCTTTGTTCGAATGGATGCCGTAGCCGATGAGTTTGAAAAGAAATTCGCTAATGCATAGTGGAGAGTAGCTGTTCGATGTCTCATGAAAAGCAGATTCCGCTGATTGAAGTGTCAGGTGGCGACTTTGAATGCGGAGAAGCTATCGGTAAGGCGCTTCAACAACAGGTGCGCGCGAACATAGAATCCTATATGGAGGTATTCGTCAAGGAGGCTGGTGTCACACTCGAAGTGGTAAGGGAGTACGCCAAAAGGCTGATCCCCCCCTTACAAGATTACGCACCCGACCTCTTAATGGAAATGCGCGGGATTGGAGCAGGGGCAACTGCGACGATTGAAGACATCATAGCCCTCAACGCGCGAACTGAGATCATGTTCGGGTTGAAGGCTAAACATAACGTTCGTTCGGTTGCTAAAGATAGCGACGAATGTACTTCTATGGGGGTGCTCCCATCCATTACCGCCGACGGGCACACTATAATTGGTCAAAACTGGGACTGGAAACAGATTGTCGCAGACCGGACAGCCGTCCTGAAGATACGGAAACCAAATGCGCCAACGATACTCGTCTTTACGGAGGCGGGAATTGTTGGAAAGATAGGGATGAACGAGACGGGGATAGGTGTCTGTTCAAACCTGCTAGTTTCTACTCACGATCAGGGGCAGCAAGGTATTCCGTACCACGTGATGCTTAGGAAGGTGCTCAACGCCAAGTCACTCCACGAAGCAATTAAGTCAATTACGACGACAACCAGGGGAACGTCAGGCAACTTTCTCGTTGGCGCTCGCGGAGGTGAAGTAATAGACATTGAGGCAACGCCGAAAGACTTCGCTTCAATCCTGCCTGAAGCCGATAACATTCTCACCCATTCGAACCATTTCTTGAGTCCCGAATTCAGACCTATCGACGTAAGGAAGGGATTTTCCGCTATGACTTTGATCAGACACGTTCGAGCCAGACGCCTTTTGGCGAAGGATAGCGGCACTATCAACGCCAAATCATTCATGCGGGTCTTTCGTGACCATTTCAGCTACCCAAACGGCATATGTCGCCACGTCGATGATTCTGATTCCGTCTTAGATAGGACTCTAACTGGAGCCTCAATGATTATGGATTTGGATGCGACCACTATGGAGATCGCAAAGGGTCCACCATGCTTGTATGAATATGTTAAACAGAACGCTGCTTCGTCGGTTTCCTAGCTCCCCCAAGCCATTCTTGAAGGCCTACAGAAAGTTTAATCCTCAATCGATAACTGGTATAAATGCAGTGCTGAGATGAGCTTTCATGGAAGTCTCACAATACCTTGAGTATGCAAGACGTTACAGGGGGCCCATTAGACTAGTAATTCTGGATTGGGCTGGTACAACAATGGATTACGGATGCTATGCACCAGCAGTAGTGTTCATTGAGGTTTTCAAGCGAAACGGAATACAGATCTCCATGGAGCAAGCCCGGGCGCCTATGGGCCTGTTCAAGAGGGATCACATAAAACGCATCTTCGAATGGAACAGTGATGTTGCTCACAAATGGAAGGAAACACACAGACGAGATTGGCGTGACGAAGATGTAGGTGACATGTATGAGAACTTATTCAAACCTCTGCAATTGGAGGTTATTAGGAAGTACTCAAAATTGATCCCCGGCACGCTTGAGACGGTTAAGTGGTTGCGGGACCGGGGCATTAAAATTGGTTCAACAACTGGCTATTTTAAGGAAGCCGCTCAAGCGAATCTTGAGGAAACAAAACAGCAAGGGTACGAACCTGATTCTACTTTTTGTCCGGATGATGTGCCCGCGGGCAGACCGTATCCTTGGATGGTTATGAGGAACATGTTGAAGACGGCCATTTTTCCGCCAGCGGCTGTAGTGAAGGTGGATGATACAGTTGTCGGTGTGGAGGAAGGACTGAATGCAGGCACATGGGGTGTTGGAATCTCAAAGACAGGAACACTGATAGGACTAGATGAGCAGGAAATCGAATCTGCAAATAAGGATGCGCTAAGACTCAGAATTGATTCAGCAAATGATAAACTTCGAAGGGGGGGTGCGCACTACGTCACAGAGGAAATTCGCGAATTGCCCCGAGCAATTCTCGCTATTGAGGAAAGGCTGAAGAGAGGAGAGAGGCCGTAGGTCAGGGGTCGGTCAGATAGAGCCAAATCGGGAAAGATGCCCATGGTAACAAGTCACGACTACAAAAGAATGATTTTACTGAATGTAGGTCCGGTGATAGTCCCTGAACGGGTACGAAACGCGTTGCTGAAACCGGATATGTGTCATCGGGAACCAGAATTCTCAGAATTGCTGTCAGATGTTCGCCGCAAACTAGCTCAAGCCTTTAGGTGTACCAACAAATATTCTACGATTCTGCTGAGCGGATCCGGTACGGCTGCTGTTGAAGCCACCATAAGTTCAGTATGTAGGGATGGGAAGTTCTTGGTTCTCTCTAATGGATACTACGGAGAGAAAATGGCGAAAATCGCGCGTCTTCATGGTATCGACACGGAGGTCATGGACTTCGGATGGGGCCGAAAGATAATCGCTAGCGACGTAGATAAGAAGATAAAGTCTGATGCTGCAATTAGATTTGTTGGCATCGTTCACACTGAGACCAGCACTGCTATGCTGAACCATGTTAGCGAGATTGGTGAGTTGGCTGAAAGACACGGCAAGACTCTGATCACTGATGCTATGGCAAGCATCGGTGTTGAAGACCTTGACGTAAATAGAGACAGAATAGATTTCTGTATTGGAAGCGCGAACAAGTGCATAGAAGGACTTCCAGGCTGTTCGTTCGTGAGTGCGGATAGAAGCAAAATGGAGGAACTCAAGGATCTACCTCCAAGAACGAGCTACCTAGACCTCTACCAGCACTACCGTTACGAAGAAGGATTGGGTGAGAGAGCTGGTACACCGTTCACACCACCAGTACAGATCATCTATGCCTTGGATGAGGCTCTAAACCTCCTCCTGGAGGAGACTATTGAGAAAAGGCGTGAGAGATATGCCCACCTAGCTGGAACAATTAGGGACTGTTTAGAAGAGCTTGAATTTGGTTTGTTCATCTCGAGGGAGGCCATGTGCAACGCAATCACATCGGTCCTTAACCGGAGAGGTCTCCCCTATCAGACTCTGCACGATAAACTGAAAGAAGAAGGCTTCATAATTTACGCGGGAATGGGAGCTATGGAGAGCAAGTTCTTCCGGATCGGAAATATGGGCGCTCTGACGTTGGATGAAATCAATGGGTTCCTGGATTCCATGAAATCGATCGTAACGAAACTACCGCTCGCATAATAGTTGACATCCTAGTTAAAGATTGGAGTGACCAATAGGTTCCATGCGTGACATCACACGCGTGACTGTTGGGCAGATTACAGAGCGGTTGCCAATGCGAAAGCAATAATCGCACCTACTAGAGGCGCTGCGATCCACCCCAAGATTAATTCTCTGATTAAACGACTATTCTGTACAACTAATTTCCGGGTAGCGGCAACGCCGAAAACCCCTCCGACGACCGCCTGAGCGCTCGCGACTGGCATACCGACTTGAGTGAAGCCATGTAACACCATTGCGGCACTTAACTGAACAGCCATCGAGGCCGGCATGTTGAGACCAACAATGTTTTCTGCGACGCTCCGCGTGGTTCCGCGGCCGAAGAGGGCCATGCCTGCGACCGCGGCGGCTGCCATGCCGAGCACGACCCACGGGCGGAGCTGAGGTAACGTATTCGAAGCTCCGGCAACGAGGCCGATACCGTTCGCGCCTAGAGCGTAAGACGCGTAGAAGCCCGTGACGATGGTCAACCACGCATATGCCTTGTTAAGTAGTATGATGCGACGTATCCGTCGCGCGACGATTCGCGTGCTGAAACAAATTAGAGTAGCGGCCACGAAACCCGCGACTGGAGTAAGCAGCCACGACGTTAATACCAAACCAGTGTAGGGAAAGTCGACTACGCCAGCGCGGACTAGTGTGGCACCGATTACGGCGCCGACGAACACCTGAGTCATACTGAGTGGGATCCGAAACCAAGTCACGAGGGCCATCACTGCGAAGGCGGCTATGGTTGCGGCTAGAAGGGCATCGCCGCTTGCTGTTGGTGCCACATTAGCAACGGTTTGGAACATTTTTCCACCTTCAAGGACGGCGCCAGCCATTAAGCCGACGGCCGCTATCAGCACCGCATGCCTGTACCGCAGGGTCCGTGAGCTCATCGTCGTGCCTACGCAGATACCTATGTTATTGGCGCCGAGAACGAAGCAGAGAGCAGTGCCCGCACCTAAGGCTGATATTGAGAGCGAATAGACCACGGCTTTTCAACTCGATGGTCAAGCTTGGCTGCAAATTTTTAGTCGGCGTTTACGTTGCGTATCTCACGCCTCCGCCTTGGCCACTAGTTCGACGACTACGTCGGAGGCGTCTTCGGTGGCGTCAGCCACGTTATCCAGTTCGAGGACAAAGTCTCGAAGCTGTAGAACGGTTAGCGGATCAAGTTCGCCGCGTCGGTTCGCTATCCGAGTCAAGATCTTCGTCTTGATGTCATCGGTTTCCTCCTCGGCGATCTCGACGGCGATTGACTTATCTATCGCAACCTTCGCGTCTGTCTCGAGGGCCTGGATGGCGTCTCCAAGGGCCGCGACCCCCTTGGTGATGCTGGAAACCATGTCAGGAACTGAAAAGCCGGCTTCGCTAAACAATACCTCAGCCGTGTTCGGAGGAAGCGGCGTTTCCGCCAGCACTCTGGTGGCGTCCTTCACCGAGTCAGCGATCTCGTCATCGGCTTCCATTAATCGCAGGAAATCCTCTCTCGTGCCGGAGAAGAAGGAGCCGCGGGCTATACTCATGACTGCCTCGCGGTGTAGGCTGTCGGCCCGCGTCTCCAGTTCACCTATGCGGCGAGCTGACTCTCGAAGGCCCGTCCAGTCACCCACACGCGCTTTGTCCAGCAGCGGCCCCAGTTCAGCGATAGCGTCCGCCGCTAAGGCGAGATGGTTGAGAATCATGCGGACCACCGGCTTCTGCTTGGTTCCGGCTAGGCGGAATCGCCCGAACAGCCAGCTTAGCGCCGTCGAGCGCCGCGCGGCGCGGTCGTTCCCAGCCTCATCCTTCACTTGGTCGCTGCCTCCGTAAACGATGTCATGGTTGTGACGATACAGGTTACTTGTAACCTAATGTTAATGCCCGGACGCCTTGGCCCAACGACATCAATGCTGATGTTGTTGAGCGAGATCAAATCTGCAGGAATTACACTCTACTGTTGAATGATCGCTTGGGGGTAACGCTTTATTCAAAAAAAGGAAAGGTGTGAGTGTTTGAGAATTCATTCTTCCGGTTGAAGAGAGCTATAGCAGGCAATCCAATTAGTGCTAGGAGGGATGGTTCCACGGCAGAAGATGATGGCGACGTGCTTTGGCCCTTCTCCATCTCATAGTAGTAATAACCATCGATGGCTGGGTTGTAGCTTGAGAGACCAGATGCTACCGAAGCGTTGGCCCGCTCATGAAGCCAGGATTGAGAGATCGTGTATGTACCTCCATTGTGGATCCAAAGGTATTCCCAATCGTTATTCACTAGGTGATCAATTTGACTAATCATCTGTTGCCTTAGTGTTGCGTTAAGAGTCTTTGCTTGTTCACTGACGAGTGTGTTTACTTCTGAGTTGTTGTAACTGGTGAAAGCTGTGTAGAATCCACCGCTTGCACTTGCGAAAGGCACCAGGAAATCGTCAGGGTCCACGTAATCAACAGTCCACGATGCGAAGAAGAGGTTGGCGGTGTGGGTTCGTCGCTCAGTATGCATTTGAGGCTCGGAAAGTCCAACGGGGGTTGCAGTGAGTCCAGTTTCATTAGAGAAGCTGTTGATCGTAGTAGCAATCAGCGTAGCTGCGGCCTCGCGAGATGAGTCCGTAATGTCATACAGGACACTAACGGTCTTAGGATTCTGTGGGCTAAAGGCGTTACTTGGCGTTATTGGGTGGGCGCCCGCGTCGATTAAGAGCGCCTTTGCAGTCTGCGGGTCGTAGGGAGTTGGTGGTATGGAAGAGTCATAACCGAACATTCCCGGCGGTATAATTTGAGTTGCTGCGGATGCAAGATTCTGCAGAATATCATGCAGGTAAGCCGTCCTATTGAAGGAAAGTACGAACGCCTTTCGAATTCTCACGTCGCTAAATGGCTGGAAAGATAAGGCATTCCCGTTGGTGTCGAGGATTTTCTGATTAAAAGCTATGCCCTGGGTAAGTAATTGTGGCCATAATCCCTCCGTGGGAAATACCTGCCAGTCAGGATTGACTGAAACTAGTCTGTCTTGGTTGAACCAAGTATCTTTGTCTACAAATTGGAAGATTGTTCCACCAGGGAAGTTGTCCGCACCATCCGCCGTCAATCCGCCAATGTCGGCAGCACCACTCTCAAGGTCAAGTACTCGAGTATTTGTATCGATACCAGCTTTAATGATGACGTATTGTACTGGTGCCACGCCTCGTTGGAACGGTCCGCCCCAATAGTTCTGGTTGCGCACCAGTATGATCGTTTGTGTTCCTTTATCCCAAGACTGAAGCATATACGGGCCAGTCCCGACCATGTTCTCAGACGGCCACGAATTATACTGATCATGATAGTCTCCACATGTCACGCCATTGATGTACGGTGTACCATCAGTGGGCGCAGTCCAATGCGCCGTGAATGCGGTGGGGCTGACAATGGCTGCTGCGAAAGCCATGATGAACGGAAAGCCTGCATATGGCCGTTCAAGATGCAACGCAACAGTCATCGGATCTATGATTTCCACAGGTTTGGCGTTAAGGAAGTCCTGCAGCTCGCCTTGGGTATAGTTGTTACCATACCCCTTGGGCGCGCTGGGTCCCGCGTTATTGTACTGCTTGCTATAATTCATGCCTCCTCGCAGGACCTGGAGCAATGCCCACGCTGGGCCGTCGGCATCGTCGATAAGCATTACGCGCATCAGGCTGTAGTAAACTGCGGTCGCGTTGAATGGAGTTCCATCTGTAAACGTAATCCCGTTGCGCAGATGGAACGTGTAAGTTAAGCCATCGGAACTGACATCGTATGACTGCGCTAACCACGGAATCACTTGATCAGCCGCACTCCCGTGGAACCACAGTAATTGTTCGTACACGTTCTGAGTGATACTTGTACCCGGTATGAGGTACTCCACGCCCGGATCAAGAAGGTCTGGTGGATTGATCATTTCCTGAACAATAGTGTTAGGATTTTGGATAGATGACGTCGTGGACGTCGTAGATGCCGTAGGTGTCATGGGTCTTGGAACAACAAAGTATGCACCGACGACGACGATCACGACAATTATGATAACGGCTACCGCTCGTCCTGACTTCTTACTCCACAAATTCTCACGCTTGTCTGCGTTGCACAGCAAGCGCATTTAACCGTATCCAAATTAGAGTATTATTCTATACGAATCATATAGTTCGTATAGACTAAGACGAAATCGCATATACTCATATAGCGCACTTGACCTGTTTTTGCTAGCTTCTACACGCTTGCCGTTATGCAGACGGATCCGACTAGGTTCGCGAGAGTATGCCTGTTCCTGTCATGACTCCGATCTTGTGGCGGCTGACTGCTTCTTACAGCTGGAACGTCTCATGACCTGCGATACGATCCTCCCCAAACTGTAAGTCAGGGGATATGTTGTATAGGGACGAACATCTTAGGGCATATCCGCAAATTGCGAACTATGCGTCCTCTATGGCAGGCTGATACTCCATGAAAGTATGGGAATACATAGTTCGAAGGTTGTTCTTCCTTATTTTCGTTTTACTCGGTGTCACTTTGATCACATTCGTCCTCTCCCAAGTGCTGCTTGACCCACTATCACTCTATATGACCGAGAAAACACGAGAAGCCGATATCCCTATTCTAATCGCTCATTATCATTTGAATGATCCTTGGCCTATCCGATACGGTGCCTATTTGTGGGCTCTATTGAACGGTGATTGGGGATATTCCCGGTCTCTTTCACAACCCGTGCTTTCAGCTTTGGCAGCCAGATTTCCCGCAACAGCGGAACTTGCTATTGCAGCTGCACTGTGGATCGTAGCGGTGGGAATACCGTTGGGCATCATCTCCGCCTTGAAAAACAACAAGCTTCCTGACCACGTGTCACGTCTAATCGCGCTTACTGGAGTCTCAACTCCGGTATTTTGGTTGGGTTTGCTCCTCCAAGTCGTCTTCTTCTATTACTTCCGCATGTGGGGGTTACCAAGCCTCCCCTCAAGCGGAAGGTTCGACGCGACTTTGGCGTTGCAACACCCCGTGAAGCAGATTACTGGCCTGCTAGTGTTCGATTCTTTGGTGACGGGCAACTTCATAATGACAGAAGACGCATTGGCTCACTTGATCTTGCCATCTTTTGCACTGGGATTCGTTGACCTAGGAGTAATTATGAGAATCATGAGATCCAGCATGCTTGAGGTTCTGCGCCAAGACTACATGATCATGGCTCGTTCTAAAGGTCTCTCGGAGCGAGTGGTGATCCTCCGTCACGCTCTCAAGAACGCGTTGATACCTACAGTAACCATAGGGGGCCTGGTTGCAGCTACGTTACTTGCTGGGGCGCCTTTGACAGAGACAGTTTTCGCATGGCCAGGAATGGGCAGGCTCGCGGTGGACGCCATCGGAACAAATGACGCGCCTTTGATCATGGGGTTCGTTTTGATCGTTGCACTGATTCTTGTCTTGATCAATCTTACAGTGGACATACTCTACGCATTCCTAGACCCTCGCATAAAACTATGAGGCGACAATGATGGCAACGCGTCGATCGAGTTGGTCTGCTGTAGTCGTTGAATTGAAGTTTGCAGGACACCTGTTGATTCAGAACAAGGTCGTGTTGGCAGGGACGATCATGGCTATCGGTGTCCTTGTTATTGCTATCATCGGACCGGTCATTGTTTCACCCTCGGCCGCTACCAATATCGATACATCACAACGTCTGAACCCGCCGAGTTTCCAGTATTGGTTAGGCACGGATGATTATGGCCGTGATCTCTTCAAGGTGATCATACTGTCCATTCGTTTGGACGTGTCAGCTATGTTGGAGATTGTCAGCGCCGGATTGTTCATAGGAGTGTTGCTCGGAGCATTCTCGGGTTTCATAGGAGGAAAACTCGACGAGATACTGATGCGAATTACAGACATCTTCTTCTCCATACCTTCTCTCATTCTAGCTTTGGCGATTGCGGCAGCTCTAGGGAGAGGGATCAACAATCTGGTCCTCGCAATTATCGTCGTCCAATGGCCAGGTTACACTCGCATACTTCGCGGCCAAGTGTTGGCTGAGAAGGAACGCCTTTATGTTGACGCATTACGAGCGTTAGGCATTAGGAGATTCAGGATAATCATCAGGCACATAATTCCAAACACGATTTACCCAGTTCTCGTGCAGGCGACACTTGATCTTGGACAAGTCATTTTGACATTCGCTGGATTGAGTTTCTTAGGGTTCGGGGTGAGTGCCCTGGTTCCCGAACTCGGCAGACTCATTACCGCTGGCGAGACGTATATTTTCCAGGCTCCCTGGCTTATCGCTTTTCCAGGGCTGACAATTCTGATAATATCGCTCGCATTCAATCTAATGGGTGATGGCATCAGAGACATTCTTGACCCTAGACTTAGAAGGTAAGCTGTTGCTTTGACCGGTAAACCATACAATAGCAAAAGCGGCGTCTTGCTTCAAGTTGACAACTTAAGACTGAACTTTCATACATATGCGGGTGAGGTCAAGGCTCTTGATGGAGTAACATTCACGGTGAAGGAGGATGAAGTTCTCGGACTTGTCGGTGAATCGGGGTGCGGAAAATCCGTAACTGCACTGGCAATTGTCCGATTACTCCCAGAAAATGCCTACGTGGCTGAAGGAAAGATACTACTTGAAGGGCAGAACCTCCTGAATATTAGCCAGAACGAAATGCGAAAGATTAGAGCTCATAAGATCGCGATGGTATTCCAAGATCCCACAACATTTCTCAATCCAGTTCTGACAATCGGCGAACAACTTGAAGAGGTCGTACTCCTAACGACGCCCGATCGACTTACACGAGTTACTACTGCTAGCGAGCAGTCCGGGGATCTGGGAAGTGGAAATGAGAAATGGATCAAGCGAAGAGAGGACGCGACACGGCCACAAACCTCGCCTGAGCTCCCTAGATCAGAACGAAAGAAAGCTGCAAGCGTCGATGTTTTGAAGCAGGTCAGGCTTCCTGATCCGTTAAGGACGCTTGGACAGTATCCGCACGAATTATCGGGAGGAATGAGGCAGCGTTGCATGATCGCAATGGCCTTGGTTCGGAATCCAATACTATTCATTGCGGATGAAATTACCACAGCTCTTGACGTAACGGTGCAAGCACAGATCCTTGAGCTGCTTCGCGAATTGAAGCATAAGCTCATCGGTTCAACGCTGCTGATTACTCACGACCTCGGCGTGGTTGCGGAACTGTGTGACCGAGTAGCGGTCATGTATGCCGGGAATATTGTGGAGATTGCTGAAGTAAACGAACTCTTCGCCAAGCCCCTGCATCCATATACCCAAGGGTTGATGCGCGCCATACCCATAGTAGGTCGTCCACTGGAACGATTGGAAACCATTCAGGGCTCTGTACCAGACCTTATTCATCCGCCTTCCGGGTGCCGATTTCATCCACGTTGCCCATTCGTATTCGAGAAATGCAGGGTTGAGAAACCTCAGTTATTGGATGCGGGAGAGGAGCACAAGGTAGCCTGTCATCTCTATGGAGAAAAAAATCATGACGCAAACTGTACTTGAGGTCAAAGACTTGAAAAAGTGGTTCCCCATCTCAGGGGGGCTCCTCGGCAGGGTTGGGGGTTTTGTCAAAGCCGTTGATGGTGTCAACATCGAAATCAAAGAAGGCGAGACATTCGGCCTTGTCGGAGAATCAGGGTCGGGAAAGACGACTGTAGCGAGATGCATCATTGGGCTGCTCGAACCTACCGCAGGCCAGATCATTTTCCGGGGACAAGACATAACGAAATTGAAAGGTATGCCCCTCACGCGGACGAGAAGGAGGCTCGGAATCGTCTTCCAGGACCCATATGCTTCGTTAGACCCACGTCAGACCATCAAGAGTGCACTCACGGAGCCCATGACCTATCACAAGATCGTGGCAAGCGAAGAGGATGCGTTGAGGGTTGCGAAGAATCTAATCCAGAGAGTGGGATTGAACGAAGATCACCTCTACAGGTTTCCGCATGAATTCAGCGGTGGCCAACGTCAGAGGATAGCCGTCGCACGGGCCTTGACGACAAGTCCTGAGGTTATGATTCTAGACGAGCCTACCTCATTCCTTGATGTATCCGTCCAAGCTCAAATTCTCAATCTGCTTTCAGATCTTCAAGATGAACTCAACCTAACCTATCTTTTCATTTCGCACAACCTGAGCGTTATTGAACATGTGAGTGACAGGGTTGGAGTCATGTACTTGGGAGCAACGATGGAAACTGCTGACAAGGATACCATTTATCGCAGGCCCGAACATCCGTACACGCACGCGCTCATATCCGCTCTTCCCATACCGAACCCTGCATTGAAAAGAGAACGCGCGGTCTTGAGCGGCGATATACCAAGTCCAGTTAACATTCCCTCGGGTTGTCGATTTAGAACGCGATGCTCCTATTCAACAGGCTACTGCGCCGAGAAGGAGCCTCTTCTGAGTGCACGGGACTTGGGTCACGCGGTCTCATGTCACTACAACCTTCGCCTATCATCACCGATACCTCTGACTGAACCAGCATACAAGACATGATGAAGTGATTCAATTGCACGGGCATTCTTCTGCAAAGATTGATGCATTAGAAAGTTACGGCAACCGTCTATGGTTTAGATTGGATTCCATGGCAACAATTTAACAATAATCAAGCGGAGTCTGGAATTCATTCTGAGGGGGACGAGGATCATAGGCACTTCGCTGGATCCAATAAAGCAGTGGGGCCAATCGGGCCTCTAATTGATCCAGTTTATCCTTTTGTTGAAGTAGATTCATTAACTCAGGAAACAATGATGTGCGTTCAATGCCAACTTCTCTAAATGCCATCTTGGGAGGCTGGGCAGATTACGTAGTCGAGTCCGCGCCTACGGCGAAAGAATTTCTTGAGGCCATAACATCGTCATTTGGTGGTGCGTACAGAGAGGGAGGATGTCCCTGCTCGGTCTTGCATCCACGGATTGAAGTGAAGCCTGCGAATTGTGGCTCTTGAGCAATTCATCAAGCACGCAAAAGCGAAGAAAACTGTCTGGATTTCAACACCACATTCGATAGCTGAGTTCTGGCTCAAACGAGAATGATATCAGCGAACCTAAGCGAAGATTCGGCTTCGCTTGCCGCCTGCCCGGGGCTAGAGATCTTCCTGAGTTCGTTATAGGCTTGCATGACTAGTTCGACTAGGTGATCCCGTTTCTTTTTCCGTTCCTCATACGCCGGTTTATCAATCCTGAGCCTCTTCTCTTATTGCATAGACCGACCTCGCCAGGACAGACATTTGTCCGGTGAGCCCGTTTAGCCCAAGTAGCCGGGGATCAAACGGCTGGGTGTTCTCCGCTGCAGTTTCCGTGATCATTTCGCGTGGAAAGGAATCGGGCGTTTTGCTTTTTCTGCCAGCAGCCTCGTCTACTTGACTTGCAAGCAAGACTTGAATATCCTATTGAAATGATTAGGCACAGCGAATACAATGAAATTTGAGGATTCACAGGAGATTCTCATTGCATGCGATGCAAATGGCAATCCCGTTCAAGGCATTGATGCTCGTGGGAGAGAATCATCAAAAGTTGAACGAGGTCCTGCCCATCGTTTCGGAATCACGCACCTAGCACTCACATTTACTTACAAGAATTCCAAAAATCAAATCTATCTCGCTCAAAGAGCAGCCCGCAGAGATGACCTAGAGTCGCAGAGGATTCCGACCCCTTTCGGTGACTTTTGGGACGCCTCAGGCGCGGGTCACTACCGGTGGAGCGACCTCGTCGGAAACTCCTTGGTAGACAAGAAGACAAGAATACGATGTGAACTAGCAGAAGAACTTGGAGTACAGGTTGAACCAGAAGCGATTAGGGTTGTGGGTACTTTCGGATACAGCTCACTCGATCCAAATTACCGCGGCAGTCGTATCTATGTGAAAGAGTCTGAGGTTTGTTATCTCGCAGTTATCTTTGGCGATCATGAACCTCAACCGAATTCGGATGAGATTTCAAAGGGTGAATGGATCGGGTCAGAGGCGTTACAAAAGCAAGCCGAAGATTTCGTGACAAAATATGTCGTTCATAATGATGATTCTAACATAATTAACATAATTATCAAGAACACGGACAAGCAAGTTAGCCTTCTTACGCCCTGGTTCTTGATAGCGCAGGCAAGATTTCCGGAGGAGATTTATCGCTACTGGCCCCCTCCCTGACCTTGCTCTCGATCTAAAAGTCATCACGAATTTTTCACAATCTCCGGCAGTGACTATCGTGTGTTCAAGGAAGTGCTGAACAGCATATCCATGGCTTCCAAGTCGATTTCTCCTACTTGGCCACAAGATAATTTGACGCAATCCATATCGAAGCCTTGATTCTTGGCGTGAGTGTGAAGGCACGTGATTGCTTCATCTCGCATTTCGTGAAGATTGTACCCATCCTGCTCCCCGGAGCCCCCTTTGTCTTGGGTATTCTGCCGATTCGGCATAGTATGCCAAGCCATGTCGCTCGAAGGCTGCTTTCATCACAGGGCAATTATTCGAATAAACCCACAAGGGAGCTTCCGGCTGTGGCCAGCTCCGTACTTTTTCGAAATACTCTTCGAGAGCTCCGGTTGCGTCTGCGTCGATGAAAGTGTAGAACTGTCCTTCCGTGTCGTTCTCGGTGCTTTTGCGACCGGGAAGATCTATGCGTATCGGATGGACTCCTTCCTTCGGTTGCCGCACATTTTGGTCCGAGCAGCGAAGGTTGGCGTAGATCAGCTGTTCATTGTCGAGTAGCGATTGCCACCTGAACAGAATCATACTGCGATATCTTAGGTTCGAATCTCGCGCTTTCGCTTTTAAGCACCCTGACTTGTTTGACCTGTTCCTACTCTTACGCGAAACAGGTATTACGATTTTTCGCTCGTACGCCTTCGGAAAGAATCATCTACGGATCCAAGCCTTCAGTCAGAAGTGTGTCCACGAGATCCAAATGGTACAAAAGAAATCGGTGTCAGAAAAGAAAGTATCAAGCAATCGTCGGTCGAGCTATAATCGACCTCTCAACTTTCAGCGGCCGTTGCGATACCGATCTAAGATCCTGAGCTCTCGGATAGGAAAAAAATTGTGAGAAATTCTCAAATCATGGGTTCACTGCCCGAAGAGTGCCTGCTCCGAATTGTTATTGCCTAGACGAATGTGAATAACTCCCGGACAAAACTTGGATGAATAAGTTGCTGGGAGGGAAGCGGACTATCGACACATCGTTATCTCAGTTATGCCTATGTGAATTCTGTTCTTATTAGCTCAAGTAGTCTTGAGATGGCGATTTGGGCCATCTGTTCACCTTGCTGTGCGTTCACCGTCTTGATTTTGGTTAGAACGCCCGTCTTAGGAATCAGATCCTTGCTGGGAGGTAGAACAGTGTATGGCGGATACCGTTCTGCTGAATCTCCTCTGATCTTGTCTGTCTTTACCAGTTTCGGCCTGAAGTACAACATCATGGCCGTTTCCATGTTTGCTGCGTGTTCCAGAGCTACGCCTTCGAAGCCGGGGAAGATCTTATGATATTCTTCCGGTTTTATGAGGTCAAACCACCGGGCGATTACAACTTTCACGTTCAAGGGCCGTCCGCAGTTTCTTAGTGCGAGGTCAACGCCCTCGTTGAGGAACATGCTGTTCTCGTAGTGTCCGTCAAGGATGATGACCTTCCGTACTTCGTGTCTAATTACGTCTCTTAGGAAATCCCGCACAAGCTCTGTAAGTGTTGCTCCGTCTAAACTGCATGTTCCAGGGAAATCTTGTCCCCCTGAGCTCCCGGGCTGCGGTTTGTATCCCCATGCTATCTGTGGGGCAACGACCACATCCGACTTCTCGGCCAATTTCAATGCAATTTCATAGGGTATGATAGCGTCAACGCCCAAGGGGAGGTGTAGCCCATGCTGCTCGGTTGAGCCGACAGGAACTACTACTACTCCATTTCTCTTTACGAATGCTTGGAAGTCTTCCCACGTGATTTCCTGCATGATCAATTCAACTCTCTCCTTCGTCTAGCTGTAGTTTGATTTGAAGTATGGAATTACGTGCTTTGAGTACATGTCGATGTACTTGTATTCGTCTTGGCTCCAGTTGCAAGTATGGATGTCTTGGAACCCTTCCTTCACGTATCGTTCCAATCGTCGGATGTGTTCGTCGGGGTCTGATGAGATTATCCAAACAGTTGCCAGTTTTTTTTCATCAAGCCATGCTGACGTGGCCTCAACTTCCCTAGGGTCGGAGATCGGGTACTTGTAGAACACGGGCATCATGATTGTTCCCCACCGTTTACATGCTTGAAGCGCTCTGTCGTAGTTTTCATCGTAGGCAACGTTTACTTCGAGTGCTTTCGTGATCCTGTCGGGGTCTCTTCCAACGCTTCTCGCTCCTTTAGCCACTGCAGGAAACAGTGTTCGTTTGTAGAAGGAGGCATCTTCATTCTCCATCGTGAGGAAACCATCACCATACTTCCCCGCAAGTTCTGCGTTGATTGGTCCGTTGGCAGCGACGTACAACGGAATCGGTTTTTCCGGTTTTGTGTAGAGGTTTGCGGTTCTGAGTCGGTAGTACTTGCCTTTGAACGTGACGAAGTCGTTAGTCCACAAGGTCCGAATTATTCTTATGGCTTCCTCGAAGCGTTCGGAACGCTCTTTGAAGTTTGGCCATCGGTATCCCAGTGGCATTTCATTCATTGCTTCGGCTGCTCCAACCGCCAGGAAAATTCGACCGGGGTACATTATTCCCAAAGTCGCGTACGCCTGTGCCACCAGCGCGGGATGATATCTTAGGATTGGAGACGTGACTGCTGGGCCTATTGGAATGGTCTTCACATGTTCTGCGCAAGCCGCAATCCAAGACCATGTAAAGCCACAGCCAGCGTTGGTGTGAACCCACGGGTGAAAATGATCAGTCACCCAAACGGCATCAAACCCTTTCTTTTCGGCGTAGACTACTTGATCAATCAACTCGTGAGGGTTTCGTGCTTTCTCCAATTCGGCGAAGTATCCTATTCTCAAGGCGAATATGAGCCTCGCATGGCTTGTATTAGGAGTCCGTTTTAGGCTATATCACTCACAGTCAACTGTGAAACCCTAGGATTCAAAACCGCCTCCAAAACGCAAGTGCTTTAACGCGTTCGCCCAGAATTAGGCTAGCAGGTCTTTTGACAGGCTGACACCCAAATGGCTTGGGTACGTCAGGGGTACGTCAATGGCCATCGGGTAGGTGTTCTTGATAATCTACGCCTACACACCGTACTTGCCACTCTTGTGGGAATGCTTGGGCTTGCGATCGCAATACTGGTCGTTTGCATAGCGGGGCTCGCCTTGCCATTTCGAAGAAAAGAACTGTTTGAGAAACCTCGAGCGAACTACCGGGTCGCGGGCATGCCAGTGATAAGCATCCCTAGCCTGAGGGATTATCTATTTGCTTTACACGATCTACCGATTCCTAATGGATAGTGTGGTTGCCGCTAACACACCCAGCAATGAGATCGCAATAGTAGGCATCATCATCAGCGGATTCGTTTACTTCTGCGCTGCACGCGCATACCAGAAGAGAAAGGGCATCGAGGTAGACCTCGCTTACAAGGAAGTACCAATAGAATAACCACCCGACCCCCTCTCTCCTACCTTTTCAATGCCCTGCATCGCGCTATGGACCATTGGTGAACTGAAGGACGACGAAACGTGGGTTAGTGGCTTACAAACACTGGCTCTATGGCTTCATGTAAGCCAGGCGAGTTCCATATCCAAATAATCTAGTCGATTCTAGTAAAGCCCTTCGCTCTTGTCGGATGAGACTTAGATTCCATACCACGAAGTGGCTCCGCCATCTACGATCAGTATGTTTCCCGTGTTATAGGATGAATCTTCGGACGCCAAGTACAACGCTGCTCGAGCAATCTCTTCTGGTTTTCCTATTCGTTGGAGTATGACGCCTTTGGCCTGTGCCTCCCTTAGCTGAGCCGGATTGCTCGCCGCATTGAAGATTCTCTCAAGCATTGGTGTCTCAACAGGGCCTGGGCAGAGGCAGTTAACACGAATGTTCAAAGGGGCAGAGTCGATTGCCATCGCCTTCGTAAGATTGATGATTCCTCCTTTGGAGGCACAGTAAGCAGCCATCTCACGTGCCCCGACCGTCCCTAGCTCCGACGCGGTGTTCACAATCACACCGCCTCCTTGATTAGCCATCTGCGGTATGACATACTTACATGTCAGGAACACGCTCTTCAGGTTAGTGTTGATCACTAAATCCCATTGTTCTTCAGTGGTGTTCGGAACCGTTCCAACAACATCGATGCCGGCGTTATTGTAGAGAACGTCGATTCTCCCGAACTGTTGCACAATGTTCTTCACCAGCTCTTGAACATCTTTCGACTTGGATACGTCAGCGCGTATGAACACTGCTTTCCCATTTCGAGCCTTGATCTCCTCCATCAGGGACTTGCCTTTCAACTTCAATCTGAACTCAACTGGGGGGGACTAATCTTACAACGCGGCATATATTGTGAAACAGCGGATAACAGTATCGTTTTCTTGATGTGAACTGACCGGCCTGGGCGATAGGCTGCTCTCTTCTCGCTTAGGTTCTATTCAACCGGAATCTCACGGAACGTTAGGCTTACGTCGACTCCTTGGCTCTTCCTGTACGCCTTCATAGAGTAGGACAGGATGACCCCAACTGCTATGAATCCCGCGACCATCAAGAACGATTTTGTGCTGTTCGCACTGGCTCGCGGGTCTGTTATCATGATAGAGATTGCCACAATGTTAGTTATGGCGTTAGTCCCACCGAATATAGAGATCAATGGAATGCCGGCCACCTTCCAGTCTACTTCCGAGCGTTTGAGGAAGTCTTTCTGCCTGAATGGAAAGATTACCGCTGCGATAGACGCGAGCAAAAAGACGAAACCGATTTCAAGCGAACCTGAGAGCACTCCCAGCTAAGTTGTAAACGCTATGCCTGCAAGAAACAGGATGAGGTCTTCTGGTCTCGCAGAGTGATGCAGCTAGGCTGCCCGATACTGCGAACTGTGGCTGGTCATGGAAATTTCGAAGGCGGGAATATTGTTTGGCTAGATCATGAACATGCCTGCATTGGGCAGTCAATACTTTTTGTACACTGATAAGTCGGAGCATTCCATCGTTAGGAAACCATCGCAGTATCTCGCACACAGCCGGACGAACCGTCAGGCTTAATATATTCACATAGCGAACCTCTGCGCTTATGGCATCAAAACCGCGGGTGTTTGTCCGCGATGCAACAGGGCTAGTCCGTGAGATTTCAGCGTTCGATGCTTTCATTGGAAATTTCGGAGTCATCAACATTCCACTGGGTCTACTAACCTTCACGACTGCGGAGTTCATTTTTCCTGGAGGCAATATGGTTTGGGCTTCGCTCTTGGCAACAGTGCTTTCGATTTTTCCAGCTTTCATTTACACTCTCCTCACTTGGGCCATGCCGCGTTCAGGAGGCGATTATGTTTTTGTCAGCAGGATCATTCACCCTATTGTCGGTTTCATTGTAAACTTTGGAATAGTTTTCTGGTACATCTTTTTCTGCGGAATCCTAGCGAACTGGGTAGCTACCTTGGCTCTCTCCCCGTCAATGCTGGTGATCGGAACTGTAACGGGAAACGCCGGGTTAGTCAATATCGCGAATACGATCGCGCAGCCCACATACACCCTGCTCGTGGGCCTCATCGTAATCGCCTTCCTTTCTGCTGTTATGGCGTTAGGGGTTAGGGCAACATTCAGGGTAACGAAAATTGCCATCTTGCTAATGGCTATAGGCCTGGCTATCGCAGCTTGGCTCATGATTTCCAATACGAACGCCAATTTCATCCAAGACTTCGCCCAGTTCGGAGATTACAATAAAGTGATCGCCGCCGCACACGCGTTGGGCTATTCCCCAACATCTTCAAACAATTTCATTGCCACATTGGGCGTGATGCCGTTCATTTGGGGTTCTATAGGATTCGGTACGGTAACATGTTACTTTGCGGGGGAGGCGAAGTCGGTTAAGAAAACGGCATTCTATTCACAAGTCGGTTCAACTTTCGTCGCCGGGCTAATTCTCGCTTTCTTTGGAGGGCTGGCTGTAGCGATTTTTGGTTACGACTTCCTTGGGTCAATGGCGGCCTTGAGCTTCAGCGCGTCGAGTGCATATCCCTTCACTGTTTCTCCGTACCTGAATCTCTACGTGAGTATGCTGACGTCAAATCCAGTTCTACTTTGGTTGTTAGGAGCCGGGTATGTGGCCGGCTTCATAGCTGATGCTCTCATATGCTACGTACTAGCTAGCCGTAGCATTTTCGCGTGGTCATTTGACAGAATCATACCGAGCAAATTCGCGGATATCAGCGAACGCTATCGCTCTCCACTCTACGCGATTCTCCTAATCGCCATCATCAATATTATAGCCTTGGTCTGGTACACCTACGAGTCAGCCACTTTCACTTCCTTAGTCTCAGGTTCATACGTCGGCTTCGTGCTGATGTTCCTGATAGTCATGATCACGGGGATCGTTTTCCCATTCGCCAAGAAGCAATTCTATGACAAGTCCCCCGCAGACATAAAGGTCGCCGGCGTACCTATCATCACAATCTTCGGAATAGTTGCCGCAGGTCTCTACGTACTGCTGGAGTACTTCTTCATCTCGAATCCTCTGTACGGCGCCAATGCTCCCATAGTTTTCGAAACAATCGCTATCTCAATACTCATACCTATGGCGATATTTGCAGTCGCGTTGTATTACAGGAAGAAGCAGGGGTTGAACCTACTGAACGTTTTCAAAGAGATACCGCCGGAATAAACCAAAACTAATCAAACGATGAACACCGGTAAATTGTGGTCAGTTCCCTCGCTACACCCCTGAGAGAAGAAAGCGCTCCGGCGAAGAGCGAATAAGAAAGCAAGCCTCTAGCATGAGGAGTTTAGTCAGCACACGCTTCGAAGCGTCTTCAAAAGAAACGCTAAGCAACTAGCGGAGAAAACATTATCAAGTTTTCAGCCGGACTGAGAACCAGCTAGTCTTGCTCTGCCCAATACAAGTGCATCGACATTTACTCGAAGTGCGTACTCTCCTATCTCAAGCAAGAATCTCAGTGAACGCAGGCAACATCCCCTAGACTTGCTTCTGTGCAATTTCTTTCATCACCGGCGGCGTCGTAGAAACCTCCAAGCAACTTGCGCCCCTTGGACGTGAATAATACTCCGTCAACCCTCGCATTAAAATTCATAGACCAACTCTACCACAGGTCTTCAGTCTAAAGCTTCCATTGCGCTAAGCCCCGATGAAATGTCAGCAGAAGAAGTGCATCTCCCAGCAAGTATTCGCCCTTTCTACGGGACGCCCTCCGCGCGTGATAGTTCTACCGTCGTTATCGCATCAAGAAGAGAGCATTTTCAGACCGAGTATCCCAACCAGACGTAGACCTTAGTCCTCATCTAGCTCCCATAGTATTCCTGCTGCGGTCGATCTTAAGTTTCGCTCGCCTTTAACTAGCCTTAACTCGTTCTTTAGGACTCTTTGCGACTCCTCACTTCACCCTTGGCGGAACTTGCATTGAACAGTCAAACGAAAGGCGCATTGTTCGTTATGATGGCAGGGCTTTTGTGGGGGACGACTGGGATAATTGTTAAAGCCATATACGCGGTCACCACGATAGGACCCGTCTCGGTCTCCCTGTTTCGACTTCTTGTGGCGCTACCGTTCCTCGCGGGTTTGGTGATGATGAAACGGTATGACTTGTCGATGACAAGGCGTGAATTGGTCCTGTTCGCCGGGTTTGGTTTCTGCAGCCTCACAATCTTCGTCCTACTGTATTTCACTTCTTTTACATATACTACTGTGCAGCATGCTGCGGCCTTGCTGTACACTGCGCCTGCCTTTGTTGCTCTACTCTCATGGATAATTCTCAAAGAACGTATGACCCGGGCAAAGGTTACGGCGGTGGCGCTCTCTGTTCTTGGTGCTCTTTTGATTGTTGGGGTTTTGAGGGGTGGACAGTTGTTTGGTTCGAGGACACAGATTGGGGATTGGCTTGCACTCGTATCGGGAATGGCTTATTCTTCTTGGTACATTTTTGGTAAGGTGCTTGGGAGAAATCGTGAGCCCGCGGTCGTCTGTTTCGTGGGCATGTGCTTTGGGGCATTATTCCTTTTTCTAATCGCGGTGGCGGCTGGGGAGTTACAGATTCCAAACGGTGCTATTGCATGGGAGTTATTGGTGCTGCTAGGTTTAGTTCCGACCGCATTGGCGTACTTGTGTTATTTCGCGGGCCTTCGGTTGATTGACGCGACGAGGGCAAGCGTCTTCGCCATCATAGAACCCGTCACCGCAGTCATCCTCGGGTTCCTGCTGCTTCAAGAGACCTTATCCTATGATTCGATACTAGGATTCACACTAATCGTCAGCAGCATCTTACTAATCTCTCTGACAGCAAACTCAACCAGACTCGAGGCGAGACGGCCGATAATTGAGTAAGTTTGGGTGAGATTCGAAGAAATTTGTTGGTAGCCCGGGGGGAATATCGATTCTGAAGTTCGAATCTCGCGCTTTCGCTTTTAAACATCATAACTTATTTGACCAGTGTCTACTCTTATGCGGAACAAGTATAACGATTTTTCGTTTTCACGCCAGTTCCAAAAACACTTGCGCGATGAATATCTGAGATGGCAAAAAGAATCGGATGAACTTCGAAGCAAAAACCGAAAACTCGTACCGGTAAATTGGGGTCAGAATTCCCTACCCCATCTCTGAGGTTCAGTCGGTGAATCATTTAGAACGCTCAATCATTCCAGACGCGTAGCCTGCGCTAGGCTGAAATGAACTACTCATAGATCTGGAGTTACTTCGCTTTTCGCAATCGGCGTTCTAGATCGGCAACACGTTTTTCCAGTTTAACGATCCTCTGCGCATTTTTCTTCGATTCTCGGTTAATGTCCGTGCTCACTTTTCTAGCGTGCTGATCTAGTTTAGTCGCAAATGCTCTAGCAGCCTTCTCCTGCCTCGTGGCAACTTGGTCGAGCTGATCGCGCAATTCCTTGAACTTACCCATATCGCCAAACCTCACATATGTTATAGCAATCGAGCGCTAAAAGGTGTTGGAAGATAACCAGCGCAGGGTCGTCTGAAGTTTTACCTTACCCGTTACTCGGGATTATCACTAGATCATTATGGCAGCTGCGATCGCTGTCGTCTAAAGTCCATCTTTGTTGCCTTCTGCTGATTGGCAAATGTTTCTGGTGATGACTCTCATGCTTGATATGTTCCGTATTTGCCGGGCTTTTGTCAAATCGAAAGAATAGGAGTTTAATGCGGTGTTGTCTCTTTCGCTCCATCCCAACCCCAATTACATGTGCACTCTTTCTCGATGCAACGCTTTCTTACTGGAGAGCTATTTGCGAAATGATTGATGACAGGGTGCCGCAATTCTTGCACCTCGTAGATTCGACAGATTGGGTTTGAACGCTAGGCTGAGGAAGCATGAACAGCTGAGCCCGCAGGGGCGCTAAATGAGTTCAATCGTCACGTGTGCCATAATTCAGCCGCAAAAATTCCTCATGATTTACAAGCCGGTTTATTCTCGTACCGCTGTGTCAACTGGAAAATTCATAACTATGTACCTTTAGTCTTCATTCTTGGATGCTTCGAGCCGTTCTCGCTTTACATTATGCAAGGGGCGGATTGTATTGAGGTTCGAGTTGTGGGGCGAACTGTACGTCTGATGGCTTTGGTCACTCTCACTAACGGGGGTCAGCGTTGACTGCTTCAGAAGAGAGTGCTGTCTGAGGGGATATAGCACTGCATGTTTGCAAACATTCTGGTGCTTATTGACAGAAAACTCTCCACATAGGTAATCTGAAACCCGCAATTCAATAGAACGGGTAAACTCGGATGAGCGGCCGGAACGCCGATTCTCATCATCGAAGAACGTGACTTAGCCCATCGAATCGCCTCGCACACGCAGAAAACGGCCTCTTCCGGTGTTGAAGCGCCTATGGGTCCAATTGTAGCAGCTTCCGGATAGTAGACGAAGTCGTTGTTTCGCATTTGAACGTATCCGTATCCAACGCTTCGTTTCTTGCGGTGAAACCACAAAGGAACTGCTTGTGTCTTCCGAAGCCAGTACTCATGATCAATCGGACGTCGGCGTCCACAAATCTCGGCATCCCAACGCACAAGCTCAACATTGAGGCCCTGTTGTTCACATGTCTCGATATGATCGCGCGGCAGATCCTTGAGGTCAGCACTGTTGCATTTTAGGGAATAGTGTGACCAAAGAGGATGCATGCCTGCGCGTATGTAGAGTGCGAGGGCTCGCGGGTCGCGTGAACTCAACGTACAACAGATAGGTACGTCCTTTGTCATAATATGGGAAAGGAGTGCTTTACCTAAACCCGAGGATTGCTGGTCTCGCCGAACAAATAGCTCAGACACAAATGAAACTGAACCGCGCCTAATGACCGCGCCAAACCCCATGACTTGGTCATGCATCTCGCCGACATACATCTCTCCCGTCTCAAACTCGTGCTCATAAACTGAAGGTATACCGTTTCGCGGCGGCGGATTGGGGTCACCGTCAACTTCGATGTTGTACCATAAGTCATAAGCTTGTTCAAAGTCTGTCCTTTTGGCCCGGCGTATCACCCAGCCGTCCATCAAATCCACCTTCTCGCATCAGTACTGCTTCCATTTTCGCTAACCTTCTCATAGTTCTGATCAGAAAACTTCTCGGCAAAGTGACAGGCCACCATGTGGCCGGTTTTTATTTCTCTCAGCTCTGGTTCCGTTTCTTGACACAGGTTTTCCGCATAGGGACATCGTGGGTGAAATCTGCATCCCGATGGAACATGAATTGCGCTTTGAACCTCGCCTGCCAAGCCTAGAGGGTTAATCTTCTTTTCAGGATCTGGTTCGGGTATTGATGAGATTAGTGCAATCGTGTAGGGGTGAAGAGGTGCCTCAAGTACGTCTCGGGTTGCTCCGATCTCAACTATCTTTCCGCTATACATTACCGCTATCCTATCTGCCATGTACCTCACAACGCTAACGTTGTGTGTGATGAAAAGGTAGGTGAGCTTACGGTCCTGCTGTAACGCACGCAACAGGTTCAGTACCTGCGCTTGCACGGAAGAATCGAGAGCGCTCGTTGGCTCGTCCAGAATCAAGAATCTGGGGTTCAGCATAAGGGCGCGAGCGATTGAGATTCTTTGTCGTTGCCCACCACTAAACTCGTGAGGAAATCGCGACAGGGTCTCAGACGGCAACCGCACCGCCTCCAGAGCGCTCTCGACTTGTTGCTCAAGGTGCTCTCCTCTCGTTTCGTGGAACGCTTGCAATGGTTCCGAGAGGATATCACGAACGCGTTGTCTGGGATCAAGTGAAGTCGTTGGATTCTGAAATACTATCTGCATGTCCCGTCTTGCTTTGCGGAGTATCCCGCCCTTGAGTTTCGTAACGTCTTGCCCAAAAAGAACGACCTGGCCTGATGTGGGATTCTCCAATCTTAACACTGTGCGTCCGAGTGTTGTCTTGCCAGACCCAGATTCTCCTACAAGTCCCAAAGTCTCCGTAGCTGCTATTTCAAAAGTGACGTCGTCGACCGCTCGGACTTTCAATTGCTCTTTTCTTAGCAGACGCTCGCCTACTCCTCTTCTCAGGGCGAAGTATTTGACCAAGTTCCTAACTTGCAATGCTTGCTGAGTCGTGACTCTCACCTCTCAAGAAACATGCGACTCTATGGTCAGGCTCAACTTCTACGAGTCGCGGGCTGTCTTTCCTACATCGCGCAAAAGCATATGGGCATCTCGGATGAAATTGACAACCGGGGGGAGGGTTTCGAAGGTTCGGCACATCTCCGCTGATTGCCGTTAGGTTTCCCTCGTCTTTGTACCTACGTGGAAACGAACGCAGAAGCGCTTCTGCATAAGGATGCAATGGCAGTTTGAAGATGTCTTGTGCACTTGCGTGCTCTACTATCTCGCCTGCATACATGACAATGACTTCGTCGCTGATCTGAGCGGCTACAGCCAAATCATGTGTTATGAATAGGATAGAACCTTTGATCTCATTGCGGAGTTTGCGCATCAGTGTTAACAGTTGTCCTTGAGTGGTAACATCTACTGCTGACGTAGGTTCATCGGCTATGAGGAGCGAGGGTCTCTGAAGAAGCACTTGAGCGATCATAACACGTTGGGCAATACCTCCGCTAAGTTCATGAGGATACTTATCTACAACACGATCGGGATCGCTGATTTGCACTGATTTCAGGGCATCAACTGCTTCGGCGAGATAGGGTGAATTTCTTTTCAGCTTTCGTGATATTCCTTGCGATTCAACTGCCGGCGGCGGGCGATTGCTTTTCTCTTTTTCTGATTTATCCGAAGAGTGAATAATGGTTGGCTGAAGGTTCGCTGACGCTCTTTCTGCACGCTTCTCTCTAACTGCAATCGCCTCGGTTAACTGCTCGCCTACAGAGTAGACTGGATCGAGGGAACTCATGGGTTCCTGAAATATCATGGAAATGTTCGTTCCACGAAATTCTACCCATTCCGAATCGGTCAATCCCAGAAGATTCTTTCCTTGATAGAGTATTTCTCCTTCGTCGACGCGTGCTGGTGGGGTTGGTAAGAGTCCTATCAATGCTAACCCTAATGTACTCTTTCCGCAACCAGATTCTCCAACAATTGCAACTATTTTTGAGCCTCGGACGTCTAAGCTCACGTCTCTAAGAGCAGTAACGTCTCCTCTGAAAGTCTGGTATCTCACGGTTAAGTGTCTAACGCTCAGAAGGGAGCCGTTTGGGTCCCGCTCTTCGATGATTTCTTGATTAGAATTGGGGAAGTCTCTTACCTTCCTTCTATGCTCTCAGCCAAAGAGTCCTCTTCTGCTGGGATCTAACGCATCACGGAGACCATCACCTAGGAGACTGAAGGCTATGGCGACTATGAGAATGGCTAAGCCCGGCGCGAGCGGGCACCAGGGTGCGCTTCTCAAGTATTGTTCCAGCTGAACCGTCATCAATCCCCACTCGGGTGTTGGCGCTTGTGCTCCGAGCCCTATGAAACTCAAGACCGAGAAGGTAAGAATCACGTTTCCAATGTCTAATGTCGCATAGACCAAGAGAACAGGGATAATATTTGGAATTATGTGCCGAATAATTATGAATATGTCACGTTGTCCAACAGCTTTTGAAGCTTCAACGAATTGCAGTGACTTTGTCGACAGCGTTTCCCCTCGTGCAAGTCTCGTGTATGATGGCCACCACACGGGAGCGATTGCAAGTATTGAGTGCAAGATGCTAGGTCCGAGGGCTGCAGCTATCGCTAGAGCAAGCACAATGCCCGGAAAAGCTAGGAAGATATCTGTAACTCGCATTACTACCTCCTCGAGCCATCCCCCAACATACCCTGCTATGCCACCTGTTATGAGACCTAAGACTACAGCCAACCCTACGACAGAGAACGAAACTTCGGCGTCGATAGGTGTTGAAGCGAGCACCCTACTTAGAACATCTCTGCCTAGGTCATCAGTACCCAACAGGTGAGCAAAGGAAGGAGGTAGAAGAATTGTTCCAGTCGAGATCGCGTTCGGGTCGTAGGGCAGAATGGCGTTATTAGTCGACCATGTTAGAACAGCACACGTCACAAACGCAAGGGCAATTGCGGCGCCGATTATGGATAGAGGACTCGATCGAAGAATCCGTAAAGTTGTACGCGCTTCACTCGTATCGAACGGAAGTCGAAGTGTTCGTTTCAGAGTCCTTCTTTCGACTTGTTCCTCGACGGTCACTTTCATTCACACCCTGATCCGTGGATCCACAACCGCATATAGGGTATCGGCAATTAAATTAGCGAACACAACTCCCAACGTGAAGAGCACCACAACTCCCATGACAGCCGGGAAATCAAAATTCTCAATCGCTTGTGTTGAATAATATCCGACCCCAGGCCATAGGAAAATAGTCTCTATAACTATCGTACCGCTCAATAGTGAACCTAGTACAAGGCCGACAACGGTGATCGTGGAGACCATAGCATTTCTGAAGGCATGCTTGTAGACTACGGTTCGTTTGGTCAGTCCCTTCGCGTATGACGCTCTAATGAAATCTTTCTGAAGGACTTCAAGCATAGAGGACCTCGCAACCCTCGTGACTATCCCAAAGTTAAACAAAGCTAACGCCGTAGCGGGCATTACAATATGCCACAGCGAATCCGTGAAGTCCACCCAGTTGTCGGTTAGTAAGCTATCCACTATGTACATTCCCGTAATTCTCGTGGGAGGCGCGAGGAACTGAGACAGTTGGCCCTGGGATGGAAACAGATTGAATGCGAAGCTGAACACAAAAAGCATTATCAAAGCTACCAAGAATGGTGGCGAAGAATAACCTGTCAAATATAGAAGACGAATTGAGTGGTCAACCGGCCTGTCATGATAAATTGCTGCAATGACACCTAGGGGAATACCAACCATTATGGTAATTAGTAACGCTACAATGGCCAGCTCAACTGTCGCAGGAAAGTACAATCCGAGATCTGTCAATACCGATCGACCCGATGTGGGCGAGATCCCCCAGTCACCGGTGATTAGACCCTTCACGTAGTAGAAGTACTGCACGTATAATGGTGAATTAAGATGGTATCGTGTTCTTAAAGCTGCAACCGCCGCGGCAGTCGCTCGCGGTCCCGCCCATGCCCTAGCAGGATCTGGCAAAGCTACTCTCGAGAGAAAAAAAGTGACGAAAGTCACTCCTACAAGGACCGGTATGAGAAGGACAATCCGTCTCGCCACATATCCGACAAGCCCCATGTCATCTCACTTTTGCGGTCTCCCGCTCCAGAGTACGCTAGCATTCTACGGTTAGAACATCCGGTAACACCGTGCAATCGAGTCGTATTACTATCCTGGCGTACAAGCGTAGTAGAGAGCGTTGAAGGCCATGCCATCCCATGCAGTGTTGTACCACATTCCAGTTACGCACGTCTGGAAGATGGTGGGACCCCAGCCCGCCCCGGTATCGTATAGGTTGACATCTTGGCTGAGCCATATATCTGATGCTTGCTGTTGCACCATAAGTGTAATCTGGGAAATTTCTTGAGCTCTTAATGTTGGATTCATTTCACTGTTGCTCTTTGTAATCAGGTCGTTAATCGTTTGGTTGTTAAGGTTCATAAACGAAGCAAGTTGCTCGCTAACTAAGAATTCGTACGCGCTAAAGTCAGGATACCACGTCCAACTAACAATCTGCATGAGTGGAGCTGTCGAATTCTCTCCTGGAATTGCCTGCAGGTCCAGAGCGGTGTCCGCCGTAACTTGCGATGGCTGAAGAGTTATTCCAATCTGAGCCAAATCTTCCTTCATGATTGTTGCGACCAATGACAGATAAGCGCTTTCAGGGTAGACTAGATCGATAGGTGGTAGACCTTGACCGTCGGGGTATCCTGCCTTCTGAAGGAGGATTTTGGCTTCAGTTACATTGTAGGGTGTAGATAGAATCGATTCATTGTAGCCGAATACTCCATGCGGTAAGGGACCCACAACGGGTACCGCGTACCCCTGGTAGACGGCGGACTGGATTTGTGATATATTTATTGCTGCTATTATGGCGCGTCTGAGGTAGATGTTGTCTGTCGGTGGTCTCAGTGTGTCAATCGCGATAAATTCCATTGACCCCGAAAGACCCGTGTTAGGAATGTACAACTTCGTGCTGTAACTCAACACATTTTTGACGTCATTGAATGTGATAATGGCAGCCTGCGCCTTGTTACTCTCAACGTCTAGCGATCTAGTCAGCTCATCTGTCTTGTAATTGATCACAATCTCATGGATGTGAGCAGGCTGCAGTATCAAGTATCCTTTATCGCTAGAGGTGATGTTCTGGGCCCAGTAATGCGGGTTGGCCACCAGTATCAAGTACTGATTTGGAATCCACACCTGTGTGACGTACGGTCCGTTGCCCACTTCTGAGCCGTGGAGGGCCATCCACGTATTGGGTTCGTTTGCGACCACTCCCCCGTGTACTTCTACGGTATATGGGTCCAGAAAATTCCAAGGCGGATCTTCAATTGTCGTCATGAATCCCGCAAAGGGACTTGTCGTGTGGAATTGGACAACGGTCGAATTGATCACGGTCACGCTGTTGTTGGGATTCTGCATAACGCTGAGCAGGCTAGCGTCTGGCATGTTTTGTGTATTGTTTAGCGAATTGACATTTTCCACAGTGACCCCTGTGGTATTGAAATAGAGGTACATCAGAGCGTCGTTTGGTTGGTTTATGAACAAGTCACGATAGATGTTCCACCATACGACGTATGCGTTGAACGGGTTTCCGTCACTGTAATACACATTATTTCTCAAGTAGAAAGTGTATGTACGACCGTCCGGGCTTGCGCTCCAGCTTTCTGCAGCAACGGGAAGAAGGTGTGCTAAGGCATTATCACTAGCATTGAAGAAGACCAAGGGGAGATTCGTGTTCTCGCAGACCTCCAATGCATTATTGTCAAGTGCAACCCCAGGGTCAGTAGTTGCGGGATTAGAGGCCTCGTCCACTACAAGCACATCCGGAAGTGCTTGAGATGTCTGAGAGGTCATCATCGTCGTAGTTGATGGGGCCGGATTCATAAATCTAAAGGCAGCAAAGCCTGCCACGGCCACTATTACCAAGATCAGGACCAAGGCAAGTACATTACGACTAACTGTCCGTTTAGAACTCAAGTCAGCGTCCCAGGGAAAGCTCCAGACGTATGTCTATTTAATGATTGTTAGTGGTTATTTTTCTAGCAGCCTTCAGATAATTGACCACGGTAAAGATTGTAATTACCTTTTTTTCAGCGTAAGTTCCCGGCTAGCGTGGGCCCGGTTCTATTTGTGAATCTACCAAATCGTTTCGGTTCCTTGGCGGGTACTAGAAAACAGTACTGCCTTCTGGTATGATGAACGAGACACTGATGATCAATTGAAGGGGAACAACATGTTCAAAGGCGCTTTGTCCGGCTCAGGATCGCTGCAATCCCAGAAGCCTTGTGGAAAGCGCTTAAGAAGCGAACCGCTCACTCTAGAGGCATGAAAGTTTTCATATCGTGTGACATGGAAGGGATAAGTGGCGTAACTGGACCTGATGATGTCGACCCGAAAAAGGAGGCTTACAACAGATTTCGAAAAGTAATGACTGGTGATGTGAACGCAGCCATAGAAGGAGCTTTGCTTGGCGGGGCCGATGAGATCTTAATCAATGATTCCCATGACGGAATGCGCAATATTCTGATTGAAGAACTCAATCCAAAAGGTCAACTGATCTCAGGAATGACAAAACCTCTCGACATGATGCAAGGTATCGATTCATCCTTTGACTTGACCATGTTTGTTGGATATCACGCCATGGCCGGAACCGATGCCGCTGTTTTGAACCATACACTGTTCGGAAGTTTGGTGCAGGATGTGTGGATAAATGACAGGTTGGCGGGTGAGACAGCTATCAACGCTGGCGCCGCAGGCTACTTCAACGTTCCAGTTGGAGCGGTGAGTGGCGATGATAAGCTCGCTAAGGAGGCGACTGGCATTCTAGGAGATATTGAGACAGCAGTGGTCAAAGAAGGCATAGATCGATACGTAGCAAGATGCCCTCCACTAATGGAGAGTAGAGAGCGAATCAGGAATGCGGCCAAGAGAGCGATCGAGAGGAGAAAGGAATTCAAGCCGCTAAAATATTCTGGGACGGTTACGTTCAAGGTTCGCTTGGCGTCTACGACAGAGGCTTCGATGTGCTGCCTGTTACCCATCGTGAAGCGGGTGGACGGAAGAACAGTATCCTTCAGTATGAACGATTACTTGGATGCGTTCCGCATGCTGAATGGTCTTCTCTCCCTCGCCTCAACTGGTCGAGATGAGGGTTTTGGTTAAATCTTTCGAGAGAATTATTGTGTATCCTGCTGGTGCTCGTTTCCGAATGGATCTTCAAGTGTAGCGTCCCAATTGGTCGTGACGATAAGAATCCTGGAATGTTTGACCCGGTCTATACTGACGTGATGGCCGACCTCATCGACCTGGCCTGCAACGGGAAGCGGGTTGACGAGCAGACCGTTTTTCTTCACACAGGCGGAACTGTTTCATTGTTTCGTTCTCTCGCTAGTCTTTAGATGTCATCCGTGGTTTTGTCGAATTTAGCAATTGAAGTCTCAGTCCCGATGGTTGCTCTCCGTATCTCGAACGGCTGTGTGTCCATTTTCTAGCACTCCTAGACATTATCAGAGGGATACAGCATCTTTTATTCTCTGAACAATTTTGTCAACATCACCTTTCTCACGGTTGAACGGTTTCGTGGTGGAGTCATCAGCTCTACTTGTCAAATTAAAAATACCGTCGCGTGTAGGATTGGAGGAAGATTGGGTCCTTTGGTCACCAGCACACCTGTTCGAGTTCTAAGGAACTGTTCCCGCACGTATGGCTGCCTAGTGTACGGAAAACTAGAGATTTACAACCCAACGGGATCGCACAAGGATCGCGAATCTGAAGAAATCATACGATACGCCCGGCGTAATCGCATTCGCGATTTGGCAATAGCGAGCACTGGGAATGCCGCGATTTCGCTGGCAGCGTACTCGCATATTCACAGCTTGAAATGTCATGTGTACCTTCCAAGTCGCATCGCAGCAGAGCGACTGGTCCAAATTCAGGCCTATCACCCGACGATCAAATTTGCTGCGACTTACGAACAAGCGATTGCGCAATGTGAGGAAGACGCGGAGAAGAAACGCCTAATTAACTGCAACCCAGGAGCACGCCACGAAAAAATCAAGGGAGATTGTGAAATTGGCAAGGAGATTGCTACGAAAATTAGGCCAGACTACGTGGTCTGTCCAACTAACAATGGAACTTTGCTCGCCGGAGTATGGATGGGGTTAAGGAGAGCAGGAGTCAATGCGCGTATGGTCGCAGCTGTCACAAGGAAGACTGAACTTGCTGCAGCCATTGCTGGGTTTCACCGCATAGAAGAACCCGCTCTTTCAAAGACTCTGAAAGAATCGGGAGGCGAAGTGTTAGAAGTTTCAGATTCAGAGATAATGGAGGCCGCTCGCCTTCTCATTTCTGATGGCTTAGTCGTGGAAGGAGCTGCAGCAGCGGGTTTAGCTTCCTTGAAACATCTCCAAGTCACCAGAACAACGAAAGTCTGCTGTGTAGTTACCGGGAGTGGGTTGAAGTTCCCGGATTCCCTTAAGCACCTATTAGTGAAGCGCTAGGTCATACTGCTATCGTGCTAATCCGGCTCTAGTCGTAGCAGGGGTGTCCAGAACATTCATTCTCAAAAAGCTCGGCCTAGATAGACTGCGAGGTTGAGGCTGTGGACGCTGTCAAGTTCTGTTCCAGCCCAAATGAAGCTACGGGGCGTGGTCTAGAGAGAGATGACCGTCAGGAACTTTTATTAAATTAGAATTGAGGTGTTCGCCCGATATTCTATCAATGGTCCAGTACGAAGAATCAGTAATCCTGTTTGTATCTTTGATATGGGCCCTCAGCGAAATCATCGGATCCCGCGTCATCCCCCGAATGAGACAAGAGGGGAGAGTCAAGAGCGGAGGCGATAAGGGCTCCAGAAGCATTATCTGGATTGGTCTTTTCGTCGCAATTGCACTTACCGATTACTTCGCGATAAAGGGCATAACGTCTCTGCCGGAACCTTTCTTCTACGTAGGACTCTTGCTGATGCTCGCCGGAATCGCATTCCGCCAATGGTCCATCTGGGTGCTGGGCAGATTCTTCTCTCTCACGGTCAGAATAGTCAGCGGCCACAGGATTGTCAGGGAGGGGCCGTACAAATTTCTCAGACACCCTTCCTATACTGGATTGCTGATGACACTGCTCGGGCTTGGTCTTGCATTCCGGACTTGGTTGGGCACGATAATTATCGTCTCTCTATTCGGCGTGGTGATTGGCTATAGGATAAATGTCGAGGAGAATGCTTTGAAAGCAGAGTTTGGAAAAGAGTATCTCGACTATGCGAAGAAGACCAAACGATTGATTCCGCTTATCTATTGACTAGATAAAGGATCAAATGAAGTCTGAGAGGCTGGTTGGATTCGTTGCGAGTTTAATGTTCATGGGGTCGAAGGCTTGCGAGAGTGAGGCGTGCAGGCTGAGGGCGTAGTCGTCCACGTCAATCTCTTTCAGGTTTGCTTGTGAGGTGGGTTTGACGGTGAACTGCCTTCCCTTCAATCTGAAAGGAAACACTTTCACAAACCCAACCATCTCTCCCCGGATCGGAGCCTTTCCCTGCTTCGTGAGCAACCAAGCCGTCTGGTAGGCTTGCGGCAGCCTCTTCGACGTCAACTTCTCATACGGGTCCTCTCTTAGTTCAACTCGGTACTCCAAGTTCGCTAGGGACACGGTTCTTTCGCGCAGCCGTTGGACGGCTTCCGAGACGATTTCCGACATTTGCTGCTTCGCGATTTCAAAGTCGGTTGGGGAGTGGCGCCCTTCGGCGAGTTGGGTGAGACACTGTTGGAAGGTTTTTTGAAAGAATCGTGGAGAGTTGGATTTGGCGATGGCTAAACCTTTGATTTCTGGATCTCCGTTTGGCAGGATGCCGAAGTAGGCTTTGACGGTGCTCAGAACACAAACCGAGTAGACGCGCTCATATGCCAGTTGAAGTCTGAATCTGCTGCCGACCTCTTGAATGAGCTTCCATGTCGCTTCTTCACTCGGGTTGTCCAGGAAGACGGAGTCGGTGTCACCGTACTTCGGTGCAAGCCCCATCGTCTTCGCCAGGTCCCAGGTGGATTGGAGAACGTATCTTCCGTAGGCCGTGATTGCCTCGCCCAGGAGTGGGCTGGCTAAGCCGTGAATCCTTATAGTCACACCGTAGCAGGAGACTAGGAACAGCTTCAGAACTCTCGATGCAGCCAACGCATTCCCATCAGCTTTGTCAGCCTTCCTTGTCTCGGGTTTGTAGATCTGCAAACGCAAATCACGGAGCGCACCCACGAGAGCGGAGTAAATTCCACGTCGCTTCTTACAAACGTGTAACTCGGTTCGGCCTGGGATCTGGTTACTTTGACATTCTGCATGAGTGCATTGTATGGTCTCATACGAGAGATTGAAAACACCTATACATCCGGGGTAGAGGGATTCGAAGTCGAGGACGTGCATGTTGAAATAAGTGCCGGCCTCTGGTAACGGTACCTTCTCGTCAGCCCGACAGGGCCGTTACTTTTCGTCAGCTGCAATAGGTTATATCGAGTTATGGAATGGTAATGATCGGCTTGGAATCAATCAAGAAAGCCGTGCAGAATCTCACTGTTCGGACGGTTACTCTCTTTCTGTTAGGTGGGGCTATTCAGGTTGGTCCAATCTTAGTGCTTCTTTTCGATCTGACTGGCAATCCTGCTATTCAAAAACTCGACCAAACAGAGACGTATGTCTTGACAGTTTTTGTTTTCCTGCTTGGAGTATCATATTGCGTGTTTGCGAGTCTAGCTTTCACTCCCAAGCGCTTCTTCACGCCGACATTCCTGCACTTGTCAACTTGGTCGTTTCTATCTCCAGTTTTGCTCGCAGACATAATACTTGTCAATGTTCCCTTCGGCCTATCCTTGGCATCGATTCTGTCGTTATGGTTTACGGATGTTATCTACGCTGCAATGCTGTTGGCGTTGGTCGCTATAGGGCAATTCTTCATCGTCCGATTCTTTGTGGGGCGTAATGGCACGGAAAGCGATATTGTTCGCATAGGTTTCGAAATACCATTGCCTCTCGCTAAAGTTCTTGACAAGGTCGAGAATGTCGGCGATCATCCTTATCTTTCATGGGAGAAACATCTCGATCGCGGAACCCATCATACATTCAAAATGTGGGTTAGCGGGTCGATTTCCCCCACTTGCCCACACCACAGATTAACGCAGTCCATATCGAAGCCTTGATTCTTCGCATGAGTGTGCAGAAACGTCGTCGCTGCGTCGCGCATCTCGTGAAGATTATACCCATAGCGACTGCCGGGCGGGCCTTTCTTGGCAGGTATCTTTCCCGCGCGTCTGAGGAGTCGCATCCAGGTTGCTTCTAGCCCAGCTTTTGTTACGGGTTTTCTATTCTCGTTGAGCCATACTGGTTCTCCAGGCTTTGGCCATCCGCGTTCGTTCTCGAAGTATTCCCTGAGCATCGTTACTGCATCAGCGCCGATGAAGCAATAGTAAGCTCCTTCTGTGTCGTTCTCGTTGCTCTTACGACCCGGCAGGTCAATTCTCACCAGGTGTTGGCCAGACCTGATTTGATCGACAACTTGTTCGGCAGAGTTGGAACTGATGTAGATGAGTCGTGCGTTGTCTTGGAATGATTGCCATTTGAAGAGTAGCATGCTTCGATAGCGAAGTTCCGCCGCGAGCAGGATCTCGTAGATGTCGGTCGGTGAGAGTTTGGCTTGAACGGGTGTTTTGTCGCCTCTGATGTGGAAGCTTGGGTCTGTGGGGAGGCCGCAACGGTTGTGGACGAAGAACAATCGGATGACGGAGTATGCCTTACGTTTGGAGCTTTTTCTCAGGACTAATGTGTTCACGTACTGTTGCAGCAGGTCTAGGACAAGATAGGAGTCCTCGGAATCTAGGTGGCGGACTAGGAGTTCTCTAGGGGTTACCTGTTCCCATCCGGGCTGGGTGCGTAGCCATTTGATCCACCGTTCGAGGTGGGAACGGTTTGCAGGGCGAGTGTTCTGGTCGAGTCTCTCAAGCCAGAAGGCTACGGGGTCGTAGGGTATTCTTGCGGCTACTCGTTGAGTTAATTGCGCCATTTCAGAGGGCTCCTACAGGAAAAATAGGTGAGATTCGAACTGTAGTGTTGGTAGCCCGGGGGAGATTCGAATTCGGGACACTTTTCTCGGGGTCTCCCGTCGGCAGGTTTCTCCTTTGGTGAGGGGATCCAGAGCCGTCTATTGGCAGGTTTCTGGCGCCAATGCTATGCATAGTCCCATGTGCGTGGTTTGACCACTACACCACCGGGCTACCGAAT
>Ga0181533_1000362_pt1 | contig 61108 bp, 43 predicted proteins | sample PEATcosm2014_Bin_45_FD_119772 | JGI IMG/M metagenome (GOLD analysis project Ga0181533, IMG submission 119772) | Peatland microbial communities from MTU Mesocosm Facility, Houghton, MI, USA - PEATcosm2014_Bin11_60_metaG | ecosystem: Environmental > Terrestrial > Soil > Wetlands > Peat | place... | reverse complement strand
TGAAGATTGAGGATTTTGCTTGGTTCCGTCAAATACACATACACATTGCTACTCATATCGGAGCGCCTCGATCGGGTCGAGGCGCGAGGCCTTGCGCGCGGGATAGAAGCCAAAGAAAACACCCACCGCCGCGCTGAAAGAGAAGGCGTAGAGCAGCCATTCCGAAGGGATGAGCGTCGGCCAGCCTTTGCTGGCCGCGAGCATTCGGGAGAAGGCAATGCCCAAGCCGATGCCGGCCAGTCCGCCGATGGCGCTTAAGGTCACAGCCTCCGTCAGGAACTGAAGGAGGATGTCGCGCGCGCGCGCTCCGATGGCCATCCGGATGCCGATCTCACGGGTCCGCTCCGTCACGCTGACCAGCATGATGTTCATGATGCCGATGCCCCCGACCACCAGGGAGACGCCGGCAATGGCCCCGAGCAGAACCGTCATGGTCCTGGATTGGGCGGTAACCACCTCGGCAATCTCCTGCTGAGTGCGGACGGTGAAATCCTCTTCCTTCTCAGGGGTGATGTGGTGGCGCTGGCGCAGCAAGTCGATGATCTGCTGCTGGACAGACAAGAGCATGGAAGGTCTGGCGGCCTGGACCATGAAATTGCGCAAAGTGGTCACGCGCTGGACGCGCTTCATGGCGCTGGTGTAGGGAACGACGACCAGGTCGTCCTGGTCCTGGCCCTGGACCGAGAGGCCTTTGGCGGCGAGCACGCCCACCACGATAAAGGGGACATTCTTGACACGGACGGCCCGGCCGAGCGGGTCCTCGCCTGGGAACAACTGATCGGCAATGGTCTTGCCGATGACGGCCACCTTGTTGGCGTTGCGCACGTCCTGGGCGCTGAAGGCGGAGCCGGCAATGACGGGCCACTGGCGGATGTCGAAATACGCCGAGCCTTCGCCCTGGATGCGCGTGTACCAGTTTTGGTTGCCGGCGGCAACCTGGGCTGAACTCTGGATTTCGGGACTCAACTGTGTCACAAAGCTGATCTCGCGCTCGATGGCCTCGGCATCCTCGATAGTGAGCGTGCCGGCGCCGCCCCAGCCGGTGCGCGCCCCGGTGCGGCTCATGCTGCCCGACCAAACCAGGACCACATTCTGGCCGATGCTGGCAATCTGCGCCTCGATCTGCGCCTTGGCGCCGTAGCCCAGGCTCACGGTGGCAATCACCGCCGCCACGCCGATAATCATCCCCAGCGTCGTGAGCAGCGTCCGCATCAGGTTCCGGCGCAGGGCGCGCACGGCAATGCTCAGGGTGGCAACGATTCGCATCATAGGCTCAGTTGAACGGCTTGTTGGGCGTCGCGCAAACAGGACAGCTCTTTTTGCGCTTCCAGCCGTTGGCTCACCGGCGTGTCGCTGACGATCCGGCCATCGCGCATGATCAAGTTGCGCCGCGTGTAGCGGGCGATGTCCAGCTCGTGCGTCACCATCACGACCGTAATCCCCTGGTTGTTCAATTGCTGAAAGGCGCCCATGATCTCGATGCTGGTCTGACTATCAAGGTTGCCGGTTGGCTCGTCCGCCAGCAGCAGGGCCGGCTGGTTGACCAGCGCCCGCGCGATGGCGACCCGTTGTTGCTGTCCGCCCGAAAGCTGGTTGGGATGATGGGCGGCCCACTCCGTCAGACCCACCGCCTCGAGGGCCCGCATGGCTCGAGCCCGCTGCTCGCCGCCCCGCAGGCGGGCGTGCTGATAGAGCATCGGCAGTTCGACGTTCTCCACGGCCGATGTGCGCGCCAGCAGGTTGAAGCCTTGAAAGATGAACCCGATCTTCCGGTTCCGAATGTCGGCCAACTCGTCCCGATCCAATTGTGACACATCGGTCCCGTCCAGCAGATAGCGCCCGCGGGTCGCCCGGTCCAGGCATCCAATGATGTTCATGAGCGTGGACTTGCCGGAGCCGCTGGCGCCCATGACGGCCACGAACTCGCCGGTCTTGATCTCCGTAGAGACGCCGCGCACGGCAGGCACGTCCACGCTGCCGGTGTGGTACACCTTGTGGATGTCCTCCAGTGCTATGACCGTATTCATGCGTGGATTGCCTGCGCCTTCTCAGAACCGTCTCCCGCCGCCAAACGGATTGGGCGCCGGTCGTGTGGCGCTCGCATCTGTCGTCAGAATGGCGCTGACCACCTGCATCCCTTCTTCCAGGCCCTCCGTGACTTCTGTCATGATGCCGTCAGTAATGCCCACCTTGATCTGAACCGGCTTGAGCGTGAGAGCTTCCTTCCCGTTGCTCTGCGCCTTGTCGGGCAGCACATAGACCGTTCGCTCGACCTGCCGTTCGGGCAGGGACCGGCCCCCGCCCAGTCCGCCCGGCGTGGCGGCGCCAGGCCCGCCGCTCTGCCCGGCGAGGGCGAGGCCAGGCCGGGCTGCCTGGGCGGCCATTTGGGGGGCCGGGTTGGTCTTGCCGGCCGCTTCCGGGGGCCGGAACCGCAGGGCCCCATTGGGGATCTTGAGGACGTTGGTTCGCTGGGCGATGACAATCGAGACGTTGGCCGTCATCCCCGGCAGCAATTTCCCGTCTGGATTGCCCACCGCGATCACGCAATCATAGTTGATCACGTTCTGGTTGGTGATGGACCCGTAACGGACCTGGCTGACCTTGCCGACGAAGGCGCCGAGAGGATAAGCGTCCACGGTGAAGTCGACGTGCTGGCCCACTGAAACGCCCCCAATGTCCGCTTCGGAAACCAGGGCGTCAATCTGCATCTTCGTCAAATCCCCGGCCAGTTGGAAGAGTGTCGGCGTGTTGAAACTGGCAGCGACCGTCTGGCCGACATCCACATTGCGGGCGATGACCACCCCGTCCACAGGGGCAAAGATCGTGCAGCGCGAAAGGTCCACCTTCGCGCTGGCCAGCGCGGCATCGAAGGACTGCAATTGCGCCTTGGCTTGCTGCAACGTGGCGATGGCTATGTCATGGTCCGAGGCCGAGATCAGACGGTTGGAGAAGAGCGTATTGGCCCGCTCGGCCTGCACCTGGCTCAAGGCCAGATTGGCCTTCGCGTTGGCCACATCCGCCTCCGCCCGCAGCACGGCCACTTTGTAGGTCGAAGGCTCGATGTCGGCAATCACCTGGTTGGACTTGACCACCGAATTGAAATCCGCATACAGCTTCTCAATCCGGCCCGAAATCTGGCTCCCCACCTGCACGTTGACCACCGGGTCCAATTGGCCGGTTGCCGTCACGATCTGCGTTAGGTCCCCCCGCGCCACCGGCGCGCTCTGGTACTCGATGGCCGCCTCATGGCTGCGCTTCCAATACCACAGGCCGCCTCCGCTCGCCGCCAGCACTACTGCAAGCATCACCAGCTTTATCCAGGGGAACCTTTTGCTCGTAGGCATAATTCTCTTGCTGCCGATTCAATGAACCACCCGGGGGCGCCGCCGCCTCATCCATTGGCGAGGGGCTTCATCCAGATCAATTGCTGCTCGAAGCTGCGCGCCATCTTGTAGGGCTTGATGTAGTCCTTGAGGGCCGGGCCGAGGACCTCGATCCTGGCCAAGTCTGCTTGACCCAGCCCGGCCTGGGCGCAGTAACTCAGGTAACCGACCTTGGCGAAATCGATGCCCATCAATTCCAGGGCGACGCGGTCGGCGGCAAGCCAGTCCGGGCTGGCCACGCAGACGCGCGAATTGACCGGCGTGCCTGCGCCCGGACCTTCGCCTTCCATTCCCTCGTAGCCGTCGACCACCGCCAGGTGCGGGTGCAGCCGCGAGGCCAGCGTGAACAAGTTATAGTTAATGCCGCGGTAGCCGCCGCCATGAATGACCGGCTTGTCGCTGTTGCCCCAGCGCCCGCCCTCAGGCCGCTCGCCGCCGCCACGCTTGATGGCCGCTCCGACAACGATATTCTTCAGCGACAGCGTGGCGACGACGCGGTCGTGCGTTTTGAACTTGGCCGCCGAAATAATGAAATTGTTCGGGTCCAGCAGGGTCCTGGCCACGCGGCAGGCGTGCGGATGGAAATCTTTTTCGTCAAAGCAGTAGAGCGTTTCGTAGTCATCCTTGTCGAGGTCCATCAATTGGGCGCCGTATTTCGCCGCCACCTTGTCGTAACCGTAATTGGCAAACCCCTCCATAACCGAGCCCCCGGCGGGCGACTCGGCTATAGCGGCATTCCCATCCTTGCCAATGGACTTGAGGAACTCGAAAATGCCCTCGAGATTCTTCGCGTCGGTGGCCGCCAACGGACGATCGATGACAACATTGTTGGGCTTGACGATGACCCGCTTCCGGCCGATTGCCGCGGCGATCGGTTTGGAGAAGCGTTTCAGCGCCTGGAAGGCCAGGTCGGCCCGATCCTCGCCGGCCGTCACGGCGACACGGCTGGCCGGTCCGGCGGTGGCGGCCGGTCCAACGGCGGCCGGTTCGGCGGCAGCAGCCAGTGTGCGGTGAGCGCTCCACGGCATGGCCAACGCGACCCCGCCCAGCAGCGAGGCCTTGAAGAAGTTGCGACGGTCGAGAGCATTGCTATTCATTGTGGATCGTTTCCTTTCTTGGCGTTAAGAGGACATTATCTGTTCTTGAAATGAATCAATGGGGTTAAGAAACCAGTACCAGCCATGGATTGCCAGCTTTTTCGGCGGCGAACAGACCCGCTGCCTATGCCAAAAAGGAGTTGACATGTCCGGTGAAGAACTGTGCTCTATCGAGAAACCGGTTGAATATATATGAAAGGCAATGTTGACCTGATTAGCACCCTTAACTTGCTTTTGGCTGACGAACTCACCGCCATCAGCCAATACATGGTTCATTCGGAGATGTGCGCCAACTGGGGTTTGGAGCGCCTGCACAAGGCCACCGAGAAGAGGGCCATCGACGAGATGAAACACGCCGAGAAACTGATCGGCCGAATTCTTTTCCTGGAAGGCGCTCCCGAGGTAAGCCGGCTAAACAGCCTGCAAATCGGCCCGGATGCGGCCGCGCAACTCAACAACGACCGGCTCGCCGAAGCGCGTGCGGTGCGCGCTTACAACGATGGGATGGCCCAGGCGGTTAAGGCCGGGGACAACGGCACACGCGAACTCCTGGAGGACATTCTCGAGGACGAGGAGGCCCACATCGACCGGCTCGAGACCCAGCTCGAGCAAATCAAGCAGATGGGGCTGCAGAATTACCTCGCCCAGCAAGTGAACGCGAGCTAGTTGGGAGCTTCGCCGCTGGACTGGAGCTACTGGCCGCTCAGGATCAGGTCGAAGCGGCGGTTGAACTCAACCAAAGACAGGCCGTCGTCTTCGATGCTGGCCCATCCGTCATAGCCCACATCGTCGAGGGCCTGGCGCACGGCGGGCCAGTTGATGCTGCCGTCGCGGGGGTGAACGAATTTGCCGCCATGGCCATCGGGGTTGAGTTTGAAGTCTTTGACGTGAAGCCGGATGATGAGGGGTCCCAGGGTTTTGATCCAGTCTTGAGGGGGGGCGTATTTGACGTGATTGCCGATGTCGAAGTAGGCCATGACCCAGGGGGTGCCGAAGGAGGCGACGAAGTTGCGGTAGAGGTCGGGTTTGACCCAGAGGTTGTTCCAGACGTTCTCGATGCCGATGATCACCTTGAGTTCCTGGGCCAGGGGAATGAGCTTCTCGACGGCCGCTCTGGAGGTGTCGGTGGCGTGGTTATGGGCTTTGATGTAGGCCTCGAAGCGGGAGTTGTCGCCGGCGACCACTCGAGTGATGTGGCCCGTCTTGGGGTCGAAGGCGATATCGAATTCCCAGGGCTCAGGCATGGGCATGCCGCCGATGCGGCAGGGCACGAGGAGGATGTCGTCGGCGCCGTAGGCCCTGGCGGCGCGGAGGGCGAGGCGGCTCTTGTCGAAGGAACCCTCGATCTTTCTGGGGTCGTCGCTGTTGAACTCCATCCACCCGCGCAACACGGAATGGACTCTGAGGCCGAGCTTTTCGGCAACGGCGCGGCCTTGAGCGGCTTCGTCTTCGGCACAGACGTCAGTGGTCTCAACGCCGTTGAAACCGGCCTCTTTGAGCGGCAGCAGGGCGCTTTCGGTCACTTGGCCAATGATCTTGGCTTTGCGGATTCGGCCCCGGAAAGAGGCCGCGCGCAGCGAGGGTGCGGCCATCATGGCGAATGCGGCGGCCCCAGTGGCGCGAGCGAGGAACTGACGACGGGTAAGTGGATACATCATGGGGATGTGATGAGGCGTTTTGAGGCGGCTGTCAAGCGGTTTGCTTCCGGCTCCAGGGGGAGCCGGAGGCAGGCGGCTTCCTGGTCGGTGCGGGCGAGCAGCAGGTCACCCGACAGGGCAATCGGGTTCCAGGTTTTGCCATGGAACACCCGGAATCGGGCGAGTTCGTTGGGCGATTGGGGTGTCGGTTGGAGCAGGACCAACTCGCCGTTCTCGGCCATAAGCAGGAAGAGGTCGCGCACCAGGAGTCCCTGGCCGTGTCCATAGCGGCCCTTCTCCCAACGCTGCGAGCCGTCTTTCAAGTCAAGGCAGGCCAGTACCCCGTCGTCCAGGCCGTAGAGAAACCCTTGCCGCTGGACCAGGTTGGCGAACTTCGCCTTCATTTTCCTGGACTGCCAAAGGCGGGAAGCCGTGAGGGAACCGTCGGCGGCGGGCTGGATTTCCAGCAACTCGCTGCCGACGCCATAGCCGCTGGAGAACAAGACGCGGTTGGCGCCGATGACCACGGGCGCCGCCACCTGGGGTTGGCCGATTCCCCAAGGGTATTCCCACAGGACTCGGCCGGTGGCAGGGTCGTGGGAGGTGATCTTGCGGGAATTGAAGGCCAGGACCTGCGGGCGCCCGGCCAGGGAGGCCAGGAACGGGGAACCGTAATTGGCAGGCTGGCTGCCGCCGGACCAGGCGAGTTGGCCCGTGTCCTGGCGATAGGCGAGCAGAGATCGGTCGTGGGAGCCGCCGGCGCTGGCCACGATTAATCCGTCAACGGCCAGCGGCGAGCCGGAGAAGCCCCACTCCGGCATACGGCTCTTGGCGTCCTCCACAATATTGCACGACCAAAGCCGGCGGCCGGTGGCCAGGTCCAGGCAGTTGAGAATGCCGGTAGCGCCCAGAGTAAACACGCGGTTGCTCACGACCGTCGGCGTGCAGCGCGGGCCTTCGCCGGCCAGAGTCGTGTGATAGTGGACCGGTTCGGAGTGCGACCACAGCAGGCGGCCGGTGAGGATGTCGTAACAAGTGCTGGATTCTCCCTGGGGGCGCTGCTCCTGGGTGAAGGCGCGTGTGCCGACGATGGCCCAGCCGGACCAGGCCGCGCCGATAGGTTGACGCCACAGGACGCGAGGCGGGCTGGCTCGCCAGTCGCGTTTGAGCGCGGGGCCGTCAAGCATGGCGGTGCGCTCGGGACCCAGGAATTGAGGGAAATCAAGGGCCGGAGCGGCGAGCGTCCCGGGCGCGGGGCCCCCACCCTGGGCCGCAGGCGAAAGGGCAACCACTTGCTTCCAGCGCGGCTCCAGTATCGGCACCAGGTCGCCGCTGACGCCCCGGATGCGAAAGAGCGCGGCGGTCAGGCCCATAAGGCCCGCGAGCACCGTCGCGACGCCCAGGCGCACCCGCCACGGTGCGCGCGAGGCGGCCAGCCACCAGACAAGGAGAAGGACAAAGGCAACAGACCATGCTGCGAGCGTCCGGAGGTTGCGCACCTGGAAGGACCCGCCGGTGTGTGCCTGCAGCCAAAACGTCGTGCCGCCGGTTAGAACAAGGATCAATCCGGCGGGCCACCAGCGAGGGCCTTTTCTCGAGCGCGATTCCGACATGGGGCAAGACGATAGGCTTAAAGGACGCCCCGGTCCAGCATGGGTCCGGAATTGCCTCTTTCGCCTTAATGTGTTATTAAGGTTGGTTCATGTAGAGTGGCAACCAAAAAAATGACAGAGCACCTCATCAACCAAGCTATGATCAGAATACCTGCACTGGTTCTTTTGGGCCTGGCGACCGCCGGATGCACGGTGAGCGCCGCTGAAAAGACGGACTTCAGCAAATTGGACCTGAGCAAACTGCCGGCGGCGGCGGAGAGAAAGGGGCTGACCTACAGCAAAGACGTTCAGCCGTTGCTACAGGCCTCCTGCGCGCGGTGTCACGGTCAGGACCGGCCCAAGGCGAGCCTGCAGTTGAACAGTTTGGAAGGGGTCCTGAAGGGCGGAGACGACGGCAAAGTGATCGTGCCGGGCGACGGCAAGAAGAGCCTCTTAGTTATCGCGGCGGCGCAAATCGACGAAGAAACCGCGATGCCCCCGAAGCATGGGCCAGGCCGCGGCGGACCCGGCGGCTTCGGTGGTCGTCCGCCTGGGGGAGGCGGACCTGGAGGACCCGGCGGCCCTGGTGGCCCTGGTGGCCCTGGTGGTCCTGGAGGATTTGGGCCGCCGCCAAAACCGCTCACTGCCGAGCAGGTTGGATTGCTGCGGGCCTGGGTCGATCAAGGGGCCAAATAGGGGGGTTTTTTGGACGGGATTTCAGCCGCTCTTGGCCTCGGGTTCTATTTCCATCAAACGATAGCCAACGCCGGGTTCAGTCAACAGGAGTGAAGGTTTTGAAGGTTCGGCCTCAAGTTTTTCGCGCAGGTGGGCCATGTACACGCGGAGGTATTGTGTTTGGCCGATGTAGTTCGGGCCCCAGACCTGGCGGAGGATCTGTTGGTGGGTAAGGACCTTGCCGGCGTGCTTGACGAAGAGGCGCAGCAGGGCGTATTCCGTGGCCGTGAGCTTCACTTCGGCCCCGCCTGCTTTGACCACTCGGGCTGTCAAGTCCACTTCCAGCCGTCCCGAGTGGAAGAGGGCGGAATCCGACGGGGGTTGGCCATGGCGCATGGCAAGCCGCAGGCGCGCCAGTAACTCGCCGGCGCCAAAGGGCTTAGTCACGTAATCATCCGCCCCATGATCCAGGGCCTTGATCTTATCCTCTTCCCGGTCGCGCACCGAGAGCACGACTACCGGCACCTGGCTCCATTCGCGCAACCGCTTGAGCACGCTCACGCCGTCCATGTCCGGCAAGCCCAGATCAAGGAGCACCACATCCGGACGTTGCTGAGCGGCCCCGGAGATGCCTTCTTGTCCATTGGGGGCCTCCAAAACGCGGTAGCCGTTTGCCTCGAGGCACACGCGCAGCAACCGGCGAATTTGCAGCTCGTCATCGATGACCAGCACAGTGGGTTTGATGGCGGGCGTTTCGCTCATGGAAGTGTCTCTGCGGCCACAGGCGGGGGTTTGGTGACGGGCAGGCGGATCGTGAAGCGGGCGCCGCCGCCGGGCTTGTTCTCTGCCTGGACCAGACCGCCCTGGGCCTCGACAAACCCTTTCACAATGGTCAAACCCAGGCCGGTGCCGCCGGCCGCGGCCGATGGGGCACGGTAAAACTTGTCGAAAATGTACGGGACTGCCTCGGGCGGAAGGCCGTGGCCATCATCGGAGACGGTGAGCAGCAGGGTGTCAGACTCGATGGCAGCGCGGACCTGTACGGCCGTTCCCGGGGGAGTGTGGACGGCCGCGTTGAGCAGCAAGTTGGTCAGCGCTTGTTGCATTAGAACAAAGTCCATGCGCACCAGGGGCAGTCCCGGGGGGACCTGGATGGAGACCCGGTGGCGGCCCATCTCCCGTTCGATTTCCTTCAATGTGGCCTGAATCAAATCCGCGACATCGCACCAGTCGAGCTTGGGTTTGACATGGCCCGATTCGAGCCGGGTCATGTTCAGCAGGTTGCCGATGAGGCGGTTGAGTCTCCTGGAGGCTTCCTGGATTTCGCCCACCATGGTCTGCTGAAATTGGTTCAAGGCGCCGCGTTGGGGGTCGCAAAGGTTGCCGGCGGCATTGGCGATGACGGCGATGGGGGTTCGTATTTCGTGGGAGACGGAGTTGAGCAAGGTCTTGCTCAGGCGCTCGGACTCCGCCACCAGCTTTGCCTGTTGCTCGGCATCGCGCAATCGTTGGCGGTCCAGCACCAAGGCGGTTTGACGAACGAATGAATCCAGGAGGTCGCGTTGCTCGGCGGCCAACGGCGCGGAATCCTGGAAATGCAGGCTCAGCACTCCGACAGTGTGCTCGCCGGCAACCAGGGGCAAGTGCAGGCCCTCAGCGGAAGGCAGGGTATCGGTTCCAAAGCCGGCGGGTTGGCGGCGGCGGAAGGCCCAGGCGGCCACGCTCTCTTCCTTTTCCAGCAAGTTCCAGGTGCTGGCGAAGTAGGGCGTGAGGGAGTCTTTCTGGTTTTCCCCCGGCAAGGACAAGGCAACCTTGGCGTGGAAGGCCTTGCCCACCTCGCGGATGATGACCGCCAGGAGGTCGGCGAAATCCGTGGCCTGGGCCAGTTCGCGGGTCAGGAAGTAAAGCGCCGTAGCGCGTTGCTCGCGGCGGCGCTCGGCGTCCTGTTGGGCGCGCAAGCGCGCCGTCAGGTGCCCCATGGCCAGCGCAATGACAAAGTAGGTCGCAAACATCATTGCGTCCCCGACCTTGGCGATGCCAAAGCTGTGGCGGGGCTCGGCGAAGAGGAAAGCCCACAGCAGGGCGGTCAAGGTGGCGGCGGCCACGGTGGGTCCCCGGCCGACGAACATCGCCAAAACGACTACACAAAGCAAATAAACCAGGGCGACCGGCTGGTTTCCCAGCCAATGTCGGAGCAGCGCATTCAAGCCCGTGACTGCGGCTACGACCCCCAGCGCCAGGCCGTAACTTTGGGCGGAAGCGGCATCCAGATGCGGCCTGGCTGGGCGCCTCAAGATCGGCGCCTCCCCCTCAGCCCTGACGGCGTGGACGTCGATGTGGCCGCTTTCGCGAATCAAGCGGTTGAGCAGAGAACCGCCGCGCAACAAATCCAGGGCCTGCCACCCGACCGGTTTGCCCACCACTAGTTGAGTCGCGTTCTGCTCCCGGGCTACGCGCAAGAGGCCCTGCACGACGTCCGCGCCCGTAGTAGTGATGACTTCGGCGCCCAATTCTCGCGCCAGGGCGAGGTGGCGGGCCAGACGGGCCTGTTCGCCCTCGTTCAAGGGTTGTGGAAGCTCGACATAGACGGCCAGCCAGGGCGCCTGGAGTTCGCCCGCCAGCCGGCGGGTCCAGCGCACAAGGGCCGCCGAGGTCGGGCTGGCGCTCACGGCTACCAGCAGGCGCTGGCCGGATTTCCATGGATCGGCGATGCCCTGCGCCTGGCGGTAGGCCAGCACGTCCTGCCCGACGTGCTCGGCGGCAAATCGCAGGGCAAGCTCTCTCAGGGCGGAAAGGTTTCCCAGCCGGAAGAAATGCTCCTGCGCGGCTCTGGCGGCCTCCGGCACATAGACTTTGCCGGCCGCCAGCCGCTCACGCAGTTCTTCCGGCGGGAGGTCCACAAATTCAAATTCAGCGCCGTCAAGAACGGAGTCGGGCACCGTTTCCCGCATGGAAATGCCGGTGATTTGATGAACGGCATCCGCGCGGCTCTCGACATGCTGGACATTGAGGGTCGTAAAAACGTCGATGCCCGCATCGATGAGTTCGACCACGTCCTGGTAGCGCTTGGGATGGCGGGAACCCGGGGCGTTGGTATGGGCGAACTCATCCACCAGCGCAAGCTGCGGACGCCTTGAGAGGACGGAATCCAGGTCCATTTCCGTCATGGCGACCCCGCGATACTCCGCCTGCCGGCGCGGGACTATTGGCAAACCTTCCACCAGCGCGTCGGTCTCCTTGCGCCCATGAGTTTCCACGTAGCCAATCACCACGTCCCGCCCGGCAGCCAACTCGCGCCGGGCCGCCTCGAGCATCGCATAGGTCTTGCCCACTCCCGGGGCCATGCCAAAGAACACTTTGAGTTCGCCGCGCCTGGTCTTGGCGTCTTCCTTCTGCAATGCCGCGAGCAGCACATCCGGGTCGGGGCGCTCGTGCTCAATCATCGTCAGAGACTATAAGGTGGGAGGGCCGTTGGCCACTCCAATTATGCCGCTCAACGATTGGAGGACGTTTAGGGCGCCGCGAAATGCCGGCGAACCAGCAGGACCGAGAGAACCAAAATTGCGATGAGCACAGGGGCGAGCATGGCGACTGCCAGGGCCCAGGGACGCTGGGAGAGGCTCGGCGCCAGGGGCGCCGGCTCGCTCAGGCGGTCGGCCAAGCCGGTGACACGCACCTGATCGACGGTGTCAATCTCGGCTTTCATGGCCGCAGCGCTGGGATAACGGTCGGCGGGGTCCCGTTGGAGGGCGCGCAGGACAATTTCCTCCGCTTGGGCGGAACAGTCGGGGTTAAGCTTGCGCGGCGCCGCAGGGTCGCCCGTCAGGCGGGCATTCAACGCGGCCCAGGGGTTGTCGTTTTGGAAGGGAACGACTCCGGTCAACATCTCATAAAGGAGCGCGCCCAGGTTGTAGATGTCGGTGCGCTTGTCGGCGCGTTTGCCTTTGACCTGTTCGGGGGCCATGTAATCCGGGGTGCCCATTGGGGTCGAGTTGCCGATTCGAGTGATTCGCCGTGAAACGGCGTCCCGGGCGATGCCCAAGTCCACGATGCGGAGGGTCCCGTCGCAGCAAATCATCACATTTTGGGGCTTCAGGTCGCGGTGAATGACCCCGTGGTCGTGCATGTGCTGGAGGGCCTGGCAAATCAGGCTGGCGATAGTGAGGGCGTCCTTTTCCGGCAAAGGGCGCATCGCCTTGAGCAGGTGTTCTAGAGTGCAGCCCTTCAAATACTCGGTGACAATGTAGGGCCGGCTCTTGTTTTCGACCGGGATGAACTTGAGGATGAACGGGTGGTTTAACTCGAGGCCGATTCCCTCCTCACGCTGGAAGCGGGAAAAGAAGTTGGGGTCGCTTTCATACTCCAAGAGGGGCACTTTCAGCGCCACGAACCGATTGCCGTTCTGTTTGTCCTCGGCCTTGAAGACCGTGCCCATGCCGCTGCGGCTAAGGACTTCCGTGATCAGAAAGCGGTCATCCAGCACGTCTCCCGGTTGGAATGGGGCGCCCGCGGCATCAACGGGGTCGTGATGTTCAGGCACTTCCGGACAACAGGCCACTTGCTCCAGGACGCACGTATCATCGCGTTTCACGCATTGATCTTCGCCCGGAAAGACCTTGAAGGGTAATTAAATGCGAGTCGAATCGCATAAAGAATGTATAAAGATGTATAAAGGGAGGGACGAGGGCGTGGAGCGTGGAGCTTCTGAGCTTGCGGCCAAGCTCTATGGCTTGGCGGGCGAGGGGACGCCGTCCAGGGCCAGGTTAAGGGCCAGAACATTGACACCGGGTTCGCCCAGCAGACCGAAGTCGGGAGCATCGGTGTTTTGGCGGATTAGATTGCGGACGGCATCCTGGCCCAGGCTGCGGGCTTTGGCGACTCGAGAGACCTGGAGTTCGGCGTTTTCGGGGCTGATATGCGGGTCCAGGCCGCTGGCCGAGGCGGTGACGGCGTCGGCAGGAACAGGCGCATTGCTGGCCAGGCCATTCTGGGAGCGGTAATCCGCGAGGTTTTGAGCGATGCTGTCGCGCAGCTTCTGGGAGGTCGGGCCCAGGTTGCTGCCGCCCGAGCTGGTGGCGTCATAACCGTTTCCCGCCGATGAGGGGCGCGAGTGAAAGTACTTGTCCCCGGTGAATTGCTGGCCAAGCAGGCGGGAACCGCGAATAGTTCCGTTGGAATCCCGGATCAGGCTGCCGTTGGCCCTGTCATGGAAGAGGGCCTGCCCAATCCCAAAGACCACCAGGGGATAAAGGCCGCAGCAAACGACAGCCAGCACGAGTGTGGCCAGGAGGGCGCTGCGGAGTTGAGCGAGGAACTTTGTCATAGGTCAAACGAGTTTGAGGGCCGCAATGATCACATCGATGAATTTAATTCCGACAAAGGGAATGAGGACGCCTCCCAGGCCATAAATGACCAGGTTGCGCTGGAGAATGGCCAAGGCGCCGATGGGCTTGTAAACCACGCCCCGCAGGGCGAGGGGGATGAGCGCGACAATGATCAGGGCGTTGAAAATCACGGCGCTGAGGATGGCGCTGGCGGGGCTTTGCAGGCGCATGATGTTGAGCGGGGCTATTGCCGGGAAGGTGGCCATGAGCATGGCCGGAACGATGGCGAAATACTTGGCCACATCGTTTGCGATGCTGAAGGTGGTGAGGGAACCGCGAGTGATGAGGAGCTGTTTGCCGATTTCAACGATTTCGATGAGCTTGGTCGGGTTGCTGTCCAGGTCCACCATATTGCCGGCCTCGCGGGCGGCTTGGGTGCCCGTGTTCATGGCCACGCCTACGTCGGCCTGGGCCAAGGCCGGGGCGTCGTTGGTGCCGTCCCCCGTCATGGCGACGAGGTGGCCGGCGGCTTGTTCGCTGCGGATGCGCTTGAGCTTGGCCTCGGGCGTGGCCTGGGCGATGAAGTCATCCACTCCGGCCTCGGCCGCAATGGCCGCCGCCGTCAGCTGGTTGTCTCCCGTGATCATGACGGTGCGGATGCCCATTTTGCGCAATTGGGCAAACCGCTCCTTGATTCCGCCCTTGACCACGTCTTTGAGCTGAACCACGCCCAGGACTTCGTCGGCCTCGGCCACCACCAGCGGCGTGCCGCCCGAGCGCGAGATGTCTTCGATGGCCTGGGTGACGGCTTGCGGGAATCTTCCGCCGAGGCGGTCAATGTGAACGCGCATGGCGTCCGTGGCGCCTTTGCGGATGCTGCGAACCGAGGGCCGGCCAGGGGCAGTCCCCCGGTCCGTCGAGCCGCCACTCCGGGCGGCTGGAGATGCGCCGCCGGGTCCGTCGGCTCCAACCACGCCCGAGCCGGCGCGAGCGGGCGCGGCCCCGTCAAAAAAGTCCACGCCGCTCATGCGGGTTTGGGCGGTGAACGGGACAAATTTCGCGTGAGGTTCGGCCACCGGGCGCCCGCGCAAATTGAACTGTTGCTTGGCCAGGACGACGACCGAGCGGCCTTCGGGGGTCTCATCCGCCAAGGAAGCGAGTTGGGCGGCGTCGGCCAATCGCTCCGGGCTGATGCCGGGGGCCGGGATAAAGGCGGTGGCCATGCGATTGCCCAGGGTAATGGTGCCGGTCTTATCGAGCAGCAAGACGTCCACGTCGCCCGCCGCCTCGACGGCCCGGCCGCTGGTGGCCATGACGTTGCGCCGGATCAGGCGGTCAATGCCGCTGATGCCGATGGCGCTGAGCAGGCCGCCGATGGTGGTGGGGATCAAACAGACCAGGAGCGCGACCAGCACCGGCACCGAGAAGGCGGCCCCGGAGTAGATGCCAAAGGGCTTTAGGGTCACGCAGACGAGCAGGAAGATGAACGTGAGGGCTGCCAGCAAAATGGTCAGCGCGATCTCGTTCGGGGTCTTTTGGCGCCGGGCCCCCTCAACCATGGCGATCATGCGGTCCAGAAACGCCTGCCCCTTCTCCTGGGTGACACGGATGACGATGCGGTCGCTAATGACGCGCGTGCCGCCGGTGACCGCGCTGCGGTCGCCCCCGCTTTCGCGGATGACCGGCGCGGATTCCCCCGTAATCGCCGATTCATCGACACTGGCGATCCCCTCGGCCACGTCGCCGTCGGCCGGGATGGTGTCGCCGGCCTCGCAGACGACAAGGTCGCCTTTCTGGAGCTCAGGGGCGGGGACCTTTTCCTCCCGGCCATTGCGCGTGCGGCGGGCGATTGTATCCTTGCGCGCCTTGCGCAAAGCGTCCGCTTGGGCCTTGCCCCGCCCCTCGGCGACTGCCTCGGCGAAATTGGCGAAGAGAACCGTGAACCAGAGCCAGACGGCCAGTTGCGCGATGAAGCCGCGCTCGGCCGGGGCGCAGTAGAAGATGCCCACCGTCGTCAGCACGGCGCCGACCATGGTCACAAACATGACCGGGTTCTTGAGCATCAGCCGAGGATCGAGCTTGCGGAACGAGTCCCCGATGGCCGGCCCGGCGATGTTCCAGTCAAATAGAGAAGGAGCCTTGTGTGTCATAATCGCCTCCGGTCAATAGAGCTTCCCCTGCGCGGTCAGGAAGTGTTCGACAATGGGTCCTAGGGTCAAGCCCGGCAGATAGTTGAGCGCCCCGACCAGCAGCACCGTGCCCAGGAGCAATACGACGAAGGTAAACCCGGCTACCGGGAAGGTTCCGGCGCTGGGAGGAGCAATTTTCTTGCGTCCGAGAGAGCCGGCCAGGGCCAGGATCGGGACAATCATCAGGAAGCGGCCAATCAGCATGGCCAGGCCAATGGTCGTGTTGTACCACGGTGTATTGGCGTTGAGCCCGGCAAAGGCGCTGCCGTTGTTGCCATTGGCGGAGCTGTAGGCATAGAGCATCTCGCTCAGGCCGTGCGGACCGTTGTTGTTCAATCCGGCCAAACCCCACTTGCTCACCGAAGCCCAGGCGGCAAATCCAAGGATCGACACCGCCAGCACCAGCAAAGCCAGCATCGCCATTTTCACGTCGTAGGATTGGATTTTCTTGCCAAGGTATTCAGGGGTCCGGCCCACCATCAGGCCGGCGATGAAGACCGCCAGCACGACGAAGACGAGCATGCCGTAAAGGCCGGCTCCAACGCCGCCGATGATGATTTCGCCAAGCTGAATGTTGAACAGCGGGACGAATCCCCCCAGGGCGGTGAACGAATCGTGCATCGAGTTGACGGCGCCGCACGAGGCGTCGGTCGTGACCGTCGCAAACAGGGCGGAGTTGAAGATGCCGAAGCGGACCTCCTTGCCTTCCATATTGCCGCCGGCCGCCGCGACCCCGAGTTGCCGATGGATGGGATTGCCCGCTGCTTCGGAGTGCCAGCATAAAAGGACGCCGGCCAGGAATAGGGCCATCATTGCGGCCCACACGGACCATCCATGCGCCTGGTTCTTGACCATGCGCCCCAGGTAGTAGGTCAGCCCGCTGCCGATGGCGAAAATGGAAAGCATTTGAAGGAAGTTCGACAGGGGCGTGGGATTCTCGAACGGATGCGCCGCATTGGCGTTCATAAATCCGCCGCCATTGGTCCCCAGCATCTTGATGGCGACCTGCGAAGCGACCGGCCCCTGCGCGATGACCTGTTCCTCCACCTTCTGGTCCACCATGACAGGCGTGTTGGTCATCACGGGTTGGCCTTTCTCGTCGAGCTTAGGCACGTCCACCATGACGGCCACGCCGTTGGTCCTCACCGGTTGGCCCTTTGGGTCCAGCTTCGGCGCTTGAACCATTACGGGGAGGTTGGTCGTGACCGGCTGGCCCTTGTCGTCCGTCTTGGCAACCTGCGTGGTGAACGGCTCGGTGAGCTTGGCCTTGGTGTAGGGCTGGAAGTTCTCAATCATGCCCTGCGACACCAGGACCACGGCAAACACCACGCAGACCGGCAGCAGCAGGTAGTAAGTCGTACGCACCAGGTCCACCCAGAAGTTCCCGAGCGTCTGGGCCGAATGCCGGGCAATGCCCCGCACCAAAGCCGCCGCAATCGCAATCCCGACTGCCGCCGAGGCGAAGTTGTGGACCACCAGCGCGACCATTTGCGAGAGATAGGACATGGTCGCCTCGCCGGTGTAGCTCTGCCAGTTGGTGTTGGTAGTGAAACTGGTGGCGGTGTTGAAGGCCAGGTCCGGACTGACCGGGCCGAAGCCCTGGGGATTGAGCGGCAGCCACTTCTGCAGCCGCAGAATCCCATAAGTGAACAAGCAACTCACCAGGCTGAAGAGCAGCATGGCAAACGCATAATCTTTCCAATCCTGCTCCTTGTCGGATTTGACTCCCATCAGCCGATAGGTGAGTTGCTCCAAAGGTTTGAAAACCGGGTCGAGCCACGTCCGGCCCTTCGCATCCAGGACCCGGACCAGGTAAAGGCCCATCGGTTTCGTGATCAGCGCCAGGGCCGCCACATACACTCCAAGCTGCAACCAATCAATCGCGCGCATAAAAGTCCCCTTAGAATCTCTCCGGCCGAATCATGGCCGCGAGCAAGTAACCGAACAGCAGCAGCGCAACGATGCCCACGATCAGGTTTTCCATAAGCGTTCCTTTACATTTTGTCGCACGCCCGGACGTACCAGCCGCTCACGGCGAAGAACAGCACCACAACTCCGATATAAATAAGGTCCATCATGACGAATCTTGTTCGCGGCGAAGATGCAACAGAATGGGACAGGTGCGTTAATTAAAAACCGGTCAAAACCCGCTAAAAAGTTATAAAAATCAGGGACCCTCACGTCGTCTCCCGCAGTGAGGGGACGGGCCCGGTTACGGTTAAAAAATCAAGGACTCCTCACGTCGTCTCCCACAGTGAGGGGACGCCGGGGGACGGGCCCGGTTACGGTTTCGGCTTGTCTCCCGGGCGAAGTAGAGCCACTTTATGGCGCTATGAGACTTGTTGTTTTGCGGGCCGGCCTGGCCCTGGCAGCGGCGGTCTGCGCGCGGGCGGAGAACTGGCCCCAGTGGCGCGGACCCTTCTTCAACGGTTCGAGCAGCGAAGCGGGGCTGCCCGGCCAGTGGAGCAAGACGGACAATATCGCCTGGGCGGCGGCGTTGCCGGGTTTCAGCGGGGCCACGCCTGCTATCTGGGAAGATTCCGTGTTCGTCTCGAGCCCCGACCCGCAGAGAGACCTGCTCCTGATTTGCCTGGAACGCAAGACGGGCAAGCTGCGGTGGCAAAAGGCGGTGGCCGCCGGCGACCGGGAGAAGGGCCGCAATAACATGGCCTCCCCCTCGCCGGTGACGGACGGCCAGAGCGTGTTCATCCTTTTCGGCACGGGAGACCTGGCGGCGTTCGATTTCTCGGGCAAGGAACTTTGGCGGCGGCAACTGGCCAAGGAATACGGCCCCTTCGCCATCAATTGGCTTTACGGCTCCAGCCCGATGCTCTACGGCGGCCGCCTTTACGTGGAGGTCATCCAGGGCACTCCCAGGGACGGAGCGTCCCAGGGGGGCGGCGATGCGGCCGCCCGCGGCCCGTACCTGCTCTGCCTGGACCCGGCGACCGGCCGGAACCTCTGGCGCCACGTCCGCCCCAGCGACGCCGTCGCCGAGTCCCAGGAGGCCTACACCACGCCGATCCCGTGCGAAGGGCCCAGCGGAGCGGAAATCCTGGTTGTCGGCGGCAACTATGTGACCGCCCACTCCCCGGCCACAGGCCAGGAAATCTGGCGTTGCGCGGGCCTCAACGAGCGGGGTGAAAGGTCCTGGCGCATCGTCCCCTCGCCCGTGGTGGCCGAGGGGATGATCATCGCCTGCGGCCCCAAGCGCGATCCGGTGCTGGGCATCCGCGACGGGGGCAAGGGCCTGGTGACCGACACCGGACTGGCGTGGCAATTCAAGGAATTCCCCAGCGACTGCGTCACGCCCCTGGCCTATCGCGGCAAGCTCTACGTCCTGGACGGGGATCGCCAGGTGATGACTTGCCTTGACCCCAGGACCGGCCAGAAGGTCTGGCAGGGCAACCTCGGTCTGCGCGAAATTTTCCGCGCCTCGCCCACGGGGGCCGACGGGAGGGTCTATTGCCTGAGCGAGAATGGCACGGCAGTGGTGCTGGAGGCAGGCCCGGAGTTCAAGATTCTCTCGACGGTCGCCATGGGCGAGGGCCCGGTCCGTTCCTCCATCGCCGTCGCCCACGGCCAGTTGTTTATCCGCACCGCCCAGACCCTGTATTGCGTCGGCAGACCTTCTTCGTAGCAGACACATGCTTTGGAGGCTTGACTTTCCCGGCATGCCGGCCACATTGCGCCTATATGGCCATAAGCAACTTAACCCCGGAACAACTAAGGACGGCAGCCGACCTGATGGAGAAGATTGGCGGGCTGCAAAATGAACTGAATCAACTTTTGGGCGATGGCGTTCCCACTCCCTTTGAAGCCGCCGCCGCGGAAGCGCCTCAAGCGCCCAGGAACGGGAGGAGGAAGAGGAGGGTTTCTGCGGCCCACAGGAAGGCGCTTTCACTTGCCGCCAAAGCCAGGTGGGCCAAAGCGAGGGCGGCCCGGGACGGGACGTTGTAATTCGTAAAAGTTGACTAACAGAGAACAAAAATGAGTTAATCTACATCTCGAGCCGGAGGCTCCGGCGTCTTTGGAGAAGAACGACAAGACAAGAAATGTTTACTCTTTAGCAATATTGGAAATGCTGATCGTTTGGCGTTGGCGGACAATTGGTTCCGCGTGCGCGAAGAGGTTGCGCGGGTGCGAGCGGCCCCGGTTCGGGGCCGGCGCGCCCGCGGAACGGGCGCGGCGTTGCGACAAGAAACAACAAATGTAATGTGCATGAAAAGATCACTCATACTCTTAGTTGCGGTCATGGCGGCGGGGGCCGTGTCCGCCCTGGCGGCTGATGGGAAGGCCCTGTACGAGAAGAACTGCGCCAAGTGCCACGGCGCGGACGGGAAAGGCGAGACGAAGATGGGCAAGAAGTACAACGCCAAAGACTATACCAGCGCCAAGGTGCAGGACGAGCTCAAGGACGAGGACGCAATCAAGGCGGTCAAGAAGGGCTACAAGGACAAAGACGGCAAGGAAGTGATGAAGCCGGCTGAGGACCTGTCGGACAGCGACGCCAAGGCCGTGATCGCCTACATGCGGACATTCAAGAAGAAGTAAGGCAGTTTGACAGCCCGCCCCGGGAGCATTCCTTGGGCGGGCCGCCCGGGTTGCGGGGCGTGACCCATCTCCACGCTCATAGGCTCGACGCTCTGTGAGGCGTCGCCGGTTCCGCTTCGTGCTTGTGCATTATGAATTCTGAAGTTTCTTCGGCGCCGCCCGGACCGCATCCATCCTCGGTGTTTCGCAATTGGCTGAGCCTGACAGGGTTGGTGGTGATGGTGGGGAGCCTGTTTTCGTTTCTGCTGCTGCTGTTGCTGGATTCGCTGGCGCACTTTTCCAATCCCTACGTTGGGATCTTGACATACCTGGTGGCGCCGGTTTTTTTGGTGACGGGGATGGCGCTGGGGCTGGCGGGGGCGCTGTGGAGGCGGCGCCAAATGGCCAAGAGCACCGGGCCGTTGCCGCCGTTGCGGATAGACCTGACCCGGCCTCATGACCGGCGGATGTTGGGGTTTTTCCTGGCGGGGAGCGTAGTTTTTTTGCTGATTTCGGCGATAGGCAGCTACCAGTCCTACCGGTTTACGGAGTCGGTTCCCTTCTGCGGCCAGACATGCCATGAGGTGATGAAGCCGGAGTTGGTGACGTATCTGCACTCGCCGCACGCGCGCGTGGCTTGCGCGGAGTGCCACATCGGCAAGGGGGCCAAGTGGTATGTCCGCTCGAAACTCTCGGGCACCTACCAGGTGTATGCGACCCTGGCGGACAAGTTCCCGCGTCCGATCCCGACACCGGTCAAGAACCTGCGCCCGGCGCAGGAGACCTGCGAGGAATGCCACTGGCCGTCCAAATTTGTCGGGAGCCTGGAGCGGACGTTCTGGTATTTTCTGGGCGACGAGACCAACACGCCGTTCACGGTGCAGATGCTGCTCAATGTGGGGGGCGGGGACCCGACACACGGTCCGTTAGAAGGAATTCATTGGCACATGAACGTGGGCTACCGCATCGAGTATATCGCCACGGACCGGGCACGGCAGAAGATTCCCTGGGTGCGGATGACGGATCTCGAGGAAGGGGTGGTGACCGAATTCCGCTCGCCCAGGTTCACCAACCAGGTCGAGGAGGCGGAGGTGCGGCGGATGGATTGCATGGATTGCCACAACCGCCCGGCGCACCGCTACCAAACGGCTGACAGCGCGGTGAACCTGGCGATTGCCCTGGGGAACCTGGACCGTTCGTTGCCCTACATCAAAACCAACGCTCTCTATGCCCTGACACGGCCTTACACGAACCAAACGCAGGCCCTGCAAGGCATCGCCACATTCCTGTCGGGACGCTACCCGGAGGATGCGCGTCTGCGCTTGGCGATCAAGGCCGCGCAGCAGATATACACGGATAATTTTTTCCCGGAGATGAAGGCCGACTGGAGGACTTATCCGGATAACATCGGCCACAAGGACTGGCCGGGCTGTTTCCGGTGCCACGATGGGCAGCACAAGACCTCGGACGGCAAACGCACGATCAAGGCCAACGACTGCAATGCCTGCCACACCATCCTGGCCCAGGGGAAGGGGGCCGAACTGGACCGACTCACGCCCAGGGGCCAGAAGTTCAAACATCCGGGGGACGAGGTGGACGGGGGCTGCAACGACTGCCACAACGGCGGACTTTAGCCCCCTGAACAATTCCATGCAAAGCAACTATGACAAGCATCGGGCGCGATTGGCCGCCTATGTGCTCCTGCCGGCCTGGCTGTGGCTGGGGGCGGTTTGGGCGCCGGCGGCCAGCGGGCCGAACAGCGGTTGTCTCGAATGCCATGGGGACAAGAGTCTGACGACGACCAATGCGGCGGGCAAAGAGGTTTCCCTGTTCGTGGACGAGGCGAAGCTGGCCAGGACGATTCACAGGACCAACACCTGCGCGAGCTGCCATGCCGATATTTCGGAGAAACACCCGGACGACAATGTGGCCGCCAAGCCGGTCAATTGCGGGGCCTGCCATCAGCCGGAGGCGCGGGACTATGCCACGAGCATCCATGGAGTGAGCCATACTCTGGGGGCATCCGGGGCGGCCAATTGCACGGATTGCCATGGCACGCACAACATCCTGCCGGCCAAGAACGCGGATTCCCCGGTGTTCAAACTGAATCTGCCGGCGACGTGCGCCTCCTGCCACAGCAATCCCGGGCTCACGCAGGAGTACCAGATCAAGTTTCCGGAGGCTGCGGCGCAGTATATGGACAGCATTCATGGCCGGGCGCTGCTGAAGATGGGGTTGATTGTGGCCCCGTCGTGCAACGATTGCCACGGGGTGCATGACATCAAACGGGCGGTGGACCGGGACTCGCCGATTAACGCGGCGAACATCGCCAAGACGTGCGGCAAGTGCCACGTCAAGATCGAGCAGACTTACAGGCAAAGCGTCCACGGACAGATTGTTGCCAAGGAGGGAAAGCACGCTCCGGTCTGTTCGGATTGCCACACGGCGCACCAGGTGGAGACCCCCAAGAACGGCCACTTCAAAATGGCAAGCGACGAGGTCTGCGGCAAGTGCCACCAGGACCGCCTGGCGCATTATCGGGACACATATCACGGCAAGGCGATGGCCCTGGGGAGGCCCAATGTGGCCTCCGATGTGGCCGCCTGTTACGACTGCCACGGCCATCACGACGTGCTGCCGCCCTCGAACCCGAATTCGCACCTTTCCCGCAACAACATCCTGGCCACGTGCCGGCAATGCCATCCGGGGGCGACGATGCGGTTCACCCAGTACAAGCCCCACGCCAACCCGCTGGACGGCAAGAGCAACCCCCTGCTGCACGCGACCTTTCTGTTGATGACAGCCCTGCTGGTGGGTGTGTTTGTCTTCTTCGGGGCCCACACGGCGGCCTGGCTGTTCCGGGCCGGCTACCTGTATTGGCACGACTCCAAGCAGTTCCGCGAGGCGAAGGTCAGCACGCAAGAGGGCGGGGAGTGGTTCACCCGCTTCGAGCCCTTCGAGCGGTTTCTGCATTTCCTGGTCGTGACCAGCTTTCTCCTGCTGGTCGTCACCGGCATGCCCCTGAAGTTCTACTACACCGACTGGGCCAAAGCGCTGTTTCATGTTATCGGGGGCGCCGAGACGGCGCGCGCGTTGCATCGGCTGGGGGCCCTGGTGACCTTTCTTTACTTTGGGCTGCACCTCGTCCGGGTGGCGCGCAGGTGCTGGGTTGGCCGGCGGCGGCTCCGGGACCCCAAGACGGGCCGTTGGGACCTCAAGCGGGCCTGGCCGGTTGCGTTCGGGCCCGACTCGATGATCCCAACCTGGCAGGACTGGCGCGATTTTGTAGCTCACAACAAGTGGTTCTTCGGCCTGGGCCCAAGGCCGCAGTTCGACCGGTGGACCTACTGGGAGAAGTTCGATTATTTTGCCGTGTTCTGGGGGGTTGCCATCATCGGCGCCTCCGGGCTGATCATGTGGTTCCCGACGTTTGTCACGCGGTTCCTCCCAGGATGGATCATCAATGTTGCGTTGATCATCCACTCGGACGAGGCGCTGCTGGCCGCGGGCTTCATTTTTTCGATCCATTTTTTCAACACCCATTTCCGGATCGAGAAGTTCCCCATGGACACCGTGATTTTCTCCGGCCGTGTTTCCAAGAACGAGATGTTGCACGAGCGCCGGCGCTGGTATGACCGGCTGACGGCCGAGGGCCGGCTGGATGATTTTCGCGTGCGGGACGAGTGGCTGCGCTGGAGGAGCATTGCGCGGTCCTTCGGCTACTTCTTTTTCGGGCTGGGCGTCCTGCTGCTCGTTCTCATCCTCTACGCCATGATCACGCGCCTGACACATTGAAATGTCCAATGCAGTATGACACCCCGATCAGATAAGGCGGCTCGTTTAACAGCATTGGTTCTTGTCCTGGTTTGGCAGGTCTTGGCAGCGTCGGGCGGGGAGGCCGTCAAGAACAGCGCCTGCCTGGAATGCCACTCGGACAAGTCGCTGACCAAGACGAATGCGGCCGGCAAGGAGGTCTCCCTTTTTGTGGATGCCGCCAGGCTCGCAGGGTCCGTCCACCGGACAAACGCCTGCGTGGCTTGCCATGCCGGCGTGAGTTCCAAACATCCCGATGACAACGTGCCGGTGCGCCGGGTGAACTGCGCCCCATGCCATGGCAAGCAGTCGGAGAGCTACGGGGCGAGCGTTCATGGCGTGGCCCTGGCCAAGGGACAGACGGGGGCGGCGACGTGCAGCGATTGCCATGGGGAGCATAATATCCTGCCCCCGGAATCCCCGGAATCCCCGCTTCATTTCTCGAGGCTGGCCGAGACGTGCGGGGCGTGCCACGACCAGATAGCCAAGGACGTCGAGGCCAGTGTCCATGGCAAGGCGGTGGCGGCGGGCCACCGGGACGCGCCCACATGCACGGATTGCCATTCCGAGCACAAGATCACCGCCCTCAAGAGCAGTTCTTCGACCGAGGTGTGCAGCAACTGCCACGCCTCGGAGCGGCTCAACACCAAGTACAACCTCCCGCCGGATCGGGTGAGGACCTTTTTCGACAGCTACCACGGGCTGGCGGCGCAATACGGCTCGACCGTGGCGGCCAATTGCGCCAGTTGCCATGGGGTGCACAAGATTCTGCCCTCCAGCGATCCGAGTTCCACGATCTACAAGACCAACCTTGTGGTGACGTGCGGCAAATGCCATCCGGGCGCGACGGACAAGTTCGCGCAGAGCAAGATCCACGTGGATGCCGCCTCAGCCAGGGCGGGCGGCGGCGTAGGCGAGCAGATCAACTGGTGGGTGCGGCGAATTTACCTGGCGCTCATCGCGGGGACCATTGGGCTCATGCTCGCGCACAACGGGCTGTTGTTTGCCAGGAAGGTCCGCACGCGGTATCGGGCCGCCGATTTGAGCGTGCTGCGGATGAGCTTCTCCCAGCGCGCCCAGCATTTCACCCTGGCCGTGAGCTTCGTGATTCTGGCCGTGACCGGTTTTGCGCTCAAGTTTCCCGATTCCTGGGTCGGCAAGGCGCTTGGCTCCAATGAGATGTTTCGGCGCTGGAGCCATCGCATTGCCGGAGTGGCGCTGCTGGCAGCGGGGCTTTATCACCTTTGGTACATCCTGGCCAGAAGAGAAGGGCGTCAGTTGCTCAAGGACTTGTTGCCTGCCACCAAGGACCTGGGCGACCTGGCCGACAATGCCCGTTACCTGGCCGGACGAAGCCAGGAAAAGGCCAGCATTGGCCGGTTTGGTTACGTTGAGAAGATGGAATACTGGGCGGTGATCTGGGGCACGCTCATCATGGGCGCAACGGGGTTGATGATCTGGCTCAAGATGGAGGTCACGCGCTTTCTGCCCCGATGGACAGTGGACGTGGCCCTGACCATCCACTATTACGAGGCCATCCTGGCCTGCCTGGCAATTGTGGTCTGGCATTTCTACCACGTCGTCTTCGACCCCGACGTCTATCCTCTGAACTGGGCCTGCTGGAACGGGAAGGTCTCCAAGCACTGGCTGACGGAAGAACACCCCCTGGAGCGGGACCCCTCCGAAACGGCTGCGGAGCAAGCGGCCGCCCCGCCGTGCCAGGAACGCTTGCCGGGCCCGCAGAGCCCGGGACGAAATCCTTCATAGAGTGAAGGCGTGTCTTTTCCTCGTGCAGGCGCAGGCCGTATTTCTCGAACCGCCCCGGCGGCATCCGGGGGGGTGCGCCCGCCTTTGAATTATTAGAACTACCATATCAATCAAATAAGATTAGCATGAGTTGTCCTAGATTTGCCACGTCCTGACAAAAAATGCTGTGCGATTGCCCGGTCGGGGGCACCCGCCATAAGTGGCAAAAATGTAGTAAACAAAGCGCAAAATAAGGGTTTCTGAAAAGGGGCCGGGGGAGGCCGGGCAACTAATGGTTACTGTTTGACAAGAAATGGATAGTGCCGCGTGGGATTTTCCGGGAGACTGGCCGGCGTCCAGCCTTGGAATGTTTCCGGCTGGCAATGAACTGAATCCGGCGAGTCACGCTGACCATTCAAACGAACAACGCTGCACAATATGAACAAAGAACCTCTCAAGACTGCTCTGGCTTGCCTGGGGGCGGCCCTGCTGGCAGTCGTCGGCGCGACGACGACTGCGGCGGGTGCGACCCCGGCATTGCAAGGGCAGATCTCGATCCGGCCACTCACCCCGACCGAACAAAAGACGTATCAACTTACCACCCTTCAAAAATCCGGCGGGTTGGCCACAGTCGCCATTGGCGAGCCGGTCTATCTGGACGCACTGGTCAATATTGCCATTCCGCCTGGGGACATTACCAACGTCACCTGGGGCCTGGTGCTGACCAACGCGCCCGGGTCGTCCGCAGTGCTGACCAACAGCCCGCTGGGGACCAACGTCCCCGTCTATAAGCCGTCGGACAGGCTGGCGAGCCAGGTGGCCGGGCGGGCAGCGTTCTGGCCCGACGTGCGAGGACAATATACTGTAACAGCGACGATCTCGACCGCCTCGGAAGGGACGACGAACCTGACCCAGACGATCACGGCGGGCGTCTATGTGGGGATCGATACGTGCGCGCTCTGCCATAGCGGCGGGGAGATCGCGATGAACAAGGTGGTCCCCTGGTCCCAGACCGAGCACGCCACAATGTTCAGCCGGGGCATCGACGGCCTGGTCAGCTCGCATTACAGCGTGACTTGCCTCCCGTGCCATACCGTCGGCTACGATACCGACCCCCGGGCGGCCCAGAACGGGAATTTCGCCGCACTTGCCAAGCAGCTTGGATGGACCTTTCCGAGCGTGCTGACCAACGGCAACTGGGCGAGCATGCAGACAAATTATCCGAGCCTGGCCAATGTCGCCAATATTCAGTGCGAAAGCTGCCACGGTCCGGGCAGCGAGCATGCCGCCGCAGCGGCGCTCTACGTGCCGGGCTACACAAACCTCGTCTCCAAGGTCCTGGATGAGGGTGATTGCGCGGTATGCCACGACAGCCTGAACACAGAGTTCCAGGTTGCCGAATGGAACAACTCCCTGCACGCGGTTACGACGACGGACCCGGCCGGCAGCGCGGGTTGCGTGGGTTGCCATACGGGCTTTGGTTTTGTGGCCAGGATGGAGGGAACGCCGATTGTGAACACGTCGTACGAGGCAATCACCTGCGCGACTTGCCACGAGCCGCACGACATATCCAGGCCGGACCAGCTCCGGGCTTACTCCGGGCTTTCAACAAACCCCGCGACACTCGCGGTTACAGCAGGCGCCGCGACACTCATGAATGGCACCGTAGTCACCAACGGCGGGTTGGGCGGTTTGTGCATGCAATGCCACATCAGCCGCCAGAATGCCACCAACTATGTGGCAACGACCGCCGGCAGTTCCCACTATGGTCCGCACCATGGGCCGCAAACCGACATGCTCGAGGGCGTCAACGGCATCACCTACGGCAATCCGATTGGCAGTTCCCCGCACAAGGATGTTGTAAAGGACACCTGCGTCGCCTGCCATATGCAGCCCCAGAGCTCGACCAGCCCCGCGTTCACCCACGCCGGCGGCCATACGTGGGAAATGTCCGCCCCCGCCAGCGGAACCAATGCTGCTGTGTATCTTACCGCCGTTTGCGTCCAATGCCACGGCAGCATAACGAACTTCAACTTCCCTACGGTCGATTATGACGGCGACGGCGTGGTCAATGGCGTCCAGGACGAGGTGCGAGGCCTCATGAACCAGTTGGCAGTCCTGCTCCCGCCGGTTGGGGTGGCCAAGACCAACCTCACGATCGATTCGACTTGGACGCCGCAGCAATTGAAGGCGGCCTACAACTACCTCTTCGTGCAGAGCGACGGCAGCTACGGCGTTCACAACATCGCTTATACGGTCGATTTGCTCAAGGGGTCGATTGCCGATATGGGCGGGGGTGCCAGCGCCGGGGGTTTGCCCTCTGCGTGGCAGATCGAGTACTTCGGCGCGGTCGGCAACCCGAACGCCGCGCCCGATGCCAGTCCGGCCGGGGACGGGATCCCCAACTGGCTCAAGTACGCCCTGGGCCTCAATCCCTTGGCGGCCGGCATCACCGTGACCAACGGCGTCGTGTGGGCCAACCAGGCCAGCGAGGTCAGTCCCGGCAATACGAACTCGATCGCTATCTACCCTGCGGCTGAGGTGGCCTTCACCACCCAAACGAATATGACCTACCAGCTCCAGGAGATCTCGGACCTGAGCGGCACCTGGGAAAACATCGGTTCCCCAATTACCGGCACCGGCTCTTCAATGAGCTTCCTGACGCCGACGCGAAATGACAAGTACCAGTTCTTCCGCGTGGTCAACAGCAGCCAATAGCCGCAGTGCGGCTTGGACAAATCCAAGAGAATGACATCACTCAGACCCCTCCCCGGAAGCGCGGGGAGGGGTTTCTCTTTCAGTTACCGAGAGGCTGCTTTGAGTCGTCTGAGCGCCTGGATTTCGGCTTTGGAGCGGGCGGCGATCTGCTGGAGGTTGTCGGTTTGTTCCGCCTGGAGTTGCCGGAGTTGGTTCAAGGCGGCCTGCTGTTCGGCGTCGGAACCGTTAGTCTGGGCCTGGAGGAGATTCTCTTGGGCCTGGCGGATGCGCGTCTGCGTTTCCTGGGTGACGCGAGCGAACTCACTGAGGGCGGCCTGGCGGAGCAGGCGCGTGCCCTCTTCCAGCGAAACCGCATCGAGCTTGGGGATGAGCCGCTTGACTTCCTCGATCGGTAACGGGCCGCCGCTTGGCGCCGCCACGACAGGCAGAGGGTGGACTTCGGCCTGGGCGGTTCGGGCAATGGCGCGGGCCAGGTCAAACTCCAGGGCTTGCTCCCACTCCGGGTCCAGGCGCTCGAGCGATTCCCTGTGCTCTTTGCCGGCGACAGTGATCCCCAGGAAACAGGCATCGCCCTTGTCCAGGTTGAAGGGTTTGATGCCGTCTGCAACTGCGGCCTTTTCGGGGCGGGAGTCGGGCCGGAGATCGGGACGGACCAGTGTAAGCTTGCCGCCGGCCTCGCGCTCGAATTGGGAGAGCAACTGCTCGACTCGTTCCGCGAAAGCAGGCATTGAGGGCGGCAGGGTGGACGGGTCCAGCGAGCAGTAGAAGCGGATTTCCAAGGGGACAGCCAGGTGTTTCAACACCGCGGCGGTCGGGGCGGACAGGGCCGGGGCTTGGCCGGAGGCGGCCTTTTGTCCATGGCTCGAGGCGAGCTCGGAGGCCAGGAAGGCCCCGCCGGCCAGGCCGGCGGCCAGGCAAGCGAGTGCCACGGCCAGGGTTCGACCCGGGCCTGGTTTGACCGGGGCATTGACTTGCGGGGTTAACTTTTGGTTCATTGCGCGGCTCGATTTTTCACCTTGGCTTGAATCTGCCACCCAGAGGCAGGCGGCGCGAGAAAAAAACTCTCTTGCTTTGGCCCGGACAGGGTTCAAAATGCGCCGCAAGAACTCTGTTGGTCGTCGGATGGCGGCATCCGCCAATTCCAGGCACAGATTGTCTGCGGCAGCAAAACTAGCAGTTTATGAGTAGCACCCAAGTTCGGCTGGCGAAGCGGATGCCGGTTCTGTTCCTGGCCACGGCTTTTTTCATCATGCCGGGCCGGCAAGGGAGGGGGCAGGATGTTCAGCACCTGAGCATCACCCAGCCGGGCGGCATGCCTGGGTTGCCGGTGATGACCGGCATCCAACGAGCCGGCAACGGTGTGAGCCTGACCTGGGACGGGCCGTCCGGCTATTACCAGGTGTTTCAGAAGTCCGTTCTCGCGGGTTCGATTTGGGAGGCCGACGGCAAGGCGACCAACCTGATGCGGCAGGCGACGATTGCTCCCTTGCACGGCAACGCCTTCTTCCGCGTGTCGGGGCCGTCGCCCGTGTACGCGGGCTCGAATGTGTGCGAGCTGTGCCATGAGGTCGTCCTTCAGACCCAAATCAATACGGCGCACGCGCACGCCTTTGAGGCGCTCAATTCGCAACAGCAGACTAACGCCTCCTTGCTGGCCGATACCACCGTGGGCTACGGGTTGCCGACCGGGTTCACGAACCTGGCAACGACACCGCTGCTTGCCGGGGTGCAATGCGAGAATTGCCACGGTCCGCGGCCAACCATGCCGCCAGCGATATGGACCCGACGGTCAGGCCCAGGGTCGAGTTGGCCGCGACGGTTTGCGGGGGGTGCCATAGGGGACCGGAACACCCGACCTTCGAGGAATGGAGCGCGAGCGGTCATGCCACAGTTGTGGCGGGCATTGATTTGAACTCGACGAACCTGATCGATAGCTGCGGGCGATGCCATTCGGGTTCCGTGCGCTACGCTGAATTTGGGAGCCAGCCGCTGCCCTTCGGGGATGCCGATGTGGGGATCGTCTGCGCGACCTGCCACGACCCCCACCAGACCAACGCCAACCCCGCCCAGGTTCGCTATCCGCTGGCTTCAACCAATGATTATTTTGTGACGGCGAGCGGTGTGTTTACCAACCAAGTCAATCCGGCGATCAACGTGTGCGCCCAGTGCCACAATCACAGGGGGGCGTCCTGGACCAATTCGGCCGCTCCTCCGCATCCTTCGCCGCAGTACAACATCCTGCTGGGGACGGTGGGGGAGTTGGCTTCCGGGCTTGCGCACTACGAGCCGGGCAGCCACGCCCTTTTGATCACCAACCAATGTGTCGGCTGCCACATGCAATCCAGCCCCTACCAGGGCCCGGCGCAGCCTGCAGTTACGGGGCACACATTCACGGTGGACTCCTATAATCTGTGCCTGGCCTGTCATCCCTATCCCGAGGGCCTGGTGCAGCTCGAGCAGGGTGCGGTTACCAACCAAATCCAGCAACTGGTTCAGGACCTCAATCTCTGGGCCTCGACCAAGGCGCCTGCGTCCCTGTGGACCAAGTACAACGACCGCGCCTGGGAATATACGATGCCGGGCCAATTGTCTTCAGGAGGACCGGGACCCGATGCGGGCGAACAATCGCTGATTCCGGTCAACATCCAGAAGGCGCGCTTCAACCTCTACCTGGTTTTCAATGACGGCAGTTATGGGGTCCATAACAGCCCCTACATAGGGAGCCTGTTGTACCAGGCAAGCCAGTGGATTCAAGCCGAGTTGGACGATGAGCCGGATTGACCAGATGACAAACCAGGATCACGTGATGATTCCCACAGCGAACAGACCAAGAAGGGCTTCCCCGCGATGGGGACGAGCAGCGGCCCTGGCGGCCGGAACCATGGGCCTGCTGGCAGCCGGCATCTCATGCAACAGCGTGAACCGTTCGGTGGTGATGCTGCCCAACGTGCCGGGGGCCAGTTACATCGGCTCGAAAGAGTGCGCGCAATGCCATGAAGACATCACGCGCGGTTTTAGAACGGCCGACCACGCGCGATTGATTGCCGAGGGGACCAATGCGCTGGGGGCGGGTTGCGAGTCCTGTCATGGCCCGGCAAGCCTTCACTCCGAATCCGGCGGGGATGTCAAACCGCCCTATAGTTTCACGGCCGGCCGTCCGCAGCGGGACAGGACGGGCACCGGCATGGCGGAACCCCCTCCGCGCTCGGTGGAGACGGTCTGTTATCAATGCCATGGAGAAGTGCGGGGGCAGTTCAGCCTGATGTATCACCATCCGGTGCCCGAAGGCAGGATGAGCTGCATAAAATGTCACCCGCCGCACAAGGGCAACGCCTATGCCGGGGGAGGCACTGCCCTGCTTTCGCAGGCGGAGATGTGCTTTGAGTGTCATCCGGCCCAGCGCGGTCCCTTCCCCTTCGAGCACGAGGCCATGCGCGAAGGCTGCCCGACCTGCCATGCCGTGCATGGCTCGATCAACGCCAAGCAGCTCACCGTGCGCGACTCGAATTTGTGCTTGAAGTGCCATTTCCAGCAGGTCAGGGGCGGCGTCATCCTGATTGGGAATTCGGACCACACGTTGCGCTTGCGGCAAGGCGCTTGCTGGAGCGCCGGCTGTCACGAGGCGGTGCACGGCTCCCGTGTCAACCCCTCCCTTCGATTCTAACCTTTAACCTGAAACCCGATGACAACTGTATTCGGACCCAAGGGGCACGGTGGCAGGTGTTTGTATGCGTTGCGGCTTGGCCAGTGTCTGCTCGTGGCGTCGCTGTGGCTGGGAATGAGCGCGGCCGGAGGCGCGGAGGCGACGACCAACGCGCCGCCCGCCAAGACGGGCGAGGCTGCCACCAACGCGGCGCCCGCCAAAGCGGGTGAAGCCGCGACCAACGCGCCGCCCGCCAAGACCGCCGAGTCCGAGTCAAAGGCGGCTGCCGCGCTGACGCCGGGGCAGATGTACGAGGGCGGGGCAAATACCTATAAGAATTGGGTCGAGGTTTCGGCGGGCGGCTTGATGGTCAAAGGGGATGCGGCACAGGCCGAGCAGCAGCAGCAGATGAAGAGGGGCGCCTTCGGCGGAATCGAGGACATGCATATCGAGGGGAACGTCGATAAGAAAACGACCCTGGCGCTCGACGGCCATGGGCTGTTCGACGACCACGATTACCAGTTGAGCCTTAATCTCAAACGTGAGGACACCGGCTATCTGCGGCTGAGTTATGAAAACTTCCGCACCTGGTCTGACGTTTCCGGCGGGTTCTTTGCTCCCGACCACCTGCATTTTTCGACCTTGGGCGAGGGTCTGCCGCTGGACCGGGGCAAGTTCTCCGTCGAGGCCGGTTTGGCCCTCAAGGATGTTCCCAAGGTCACTTTCAGGTACACCCATCAGGACCGGCAGGGGGACGAGAGTTCCACGGCCTGGGGGCCGGTGAACACTTCTTCGGGAACGCGCAATATATATCCGAGCAGTTATTACATCGATGAGAAGTCGGACACATTCCAGGTGGACGTTGCGCACCGGCTCGGGTCGGTTGATTTCGGCGGGGGCGTCCGGTATGAGCATGGGAACTTGGGCGATGGGCTGCTGACCACCTCACAGCCGGGCGGAGCCGACCGGCAGGAGATTACCGATCGGCTGGGCACGGGCTATGACCTGTTCAGCGTGCATACCTTTGGCGAAACGTGGCTCAGGAAGGACCTGTTTCTCTCCTCGGGATTTGTCTTCGACAATCTCAACAGCAGGTATTCCGGGAGCCAGGTCTATGGCGATGACTTCAACGTGGTATTCACTCCGAACACCCTGAGCGGGCTGGGTTATTTCGACCTGAGCGGCTCTTCGCACCTGCACGAGTACGTATTTAACCTGAACCTCCTGTCGATGCCGGCCAAGGCGTTGACGATCGTCCCTTCGGTGCGGGTGGACAAAGAGGATTGGAGCGCGGACTCGGGCGGGACCGGCACCCTCGGCGCGTTTCCGACCCAGGAGTTCAGCAGCCGGAGCGACATGGATGAGATCGATGTGCAGGAACGCGTGGACCTCCGCTACACCGGGTTCACCAACTGGGTGCTCTACGCCGGGCCGCAATGGACGGAAGGCAGCGGCAATTTGAAGGAGAACGGCGGTTTGAGCCAGGTCTTCGGCATCGGCCTCCCGCCCATTCAGTACGCCACGGACCAGTCGCGGCTTTTCCAGAAATACCTGCTGGGCGCCCGGTGGTACCCGACCCGGCGGCTTACGCTGGATGCGGGAGGGTATTACAAGTATGACAAGTACAACTACGATACCCAAGTGGACAACACCCCGAGTGCATACCCGGGTTTTTTGGCGATGCAGGGCTTCGAAACCTACGACGGGAACCTGCGCCTGACCTTCAGGCCGGTCCAGAATATGACGCTGGTGGGCCGTTATGAATATCAATTGTCCACGGTGCATACCGGCCCCACTTCAAGTTCAGGGCTCGCGGAGGCCGAATCGGCCACCATGACCAGCCACATCATTGCCTTCAACGCCGGCTGGGTTCCCCTGAGCCGGTTGAGCCTGCAGCTCGGCTTTAATTATGTCTTGAGCGACGTCCGCACGCCGGCGTCCGATTATACGGCGTCCGTGCTCAAGACCGAGAACGACTATTGGACGCTAAACTTCAACACCGGCATCGTCCTGGATAACAAGACGGATTTGAATTTGGGTTACTTTTACTATCAGCCAGACAATCTCCAGAACAACTACGCCGCCGGGCTGCCCTTGGGCGCGGCCGCGCAGGAGCATGGGGTGACGGCCTCCCTTACCCGGAGAATTAGCGACCACTTGCGCCTGAACCTGAGATACGCTTTCACTCACCTCGAGGATTTTACCTCGGGCGGATTCAACAACTTCCAGGCGCAACTCGTATCCTCCAGCCTGCAGTACCGTTTCTGAGCGTTGCCGGCTGCAACCGGCCACTGGCGGCGGGCGGGTCGAGCCAAAGCAGGCAGGGCGCGGCGCCCTGTGCGCGCGGTTCCGCCCTGAAACCAGTCGGCGCGCACGGAGTGAGGCGCCCTACCCCTCCCGCCTCCACTGATTTCCTACTCCCGGCTTGCCAACGGACGCACTGGGAATTAACTTTCGCGTCCTTATGGAAAAAGTTGTCATCATGGGTTCGGGCTGCGCGGGGCTTACCGCCGGGCTGTACACGGCGCGGGCCAATTTGAAGCCGCTGGTGATTGCGGGCAGCCGACCCGGCGGTTTGCTGACGACGACGACCACGGTGGAGAACTACCCCGGTTTTCCGGAAGGGATTGACGGTTATGAACTTGCGGCGCGGATGCAGAAGCAGGCGCAACGGTTCGGCGCCAGGATACAGTCCGGCGTGGTCGAGGCCGTGGATTTCTCCGGGCAACCCTTGGTCCTGACAATGGAGGGCGAGCCGATCCGGGCTGAGACGATCATCATCGCCAGTGGCGCCAAGCACCGGCGCCTTGGGCTGGAGAGCGAGTCAAAGCTCGAGAACAAGGGAGTTACCTATTGTGCGACGTGCGACGGGGCGCTGCCGGTTTTTCGCAATCAGCCCCTGGTCGTGGTGGGCGGAGGGGATTCCGCCTGCGAAGAGGCCATGTACTTGTCGCGGTTCGGCTCGATCGTCTATCTGGCGCACCGCCGCGACAAGCTGCGGGCCTCGAAAATCATGGCCGAGCGGGTGTTTTCCAACCCGAGAATCCAGCCCGTCTGGGATTCGGTAGTGATCGAGGTCCTTGATGTCAGCCAAGGCAAGGTGACCGGGGTGCGGCTCAAGAATGTCAAGACGGGGGCCGAGAGCGTCGTCCCCTGCGCCGGGGTCTTTGTGGCTATAGGGCACGTGCCCAACACCCAGCTTTTCAAGGGACTCCTGGACCTGGACGAAGACGGCTACATCATTCCCAAGGGCGGCGCGGCGACGAACATCCCGGGTGTTTTCGTTGCCGGCGATTGCGCCGACCGGGTCTATCGCCAGGCGATTACGGCGGCCGGTTCGGGCTGCGCGGCGGCGATTGACGCGGAACGCTACCTGGCCGCCCGCCACGAGTAGCGGGGCGGCCCAAAGCAGGTGGGGCGCGCCGCTACGTGCGCGCCGTTGCGCCCCGAGACCAGCCGGCGCGCACGGGGGTGACGCGCCCTACCCCCCCTCCACTGATGCCTTGCCCAGATGGCTCCTCGCCTCACACAAAGGAAACGACAAGGTTCTGGCGCTCTGCACTTACTGCGAGGCCAGCGCGGCGCGCAGTTCGTCGAGGTTGCGGCGCATGGCTTGGAGGTAGTCGCCGGCGGGGGGCCGGTTGCCGCAGGTCTGGAACACGACCGGGCGGACGCCGCGCTTTTGCAGCTCGGCCCGGACGGCGGGCAGGGGTTCCTCTTCCCAAAGCATCAGCGTGCCGGGTTGCCGGGCGCGCAGGGCGTCGAAGGCCGCCCATTGCGCCTCGGGAACGGGCTCGTCCGGTTCCCAGTGGACGCTGAACAAGGCCCAGTGGTAGCGCCGCGCCAGGTAAGCGTAAACCGGATGCGAGGCCAGCAGAGGCTGTGCGGCCAAACGCACGGAGAGGTCCCGCAATTGTTGATCCAGGGCCTCCAAGTCGCGGAGCAATTCCTTGGCGCGTCTGCGGATGTCCGCGTCCGCTTCCGGCAACAACCGCCCCAAGGCCGCAGCCGCCGTTTCCGCCTGGCGAAGGGCCAGCAACGGGTCCAGCCAAGTGTTGTAATCAATGTTCCCGTGGCTGTGCATGCCCTGCGGGCCATGGCTGTGCGTGATGACTTCGGGGAACATGAGCCACTCGCCCTTGAATCCCGCCGACGTGTCCACCTGCGGCGCCAGCGGCAACGAGGTCGTATTGACCCATTTCTCGAAATCCGCGCCGTTCAACAGGATCAGGTCGGCCTGCTGGTATTGGCGAACGACTTCCCTGCTTGGCCGCCAAAAGACCGGGTCTTCGTTGGGCGGCGCGGGAAAAGCGACCTCGGCCCGATCCCCCGCCAGCCGTTGTGCGAAGTAGAAAAGCGGGTAGCTCGTCGTGCAGACCCGCGGGCGGCGCGAGGCCGCAGCCGCAGCCGGGGCCGCGCGCGGCCGGCAACCCGCTAACGCCAGGAGCAAGAGGCACACGGACCAGATTTGCGCGAGAGAGCCGAGTGTCGAGGGTCGAGTGGGGGCGGTCCGTTCCCCCGAAACTCGCCTTTCGACACTCGCCCCTCGACACCTGCGTCCGGATACTTTCGAAGTGCGGGCTACCATAACGACACCAGGGCCAGCGTGATTTCCCTGCCGATGAGCGCAAGGGCCGCGCTCGCCAGGCCGATGGCGGCCAGTTCCGCCGCCACGAGCCTGGCCACCAGGCCGCGAGCGCAGCCCAGTCGGAACATCGTGTCCATTTCCGGCCGGCGCAGCCGCAACGACAGCACCACCACCAGGAGCAGGAACAGACCCGTCGCCGCCGCCACCAGCGCGGCATTGGCGTCAAAGAAGCGTTTGATGCGGAAGACGAAGCCGAGCAACTCCTCGACCACGCTGCGCGCCTCAAGGATTTGAACCGTTGCCTCCGGTCCCTGGTAGCGCCCGCGCAGCAGGGCGGCGGACTTCTCGTCCTTGGCCACCGGCAGGACCGCGGAAACCGGGAAGTCCGCGGGGTCCCCGTGAAAATGAAAGCTCGATATGTTTTCCGCCGTGACTGCGGTGAACTCGACCAGGGCGGCGTTGGCGGTGACGTTGGTCGCGTTGCGGCTCAACACGACGCTCGAGTCGGCGTTGGTTCCGGTGATGTCGGAATGGCCGTGCGCCAAACCTTCAATGAGCCAGGCGGTCTTCAAGTCGACGAAGACCGCCCCGTCATCGGGGGAGCGGGCTGGGGCCAGCACGCCCATGACGCGCAGGTTGACCGGGTAGGAGCCGGCGATGTCGAAGAGGTTCTCCGGGTCGGTCATGAGGCGGTCGCCGGGGGCGAGGTCCAAGGCGGCGGCGGCCTCGGCGCCGAGCACGCAGTCACCCAGTTCGAGCAGTTGTTCGCCGCGCGCCAGGCGGAGTTGGCGGAAGGTGAAGTAATCCAGGGTCGTGCCGACAATGGGCGCGCGCCGGGCGGTGTAACGCGCATACAAGGGTATCGGCTGGGCGTAGCCGGTATCGCGGAGGGCGTCGACATCGGCCATCTTGAGCAAGCGCGGCACGCGGCCGCGAAAGTAGAGGGCGTGGAGCACGAGATCGAAGCGGCTGCCCAGGCCGCCCGCCACCAGCGGGGTCGTGGCGGCGCGTTGCAGCAGGCCGGCCTGGTAGCGCGCCACCAGGCCGTTGACGGCCAGGGGCAGGTAGAGTGCAACGGCGAGGCCAAAGATGAGGATGACCGATTGCAAGCGGTTGAACCGGAGAGACTGCCAGGCGAGGAAGCAGACCTGCTTCATCGCGAAACCTCCGCCAGGTGGATGGCCCGGTCAAATCGGCCGAGCAGGCCGGTGTCGTGCGTCACCATCAACAGGGTGGCCTGGGCGCGGGCGCATTGCTCGAAGAGGACCTCGAGCACGCGCATCTTGGCCGCCGAATCGAGGTTGCCGGTCGGCTCGTCGGCCAACAGGCACCGCGGCTGCGTCAGGAGCGCGCGGCATAGGGCCGTGCGCTGCTTTTCACCCTGGGACAGGCGGCCCGGCCGGTGCGCCAACCGGTGGTCGATGCCCGTCTCCCGCGCCAATTGGAGGGCGCGCTCGCGCACCGCGCCGGTAAGCTTCAACGCGGGATTGATGCGGTAGGGCAGCAGGATGTTCTCCAATGCGTCGAGGTACTCGAGGAGTTGGAAGTCCTGGAAGACGAGTCCAAGGGTCGCGATGCGGAAGGCGCGGCGCCCGGCGTCGTTGAGCCGCGGTGGTTGGGTGTCGCCGACCACGATCTTCCCCTGGTCCGGCAGCAGAATGCCGGCAAGCAGGTGGAGCAGCGTCGTCTTGCCCGAACCACTCGGGCCGGCCAGCGCGACCATCTCGCCGTCGGCTACCGCCAACTCGGGCACGCGCAACGTGAACGTCGAGCGCGGATAATGAAAAACGAGATTCTCGATGGCGATCACGGTCAGAATTTCCGCACTTTCAAGGAATAACCGACGCGCTCCTGCTTGCCCGGATCGAGGCCGGTGATCTTCCACGCCCCGGCGGCGCGGCTGATGCGGAGCACCGCCTCGTAGGCGTTGACACGGGTGTGGATGTGCCCCCAATGCTCGACGGTGCCCGTGACCCTCCACTTGACCTGCGCGGTGTAGGCGGCGGACTGCGCGTTGCTGATTCGGGTTTCGAGCGGCTCGACCAGTTGCACGCGCGCGACGGCGCCGCCTTGCTCCTGCATGAGCAACCCCCCGTGGATTCGCAGATACGTGTCCGCCAGCAACTCACCCTGCACGCTGCGGGCCAGGGCGTCGTAAATGACCTTCTCGTCGCGGTAATCGAAAGCCCGATAGATGTTCTTCAACAACGTCTCGGCGATGCTGGCGCGCGTCCGATCGTCCGAGTCCCGGCTCCGCACCGGGGCAATCTCGGGCAGGGGCGGGGCGCCGGGGTTCTTCCAGGCAAAGGTGGGCTGGTAGAGCGTGAAACGGACGCGTTTGGCTTCTTCGCCGGCGAACACGGCGGCGCGCGCGCTGAGCACCCGGTCGTTAAACAACTCCCAGGTGATGTCCACCCGCCGGGGCATCCCTTTGGTGCTGTAGGTCAGGATGGCGCCCACCCGCGCGCTCCAGGCGCTGAGGCGCTGCGGTTCGGCCGCCAGGGCGAAGTCCTTGAACTCCACGCCGTAGAAATCGAGCCGCTGCACTACCGGCGACACCTCCAGGCCGTCAATCACCACCTTGTTGCGGCCCCGGAAAAACTCCTTCGCCGCCGGCAGCGCCGCTTGTTGTTCGGACACCTCGAGAAAGTTGCGGTCTTTGCGCGGCGCCTCGACCCAGGTCTCCAGCGTCAGCAACGGCATGAGCACCTCGATGCGCACCTCGGCCGGTTCGATATAGACGAAGGCATAGATCGAGCCGTAGCTCTCGATGCCCATGTTGGGCGGCGCCTGGTCGCCGCCCGCGTTGGCCGCCGTCGCCCCCTGGGACTGCGGCCCGGCGCCCGACCAATCGAATTGATAAGTCTGGACCTCACCCTCCCCTGTCAACACCACCGTTGGCCGCGGTTCCGCCCCGGCCTGGTTGACCGCCAGTTGCAGCACCGACGGCAGGAACGAGCCGCCGGTGTTGCCGATCTTCTGTTGGAAGGTCAGGTATTCGGGCGGTTTGGCCGCCGGGTATAGCAGGCGATACACTACTTTGCTCTGCATCAAATCCTCGACCAGCACGCCCCGCTCGGGCAGCGCCGGCGACTCGACACCCACGACCCTGCCTGGCAACAACCGCCCCTCGCGGTCCCGGATCATGAAATCGCGCAGCAACAGTTCGCCATGCTTGCTCATGCCCTCCTGCAGGTTGGCCCTGGAGATGTAATTGTCGCGGTCCGGCGTGTAGCCGTAGAGCATCACGAAATCCTCGCACATCACCTCGAGGCGCGCCGCAACCGCGTTGCTGCTCACCTCGACCGTGGCACTGATGAGAGAGATCGGATGCGCCCCGGCCCCCCATGCCCACAGGACCGGGAGCCAAAGCATCGAGAGCCTGGCGCCCAAGGACCTGGGCCGGCGCGTTCTCATTTCGAGGAAGTCGAACATTGTCCAACTGCTCCGTTGCCTTCTCCGGCCTCATTGCGGCTGGGCGTGCCGCTCAGCGCGCAGGGTCACCAGGCTCCAGGCCGGCACCGGGATGCCCTCCGGCGCCTTTTGTCCCGGCAACTCGACCACGTCGCTGTAGGTCACCGAGACCGGGCGGTCCCAAACCAACCGGGCGAGTTGGTCCTGGCCGGAGGCGCCGTAGAGCCGGACAATCCAGGCCTTGCCGTCTTCGCTAGGCTTGAAGGCGGTCACGACGACCCCGTCGGGTTCGACCCGCACCGGCGGCGGCGGCGGCGCGGCGCCGGTGGCGGGCGCGGCAATCAGGGGTTCGGTGGCCTCGATGCCGAAACGCGCGGCGGCAATCGGGTCGTAGCCGCGATGGGGGCGGATGGCGTAGCGGAAGGTGGTGTTGCCCTCCTGCTCGGCCCGGTAATTGGTGTGCCAGTGGTTGTTCATCACCCAGGAATAGAGCTTCGACGAAGGCTTGATGGTCTTCAAGTAAGCCGAGGGGTTCGGCTGCGAGAGCAACAAGTTGGCGGTTAGGCCGCCCATCTCGACCATCGGCGCGTCCACCGTCGCCCAGGTCACGCCGTATTGCGCGTTGGCCAGGTCCACCCAGCGTTCGATCGAAAACCAGTTCTTGCACGCGCCGGGGAGCTGGTCTTTCTCCGGCTCGACCACCGCCAGCGGGCTGTTCATCCGCACGACTGCGCCGGGCACGTTGAACTCGAAGCCGAAGTGCAGACCCTCGGGCGCGCGCACCGGCAGCTTGTCCACCTGGTCAATAAGCTCGACCCGGTCCAGGCCCTCGACCACGCGCACCTCGCGCACCAACCGCCGGCAGGATGGGGCCTCCGATTCGACGAGCAAGGAGGCCACCAGAGGCCCGGCCTCCTTTACGGTGATTCTAACCGGGCCGCAGGGTTTCACATCCTTGAGATTGGCGCCGGGCAGGTAGAGGTACTCGTTAAGCTTGCCGTCCACCAACTCTGCATCCAAACCCTGCTGGCGCAGGCTGACAATCGCGCCCGTAGTTTCATCCAGTTTCACCGTGAACCGCGGCGTCGTAAGCGTCGCGCCGTCCGCGCGGGCGTTGCCGGCAGACGGGACGGCCCCGGCAAGGACCTGGTAGCGTTTGGCGCCCAGGGCGGGCACGTCCCGCGCCAGGAAGACCAACTCACCGCCAGCCAGCCGCTGCGAGGGAACCGGCCCGCCACCCGCTTCTTTGACTGCGTCGCCCCGGGTTTCCTTGGGCAGTGTCACCAGGTCGGTGCGCGGCCACGAGGCGGTGTTGAAGACGTCATACTCGAGGCCCGTCCCGCCCGCCGGGCCTCCGGAAGCGCCCAGCGCGGGGCCGGTCCCGGTGACACGGGCCAGCAACGCGCGCGACAGGGCGTCGGCGCCGAGGGCGTAAGCTTGTTTGTATCTCCACTGCGTCTTGACAAAATCAAGGTCCGGCTGGCTCACGCTGTTGTAAGCGCCCCAAGTGTGTTCGCTGTAGAGGGCGACATCTTTCCAGGCCTCGGCGAATTCGGCGGCGGGGAAGCCCGCCGGGTTCAGCAAGGCCCACAGCGTCTCGGCTTGCGAGAGACGGTCGGCGGAGTGGCGGTTCAACGACGTCTCCTGGGCGGAGGTAGGGGCGCCGTCTTCCCAATAGGGCGTGAAATCGCCGCGGAAGGATGGAATCTTGTCGGCGTAGCGTTGCTCGAAGTCGTGAAACATCCGGCTGGTGGTGGCGATAATGAGCCGCGGCGAGGCGTATTTAGCGTTCCAGTCGCGCACCTGCTGCATGACACGCTCATCGGCGCTGCCGTTGTCGCCCTTGGACCACCGGATCTGCACCATATCGTAGGGGTAGCCCTTTTCGTCGAGTTGTTTCAGGTCGCGTTGGACGGCGTCGGTCACTTTGTCCACGGTGTGGCCGAAGGCGTAGCCGAAATAAGGGGCCCAGTAGAGGACCTTGTCCCTGCCATTGGGCGCTATCCAGTAAAACGGCTTGTCTTCCCAGGTAACCCGCGTCCAGCCGATGCGGTCGGCGTAGTTCGGTCCGTCGGAAATGTATTTTACGCCCGCCTGCGTCAGGGCCGGGATGAGGCCCCAGGTCAGGCCGGGCACGTCGCTGATCATCATCGAGTCGACGTTCACCCCGCAGCGCCGGCCCAGTTCCTTGGCGAAGGCCAGTTGGTGGACTAACTCTTCGCCCCTTGAGATCCCGGTCAGCAGGTTGCCGTACATCGCATCCAGGCCGATGTACCCGTCATGGACCGCCTGCTCGAAGGCGCGCTTCTGCTCGGGCGTGGCGTTGGTCCAAAACTGCTCGTAGGTCCAGTGGACCTCGAGGTTCCACCGAAACCGGGCATCGTCCGGATAGTCTTTGGTCACGGGAATCAGCTCGAGTGTGCGCGTCACGTTGTGGGCCTGCTTGGCGGCGATGTGCGGCTGGATGTCCGTGTAACCGATGTCCACGTGCGAATGCATGAGGATATAGACGGCCCACTGCCGGACCGGTTCGAGTTCCACGTCCTTTTGGGCCACCACCTGGCCGCCAACGGCCAGTGCCACGGGCACCGTTTCCCCCGCGGCCACCGGCGGGGCGAAGGCCTCGACAGTTTGCGTTCCCGTCCGGAGCATGACATCGAGGGGCGGCTGCTCGCCCACGCGCACGGTCGCCTCCGCCGGCGGGCCGATGCGCCGCACGTCGAGCGTCACCACGTGGGCCGGCTTGCCCTCATGCCACGCCAGGGTGGTGCGGCTGGCCGCGATAGCAGTCACCCACGTGCGGTCCTTGAGCGTGGCGAGCTTGACGCTCGAGGGCGCCTCGAATTGCGCCGCGTCCCACAATACCCACGAACCGGTCAGCGTCGTGATGGCGACACGATTCTCCCCGGCCTTGAGCGTCGCTGCCGGCACGTCCAGGCTGATCACATAAGGGCGGCCCTTGGCCGGTTCCCCATTCACCGAGGCGTCGCCGGCGCCCGCAGGGGTCTGGAATTCCTTCGCCAGGTCATTGACCTCGACGCGCAGTCTCGGCGGGTTGCTCGAATGCGTGTCGGCAAAATCAAGCTCCAGCCGGCACGGTTCCCCCGGGGCGTTCTCCAGAGCGAAGAAAACCTCGAAGGTCTGCGGGGTGCCCGGCCCCCAACCATCGACTACGCCCGGCTGCACATAAGGCCAGTCCTTCCGCGCATCGGACTCTCCGACGATAAAGACCCCCGGCTGGCGGTAGGCCTGGTAATCCTTCGGCCCGAGGGCGAACTTGGCCGTGTTCGTGTCTTTCGCGCCGACGGACCATAAGGTGGCCGCGCCGCAGGATGCGGTGGCAGCCGCTGCGGCCATCAGCAGTCCGAGGATCGTCCGAGGAGTGGCGCCTGAAGGTCTCTTCATAATGTTCCCGGTGTGATCTGAAGTTGTTTCAGTTCTAACGTCGCAATGGTAGGGATGGCGCAAGAAAAGCCAACACCTAATGACGATCAAAAGCCTTGACGCCTGCCCGACTGATTAGCGATACCCCCAGCGTCCTGATCCTGCCGGCCAAGTCAGCGCGACTTTCGGGCTGTCGCCGATGCGCCGCCTTGACAGCGGGTCGGGGGGCTGCAACACTTCAAGCATGAACGTCGAGTTGATCCGCGCCCGGCTCAAGGACGGCTTTCGCCCGTTTGCCATCGTCACCTCGAGCGGCAATAGATATCCGGTGCCTCACCCGGAGTTCCTGATGCTGACGCAACGCACGGTGGTCGTCGCCGATCGACGGGGTTACGCTGTCGTCCTGGACCCGCTTCACGTTGTGGGTCTCGAAGACATCCCTGGCCGTCCAAACGGGCGGACCGGACGCAAACCGAGACGGTAGCGGCGAACTACCACCGCGGCGCGTTCATGTCGAACCAGCCGGATTGGAGAGCACCTTGCACGGAGTGCCATCCGGTGGTATAAGTGAATTTGAAACCATGTGTCTGCCCGAAACCATTCCAACCCGCAGTTGAACGGAGAAAACCTATGTCAGATGAAGCCAAATGCCCCCTCCACCGCGCTGCCGCCGGCGGCACGACGAACCAAGACTGGTGGCCAAACCAGTTGAGGCTCGATATCCTGCACCAGCATTCCTTCAAGTCCAACCCGATGGGCGAGGAATTCAACTACGCTAAAGAGTTCAAGAGCCTCGACCTGGCGGCGGTAAAGAAAGACCTGGCGGCGCTGATGACCGGCTCGCAGGACTGGTGGCCGGCGGACTTCGGCCACTACGGACCCTTGTTCATTCGCATGGCCTGGCACAGCGCCGGCACCTACCGCATCGGAGACGGTCGCGGCGGCGGCGGCAGGGGCCAGCAGCGCTTCGCGCCGCTCAACAGTTGGCCGGACAACGTCAGCCTGGACAAGGCGCGCAGGCTCCTTTGGCCGATCAAGCAGAAGTACGGCCGGAAAATTTCGTGGGCCGACCTGATAATTCTCACTGGCAACGTCGCCCTGGAAACGATGGGCTTCAAGACGTTCGGTTTCGGCGGCGGGCGTGAGGACGTCTGGGAGCCGGATCACGACGTCTATTGGGGCGCCGAGACGACTTGGCTGGGTGACAAACGCTACTCCGGCGAGCGCGACCTCGAGAACCCGCTGGCAGCCGTGCAGATGGGGCTGATTTACGTCAACCCGGAAGGCCCGAACGGCAACCCCGATCCGATTGCCGCGGCGCGCGACGTCCGCGAGACCTTCGCTCGCATGGCGATGAACGACGAGGAGACGGTGGCCCTCATCGCCGGCGGCCATACATTCGGCAAGACCCACGGCGCCGGTCCTGCCTCCAATGTGGGGCCTGAGCCGGAAGCCGCCGGCCTCCAAGAGCAAGGCCTGGGCTGGAAGAGCAGCTTCGGCACCGGCAAAGGCGGCGACGCGATCACCAGCGGCCTGGAAGTCACCTGGAGCCAGACGCCGACGAAGTGGAGCAACCATTTCCTTCAGAACCTCTTTGGCTACGAATGGGAACTGACGAAAAGCCCGGCCGGCGCGCATCAGTGGAAGCCGAAGGGCAGCGCCGGCGCCGGCGCCGTGCCGGATGCGCATGACCCGTCAAAGCGTCATGCGCCATCCATGCTCACCACGGACCTCGCCCTGCGGTTCGACCCTGCTTACGAAAAGATTTCGCGGCGCTTCATGGAAAATCCAGGTCAGTTGGCAGACGCGTTTGCCCGGGCTTGGTTCAAGTTGACGCACCGCGACATGGGCCCGCGCGCGCGGTATCTCGGCCCGGAGGTTCCCGCCGAAGAGCTCCTCTGGCAGGACCCCATTCCCGCAGTCAATCACAAATTGATTGAGGCGCAGGACATCGCCTCGCTCAAGAGCAAGGTCCTGGCCTCCGGTCTGCCTGTCTCGCAACTCGTTTCCACAGCTTGGGCGTCGGCGTCCACGTTCCGTGGTTCCGACAAGCGCGGCGGAGCCAACGGCGCCCGTATTCGTCTGGCGCCGCAGAACGATTGGCAAGTCAACCAGCCGGCCCAACTGGCCAAGGCGCTCAAGACTCTGGAGGCCATCCAGACTGCGTTCAATGGCGCGCAGTCCGGCGGCAAGAAGGTCTCGCTCGCCGACTTGATCGTTTTGGCCGGTTGCACAGCCGTTGAACAAGCCGCGAAGAACGCCGGTCACACGGTCACGGTCCCGTTCACGCCGGGTCGCATGGACGCCTCTCAGGAGCAAACCGACGCGGCCTCTTTCGCCGTGCTCGAACCCATCGCGGACGGCTTCCGCAATTACCTCAAAGGCAAATACACCATGCCGGCCGAAGCGCTGCTGATCGACAAGGCGCAATTGCTGACCCTGACCGCGCCCGAAATGACGGTGCTCATCGGCGGCATGCGCGTCTTGAAGACCAACTTCGGAGCCACGCGGCACGGTGTCTTCACCAAGCGCCCGGAGGCGCTCACCAACGACTTCTTCGTGAACCTGCTCGACATGGGCACGGAGTGGAAGCCGGTCTCGAAAGACGCGGACGTGTTCGAAGGACGCGAACGCAAGACGGGCGCAGTCAAGTGGACCGGCACGCGCGTCGATCTTGTCTTCGGCTCAAACTCCCAACTCCGCGCGCTGGCGGAAGTCTATGGGAGCTCCGACGCGGAGAAGAAGTTCGTCCACGACTTCGTCGCGGCCTGGAACAAGGTGATGAACCTTGATCGCTTCGACCTTGCTTAGGGCGGCTCATGGAAAAGGTCGGCAAAGGTGAAGCTGTGTACATCGTGCGCGGCCAGCGCCGCTTCGTCTTGCGGGAAGTCCCCCCGATTGACCCCATTCCAGTCCGGCCACCCGGTTATTTCGCCAACTCCTATACCAAGGCAGGCATCAAGGAGGCCCAGTGGTTCTCTTGGGACGGGATTCCTCAAGCTGCCACGAGGACCATCCATAACACGCCGAAGCGGTCGGCAACCATGCCGAAGCGCGGCGAAAAGAACGTCTTGGCCAACGGCATTCGCACCTGTCCCCCCTCGGCCAAGGCGGCGAACAACCGCTCCGCCTCGGCCTCGGCGGGCACCCTGAGTGCCAGCGAGAAGCCTTGGAAACTCGGCTTTCCCGCGCAACGTCCGTCGGACGCATTCACGGTCGTTTGGCCGATGCGGAAGCTCGCATGCATCACCTTGTTCTCGGAACCTGGCGGGCACGAGCCCGGTTGTGGAGGCTCCGGGCTGTCTTTGAAGCGCATCAGCATGCCCACCTCCGCGCCAAGGGCGCGGCGGTAGAACTCGATCGCTTCTTCACAGCGGCCCTCGAAGAACAGGTAAGGCTCAACCGCGCGGCTGTCGTTTGTCGTGCTCATGATTTTCTTTCGTTTTCAGCGGACCCGGGTCAAACGTAATCCGATCCGCGTGTTTCATAAAGGGACTTTACCGTCTCCGGGCGTGCGCCTCAAGCGAAAGGCACACATCCTGGCAGTGCCTCACTGGAGGCGGGATAGGGGTAGGGATGGCGCGGTTAGCGCCACCCCTCCCTCCGAACCGGACGGGCCGGTTTCCGGCTCTCCAGTCAGTGGTTTCTCGGCGAGACTAACTATAAGCGCATGAGCCGTGTTCCAGACTAAACAACCCATGCGCCGCAAACCATCGGTTGGGCCATCGTTGGCTGTCGGCCTTGCTCGGCCCCTAGGCAGGTCGCTTCTCCCCTTTGCGCCGCATCGCCCACCGCTACCGTGTCGGCACGCATTATGAGATGCTGCCCGTCAACCGTCCGAAAGCTCCCGTTCACACGTATAACGCCGACGGCCCGATGCGTTTCGACGAGCCAAAAGGCACAGACGCCTACTACGAACCGAACAGCTTCAACGGCCCGACGCAGGACAAACGCTTCGCCGAACCGCCCTTGAGGATTTCCGGCGACGCCGATCGCTACGATCACAACGACGGCAACGACAATTACACGCAGCCGGGAAATCTCTTCCGCCTCATGACCCCCGAGCAGCAGCAACGGCTCTTCAACAACGTCGCCGCCGCCATGGCCGGTGTGCCGGAAGAAATCGTGCAGCGCCAGCTCGTTCACTTCCACAAGGCCGACCCCCGCTATGCGGACGGAGTGGCCAAGGCGCTGGGTGTGAAGAATCGCGCGGCAGCTAAGCAAGCGTGGCCGAAAAGCCCGGCGAACGGAAGACTCCGTTCGCCGGGCTTTGGGAGCGGCCTCTACTTAATCTCGGCAGGAAATTGCCTTATGACGCGCTGTTCCTTCATCGACGCTGCTCGGGTGAGTTAGGGTTTGGGTTGGTTCTTGCCCTCCGTGTCCCACCATTGCTTCCACGCGGCGTGGCCTTGCAGGTCGTACTTTCCCGTGCGAGTGACGAGAATGAATCGCGCTGTCTTGTTCACCAGTTCCTCTTCGAGGGCCAGCGCCTCAATCACGTTTTCCGTCGGTTGGCCGTCCAGAAAGCTGCGGATTTCCTCCCATTGCTTCTTCTCCGCCAGCAGCCGCAACCGGCCGGTGAAAGACAGTTCTTTGGGCTCGACACCCAAGGCAGCCATTGCAGCTATCATGGATTCCTGGACCGGCTTGGCGGTCTCCTTCTCCAGCCGGTCGCGCAGGGCGGGGACGGCCTTGGCGTCGCCAATCTCCCGCAGGGCCTGCGTGGCCTCAAGGCGAACCGCCGAGTTGGAGTGATTCAGGCTCCTGGTCAGGTATTCCACGCCGGCACGATCCTTGAGTCGGCCCAGGGCTTGCGCAGCCGCCACCACCACCGCCTGGTCCTTGTCACCCAGCACGGCTTGCCCCAGGAACTTTGGAGCCAAAGCGCCCCCGACCACGCCCAGACCCTTGGCGCAGGCGGCGCGAATCCGACTCTCGGAATCAGACATCAGCGCCGTGGCCAGTGGTTCCATGGCCTGTGCGGTGCCGATTTCCGGCAAGGCCTCGGCGGCGGCCAGGCGCAGCCCGTAGCGTTTGCTGCCAAGCAGGGCCTTGGACAGAGGGACGATGGCGCTGGGCTCCTTCATCGTGCCCAGCAAGCGGGCCGCCACTTCCGAGCGGCCCTTTTCCTCGTTGAGCAAGTCAAGCAACACGGGCACAGCCGCCCCCTTCATGGCCTGGAGCTGATTGGTCTCGTTCAAGGCCAGGTAGTAAAGGACCTTCTCCCGGGCCGTTTCCGGGCGCCAATCGAGGGTGCGGAGCGCCGAGGCCACCTCCGATCCCGCAAGACTTGCCCACGTGCCGAGAGCATTGGTGCTGAGGAGAGCCCCGCGCAGGTGGGAAATGGCCCGGGCATCGCCCAGCTTGGCCAGCGCCGCCACGACAGGGAGGCAGACGTTGCCTTGCTTGTCGGTGAGGCTCATGCACAGCGGCTCGACGGCCCGGAGGTCGCCCAGGGCACCGAGGCATCCAGCGATGTACCCCAAGGCCGTCCCCTTGCCGGCCAGGAGATCGGCTATGAGCAAGGGGACAAAGGAACGCTCGCCGCTGGCGCGGATGAAGGTGAACGCGTTCTTGCTCAGATAATACTCGGCAGTGCAGTCATAAATGGGCCTGGTCCCCTTCACCGCAAGCAGCACGGAGAACAATTGGGCGTCGAACCCGGCGCATTCGCCGTAGGTCTCGACAAAGGGGGCATCGGCGGGTGTGAGGTAGCCCCCGGAAATGCTCCAGGGAGTCTCGCGGACGCCTCTGACCTCCGAAAACGAAAGAACGGTCTTGGGCGCGGGGTCTGTGGTTATGAGCGAGGCGTTAATGATGAGTTCAGCGCCGCTGTAGCGAAGCGACGGGCTGGCCATGTAGGAGGCAGACTGGGCCGAACCTTTGACGCGGATTTTGAGCAGGACGGTTGCGCCTGAGGCGTCGGTTTGATAACCCGCGCGCTTGAGGATTGTCTCACAGTCCCTGAGAATGGGCACCTCCCGGTTCGTTGCATGGGGGTAATCGTGACTCACCTCGATTTTCCAGGCCGTTACCGTGGCCAGGAATTGGCGCTGTGCTTCGCTCAAGGTGAGCATGGGTGGCAGCTCCTCCTTCGGCTCCTCGGCCGCGCCTGACCTCGAAGGGAATGCGGCCTGGGCCAGGATAACAAACAAGGTGACGAGAGTTCGTGAGGGCATTGACAACCTCCATTTCTGCTTGTGACTGGCAGGAAATCGCTTTTGGGCACGCCGCTCTTTCATTGACGCTGCGCGGGTGAGGTAGAACTGGTCTTGGGTCCCGCTCATTCTGGCAACATGCTGCCGGGCGGGCAGGAGGCTGGCAAGCGGAAAGCTCTGCCAGTTTTTTGACGGTTTCGGCCCAACGGAGGAGGTGCTGGCGTGCGGCGGAGGAACCACTCCCCATCAACCAAAATGGCGTCCACTTTCCACACCGTGCGGTGCTAAGCCAGGCGGATGGACAGGGATTGGCCGGCGGCGAGGGTCAGCGGCTGCTTGAGAGAAACCACGGCAGCGCCGGCAGTGAAGGCGAAGTCGCTTTCAATGGGCCGGCCGTCTGCCTGGACCTCTGCGGTTTTGGGCGCCGCCACGGCATCGAGGGTGATTTCGGCCACAGTGAAACGGCCTTCGCGGACGGTCAGTTGGTTGAGTTGGCCCTGGGCGTCACGCGTCTGGGCCAGGCTGCCCCAGCCCTCGGGACCGGTAAAGGGGCACTTGAAGTTGGCCGGAGTATGGCGGGGGCCGACACGGAGGGCGCGGCGGGGGCCGTCGTAGTTCCAGCCGGAGAGGGCCAGGAGCAGGGACCAGGAAGACATGGCGCGGGCGTAGTGGCCGCCGCATTCGATCTCATTCCACGGATTGCGGGGGATGGGCGGGCGAGGCACTCCGTCGTAACGGTCGCGGGCGGCTTTGACGATGGCGAAGCCTTCCTGGATGAGTCCTTCGCAGATCATGTGGGCGGCAACCTGGTATTCGATTCCGGTCCAGACTTCGTCCGAGTAGAGCATGACGTGAGCGGGGCGTCCGCCCTTGGGCCAAGTGCAGATGATGAGGCCCTTGTCCTTGGCGCCGGCAAAGGCGCGCGGGGCGTGCCGCCAGCCGGTGAGATCGGACTTGAAATTGTATTTGAAGACGGCGCGCAACGAAGCGAGCACCTTGTCCCGGGGGAGGATGTAGCCCAAGCCGAGCTGGTGGGCCCACCATTGGCCGATGAGTTGATCGGCCATGCAGCCCGGGCCAACCTCTCCCTGGCGGTCGAGGTAGCCGGGCAAGTGCTGCTGGAAATACTCGCCGTTCCAGCAAAGCTCGACGAGCTTCTGCCGGCCTTTGTCGAAGACGGCGCGGAACCGTTCGGCGGCCGCCGTTTGGCCCATGCGCCGCGCCCAGGCCTCGCCGGCAAGGAGGGCGGCCAGATAGTAGCCGCTGATGAACGTAGTGACGCCGTGCAGCGCTTCATCGTAGGTATTCCACTGGTCGTCCTGGAGAATGCCGGCGGGCTGGCCGCCCGAGGTTTTCGCGTCGCGTGCGATCAGGTATTCCACCGCGCGGTTCACGTGCGGCCAGTATTCCTTGAGAAACGAATCATCGGGGTGGTTGAGGGCCTCGCGGTATGCCTTGAGGATGCAGCTTGCGTGGCCGTCGGAGAAAGGCTGCTCGCCGGACGGGTGCGGCGGCGAGGGAACATCGGTGCGGTTGTTGACGCCGCCGTCCGGGCGCTGCTGGCGCTTGAAATCGATTCGGCGCATGTCCTTCTCGAGGTCCGGAAACAGGCGGGAGAGGGATTGTTCGTAGCCCCAGACGTGGGTGCAGGTGGGCGTGCAGCAACCGTTGGAACCTTCCCAGCCATAGACATCGGCGTTGGCGATGCGGAAGACAACCCCGATGTGGCGGATGATGGCGATATTGGCAGTGACGCAATCCAGGAGCCAATAGGGCAGCGTGCTGTCATAAAAGGACCGGCGGAAGCCTTCGGTGCGGTCGCGGAGAACGGGATAATCGGCGGCGGCGGCGCGGATGACGGCGCGGGCGTCGGCCCACTGGGTCGCGTAATGGCAGCCCATCCAGGTTTGGCCGGCGTTGTACTTGTTAGGATAATGCCAAGCCAGGAGGAACGGCACTTGGACTGTCGAGCCGGGAGGCACGTTCACAGTGGCCGCCACGGCGCCGTTGATGGTGCGGCCCACGGGTGAGGGCGAGCCGGGCCGGGCGTCCGGCAGGGGGTCAAAGCGGCCTGCGGTGGAAAACAAGCCCCAGGCATGATCCATCTCTTCATAGGCGGGCAGGACGGTGACCTCTGCGCCAAGGGCGGCAAGGGCCAGGGTGCCAAAGCCCGGCGTCTTGGGATGGAGACCGCCAGGGGCCGAGTAGCTGGCGCCGACCAGGCCGCAAAGGAAGGCGTAGGCGCGCTGGCGCTGATGGCTCAATGCGGCGTGGGCCGGCTCCAGGATGGGACCGGCAGCCAGGACTACCCTGCCCTGCCCAAGGGCGCGGGTGATGAGCCGAGGCCCCTTGCCGAGGCCGGGTCCCGGCTCCGGAAGTTCGGACTGCGCAGCGCCGGGCACTAGGACCAGGTTGTCAAAGCCAACGGCCGGCGGGCTGCCTGGCCGGTTGTCCGAAACACCAAGGCCGCTGAAACGCGCCGGAAGCAGTTCTTCCAAAAGCACCATGACCTCGCGGTTGCCGGGCAGGTCCGTGAACTCGATCTGGTCGACGTTGATATGTCCCCAGCCGCCCTTCTCTTCGTCAACGATTTCAATGTGGGCGGTCCGCCCTTCGCAGACTGCCACGTCCCACACTGCCGGTTCGAGCCGCTCGTTGTCCTTGCCGGAGGCGGCGCAAACGACTTTGCCATCGACCATGAGGCGGACCTGTGTATTGGCGTGGTGGCCCCCGCCAACCAGGAACCGGATGAAACGCCGCTCGACGGTGAAGGTCTTGCTGACGAGGCGGCCGGTCGCGGCGTCGCCATCGAGAAAACTGTTGACCAGGCCGTGGCCGAGGAACCCGGAGACCGGTTGTTGATTGGGGAGGGTGCCGTGGGCCGGCTCTTTGCCGAAGGCCTCGCCTTGGACCTTCCAGTTTTCGTAGCCGTGTTCGAAGTCCTCGAAGAGGATGTCGGGCCGCGGCGTTGCCTCGGCGATAGGCTTGCCCCCGGTCCAGGAGGCGTAAGCCCGTAGCAGCGGCATGGCTCGGCCCGAAAAGACCAGCGTGGCCCCGGACTGGACAGCATCACGCGCGGCGCGCAGGAAGGCGGCAGAGAGGTCCGTGGCGGGGTCTTCCAGCCAGACCACGGTGTGGGCGGGGTCGGCGGGCTTTGCGGCAGGCACGGCCTCGCCTTCCAGAACCCGGACCGCAAGCTCGTCAGGCCGGTCGGCCGGGGCGGCCGTCAGCGACTTCAGGTTCGCCGCCGTGCAGAGGGTGACCGGCCTATCCAGCGCGGGGCTCCCTGCCTCCTGGGCGCGCATGTACAGGCCCCGCGCGTTGCCTTCCGCGAGGATTTCGTTAATGTTATTGCCGAAGCACGCATTGAAGGTCGAATTGTTCTCACCGGCAGCATCATAACCCACCGGGTTCTGCATCAGGGCGGCCAGGGAGACAGTTTGCGGCTGGGCGGAAGGATTTGTGAGGGCGAAAACGAACACGGCCAACGGCATGGAAGAAAAGGCTGCATCCAGCGGCGCGAAAGGGCTGAAGGCGCTCAACTGGATTTGGACCGGCAGGGCGGCGTCTTCAAAGCGGAGGGTTGCCAGCGGATAATCGCCGGTCATTTCGATTTGCTTGACGCGCGGCCACTCCGGGCCGCCTGCGGCCTGCAGCAACCGGGCGGTCTGGCCTGCCTTGACGACGAAATGAAACGGCACCTGGCCGTCGCGAAGCGTATTGAAAAGCTGCCACGCCGCAAGCTGGCCGTCAGCGCCGAGCTCGAAATTGCCGGTGCCGATGCCGCCCAGGTGCATGCGCGCGTCGGTGTGCCGGTCCGAGAGATAAACCCGCGGTTTGGCCGGGGCGAACAGTTCGCGCCGCCAGCGCTCCAGTTCATCGGCAGGAAGCTCGAACGCGCCCCAGGCCGGCGCGGTCAGGAGCGCCGTCGTGCCGGCGCCCACCAGGCCAATGAACTCGCGCCGGCTCAGGTCGCTGCCTTGAGGCCCGCAGGTTCCGGAACAGTTGCACTTGCGCATAAGGGGTCCTTTTCATTCATGTTGTCGGCGCCAGGATTCCCGCAGGCCAGCCGGTTTACAAGCAAAAATCGAGCCCCCTGGAATCTCGCAGGCGGAGGCACAAAAACCGAATTCAGGTCGACAAGGATGAAATGCGCCCGGCGTCATCGTCGGTTTGCGGCGATAATGAGAGAACATCTCCGATCGTCAGCGAAGTCCATGACGGTGATTCCACGCCTCGGAGGGGTCTCGCCGGCAAAACAGGCCGTTAGCAGTGGGTTGATCCGGTTGGAAACGGCGCGGATGCGAGGGATGCCGAAAAACCAGGAGCGTGTAAAGCCGCTTGTAAAATCAATGCAAAGGCAGTCGCGATCCAGGCATTCGGCCTCCTCGTAAAGACCCTGAATCGCCTTCCACTTCCACCTATAGTCGTGGAACCTGTAAACATCCTGGACCCTCAGCTTTGCGGCAGGGCGCGAAATTGTGAAGCTCGCGTTGTCCAACCAACCCGTGCCGTCAATTCCCTTTGGAACAGCGCGCGCCTTGAAGCGCCGAAGCAAGACGATTTTCCCCTGCGCCTGGGACAGGGTCGGAACACCTTCAGCCAGCCGCCACCGCGCCGGATTGCCGGCAAGATATGCGTCAAAGGTGTGCTCGAAGGCACGAGTGTTCGCCGAAGGTTTGCTCTCCTCCTGCACGCTCATGATGATGCACTCAGTGGGGTTTTCACCCAAAAAGCCGTAGCAAGCAGTCAGAACGTCATCGAAAGCCAACCTCTGATAGACGGGACCATGATAGATGAGGAATCTGTTTTTGACGTGTCTGCACCTGATGTCCAAAAAGCGAGCCCCGGTTCGAAGCTGTCGCGGTATCGTAAGCGTTTGACACTTGGTAGTGCCGCAGAACCACTCGTGCCGGGCCCCCGAATCATGCGTGCCGGGAATGGAAAGCTCTGACAACCTCGTTTCGCCTCCGATTGATCCCATCCATCTGGCATTGGGTTCTGCTGCCGCGCTCGAACGCAGAAGGCAAACGCACAACAGACCGCAAAGAACAGGGCCGCCCAATGCTTTACCCGGTGTCATTCTCAGAACCCATTATTTGCCGGCATCCGTGTGGGCGTCAAGGAAGAAGCCAATGCATGCCGGAGCACTTCAGGCGTTCGCCGGCGACGGTCTTGCATCCGGCTTCGATCACGCCCGAGCCGATAAGGGAGCCGGCCTTGAGGCTGCCGTATTCCATGGTGGTCACGCCCATTTTCGTGCGATCGCCAACTTTATTGTCTCACACCCCGGCCCATCCAAACTCGTCACCCGGCGATTCGGGTTTGCAAGCCGAGGTCCCCTTCGTTTATAATGGGAACAGATGCGGCAGCAGCCAGTCAACCGGAGATTCCGGGCGGAGACATTCTTTTGGCCCTGGCCTGGTTTCCCGGTTGTGGCCTTGGTTTTCCTGGTGGGTTCTTTTCTTTATGTCTGGCTGCGGGTAGAGCCGCTTCTGGAGTATCACACTTACGGGCCGTACTTCTACCGGCGCCGGGTCTTTATGGAAACGTTCCTGGGTCCTCCAGGAGGTCTGGCCAGTTATGCCGGGGTGTTTTTGGCGCAATTGAATTGCCTGAACTGGCTGGGCGCCCTGGCTTTCGTCCTGTCCGAGTGCATGGTCTTGCTGGCGACTCTCTTCTGTCTGGCTCGCATCAGCGGCAGGGCGCCGGGTTTTGCGGCCCTGGTCCCACTGTTTGTGCTCCTGCTGTTGCGCAACCGCTATGGTTGCCCGGCGCCAGCCATCAGCCTCGGCCTTCTCCTGGCGCTGGCCGCCTCCGCCGCACACGTCTCATTGCCCTGGCGGCGCCCTTGGCTGTCGATGGCAGTCAGCGGGTTGATCTCGGGTTTCCTTTTCTTTTTGGCCGGGCTTTGGTCCGCTCTGCTCTTTGCGGTCTTGTGTTGCATGTTTGTGTTGCTCCAAATGCGGACCTGGCCTGCGGGGTTAGGCTGCCTGGTTCTGGCGTTGGCGGCGCCCCTGGGGGCAATCGGGGCGGGAAACCTCGAAATTGCAAGGCTGGTCAATCCCTGGCCGGAGCGGGTCGATTGGGTCCTTGCAGCCGCTCTCTACGTCGCGGCGCCCGTCGCGGGCGCAGTTCTGGCTTTGCTCGCGAGGCCTGCCGCAACCCCGCCTGCCAACCCGCAGCCCGTTTCGCAGCAGAGGACCGCGCCTGCTCCCAGGCCCGGCCCCTGGTTGCAGACCCCGTGGCTCGGCCAGGCCGTGATTGTCCTGGCCTTTCTGCTCGGGTGGTCCGCCGTATGGCTGACGTTCGATCGGCGCGAGAAGCTCCTGGCCGAAATCGACTACGACGCCAGTCGCGGGCAATATGATGCAGTCCTTGCGGCGGCCAGGCAGGTCAAGGCGCTGAATCACCCCGCCGCGGTCCGCGTACACTTGGCCCTCTGCCACACCGGGCGGCTGGCCGAGGAGTTGTTTTCGTTTCACAACATGATTGACGACGCGCCGTCAGAAGAAATCGAGGAGGACTGCCGGGCGCAAAGCCAGCCCCTCTTCGAACTGGGTTTGGTAAACGACGCCGAGCACATGGCGCACGAGGCCCTTGAGATGGAGGGCGAGCGTCCCGACCTATTGCGCCTGTTGGCGCGCATCAACCTTGTGAAAAACCGGCCCCGGGCGGCGCAGGTCTTCCTGAACGTGCTGAGCCTGATACCGTTCCAGGGTGAATTCGCAAACGATGCCTGGCCAACGATGGACCCGCAGATGCCCACGGCCGAGCGCGCCTTCCTGGCCGGGATGCGCGCCCGGGTGTTGACCAACGACGTGCTGCACGAAGGGCTGCCAATGGGGCCCCTCCTGGAGGTCCTGTTGGTTTCGAATCCCACCAACCAAATGGCCTTCGAATACCTCATGGCTTACTACCTGATGGACCTGGATTTGAAGAAAGCCGTCCTGCGCCTCCGGTTGCTCGACAACTTCAATTACGCCCGAATCCCCCGGCCCTACGAAGAGGCCCTGCTCCTCTATCAGGAAGTCGCGGGAGTTCGGGTCGAACTCAAAGGCCGCACGATCCGCCCTGAAACCGCCGAGCGATTCCGCCAGTTCAAAGAAGCAGCCGGACAGTGGAGCGGAAGAGCCGAAGGCCAGGCGGCCATGGCCGCCAACTTCGGTGACACCTACTGGTACTATTATGCCGCCCGAAGCCGCGAGCGAGCGCAGGAAGGCCAGGCCTCAGCGCCATGATGACCCGAGCCTGGATGCTTATCGCTGCTTGTCTGGCTGGCAGCCCACTCGAACCACGGGCAGCCGAACTGCCGCGGCTGTTCCCCGACTACATTGGCGTCACGCTCCCGCCCAACATCGCGCCTTTGAACTTCAGAATCCAGGAACCTGCCGCCGCCTACCGGGTTGAGTTGCGCTCCACCAAAGGACCCCCCATTGCCATCTCCAGCCCAAACCCCGCGATTCGGATTCCGCCCAAGGCCTGGGCAAGCCTCCTGCGCGCCAACCCCGGCCAGCCCTTCTACTGGGACATCTCCGCGCAAGCGGCCTCGTCCGGGTGGACCCGGTTCGCCACGGTGACCAACCATATTGCGCGGGAGGAAATCGACGGCTGGCTGGCTTACCGTCTGCTCAAGCCGATATTCAATTTCTACGTGCATCTCGGCATCTATCAGCGAAATTTGGAGTCCTTCGACCAAAAATTGATCCTCGGAAATGACAAGTTCAATCATGCCTGCCTCAACTGCCACACCCCGTTGGACCGAAGCCCGAGTACCTTCGCCTTCAACATCCGCGCCTACAAAGGCAGGAACGCGATGATATTGGCTATCTCCAACCACACCGCCCGCGTGGAGAGGACCATGGGCTTCCTCGCATGGCACCCGAGCGGCCGCTTGCTCGCCTTCTCGGTCAACAAGTTTTCCCTCTTCTCCCATACCCGCGGCGAAACCTCCGATGTCTATGATGCCAACTCGGACCTGGGCATTTACCGCGTCGATTCCAACACCGTCGTCTTCCCGCCCGCCATCGCCGCGCCCGACAGGAACGAGACCTGGCCGGCCTGGTCGCCCGATGGACGGTTCCTCTATTTCAGCAGCGCTGCCCCCCAGCCACCCGAAAAACTCCGCCATATCCGCTACGACCTGATGCGGGTCAGCTTCGACATTCAGACCGGCCAATGGGGGCAGCCCGAACTGATGATTTCCGCCGTGGAAACCGGGCTGAGCGCCTGTCAGCCAAAAATCTCCCCCGACGGCCGTTTCCTGCTCGTTACCCTGTGCCAGAACGGCAGTTTCCCCATCTACCAGCCCAACAGCGATCTCTACGTGATGGACCTCGCCACGCGCAAACTCCGCCGGCTCGAAATCAACAGCGACCAGGCCGACACTTGGCATTCCTGGTCCAGCAACAGCCGCTGGGTGGTTTTCAGCAGCAAACGCATCGATGGCCTCTTGGCCCGGCCTCATTTCAGTTACGTGGACGAACGCGGCGAGTTTCACAAGCCCTTTGTCCTGCCACAGGAAGACCCCGCTTTCTATGGCTTCTGCCTCGACACGTTCAACGTGCCTGAACTGATGCAGGGACCCGTGACCGTCAACGAGCGCGACCTCGCCGGGGCCATTGTCCAACCCCGCAAGGTCCTGACACCACAGGGCCCTGCCGCGCCTTCCTCGCCCGGTTCGCAGCCCGGCCAGGGCCAATCCGGCTACCCTCGAGCCCGGGAATAGGCGCCAGGACGAAAACCCCTCGGCCACGGGCTGAATACTGGCTCTACTGTGCCGGCGGGGATTCTCTGAGACGCGTCTGTTCGCACCATCGGACGGCTTCCCGAAGAAGTTCGCCTGCGCCGGCCAAGCCTAGCTTTTCCTTGATGTGCGCACAATGGGCTTCGACCGTCTTTATGCTCACCCGTAGCATTTCAGCAATCTGGCGGGTGCCGCGTCCCTGCCCGATGAGTTCGAAGACTTCCAATTCACGATGACCCAGGACCTCCGCCGGCGATTGGGCGGGCAGCGTTCTGCCTCGGACGGGTTGAGCCGCCATCGCGCCGGCGACGTGAGCGCTCACATACATTTTGCCGCCCAACACCTGGCGGATGGCGGTAATGACCTTGCGGGAGGTCTCCCGCTTCATAACGTAGCCCATGGCGCCAGCCCGCAGCGCCCGCTCGGCGTAATGCGGCTCCTCGTGCATCGAAAGCACCAACACTGCGACACCGGGGCAGCAATGGGTGACGTCCTTGATTAATTCGATTCCGGAGGAACCTTTCAGCGCGATGTCCACGATCACAATATCGGGCTTGAGCGCCACGACGGCCTGCAGGGCCTGCGGCCTGGCTTCGGCTTCGCCGCACACGGCCAGGTCCGGCTGTTGGTTGATCAAATTGGTCAGCCACTCGCGCACCAGCGGGTGGTCATCGACAATAAGGGCCTTTTTTTTCTGGCTGCCCGCGTCAAATGTCATGTATGGGAGACGACGGCGAGAAGACAGGCGCTCCCTCGCCGCCCTCGCTGCAGCGGAGCGGATGCGGATCGAGTGAGCGGCCCGGCTGAACTCGCCCAAGGCTTACTGGACGCTCATCGGCCAACCGCTGGGAACGGCCGCCAATCTCGGTTGATGGTACACCACCCGGGCGATGTCCCTGTCCCTGGAAACCGTGCCGATTACGGCTGCTATATCCGTGTCCGTATATGTGACGCTCCTGGCAAACTATTCCTTTGCCCGCCTCTTGTGAAGTGTGCGTTTGGATGCACACCCCCCGGGGGTGGAGCAGATCGACTCGGCCTGCTATTCACTTGTATTCACTCGTGACCTGCTTATGGCGACGGGCACATTTTCTCGTTAGCTGGGCGGGGTATATGTCTCATGTAAGGTAGGGCCTGGTTGTTTGTAAGGCCGCGCCTGACGCTGCTTTGACGGCGAAGTGTTCGCGACTCTGACGGGCTTCGCCTCGTTAGTGCTTTTTGCCGGCGTTTTTGCTGTCTCCGTCCTGGTTCTGGCGGTCGTGCCAGAGCACGGCTTCTCGCAGCAGTTCAGTGCCGCTGGAGAGCCTGAGCTTCTTCTTGATACGGGAGCAGAAAGTCTGAACGGTCTTGAAACCCACCTGCAATTCCTGCGCAATGCGCCGCGTGCCATAGCAACGGCCTAACAACTGAAACACTTCCGACTCGCGCTCACTGAGGCTCCCAATCAGAGAATCCGCAACGGGCCAGCCTTCAGCGGCCTTCTCCGCTATTATACCGCTCACCTCATCGCTGAAGCAGCTTGTTCCCTCGAGCACGGATCGAATGGCTGCCAGGACCTTCGTGGTTGCGTCTCGCTTAATGATGTAGCCTTTGGCGCCGGCGCGAAGCGCACGTTCGACATAATGTGCTTCCTCGTGCATAGAAAGCACGATAACCGCTGTTTCAGGACAGCCCGTTTTGAGGTTTTTGATTAAATCAATGCCGGAGGAATCCTTCAGCGATAGGTCCACAATGGCCACCTCGGGTTTCAAAGCCACGACTGCCTGCATTGCCTCCGCAGCCGTTGCGGCTTCCCCGCACACAACCAGGTCCGCTTGCTGGTTGATCAGGCTGGCTAGCCACTCGCGGACGAGCGGGTGATCATCGACGATGAGGACACTTGATTTGTCGTTGTCCACGTTGGATAAAATATCTTGCGGCATCAGGACCTTTTAGAGACCCGAAATCCGAAGGCCGAACGGGACCTTCGCAAGGAATGTTTTCTTCGGACTTTATTCATGGTTTGTGTCTTCAGAAGGTCTTGGCAAGGTCCGCTCGGTTCCACCATCCGCCGCCCAGGGCCAGGAAGAGCGCCGCGGTGTCGGCATAGCGGTTGGCCTGTGCTTGGACCAGGTTAATGAGGGTTTGCTGATAGGTCTGCTCGGCGCTTAAGAGCGCCAAGTAGTTGGCGTAGCCGGTTTGCGCCTGACGCTGGGTCAGGTCCAGCGTTACCTTGGCGGCAACTTCGGCAGCGGCGGCGGTCTTGAGGGCCTCGGCGTCCTGTTCGATAGCATTCAGCGTGTCGGCGACATTCTGAAAGGCGGTCAGGACCGCGCTGCGATATTGTTCGGCGGCCTGCACATAAGCGGCCTTGGCCGCGCGCTCTTTGTGCAGCAAGGCCCCGCCCTGGAAGATCGGTTGAGTGACCGTGGCGCCCAGGCCCCAAAACCCCGTGCCTGAGGTGAACAACTGGTCCAGGGCCAGCGCCG